>WNFO01021152.1_pt1 | contig 10978 bp, 8 predicted proteins | sample 5400251 | NCBI WGS metagenome assembly WNFO01 (sample SAMN13153354, study PRJNA577476) | soil metagenome | isolation source: 100 cm saprolite under Madrone tree | place: USA:California | collected 2016-06-14 | reverse complement strand
TTTTTTTTTTTTTTTTTTTTTGGAAAAAAAGCATCGCCAAGACCCATCTACTACTTCCGCACGGCCGGTTCCTCACAAATGCTAGGGTATGTCATTGTTGGGCCCACGCAGATACGGGGCACTTGCCGTGAATAGCCTTTGCGTTATCTGGCGGACAAGGGCTGTGTCTGCTGAAAGGAACCATGTAGCATACGGGTGATATTTCCGCGGCTTGTACACGTTCCGGCGTCGTCCGACCCAATATTAGTTGAGGATTCCCTTTGCCTCTGGAACTGTTAAGAAGTAGTTCCGTGGTAAGCATGTGCGTTTCTAATATGCAAAGCGATAGACGGCCGATCTCAGTGATACACACCATACGGCGAGCTCGACAGAGCACAAAGATAGGTAAGTCGCTGACGAGGATATGTGGGGGGAGAATGGAAGATCGAGAATAGAACGAAGATGCTTCACCGCCTCTGGAGGATGTCATTGTCAGGCAGGGTACGAATAATTGCAATAGGCAACCACCGCAGCACTGCTCAAGTCCGAGGCGACGGAGTTGGAACGTCTTTGGAGCATCATACGTAGCAACCAATGAACGCAAGAATGCGGTGTGCCAGGACCTTTGGGAAAGAAGTAGAATCCGCCCGGTAGTAGCGCGGCAGTGTTCCAACATACAAAGATGTCCGACAATCATATCAAATCCACCGGAGATCATCGTCCGGTCAGTCGGAGAGTAAGGGGCGGATAAGAGCTGTCATTACCTACCTGTATCCTAGAACAGGTGTATCTTCGTAGACCAGCTTCTCGTGCGATTTCATAAACCGATGGCTGTACAGACAGCCACTAAAGACACGGGCCGAGGGGGCTATACCACGAATACATGTGGTCACATCCTATCATGACGGCCATGGCTACAGCCGGTTTCATACAGCACCACAATCATCGGCATTCTTGATGATAAATAGCAGATATGGGCATGTCCGTGCTTTCTCGGGTGATAGAGCGGTGGATCATATATGTGTCACAGAAAACATTGAAGGAGAAACCGGAAAGAACAGAGTGGGGAAACAGCGGAGGTCGATGGCATGACACGCGTCGGGGAACAAGCGTCTATCTTTTCCCCAACGAGGAGCTGCCCACCCAGTCGAATATTCCGTGCCATAGGCAAACTGCGCTACGTATTGTAGTTAATTGGAACGTCTATTAGCCGGGGTGAGACTGATTTTGTTGACCATTCATTGCAAGGCCACGAGAACGCCGGTTTGCTGGCATGTACCAATCGCTAGTAATTCCATATCCGCATCGCATGACACAGTATCGATAGAAAAAAAGGCCCATCCAGGCACATGGCTGGGAGATTTAAGAGCCACATGCAAAGTGGAGTGTGAAGTAGGTCGGAGTATCAGTGACTGGGACTGGAGTGGAAAGTTCCGGTTGTTCCCACTTGATAGCGTAATGCCGTTGATTTGGACCACATGCACCATCTCGCTTTCAATACAGCTGTTCTCACCAGCTCCTGATTGACCCTCTGGTCCGAACGGCGAACTTGCAAACCGTGTTGGAACGACGGTCCAGCTCATCTAACGCATTACGGACCGGACATTCAAGCGCCATTTGTAAGAAACTCTCCCCATACAGTAAGGGTGACACATCTCCTTTTGATCACTTTTCAAGGTTTTGACATACGACCTCATGCTCCACCGGTGATATGATCAAAGTAATCATCTTAGCATTTTGACGGCGTCTGTCCTGCCGTCAGATTGGCTGAGGTGACGCGTAGCATGCACTTTGGGACCAAGTAATGACACTACAGCAGTACTGTAATGACGAGTTGCTCGGTCAGCGTGTTTTCGGGCATGCCATATGGGTAAAGTCGTAAAATGTGGAAAAATACAGCATGTGGGAGCGATCCAAAAGTCGCCGTCGATGACCGTAACGGCCGCCGGGCAAAGTACGGGACACACCCCGTTTCACGAGGTGGGGCTAGTTGTTGATAGATAGAGTTGCCGCTAACGGGGACCTTGCCGCGCTCTGCGGACATTCGTCAATCAAAAAGCGCATGAGCCCGTGAGACGTTTCCTCCGAGTGGAGTTGATCGACTGCGCAGCGACAACCAATGCCATCTATAACGGTAGCGGTACAGTAGTGGAAGTCACTTGGAGGAGTAGCGGGTCGTCATGGCACGTTGGCCTCAGAAATTGTGTATTGTCCTTCGGATCTTCAATATTGTCCTCGGGTAGGTCGGATAATGTACTTTGTGTGCCCGCACATGTTTTGGAGCCACGGATCGAGCTCTTGAAGAATGCACTGATCACATGGGTGTTGTATTTATTTGGCGAAAAAATGCTGCTCTTGGAGAGAAGAGAGGGAGAGTTGTTGTGCCCTTGTGCCGTTGCCAGTGTCGCTTCGCCCGGACCAGCGATTACATAATATACCAATTGTTGTGCTGAGCACGAGAACAATGAAGAGAGCTGCCAGTGCCCGTGTCTGCTGTGCACAAGAAACAATGAAGCCCTCTCTCCTCAAAAGCATGCTCTCTTACAACTCTTTAGGCCCTTTCTCCTCTGGATTCTGTCGCACCTCACGACTTTTCACGTCTGTTCTTGCTCTGTATCGTCGCTGGGCGACCATAAGTTATCCCGCTCACGCCTCCTACGCATGTCTGTCTCTCTACCACCCAATCGTTGGATGACCCCACCCCCAGTATACGACCCTACTCCCCCCGTATTGTCTTCCGGACTCACCCCATATCTACAACTTTCTCACATCCTCTCCCTCACATGGCTAGCATACCCCATTCTATCTCTCATTTTCATCGCGTTCCGTCTCCAAATATCCTCGGATTCGGCCCAGACGGCCATAGGCAATGCCAAGGGAGATCTTCTCACGGGTTGCCTGGCCGCACAGAGAGCTGCATCTTCCGCCGCAAGCATGCCTCGTTTCATGGCCTTGGCCACGAATGACCAGATTGTCGACGCGGTTAATGCGTCGATGTTCGCGGCTCAAGAGGCCCTTATTCTTTCGCTCACAATCATGGAGGCGATTATGAACTTCATCGTCGATATCTATCGTTCCACGTTCTTGTGCTTTTTGGAATTGGCCATCGGCGGTGGGCTTTCTTTGATCATTGGTGCAACACAAGAGGTGCGTCTGACCAGTCTTCTATCTGTTATCGTCCCTCAACGCTTTTTCTAGATAAACTCCTTTCTTCAAAGTACATTCAGCGCTCTGCGCACGTCTATTCAAAACGACGTGGCAACGGCCAATTCCGCGATTCAGGCCGCGATAAATGGGGTTAATAAAGTCAATCCCTTTGGAAACATCAACGCCCCTCAGTTGAGCATACCCAGCCTGAATGCGCTACAGAACGTCACCCTTCCCACGGATTTTCAAGATGCCTTGACGAAACTTAACGCTTCCCTACCCTCAGTCTCCGTATTAAAGCATACTATCAACGATATGTGAGAGCCTTTACTTTCTTTCTTTTGAGTTGTCTTTGACATTATCTAGACTTGACACTCCGTTCGAAGCGGTAAAGGCAGATATAAACAGTACATTCGCGGGCATCAGTTTCAATTCTTCAGTTCTCCCAATTCCTGATCGCAGCACGATCACTTTCTGTGATAACCTCGATACTTCAGTTGTCGATGACCTCGGACGCGACCTTTTAAAAATCACGAAGATTGGGCTTATCCTTATCGCTATCCTGGTGGTGGTGTTACTGATCGGCCACTCTGTACTCGAGTGGTACAAGTGGTGTTCCCTTCAGCTTCACCTCGAGTTCACCCGCAAGGCCTGGATGTCGGATCCAGCCGTTATCCACATCAGGCCAGCCTCCGAGCCAACGATGACACTTACTAATCACAACTTGCTCATACTTCATGCTGACTCGAGTCACCCTCTCCTGACGCGCCTTGCTTTCAAGATCGCCGCACTCCTGCGCCTCAGCAGTTCACAAAATATCAATCTCCGCTGGTTTTTGCACTACATTTTCCACCCTCCCGCTCTCGCCTGCTTCCTCATTGGCTTTTTTGGCATTCTCTCTGTTCAGCTTCAACTGTTGGCCGTCGCCCCGTTAGAAGCCAAATTCCATGATCGTGCGACTGCTGCCGCCGGCGACCTATCTGGCAATATTTTCACTTCTCTTAATGGAAGCATGTACAATCAGTCTGCATTTTACGCGAATTCCGTCAACAGTCATATCGATAATGTCCAATCGACTGTCAACGACGGGCTGTTCGGATGGGTTAACGGGACCACCTCGACCCTCAATAATACGATCAACACGTTCTACAGCGACCTTCAGGACGCTGTCTCGACGCTTTTCAATGGGACTTTCTTGGAGCAGCCTGCGCAGGAATTCATCAGGTGCTTCATTGGTTCCAAGGTCATTGCGATCGAAGACGCCATCACCTTCCTACACGATAATCTGCAAATTAACATCCCGCGCGTGAACGAGAGCGTACTGGTCATATCCCCCGACGAGGTGAATGTGGCAACGCAGCCTATCGCAGATGCGGCCGTCGGTAACAATGATGGTCCCAGCGGGGGTCTCGTTGGACGTCTAATCAACACCTATGTGCAGTCTCTCAAGAAAGAACGTATCATGTTTGCCATCTTCCTTTTGCTGTGGCTTGTCGTCGTGATCATGGGCCTTGCCATTATCTTTTGGCATTCTTACGGCCGTCGTTTTCTCGACTCACGGCGCCAGCGGAAGTTTCAGCGCGACCAGCGAACAGGAATCGACAGAGTCGTAGTCCCCTTCCGTGAGGAGAAGCTTACGGAAGTACGGAGTGACTCTCCGAAGACGCCTCTCATGCCAATTCAGATACGCCGAGTCGAGCACAATGACCCTGAGCGCCTGCATCATCTGTCCAACTTCCCGCCCGCCGCTAGCAGATCGTTTGCGTACAACAACACGAACCCAAGTCCTCTTGGTGGAACTCGCCCGACATGCCAACGTTCCCAGTCGCTAACCCGGGCGCGCGCCGTAAACCCAGCGTACCCGTGAGCGTCGGTGGCGAGACCGAGTACGCCATGCCGAGCCCCATGGTGTCTGTGGGACCTACGGAATTCGTGCTGCGGCCGCATGTTGGGGTCGCTCGAATGGTACATGCGAGTAAGCTGTATATCCCGCCGCGCTCGGCGACTGGTCGCTCCGCACGCGCGAGCACCAGCCCGAGAGGAGAGAACCCGTTCAAGACACCGTTTGATGATGATGCGGGGGTGTTCGATAGCCCCGTGACCGCCAAGTCGATGACGGCCCATATATCGTACGTGTCGGTCAGCGCCGCAAGCAAGGAATCGGACCTCGGGGAGGCGTCCTTCGCTGCTGGGCGTGCCCTTTGACAATGGGGCGATAGCGATGATCGCTTCGTCGAACGTGTTGTATTTTCTGTTGCCATGACCATTTCATGAATTATAATGACTATTGTACAGCATTAATACCCAAACTAATAATTCCCCCATCTTTCTTCCTACTTACAAAAATCGTACTGAATACACGGACTGTATGTAATACCAGCACCCTTTTACTTTTAATTTAGCCATTTCTCATAATTGCACCATGGGTTAACGCATCTTTGTTGTATCATTATCAATGCCATATTGTCTTTCGCTTCTTCTGAGATCGTGCACAAGACATCGCGCGGTTCGTGTTCATTGGCATCTATGACCGGTTCGGTGTTAGCAATTCCGAGAGTCGGTATAACACACGGAGTAAAAACTTCCGGAAAATCGGGACAATTGTATGTTAACCATCCACTACGTTCACGCGAGCCTTCCTCTTCTCTCCGATGACCGGACTACAGCACCTGTGCAGGCCAGAGGTCGGATAAAGATAGTATCAACGCCGCACTGCGTTACCAAAAAATTTCCACCGAGAATGGCCGAGAGAACCCTCCACTACAGAGTCGGTGGTCACCATCGAGTTCTCAAGATCTCAAGATCTCCATACAAGTAGTAGATCTCAGTCATTGGGGTGAGTTCGTCGAGCTGCCTGAGCATGAGCATCTTTCTTCTCGTGTCGTCTCCCGGGATCACCCAGCCAGGCCATTCAGATTTCCCTGCTATCATTCCTTTCTCACCACGCTCTGCGCATACGGGATGGCAGCCATAGCTTCCCCGAATATGCCGTGAACGATTGTCAATAGCGATTGTTCTACTGTCGGGGGTCCTTGACCTTAGGCACCGTCTTCGCCCACAGCGTCTATGGGACACGGACGTCAGACTCCTGATGACCAGATCCCTAGACAGCCTTTCCCCACAGCACCCAATGAGCCATCCAGGACCCTAGAAGATCAGAGCGCTCCCAGTTTCCATGACTAGATGGATGGCGGAACGTGCAGCATTGGAAATGTACATGTAGGTCTGATGACCAAGTTCAAAAACATGAGTGTGATCATCCAGAGGGCATACCTCGGTAGGGAGAGGGCCGGAAGCTAAGTCACAGGGGGAAAGGTGCGTGGGTAGGCATATCGGGACCAGTGAGAAACTGGTGGATGTTCTCTGGTCGTAGTTGCTGTACTAGTACTAGTCGTTGCATCAATCCAAGACCACGCCCCGACTTGTGACATGACCCGGTCTACTTAGTGTAGAGTGGTATAGAAGACGACATCAGGACGCACAAATGATTTCTCCGCATTCTTCTACTAGTCCCCCCAGCCTGCAATTTTTGTATGGCAAGAGAAAGAGATAACCATGCCGATTCACACGTGTTATTGGTGTGGCAGCAACCGGCCCGGAGATGGTGTGTGGCCAACTGGTGGTCCGAGGCCCGACAAGCACCATGTTGCTCCCGCTACCTCTCGCGAACCTCGCCCTCTCCTTGAGCAGACTCTTTCCCGCAAATGTAGGCCAACACCCTCACGCCAGACCCGGGCCACCGCGCAGCAACGTGCTGAACTTCCATCTACGGCACTTTCACGTTGCGACCTCATCGGCCCACGTCTACTTTGCTGACGCGCCCCACGACCTTTCTCCGGCCAGGAGCCTCGCATCTTCACCGTTATCAATCGTCACTTCACCACTGCGTACTACCCGCCCCTCTTCGCCGGATCATTTTCAGGCAGCGCGGCACTTGTCCAAGCTCGGACAGAGTGCCCTGCTCGATTGGCAAGAAGACGAGGTATCCGGACCAGATGTCACGCGTCGTGAGACCCTCCTTCTACTCGCCAAGATGACAGGCAATACGTATTTCGAGCCTCATAAGCCCGGGTGGTACAACTTGACGGACAACTGGAACGTGGTGCGTCACCCCCTCCTCCCGCCTCCCACGCGGATGCGTGCTCTCTGTAATTTTTGGTGGTAGTGGTGGTTGACTTAAAGTGCAGGGTATGCCGGTCGGATGGGAACCCGATGATGACGGCTTCCGGGGATACGTATTCGCGACGGAGGACAACAGCACGGTGGTGCTCACTATCAAGGGCACGTCCCCCCCATTCATCGGCGGCGGACCCACGGTAGAGAAAGACAAGTTGAACGACAACCTCCTGTTCAGCTGCTGTTGTGCACGTGTCAGTCGGACATGGACTCCCGTATGTAACTGCTACCGCGGCGACGGGAAATGTGACAAAACATGTGTCGAGGATGCTTTGATTGAGGAGAGCTTGTTTTATCCCACCGGTGTCGTGCGTGTCTCCTCTACGTTCGGTCATGACCACTAACGAAACCTTCTGGGGTAACAGAATTTATATAACAACATCACATCTATGTATCCTAACGCCAATATCTGGGTCATTGGTCATTCCCTTGGGGGCTCACTTGCTTCACTCCTGGGGATCACATTTGGTGCTCCTGTCGTGACATTTGAGCCACCAGGTGAGCACATGGCAGCGCAGCGCTTGCACCTACCATCTCCCGTACGCCACTTCCAGTCTTATAGTTGTTTCTATATGCCTATTCTCACTAATTTTTCCTGTAGCCCTCAACACACCACGTTACACACGTGTGGCACACGGCAGACCCCATCGCGATGGGCACTTGCACAGGCTCGTTCTCGACCTGTGGAATTGCCGGGTATGCGATGGAGAGCCGGTGCCACTTTGGAAATGTCATAGAATATGACACTATCACGAACCTCTCTTGGTCCTCACGCCTTACGACACACTCGATTGCAACTGTCATCGAAGGTGTACTCTCAAAGCCTTGGCTCCATGCGGAGGAGCAAGGCCTCGAAGTGCCGGCTTTGAAGAGACAGGACGATTGCGTAGTGCGTATACGTCTACTCAATCATTTCGTGTTGGTTCCCTGACCTCTTTGGCAGGATTGTTTCCGATGGGAATATGGGAACTTTACATTGTAGACTATTTCTGACCCGCATGCTTTAGAATACTACTAGTACTTGTTGTTCACTTCATTCTCAACAGGTTGTAATACTCATTTTGTAATACTGGAATCGATACAAGACATCAGAACTGTACAGGTATGGAGAAAGGCGGCGCCGAATCCCGTGAATAAAGAAACAGTCTTTATCCCGTGGATGAAGATGGAGGCTACATCTCAACCGGGTCGGAATCCCCGCCACAGCGTCGCGTCATGCATGCATCATCTGCGCAGTGTCGTTCTCCCATTTCAATTATTCGGTCGACTTGGCCGTAGGGATACAGTATGCTGGTTGGGCGCGAAATCTGACGACGATTGCTTCCGCAGGGTCCCGTGTTCGGACTACTAGGTGCCAATAGTAGCACCCTTTAGTGCCCAGAGTAGCTATCTGATTGCTGTAATTGAGCTGGACTAGCTGCAGATCCGCAAGTGCTGGGCCTTGGGAAAGTTTTTCCGAGTCAAACTTGGACAGGAGCATGTATAATGTCAGATAGTGAAGCGGTTCGTCGCAGCCAATATGCGCACTTCTACTTTACAACTAGTACTCTCGGTTGGTCGCGCAAGTTGGCCAAGAACAAGAAGGTCGGGACAAGTACTACAGAATCATCACGTGACTAGAAACTGTGAACCGAACGCATCGCCTAGATTGTGATTCCACTTGTGTTGGTACCCATACAACCGACATCTGAATACAAGAAATATTGGCTGTGAGGTCTTTTAGAGACCGTCTACCAACGATTATAGAGTACAACTCTGAGGACCGGCTACTTCATAGCTTTCTTCATTTGCTAAACACGAGATGTTCGCGTGAGCACCGTCAAGGCAAGATAGGGATTCAAAAACCACACGCGTACCTCTTCCATGACATCAAGATCCGTCGTTTCGATGCGTGTGATGCCCTTGCCCGTCGCCTTTTCAATCTCCTCCATTTGCACCCACGTATTCTTGTCATGCACAAAATTAATCGAGATACCCTTGCGACCAAAGCGTCCCGTTCGTCCTGGACAAAGTCGCGCGCTCAATCAGCAACGAATATCATCGGCCACTATCGTGGAGATGGCCACGTACCGATGCGGTGGATATATGTCTCAATATCCGGCCGCGGGTCCCCACTCCCACTTGCTCCCTCGCGATCATTCAAAAGAGGCAAATCGTAGTTCACCACCATGTTGACTTGTAGTACGTCAATTCCCCGCGAGATCACGTTCGTTGTAATTAGGACCTTCTCCCTGCCCTCCCTGAAACCGTCGATGATCGAATCACGCTCGCTACCTTCCTTCGCGCCATGTAGTGACGCAACCTTGTGGCCCTCTGCAACCATGCGCTGCGCGATACGATCCGCTGTACGTCGTTGCTGGCAGAAGATGATGCTCTGCCCGATGGTCAGCAGGTGATAGAGCGAGACGAGAACCTCGTATTTGTGATCTTCGCTTTTGCAATCCATGTAGAACTGCCTGATCGAGTCGACTGACAGCTCGTTCCGTTTTAGTTCGATCTTGTTCGCACTCGGTGCAAACTTAGCGGCGAATTGGCGCACATGGTCAGGGAAGGTGGCAGAGAAGAGAATTATTTGTGTCGGTGCATTTCGTGGGAGCATACTGTACAAGGATTAGGTTATGGTAGCATTAAAAGGCCATGCGCACTTTTTAACCCGTAATGTCTGATCTCCTAGCCCGTCCTTGTCCAGCATGTTATCCGCCTCATCAAGAACAAATACCTTCACATCCGATACATCGATGACGCGCCGGCGAATGAGATCCGTCATTGTACCAGGTGTGCCAACAACGATATGTGCAGTGATGTTGGATACGCCTCTCGGTAAGTGGTCCTTGATTGCATATTCGGTCTGTACAGGCGTGAACTTGCCCATCGCCGCGATGACGGACATGATCTGGCGGGCCAATTCACGTGAAGGGGCAAGGCATAGAGCCTGTGGCTTGTTCTTCGTAAAATCGACTCGCGAGAGCATCGTGAGGACAAATGCGGCAGTTTTACCTGTTCCAGACTGCGACTGGCCAATCATATTTTGTGGTCTGCAGTTGTGTAAAGAAGTGCGTCAGGAAGTCGTGTGCCCACTCACGGATCTCTCAGGAGTAGAGGAAGAGCGCTCTCTTGAATCTTCGAGGGCTTGGTGAAGCCCATATCGTAAATCCCTTTCAGAAGGTCCGCATGTCTCGCAAACGTTAATTTGGCGTTGGACATGACAACGAATATAACGTACAACCCAAGCTCCTCGAAAGACTTTACACTGTACAATGGTGAACTCTTGTCCTCTTGTTGCTGTGTTAACGTAACCTGGGCGGTGATTTATGAGTCTAGTGCCACCCGCCGACGTTGGCGTACCTACATGTACGTCAAAGGTAGGTTTGATAAGGTCTGTGGTCTCCTTTGAAGGTGTTGCAGCTGCAGCTGGAATCCGTGCTCGTTTCGGCCTGTGGATATAACTAGGGAATGTGGGGCGTACCGGTTGTCGTATCAGTGGCTTTGGCGGTAGAGTCCGAGTTGGATGCATCCGCTGGCGCTAGATGAGCTAGATGAGTAGCGAGTGTGCAACACGGCAGGTTTACGCACCTGCTGCAGGCGCAGTGTAAAAGCCATCGGCATCCTTTTCCATAATGTCGTGATAAGCGAGTCGTGGTGGTCAAAGAACAACAAAGGGCAGAGGCCTTTGGTA
>WNFO01005645.1_pt1 | contig 10978 bp, 9 predicted proteins | sample 5400251 | NCBI WGS metagenome assembly WNFO01 (sample SAMN13153354, study PRJNA577476) | soil metagenome | isolation source: 100 cm saprolite under Madrone tree | place: USA:California | collected 2016-06-14 | reverse complement strand
AGCGGTGGTCCGCGCGGATGCAATTGTAGTGTCCGTGCCGTGCATGCACGGGTGCGTTTGTGGGTTGGCATGAGGAAAATGCCTATCGGGATAGCCAACCGTGAGCGAAGCTGGCGTTTGGAATTTTTGGGTACGTAGCGGGGGAGAACTCCTACGCACTCGGCACCAGGCACGTGGCACTGGCCACTCCTTTTGGGCTTTCCTGGGATTTTCACAGTTGCGAGGTGACACAAATCGATTCGAAACGGGAATAGCTAATTAGAGTGTGGAGTTTCTTGAAGGAGAACCGCCCGTGAAACGATTCTCAATGCGAGTGTTCGTGTTTGCTGTTGCCTGTTTAGCGAGCTTGTCAATGTGTCGAGCCGATGAATTGGCGGCGGTCACGGGGCTAGTCACGGATCCGAACGGTCGAAGTGTGCCGGGCGTGAATATTCTGATCACCAATCTTGCGACCAACGTGACATCTAGGACGGCTACAAACGATCAAGGAATCTATCGCGTCCCGTCTCTTCAGCCGGGAATCTACCGCATGACTATCGACAAGGATGGCTTCAAGAGCATCGTGAAAAGCGGAGTCGAACTCCACGTCCAGGACGTGGCGTCGATAAATTTTGAATTGCAGATCGGTTCTGTGAACGAGACGGTGACAGTCGAGTCGGGCGGACTGGTGATTAACACTTCGGATGCATCGGTCAGCACGGTGGTGGACCAAACATATATAAAGAACATGCCGCTGAATGGGCGCAGCTTCCAGGACTTGATCCTGCTCTCGCCAGGAGTGGTAACCAATAATCCGCAAACTTTGGCGGGTACGAGTGGGAAGGGGGAGTTCAGCGTAAGCGGACAGCGCACGGAGTCAAATTACTACACAGTCGACGGCGTCAGCGCAAATGTCGGCATTGTTCCGGGAAGTGCCACCACGGCGGCGACCAGCGGTTCCCTGCCTGCAGCAACTGCACTCGGCACAACACAGAATTTGCTGTCAGTGGATGCGTTGCAGGAGTTTCGCGTGCAGACATCGACATACTCCGCCGAATACGGACGCAACCCTGGCGGCCAATTCTCCTTTGTTACGCGTTCTGGGACCAATCAGTGGCACGGCACTGCCTTCGACTACCTACGTAACGACGCATTCGATGCGAACGATTGGTTCAACGATTACTTTGGTCGACCATCGGCTCCATTGCGCCAGAACGATTTTGGCGGGACGTTGGGAGGACCTATCCGGATTCCGCATCTCTACAATGGAAAGGACAAAACATTTTTCTTCTTTTCGTATGAGGGACTACGCTTGCTTCAGCCGCAGGCCGCGAGCGTCGCTTTTGTGCCAAGCGTCAGTCTGCGCACAAACACACCGGCCCCTCTCCAACAAGTGTTGAATGCTTTTCCAGTGCCAAATGGCACAGACCTCGGAAATGGTCTCGCCCAGTTTGTGAACAATTGGTCTAATCCAAGTAGCATAGATTCGACAAGCATCCGTTTGGACCAGGCCGTGAAGGAAAGGCTAAGGCTGTTCTTCCGTTTCAGCAACACGTCTTCGTTTGCCAAGGCTCGGAATACAGGGGCGCCTTCCGAACAGATTTCAACACCTTCGAACTCACGGACATACACGTTCGGAGCGACAAGTTCACTCTCGAGTCGCTTGAGCAATGATTTAAGGCTCAACTACAGTTCGAGCGAAGTCTCCTCGGTCAGCACACTTGACAACTTCGGGGGAGCAACTCCCGCCAACCTTTTCGCCCTCCAGGGTCTTTCTGCAGGAAACCCCACTGCTTCAGTCGGCGTTTTCTTCCTGATCGGTGGCCAGTTCACTGGCATTAACCAATTTAATACTATCGGCAAGCAGAAACAATGGAACATAGTGGATACGCTTAGTTTCTCGTTAGGAGAACATCAGCTCAAATTTGGCGGTGATTATCGCAGGTTGACACCGAACATAGCCCCCCTTAGTCCCGGGCTAAATTATAGGTATTTCAGCGCAAGCTCAGTTCAGTCAAACAGCGTGGGCCTCGGAATTGCCCAGACGAATGCCACCGCTGATCCGATCTACACGAACTTCTCAGGCTTCGGCCAGGACGACTGGAGGATAACGCCGCGCCTGAATCTTTCGGTGGGAGTGCGGTGGGAGGTAAATCCTCCCCCTGGCGCGCCAACCGGAAATCTTCCCTACACTGTGCAGGGTTCTACTTTGAGCACGCTGACGCTCGCTCCTCAAGGCACTCCCCTTTGGAAGACTACTTGGTACAATGTCGCCCCGCGGCTCGGACTAGCATACGTCCTAGGAAACAAAGCAGGATGGGAGACGGTTATACGTGGGGGAGGTGGAGTTTTCTTTGATACTGGCCAGCAATTGGGTTCAACCGGTTATCTGGGGCCTGGATTCCGCGCGCTGAAATTATTCGGAGGGCTAGTCGGCTCGCCAGCTAGCTTTCCTGCTCCCCCAGCGCAAGCCAATCCGCCCATAGTAAATCCACCGACGGCTCCCTATCCGGTAGTCTTGGCTTTCTATCCTCATTTGCAACTACCGTTCACGCTGCAATGGAACGGCAGCATTCAACAGGCCCTGGGGAGGTCACAATCCTTGACCGTTTCTTTCGTTGGTGCCAATGGAAGAAGGCTATTGCAACAACAGGAGCCGGACATATCGTCTGTCAATTCCAACTTCCCCCAGGGACTCATACTAACCAGCAATGGACTTACGTCGGACTACAGCGCATTACAGGTTCAGTTCCAGAGAAGGGTTGCGCATGGGTTGGAAGCGCTGGCGTCTTATACGTGGTCGCATTCGATTGATTACGGCTCACAGAATAGCGAACTCCCCTATCTGCGAGGCAATTCTGATTTCGATGTGCGGCATAGTTTTTCGAGTGGCGTTTCGTATGATTTGCCGACCCCATTCCACAATGGGTTCGCGCGGGCCTTGCTGCACAATTGGGGACTCGACGACCGCTTCACAGCTCGGACGGGATTTCCCGTTACCTTAAACGGAACGGATATGGTAAACCCAGCGACAGGCGAGCTTTTCCATGCCGGACTGAACCTTGTTCCAGGCCAGCCAATCTACATTTACGGGTCGAATTGTGCTTCGGTATACGGCCAAAAAAACTCGGCAGGGCAATTGCTTGGTTGTCCCGGCGGCTGGGCGATTAACCCAGATGCATTCTGCGACCCAAGCGCTGGCCCTTGCTCTGGCGGCAACGCCCCACGGAATTTCGTTCGCGGTTTTCCAGTTTGGCAAATGGACCTTGCTGTGCGACGGGACTTTCCCATCCGCGAGAGGCTCAGGCTGCAATTTCGCGCTGAGGCTTTCAACGTGTTCAACCATCCGAATTTTGGAACCATTAATGGGGGCAGCTTCGCCTTCGGCAGCTACTGTACTCCGGACATTCCTGCGTCTCCCAGCTTCTCGCCCGGATGCACATTCGGCCAAGCCAAGACCACGCTGGCGCAGGGACTTGGTGGCTTGAATGCTCTATACCAAATGGGAGGACCGCGCTCGATGCAGTTCGCTCTTAAGTTGGTCTTCTAGCATGGGAAGCCACGTCAACGCCTTTCTTCGCGATAGCTTTTTGGTGTTGTTCTTATTGACGTGATCTTCACGGGTCATGCAGGAGCCGTGGTTCGTGAAAGGACCCACTAGGGTGGGTATCGACTTACGCCCTCGTCGACGACGAGGGGGACCTTCCAAGCAAAGACAACCAAGAGCAGTAAAGGGATGCGCCTTATGAATCATGGCTATTCATCACCAGCACTACAAGTTGTAGCCCTATGCGTTGGCTTGATAAGCACAGTTTCGAGTCAGGACGGCTCAGGGCAGCAGGGAGGGCAGCCGGTCACGGTGCCCGATGTCGTCTCGATGACGAGACTTGAGGACACTTCGTTCATTTCGGGAAACTCATCGATCGCGCACTTCTCGCCCGACGGGAGTCGATTCGTGGTGGTGGTGAGAAAAGGCAACTTGGAGCGAAAGACCAACGATTTCTCGCTCTTGCTTTACAGCACGGCAGATGCCCTGCATTCTCCCAAACCGGGCGTTCTGATGACCATGTCGTCAACATCCGAGCGGGATGCCATCACAAAGGTTCAGTGGCTAGCCGACAACGAAACCTTGGCCTTCTTGGGAGAGGAACCGGGCGAAAAGCCGCAAGTCTACAAATTCAATGTCAGAAGCAAGAAGCTGGCGCGGCTGACTGATCACCACACCACGGTCTATGACTACGCCATTGATGATGAGGGTCAGGGCGTGGTGTTCAGGGCAGCATCACCTTCCATGGAATCAATAAACAATGGCTCTCCACAACAGAGCTCCCTCAAGCAGGTCGTGATCAACGGTCAAGAACTTATCAGCCTGCTAACAGGAAGTTATTCTCCAGTTGAGGGACAATACATTTGGTGGAAATCGAAAGAACACGCTGAACGGCAAATCCCTGTTGGGCCGGATTACTTCATTCCCTGGGGTACGCTGTCCCTTTCGCCTAATGGGCATTACATCATATTCCCCGTGTACCGCCGAACCGCGCCGCGCGAGTGGGCAGACTATCGAGACACATATGATCTTATCCGTATGCGTCTCAGTATGAAGCTACCGCCCATCTCAGAATACCTGGTGGCGGACACCACGACGGTGTCGGTCCACAGCCTGGTCGGAGCACCTCTACTGTTTCCCACGCCAATATCGTGGGCCAAGGATAGTACGTCCGTTTTCCTGTCATCTTATCTTCCGCTGGACGTCTCAGACGTTGCGGAGCGGGACGCTCGGAGAAACAACCAATACAGAATTCAGGTGACCCTGCTTGGCGGAGCATATAGGAGACTTCCCAAGCAAGATTCACCTGTAGCGCCAGCCGCACGCACTCCGCTCGATGTATCGTTGGTGCAGGACGTAAATACGCCACCGAAAATGTATGTGACGGATCCGAAGAGCGGTCAGAAGGAGTTGCTTCTCGATCTAAACCCGCAATTCAGCGCGCTGAGGCTGGGAAGCGTGAAGACGATCGAGTGGGAAGTCGACGGTATTAAAGTGATTGGCGGGCTCTATCTGCCACCGGACTATGTGCCCAATAAACGATACCCGCTAGTGATTCAGACTCATGGTTATGACCCTAGCGAGTTTTCGATGGATGGCTTTCACGAGTACAGCAGCGGATATGCTGCCCGCCCCTTAGCGGCGAAAGGGATTGTAGTGCTGCAAGCTGCGGGCTTCAAGACCCAGCAGGACGACGACAACGTCGTGAAACTGAAGTTAGGGGCCACTCGGCAAGAATCACTCAAGATCTGGACTGCGCATGTCTATGCAGAGGGAATTGAGACGTTGGACAAGCAAGGAATCATCGACCGTAGCCGGGTTGGAATTGTCGGTTTCAGCGCGACCGTTTGCTATGTTGGCTACGCTCTGACCCATTCGCAATTCAGATTTGCAGCGGCGAGCTTGGTCGATGGCATAAGCTGCGGGTACTTCGAAGCGATTGAATTTCCGGATGCGGCAGGGGAGTTCAATGCCTACAACGGAAATGCTGCGCCCTCTGGCGAGGGCCTTGCGACTTGGATGAAGAATGCTCCGGGCTTTAATTTGGACATAGTGCGGGCCCCCGTGCGTCTTGTCGCACTTGGGAACTTTTCAGTTTTTTCGCAATGGGAATGGTTTGTGGGACTAACCTTCCAGAAGAAGCCGGTCGATTTCGTCCTGATTCCTCACGGCGTACACCTGGGTGGAATGGTTTCTGAACGTATGCTCGAAGAGCAAGGCCTCGTGGACTGGTTCACGTTCTGGCTGAAGGGCGAAGAAGATCCCGACCCAGCAAAGCGCGACCAGTACCGCCGCTGGCGGGCAATGGGTGAGCTGCAAAAACAGAACGGGGCCCAACCCGAGCAAGAAACTCCGCCGTCGATTCATTAGTATTTTGGGGCATCGCTATGACGAGCGCACCCCTTGCTGGTTCACTCGCTTGCGGGTTTCATTACCTGGTTGTGCGAGATGCCGACCTAATTGGTTCAAACCCACGGAATGCCGGACATGGACGCGCGAGTTAGAGCGGCGATTGACATAATGCGTCGGTTCCCGGCCGGCCAGCTTTCAATTCACTCGCTGTCCAAGAGTGTGAACCTTTCGCCCTCAAGGCTGCGGCAACTCTTCAGCAAAGAAACTGGCAGATCTCCCATGCAGTACGTGAGGCAGGCACGTATGCAGCGAGCTCAAGAGCTACTTCAAAACACCTTTCTAAGCGTAAAAGAGGTGGCGTTCTCAATCGGAGTAAGGGATGTTAGTCATTTTGTTCGTGACTTCAAGAAGCTGTGCGGTCAAACGCCCAGCGAATTTCGCGCGAAAGCCACTCGTCAGTACAAGAGGTGACTAACACCATCGGCGAATAAGCCAACAGATTGTCGCGTACGCCAATTCCTAGTCCTTGTCTTCAGGGGTATTTCTTCTCTACAACTGTGGTGCCAGACGCGGAGCTTCAGGGTTCAATTTAAATCTCATGTGCTTGGTGAAATGATCAAAGCCTAGCAACTAGAGCCTTGATTCTTGGTCTGAGCCCAATCGTTCTAGGAGAGGGGCGAAAATGAGACGCAATACCAATAGAAAGCCAAGCTTTTGGACCAGGAATGCTTTCCGACCGTGGATGTTCTTCTGCCTCGTAGCAGTTATCCTCATAGCCTCCACTGTAGTGGGCACTCAGCCGGTTCGCGCTCAGGCAGGATGTACTGCCAGTCAATGCTTTAACATTCAGTTTAATGTCAGTGACCAAGTCTGCGGCCCGCATCATGGTGTGTTAACAGTCTCTTGCCCCGATGTCCCCGAACCTGGAGATTTCTTCCTTGAGTGCGTTGATGGCTACATCTACATAGGTGAGTGCAGCAACCTCTCTCCCTCCTGAGTCACGAGAGACGCAAGATTTGTGGGGAGAGGCAGAGGAAGTTCGCTGTCCACGATTGAAAGGTGGACCTCTAGGGAATACTGCGACCAGTGTCGGAACTGTCGGTCAGTCGGTCACATTATCTTGCACGAACAGGGGGCGCGCGACATGGACGTATCTGGTGGAACAGACAGTGTTGAGCATGATTTGGCGATCGAGACAGTGGTAGGCTCGGCAAGGCGCTACGCTGTAATGACCGGGATATTGTTGTTGCTGGCCTCGGTGTCGCTCAATGTAGTTTTGGCTCGCAGAGTGCGGTCTTTCACGCAGCTGCAATCGAATAGAGCAGCTGAGCGCCTGCTCAAGGTCGGCACAGCTGTGCCTCCTATCGCGGCGAAACGCCTGGACGGGCAACCTGGTGTGATTTCCTACCAGGGCGCGGAAGAACCCACGGTTCTATATATCTTTACGCCTCCCTGCACGTGGTGCTCCCGTAATATGGACAACCTCAAAACACTGCTGGACAAAGAGAGGGGCCAATATCGTTTCATTGGTCTCTCTCTGTCCGAACAAACGTTGGCCGAATACGTGGCCAAAAACGACTTGCAGCTCCCGGTCTATTCCGGGCTGTCGCCGGAGACGCTGAAGACTTACAAGCTAGGGAGCACTCCGCAAACTATTGTCATTTCGCCGGAAGGCAAGGTCTTGGAAGACTGGGCCGGGGCCTACGTCGGTGACGAGAAATCTCAGATAGAAGCCTTCTTCCACGTGAGTTTGCCAGGCCTGAGAGAGCTGCCGAAGGCGGAGAAGAGCAAAGCGGCGGAAGTGAACTAAGCGTGCCTCGGACTCGCATCCTCGTCGGATGCTCGGTGCTCTGCGTGGCGAAGTACTTCACAACGTAGAGTAAACTCGCTTTACATGGCCTCTCAAAGGCGATGGACCACAAGAAAAGGGGACAGAAGGGTGGACCAGAGTACTTTGCAGCGTGCAATCCCGCAGCCAAATGTGACTGTAAGGCGTGCGCGAAGGCCCTATCTACGCGTATCGTCCAGCGCACGTATACCCGTCTGGCTAATGTTGTGACTAGCTTCCGGCAACCCTACCGCGATTTGTGTGCTTTGATTAACGCATACTCTGCGAGGCGAGTCCGGTGACGAAGCTTTTGTTTCTGCTATTCCTGGTTTCTACATTTGCCTGCCATGCGACCGCACAAAACTCCGGACCCATACCGACACCAAAGAAAGACGAGTGCAGCATCGCGGGCATGGTCGTGAAGCTCGCGGGCAGCGAGGCGCTGACAAAAGCCGTGGTTCATCTTCAAAGCACGGAGGATCATCGCGCCGTTTCGACAGTTACGAATACCGGAGGTCGATTTGAACTAAAGGGGATCGATCCCGGACGTTACCGGTTGACGGTCAGCCGCATTGGCTTCGTCACGCAAGAATACGGGCAGAGAAAAACGGATGATCCTGGGGCTGTTCTATCTCTGCGACCCGGACAGGAGCTAAAAGACCTTCTCTTCCGATTGACTGCCTCCGGGGTAATCGCTGGACGGATAATCGAGGAAGATGGCGAGCCGCTTCCATCGGTGAACGTCACCGCTGCGCGGGAGGTGTATACAGACGGGAAGCGCGCCCTTGCCATGAGGGTCACGGTCGAAACCAACGATTTAGGTGAATACCGGCTTTTCGGATTATCACCCGGTCGGTACTTTGTGAGTGCCGTGTACCCGCGATGGAGCCGGCTCGGTGGTAACGGGGACTCAGGAGGTTCGGAGTCTGACCAACAAGGTTACGCAAAGATGTACTATCCGGGCACCGCGGATGCCGGGAAAGCAATCTCCATTGACCTAAAGGGAGGAGAGGAAGTCTCTTCCATTGAAATCCTCCTTCGCAAAGTCCTCGCGTACCGAATCCGAGGACGCGTCTACAACCAGATCACACACAAACCTGGGACCGGAACAAACGTATTGTTAATGCCGAAAACGAATCGCCGCGAGTGGGACTCTGTACAGCCCGCCAATGTAGAAAAGCCGGACGGTTCGTTCGACATTCCCGAAGTTCTCCCCGGTTCCTATGTGCTGACCGCCTTCTGGTTCGACGAAGGAAAGATTTACTCCACGCGGATGCCTGTCGAAGTTGGTAATGCCGACGTAGACGGAGTCGTCGTAACGATCGCGTCTGGAATGAGCATTAACGGGCAAATCCTTTGGGACGGGAAACCTGCGCTGGAGAAAGACGAACTCATTGTGAGGCCAAAGCCCGTGGATTTGAATTTGGGTTTTCAAGGCAGTACGCGAGTAACCCAGGGCAATTTCTTTACGCTGAAGGACATGGGCGAGGGGACATATCACGCAGAAGTTAGCGGAGAGTCTAAAGATTGCTACATCAAAGATGTTCAGTACGGCGCGTCCAGCGCGCTAGAGGACGGCTTCACCGTGGTAAGGGGAGCGCCCGCCGCGCTAGAAATCACAATCAGCTCACACGGTGCGCGAGTTCAGGGAGCGGTATCTGACGTAGATGGTTTGCCTGCCGCGGGGGTGTGGGTAGTGCTCGTGCCTGACCTGAAGTATCGCACACAACACCGCCTGTACAAGACGGTGACGACGGATCAGTACGGGCGTTTCGATTTGCGAGGGATCGCACCCGGCGAATACAAGGTGTTCAGTTGGGAAGAAGTCGAAATGGGGGCCTGGGAAGATCCGGAGTTCCTGAAGCCGTTCGAGGACAAAGGAGAGGGTATCGCCTTGCAGATAGGCGATCAGAAAATGCTCAACCTCGTGACCATCCATACGAGGAGTCAAGCGGCGGGAAAACCGTAAAGAAAGAGACTGAGCAGTGACTTGATGCGCGCTTCCTGGGGACGCGCTTGCATCCAGGGCGACTCTGTGAACTGGTTCCGTTTCATGGCTTCAAGACTACGAAGATCGCAAACCGCCAAGGCCGGGCAGCACGCGCGCTGGCGGGAGCTGCGTAAGCTACAGGAGCAAAGGATGAAGAAAGTTGCCAGCGAGCCGAAGAACCGATGAGTTGGCAGGCGGTTTTCTCCCCAGGATTTTCAAGAATATGATCGCGCGTGTGTGGCATGGAGTTGCACCAGAATCAGAGACCAGCAAACATCTCATATACATTCGGGAGGACTTGTTCCGAGCGTATCGCGAGGCTCCAGGTAACCGGGGCGCGATACTATTATCCAGAACTCGCATGGATTGTACCGAATTCTTGCTTTTGTCCCTCTGGGAAGCCACATCTTTTCTGGAGTCTCTGACTGGGTCGGATGCTGAGCGGGCCTTCGCAAAGGAATTGGTCAATCCTTCCCCAATGGTGAAGAACTATGAAGTTGTTGTCACCTATCTCCCGAAAAGTGATTAGAAAGAGTCTGGTGGCCTTGGTGTCTTTGGTGTCTGTTTGTGGAAGAAATTGGTGCTATTCATGCGGTGGGATTGAAAGAGTTGAAAGAATAGAGATCGTAGAACTCGCCAGTATTGATGCGGTTTCCATGCATATTGCTGAAAACATGGCAGGATGCCAAAAGCGGCTAGGTGAGTATCCCACCAATCTCCGCCAGGCCAAGGCACTTCTGCGAGCAGCCCGTGATCCGGCCAAGTGAACGCAAGATTCTGGATACCTCTAGCCTATGCGACATGGCAGGAGTTATTTCTCTGAATCCCGTTTGCGGACTCTAGATGAGTGGAGTACTTACCATCGAAATGAAATTGTATCACTGAGGCCACCTGCAGTTTCCAGGCCTGAAGAGCGGCTCACTTTTCTCGCGGTGCGATTGCCCTCAATCTTCCAGTGGCGGCTGCGCGCACCTGGCTGTCAGGATTGGAGAGCGCTCGCCGCAGCCCGTCCACGTAATTCATTTTGCCAATCGCATCGACGGCCGCCAAGCGGATCTCGGGTGTTGGATCATTCAGAAGATTCATGAGCTGCGGCAGAAACTCTGCCCCATTGGGACCCAAGTTTCCCAGACCCGCCGTCGAAGCCTGGCGCACGGTAGCATCTTGGTCCTGCAGCCCCGCCGCAAACGCCTGCTTCAACTCTGTCGCGCGGTCTGGGTATGTGCCCACCGAGTTACTCAGAAACCAAGCAACACGCTCCCGGGCTTCGGGCGCGCCGTTT
>WNFO01005644.1_pt1 | contig 10979 bp, 11 predicted proteins | sample 5400251 | NCBI WGS metagenome assembly WNFO01 (sample SAMN13153354, study PRJNA577476) | soil metagenome | isolation source: 100 cm saprolite under Madrone tree | place: USA:California | collected 2016-06-14 | reverse complement strand
CACGCAGCAAGAAATAGCCGCCGCGCTCGAAATCGTTCCCGCTGCGGTCGGGCAACTCCGCGAACTTTCCCCCGCCTACCAAAAATAACTTTGTAGCTTCTTTGCACTCCAGCTTCGCCTTCTGACGGCCATCGTCGGCGGCGCCTTGCATAAACTCTAAGCCCGATAGCCTTTCCCGAATTCGTGAAAGCCCGTTACCTGCCGCTCAATGAGAAAAAGTTAAACGCACTATGAAACACATTGGCGCGCAAAAGCATCTCCGAACCCGTAATAAAAACACAAATCACCGCAAACGGAATTACCGGATGCACATACCTCCGGAGCGGCCTCCACAAAAACTCAAAGCCTCCGGCATAAATCACGGCAAACGGCAGCAATGTCCCGCAAATAATTCGTCCCGACAAAAAATACGGTTTCTGCCGCGAAGGATAAACGCACTCATGAAAGTCAAACGGCAACGAAATTGCCCCCCCCCCAAAAAAACAAAATCGAAACCGCCATCAAGTACAGCGAAACAAGTCCATTAAATCGTAAACGTCTTTCCCTGGGAGCATGCTCTTCTGCTTCGTTACGTCCGACCACATGCACCGCAAATACAGTTATCAGCAAGCACGTCGAAATCAAATAAAACCCATCCGTGATCGCCGACCGCATCGGAGTTCCTTGCCACACCAACTCCCCCCGCCAATATTTCAAAATTACTTCCCGCAAAAAATATACCGCACCATGCAGCGTAAAAATCGGATGCTGCCAAAAATCCCCCCCAGGGTTTAACGGTCCACGCTAGGTACGCTATCTTCGCTTTCGACCCGGTCAAATCCCCGGTCACCGCTCGATTGCGAGCCATCCATAGTACTGGCGGAAGGGCCGCCGCCAGCGCGCCCACGCCGATCGCCCAGAAATCCCGTCGCACTTTTTCATGTTGAATATTTTTTCTCGCAAGGACGTATAGAACCGCCGTTAAAACACCAAACAAAACGAAATTCGACACATCCGTCAAGAAAGCGAGCCCCGTTACAGCACCTCCCGCAACCAACTCAAGTCTCCCGTCTTTTTCTTTCTCTATCGCTCGAAACAGCAACAATAGCGCCACCGTCACCAGAAGCGGCGACAAAATATCGCGATTCGCACCGAAAAAAACATCCTGCGGAAATACTGCCAACAATCCGGGCACCGCAACACATGAAAAAGTATTCTGTGGATAGACTTCCCTCACAAACAAAAATGCAATCCAAATAAAAACTCCGTATAAAATCGCATTCAAGAATCGTACCCAATACGCCAGCGCCCAATCCTTTATGCCCAGCAACGCCCCCAGCTTGTACCAGACTCCCGCAACCGCATAGTAAACCGGCGGCGACTGCGCTTCGGTCACCGGCTGCGTCAGCCAATAATTAAAGCGCCTCTCAAATTGCAACTCCCGCACCTGCGGCGCAAGCTCCGGCACTGGAACGTCCATCCCCACCGCATGCAGTCGCTGCCGCGAAATCAGATATTCCGGCGATCCATATAATGCAAAAACCTGTGGCCGAGCTCTGTTCGGCGATGTTCATATTTTCCCGAGACTCTCTTCACCATAGCACCTCGGTTCCAGTCTCTAGCGCAGTTCCAGCGGGCAAGGTATCGTCTGATGTAACATTTCGAGCACGGCTGCTCTCTTGTAGACCCGGCACATAAATGATCTCAGCCGGCATTTCGCCATTCGCTCGATTCGCGATAAACTAGACCTATCGCTAAAATGGAAGTAATTTCTCAAATCGAATCATCGCTGCCCGTCAGCTCGGAAACCCATCCTGGACTCGTCGCTGTCGCTATGTCTGGCGGCGTGGACTCATCCACTGTAGCCGCCGTTCTGAAGCAACAGGGCCGCCCGGTCATCGGCCTAACTATGCAACTCTGGAATCAGCGACGCCTCCCTGAACTTCAGGGCGCCCTCTCCGGTCAGAGCCCGGCACAGCACCGCTGCTGCTCGCTCGACGATGTCTATGACGCCAAGCGCGTCGCGCAGCATCTCAACTTTCCCCATTACGTCGTCAACTTTGAATCACACTTCGAAGACCGCGTCGTGCGCCCGTTCGTGCGGGACTATCTCAGCGGACGCACTCCCATCGCCTGCACCAATTGCAACACCGATGTGAAGTTCGAACCGCTCCTTCGCATGGCTCGCCAAATCGGCGCCGACCGCCTCGCCACCGGGCACTACGCCCGCATCCGCCGCAATGAATCCGCCGGCCGCTTCCAACTTCTTCGCTCTCTCGATGCTACAAAAGATCAGTCGTATTTTCTGTGGGGACTTTCGCAACAACAGCTCTCGCGCAGCGAATTCCCGCTCGGCGAACTGTCCAAAGACGAAGTCCGCGAAATCGCCCGCCGCGCCGCGCTTCCCGTAGCCGAAAAGCCCGACAGCATGGAGCTATGCTTCGTGCCCAACGGAAATTACGTGCAATTCATCCACGCCTACGCGGCGGAGAGTAAAATTCCGCTTAGCTCTGGCGAGGGCAATATCGTCACCGAATCCGGCGAAGTTCTCGGCCGCCACAGAGGCGTCCACAATTTCACCATCGGTCAGCGCAAAGGCCTCGGCTTCGCCGCGGGCAAACCGCTCTACGTCCTCGCGATCGAACCGCAAACCAATCGCGTCATCGTCGGTGACGACGATTCGCTCCGCACTACTGCGTTCGAAGTACACGATGTAAATTGGATTTCGATCGCCGAGCCGTCTCGAGCAACCCGCGCCACCGTGAAAATCCGCCACAAGCACGAACCCGCAGCCGCCACCGTCGAAGCTCTGCCTGACTCCCGCGCGCGCATCACTTTCGATTCTCCGCAACGTGCCGTCACGCCAGGCCAGGCCGCCGTCATCTATTCGAACGACGTAGTTCTCGCAGGTTCCTGGATCGGCTGAACTCGGCTCTTATAGTCGGCCTACAATTTCATCCTTCGTATGGGTCCTGTCTTAGGTTTTGCTCTTCATGCGTGGGCCTTGAGGCCGCTTTTCCGTCGCGGCGCCAGAACTCAGCGGAATAAAAAAAAGCGCGACCCTCGCCACGCCTTTTTCGCTTTTCGAATTTCGCTTTTCGTTTTCCCGCTTCTAAATAAACAACTCCTCTTCCTGCTCCGCCGAAGGCTCCGAATTGCCAGAGCTCCTCCCCTTCCGTGCCCTCAACAAATCCAGCCCTACCTTGATTCCTTGCACCAGCGCGGACGCTTTCTGGACCGGCCGCCAAAAACTCTGCCTGAATTGTGTGCCCGCATCTTCCACGGCTTCCATAGTCCCGGTCAGAATACGGTCGATGTGCAGGAGCTGTCCGCGAAAACGGTCCGCGGCATCGGTGAACACCCGATCCACTTTTTGCGCCTGCCCGCGCGCCAAATACACGATATGAGCGGCATCGCTCACCAGGGTTGCAATTTTCGGTTGTGTGTCATCCAGCAAAATCTGGACACGCGTCAGGATCGGTCCGGTCCGCTCATGCAGATCCGTCACCGTTTTTTCCAGCTTCTGCATCGTGCGTCGCGTCGTGAAAAACAGTGCGGTCAAGACCGCCACTTGCAACACCACCGCGATCGCAATCACCACTCCAACCCAATTTTGCATGCCCGCCCCTTCGCTTTTATGAAGCGAAATCCGCCGAACATCTCTTAGCTACAACTATGATTTCGACGCCTCACGCCGGTACGCCTCCCGCGCGCCGTCTACGGCCGCCGTAATCGTTTCCTTGTGCCGCGAAGCCGCATCCTTGCCTCGCTCGACCAGATCGTCGGCCCGCTCCCGCAGTTCGCGCGCTTTTTTCTGCGCATAGTCGCGGCCCTCGTCAGCCTTGTCGGATAAAAATCTCCGCGTCTCTTCGCCCGACTTCGGCGCAAACAACACCCCCACCAGCGCACCAACACCCAATCCGACCAAAAAATACGAAACCTTGGATCCAACGTTGTCAGCCATGTCTACCTCCGACACGCAACGTAACACAGGCACTTGCAGGCTTACAATACATCCTAACCACTACATCTGCCAGATGGCGGTTATGGATGCTCCTGCAATTTCGCCAGTTCTGCCACGACCTTCTCAGCTCTGCCCCGCGGTATCAACTCGCTCAATCGCTCGACGCCCGCTCGCTGCACATTCGTCACGCTTCCAAACTCCTTCAGCAATTTCCGCGCGGTCTTTTCCCCAATTCCCGGAATGCCTTCGAGCGCGCTCTTCGTTTGCCGCCTCCCGCGTCGTAGCCTGTGAAATGTCACTGCGAAGCGGTGCGTCTCATCACGAATCCGCTGGATCAGATGTAGCACAGGTGAATGTCGCTCCAGCACGATCGGCTCGTTTTCCTGCCCGTACACGTACAAAATCTCCTCCTTCTTGGCAATGCTTGCCAACGCTTGATTGATGATTCCCAGCGATTCCAGCGCTTCGGCCGCCGCATGCAGCTGTGCAATCCCTCCATCGATCAAGATCAGTCCCGGGATCGGCCTTTTTTCTTCCTGCAGCCGCTTGTACCGTCGTGTCACCACTTCGCGCATGCTCGCGAAATCATCATTTTGCCTGTACACCTGCAGCGGCGAATCACCGTTGCCTGCTCCGCCACCGTTATTTTCCGCGCCGCGAACAATAAATTTCCGGTAGTCCGACTTCTTCATCCGGCCTTTTTCCCACACCACCATCGAAGCCACCGTATCGCTTCCCTGAATATGCGAAATGTCGAAACATTCGATGCGTTCCGGCTCCTCCACCAGATTCAGAGCGTTTTGCAGAGCCTCGCCAATCGCCTTCGAGGTTGGCTTCATGACGCGAAATCTCTGCTCAAACGAATGCGCCGCGTTGTTCCTTACTAGATCCAGAATTGCCCGTTTCTGCCCGCGTTGCGGCGTAAAAATCTCCACACGATGCCCCGCCCGCTCGGTCAACATCTCTTCCAGAATCTCCCGATCTTCAAACTCTTCCGGTACATGAATCGCTTTCGGTAAATATTCCGCTTCCAGATATAACTGCTTCAACAGCGAAGGTACGAACTCCTTCGCATCGAATGCGTCCAGGTCTTCCCAATAAAATTCCCGGCGATCCACCACCTGCCCGCCACGCAAGTGAAACAAATTTGCCGCCACCAGCGGCGGCTCCGCGTGATACGCCAACACGTCCGTATCGTCGCCCTGCGCAGCTGCGATTCGTTGCCGCTCTTCAATATCTTGGAGCGTCCGCAACAAATCCCGATAGGACGCGGCCTGTTCGTACAATTCCTTCTCCGCCGCTGTCGCCATTCTTTCTTCCAGGCTCTTGATCAAATCATGCCGCCGCCCTTCGAGCAGCATCTTTACGTCGTGCGCCGCTTCCGCATAGCGTTCCTCGGTCGTTAGTCCAGCCACGCACGGACCCAGGCACCGGTGAATGTAGAATTGCAGACACGGCCTTGCATGCGTGCGGGTCAAATCCACGGTGCAGGAAGGAACCAGAAATCTTTTGTGAACAAAATGCAGAATCCGCCGCGCCAGGCCTGCAGGGAAATAGGGGCCAAAATACAGCGAACCGTCCTTCCGGATTCTCCGCGTAAAATACACGCGCGGATATTTCTCCGCCGCGGTGAACTTGATGTACGGATAAGTTTTGTCGTCGCGCAGCACCACATTGAATTTCGGCAGGTGCTGCTTGATTAGGTTGTGTTCAAGCGCCAGCGCCTCGCGCTCGTTGTCCACCACGATCGTTTCGAGTTCCGCAATTTCCCGCGCCAGCGATCCGGTCTTGGCATCGATCCATCGCGACTCCAGAAAATAGGAGCGCACACGATTGCGCAGCAGCCGCGCTTTGCCCACGTAAATCACGCGGCCGCCGGCGTCGTGGAACAGGTACACCCCGGGTTTCTCCGGTAACAGCGCCGCTTTTTCTTTGGGTTCCATCAGGAGATCGCACCCGGCAATTCCTTTTTTCTCCGGGCAACTTCCATCATACTAGACTGAATCGGACTATCGTGAACCGCACCATGCCTAATCGCCGTTCAATCTTTCTTGCTGTATCGCTCGCCGCGTTTGCCTGCTTTGCGCCTGCCATCCTTGGCGCGCAGTCTTCGTCCTCAAAAGACAATCCCAAGCCAAAGCCCAATACCGATACCGCTACGCAAAACGCTCCCGACCAGCCAATGTGGGATCCTTTGCGAGCGGAAAAAGATCTCGAAGTCGGCCAGTACTACATGAAAAAAGGCGATGTGGACGCCGCGATTGACCGCTTTCAGGATGCGGCACTGGCTAAGCCTGGCTACGCGATACCGTTCCGCTTTCTCGGCGAAGCCCAGGAAAAAAAGGGCCTGAAGCGCGATGCCCTCAAGTCCTATACACGCTATCTCGAACTCTACCCGCGCGCGGAAGACAAAGATAAAATCGAAAAGAAAATCGAAAAGCTCCGCTCCGAAGTATCAAAATCAAAAACGAAATCCACTAGCTAAAGGCTGTTGCAAAACCCATGGCCCAACCCCTTGATTGGTGCGGGTCGCTGACGCAACGACGTGGCAGATCTGCTGGTGTGGTTACCTTTGGTCGCGAATTTCTCAGAAAAAAGTTCGCTGACTTCATTTTTCCCTTGACTAATTCTATCTTACTCGATATAGTCGAGTACGATATGATCCATTCCACTTCCCACCAAGCCTGGCTCTTCTACTCCCCTTTGGCCCTGCAAGCGGCGCTGCTCAAAGATGATCTGCTCGATCCCGTCGATCCGCTCCTGGACGATCCCGCTTTGCTCGAGTTAGTACGGCAATGTCTGGCGTCACGCTTCCCCGCTTCGGTGCGCACCGGACGGCCCGGCATAACCTCCGATCGTCTGCTGCGCTGCTGTGTCATGAAGCACCTGAAGGGCTGGAGCTTCCGCGATCTGGAACGGGAACTGCGCAGCAACCTGGTGTACCGGCGTTTCACCCGCTTCGATGCCGAAGCCACACCCGATTTCACTACCTTCAGTCGAACCTTCGCGTTGCTGAGTCCGCAGATCACCGAACAGATTCATCGGCGGGTGGTGGGCCTGGCGCGTGAGCAAGGTGTAGCGCAAGGACGCAAACTTCGCACCGACACTACCGTCGTGGAGAGCAATATTCACTATCCCACCGACAGCTCACTTTTGGGCGACGGCATCCGGGTGCTCAGCCACAGTCTCCTACGGATCGCCGCCGAGTGTAAGGACGGAGCTCTGGACGTGGTGCATCACGGGCGCGCGGTGAAACATCGTCTGTTGGAGATCAGTCGCGCCGCCAAGTCCCTCACCGAGGCCAACCAACAGCGCATGCGGGATAGTTACCAGAAGTTAGTGGAGCTGACCCGAGGCGTGGTGCGACAGGCCAGCGAAGTGGTGCAACGATGGGGGAAGGGACGGCTGAAAGTAGTGGGCAAGCTCCTGCGGGTAGAAGCACAGATCGGCCAGTTGCGGCACTTTCTCCCTTTGGTCGAGAAGGTGATTACGCAAACCAAGGAACGAGTGTGGGGTGGAAACTGTCACGTGGAAGGCAAAGTGTTGAGTCTGTTCGAACCGCACACCGCAGTGATTCGCAAAGGGAAAGCGCACAAGCCCAACGAGTTTGGTAGGCTGGTGCGGATTGACGAGGTGGAAAACGGCATCGTGAGCGGTTACCAAGTTCTGCCCGGCAACCCGGCCGATACCACCGCCTGGACGCCGGCCCTGCAACAACATCAAACTTGCTTCGGGCGAGTGCCAAAGATGGCCACCGCCGACCGTGGTTTTTTTTCGGTGCAGAACGAGCGTGCGGCGCAAGTGCTAGGGGTAAAGAAAGTGGCGCTGCCGGCGCGCGGACGTCTCTCGGTCAAGCGGGCCAAGCAGCAGAAGCAGCGCTGGTTCCGGCGAGCGCTGCGCTGGCGAGCCGGCTGTGAGGCTACCATCAGCACCTTGAAGCATCCCTTCGCAATGTTGCGAGCCACGTACAAAAGAGACCCTGGATTTCAGCGCTACGTGGGTTGGTGTGTGATTACCAAGAACCTGTTTTCCATCGCTCGCTATCAAGAGCGCAGGAGGAGCGATGGCCAGATCGGTTGATTCTGCTGCGCAACGACGCAAACTGCTGGGCGAGATTGCACGTCTGGCAGAGATCGCCATCTTCGGAACGCTATCGGAAACTTATCGCACCTGCGGACAAGCGGGCTGCCATTGCCAAGGAGACGGACCCAAGCATGGTCCGCATCTGAATGTGAGCTACCGCGGGGAGAAGGGCAAGACTACCGGCTACTATGTTCCCAAGGGAGCGCAAGAGGCCACGCGCCAAGGAGTCGCCGCTTGGCAAGAAATGCAGGAATGTTTACGAGAACTGGCGGAGTTGAACAAAGACCGCAATTTGCGGCGTGCCCGCGAGACTGATTCGCGATGAAGCTATGGTTCCGTTTTACCATCGGCTGCTGGGCACTGATGTGTCTGTTCCTCAGTCTTAGTCAGCAAGTCAGTCGGAACCACCAGCCGCATCTTGTCTGCTCAAGACCATGGATCGATCGATGTAGAGAACCCGCGTCCGGCTTGCCCACAGCAGCGGTTCTAAGAAACATGGAATTCGATTCGGCTCGTGCTGGACCGCTCACATCTCTGGTCCTCGGTGCGTGGACTGCTAGCAATATGGGTCCACCAGGCCAGGAGCCCCATGGGCCACCGGAACCGATCGAGCCTTGCCGAGCCTGCTGGTCAAAACAGGCAGCTCAATGCAAACATCGAGCTACCTTTTTCCAGGAAATTCTTGGTCAACCGACCGAATTTGAAGAATCGGCGTTTTGCAACAGCCTTTAGCTAGTTTCCGGACAACTTCAAATTTAATACTGATTTCCTCCGCGCCAGCACGTCCAAGGCCTTCCGCGCCCTCTCGAATTCCGGAAACAATTTCTCCTCCGCGCGAAATTCCGGTGAGTGCGACAGCAGACTGCACCCTGACTTTCGCGTCGGGTGCTTCACGTGCAGCATCTCGTGATACAAAACATACTCCACGACGTACTGCGGGACTTCCGGCCGGTCCATCCTGCGATTCAGCAAAATCTGATTCGGCCCCGGATCGAACGATCCGAACTGCCGCCGCCACCCGTGCATGCTCCATCCAAGGTGCGGCTTTTGCAAAACTCCGGCAAAAAATCGTGCATTCAATTCGTCAAACATTCCGTTCAAATCAAATTGCCGCCCCACTGCGTCTAGCGCCACCGGGCGCACGCGGCCTCGCCGCATTTCCTGAATCCGCTCTCGCGTTTTGTGCGATTTCGCGTATGCGTGATACGGCGCAACCAGCGCCCGCCGCGTGCGCCTCCTGTAAATTTTCGAGAGCAATAACGCCGCGGCCCCTTCCAGCACCGGCAGCGGCGCGCGCTGCAGCAAATCGGAAAATCGCACGATCATTTGCTCATCACGCCGCCGAATCGTAAGCACCAGGCTTGCATACGGATAAAACTCCACGCGAAAGGCAGGCGGCGGCCCCGCGCAACCAATTCTTGTGTACATTCGCTGGCACAGTGCCGCACCGCCCGGCACTGGCGTAACTTGTCGTTTCATGCCGCTCGTTTCGTCTCCCCGTCGCGGTTCAGCCCGACTTGCGTTCGACCTGGTTTGTCGCCATCCTTCGCCACTGATACTTGCGAAACAATCATTCTCAACTCTTCCTTCTCACCGGCGGAGGCGCAACGTTCTTCTTTGCCTTTTCGGCGTCGTTCATTGCATCCTGCGTGCCTTCAATCGCATCGTCAAGATTCTCTTTGTAGATTTCAATCTCTTTGGCTTCTGTCTGAATCTTTTTCAACGCTTCCAGATATTCCTTCGTCTTCGCCGCCATCAAGTCCACGCCGCGCCTGATATTTTCCTGTTTTTCGATTCCCAGTTGGATCAGGTCGGCCGCATCGTCCACACATCCGATATACGCATTCATCAAATAGTTCAACTGCTGCTCGTGATTCGTCGTAGAAGGATGCTCCAGCTCATACTGAAATTTCTTCAGCCGGTCATCCGCAAACTGCACAAACAATTTGATCCGTTCGTTGGTCGTTTCTGCGTCGCGGATCTTGTCCGCCTCAAGGGCCGACAGGTAGTCCTTTTGCGGAGTCTGCGCCACCGCACCCGCAGCCATGGCCGCCACAAAGCAAATCGTCAACAATCTTTTGCTCCACATCCTCATGGCTGCTTCTCCGTCGATTCCGGCCGCTTTGGGGTGGATGCGCCGGGCTGCACCCTCGGTTGTTCGCCTGGCCGTCGTGGAAACAACAAACGTAGCAACTCCAGATCCATGTCCTTTAGATCCTGTTCGACAAGTTGCATCGGCGGGCGGTATTGCTCCGGCATCGCAATGATCACATCCCGAATCTCGCGGATTCCCTTCCCGACATGAATCTCCAATTGCTTGTATCCCGAAGAATGCTTTTCCGCGTCCGGGTGTGTTTTTTTCAAAGCCTCAACCGCCGCCCGCACGTTATCCCTGTATTTCTCCATCACCAGGCCGACGGTCAAGTAATCGTTTGCATTTGACGCTTCTCTTTCTTTATTGAATTGCGCGTCGCCCAACTTTTGCAGCGCCTTCGCTTTTCTCACCCCGTCGGTCTCGTGATCGAAGCGTTGCTGAAGCTGCTCCAGATCCTCCATGGAGCCTTCCGTACCCGCGCAGAGTAGCGCCGCCGCAAACAGCACAGCCGCACAACGCATAGCCACTCGCAGCGAGGGACTTACTTTCTTTTTTCGAGCGTCTTTTTTAGAACAATGATGCGTTGCTGAGCCTGCCATACCTGGTCCGGGTTTCTGTTCTGATCCGCTCCCAAGAACTTTTCGTAAGCGTCCAGAGCCGCTTTGGTTTGTTGCAGTTTATCGTAGCAGAGCGCGCGCACAAACAACTCACCCGCGGTCGGCGGCTCCTGTTGCGCCACACGGTCCAGCAATGCCAGTGTCGTTGAATACTCGCCAGCCAGATACGTGGTGGATGCCAAATCCTTCCAGTAAGTCAGATTCTTCGCGTCCAGCTGGATCGCGGTTTTCAATTCCTTCT
>WNFO01018154.1_pt1 | contig 10981 bp, 8 predicted proteins | sample 5400251 | NCBI WGS metagenome assembly WNFO01 (sample SAMN13153354, study PRJNA577476) | soil metagenome | isolation source: 100 cm saprolite under Madrone tree | place: USA:California | collected 2016-06-14 | reverse complement strand
GCGACGGCGGCATCAACGGCGTCAAGCTCCTGGTCGAGGAATGCGAAACCGGCTACGCCACCGACAAGGGCGTTGAATGTTACGAGCGTCTCAAAGGTAAGGGCCCGACCGGCGCGGCCTTTATCAATCCGCTGTCGACCGGCATCACATTCGCTCTCACCGAGAAGACCACGACCGACAAGATCCCGATTATCACGATGGGCTATGGCCGCGCCGATTCCAAGAACGGAGCCGTGTTCTCGTACAATTTCCCGCTGCTCGGCACGTACTGGTCCGCGGCTGATATCGCGATCCAGCACGTCGCCAAGGAACTCGGCGGCGTCGACAAGCTGAAAGGCAAGAAGATTTCGCTGGTCTTTCACGACAGCCCGTATGGCAAGGAGCCGATCCCGATGCTGCAGGTGCTGGCGCAGAAGTACGGCTTTGAGTTTACGCCAGTGCCGGTCACGCACCCCGGTGTCGAACAGAAGTCGCAATGGCTGGCGATCCGCCAGAACCGGCCGGACTATGTTTTGCTCTGGGGCTGGGGCGTCATGAACGGCACGGCAGTCAAGGAAGCTGCGGCTGTTGCTTATCCGCGCGACAGGATGATCGGTGTTTGGTGGTCGGGTGCCGAGCCGGATGTGACGCCCGCAGGCGATCAAGCCGCCGGCTACAAGGCGCTGATGCTTCAGCATGGCGCAGGCAAGTTCCCCGTGCAAGCCGACGTGGAGAAGTACGTCTATGCAAAGGGCAAAGGTTTGTCGGAGCCTGGCAAGGTCGGCGAAGTTCTCTATAACCGCGGTTTGGTGAATGCCATGCTCGGCGTGGAGGCAATCCGCAAGGCGCAGGAGAAGTTCGGCAAGAAGCCGCTGACGGGCGAGCAGGTCCGTTGGGGTCTGGAGAACCTCAACATCTCCGATGCACGTCTCAAGGAACTCGGCTTCGAGGGCGTGTTGAAGCCGATCAAGATTTCCTGTTCCGACCACGAGGGCGCGCGCGAGGGGCGCGTACAGCAGTGGGACGGCAAGGGCTGGAACGTCATCTCCGACTGGTACACGGCCAACCAATCCATCACCGAACCGCTGGTCGACGATGTTTCCGCGAAGTATGCCGCGGAAAAGAAGATCCAGCCGCGCGACTGCTCGAAAGAAAGCTGAACGCATCTCAGCGATCCGGGAGGAGCGTTCGCCTCCTCCCGGATATCCCGAAAGCTGCAACCGTTTGGAGAGGGCTGCGTGTCAATCCCTAAGGCCGCCACGGCGACAGAAGCGGCAGCGCTGTTTCTGTCCGTCAACAATATCGAGGTTGTCTATAGTCACGTCATCCTCGTGTTGAAGGGTGTGTCGCTGGATGTGCCGCGGAGAGGAATTGTTGCGCTTCTCGGCGCCAATGGTGCGGGCAAGACAACGACGCTGAAGGCGGTCTCCAATCTGCTGCATGCGGAACGCGGCGAGGTCACCAAGGGCTCGATCCTGTTCGACGGCGTCGAAGTGCAGTCCCTGTCGCCAAACGATCTGGTGAGGCGCGGTTGCATTCAGGTGATGGAGGGGCGGCGTTGCTTCGCGCACCTCACTGTCGAAGAGAATCTCCTGACCGGCGCCTTCACGCGCAGGGACGGCAAGTTCGCGATCGCGCAGGATCTGGAGCGAGTCTATGCCTATTTCCCCCGTCTCAGGGAGCGGCGTGGTTCGACTGCCGGCTATACGTCGGGCGGCGAACAGCAGATGTGCGTGATCGGCCGTGCCCTGATGTCGCGCCCGAAGATGATCCTGCTCGACGAGCCTTCGATGGGCCTCGCACCGCAGATCGTCGAAGAGATCTTCGAGATCGTGAAGGATCTCAATGTCAAGGAAGGTGTCTCGTTTCTTCTCGCCGAGCAGAACACCAATATGGCGCTCAAATATGCCAGCCGCGGATATATCCTCGAAAATGGACGAGTGGTGATGGACGGCGAGGCGCGGGCGCTCGCCGAAAACGAGGACGTCAAGGAATTCTACCTTGGTGTCGCCGGCGAAAAGCGAAAATCATTCCGCGATGTGAAACACTACAGGCGGCGCAAACGTTGGCTCGCTTAAGCCTCGTGAAACATGGTCTAGGCGGGGCAGCAGATTCAGCAGAAACCAGCGAGCGTCGGATAACGACGCCGCGTTCCCCCGTGGCAAAACGGATATGCTGAACGACTGATCGGCTAGATCCGACGGCAGTGCCTTGACCATGTTGTTGCGTTCGGTGAGCGTCAGTGCTGCTGTCGTAATCGATCATCCCGACGAGTTGTGTACGCACCTAAAAGCACGGGCGAGCGCTTTCCAATCGTCCAAAAAAAACATAATCTGCTGTTCTTCGCGGAATTCAAAACTCGATTGGAGCATATTTAATATTAAAACATGTAAAGGGCATTCAAATGACGGAACAGAAACCAGTCAAAAGAGCAATTGCGCTCGGCGGTGGTGGGCCGGCAGCAGGGCTGCACATCGGTGTTCTGGACGCGCTGGCCGCCGATGATAAAAAGTTTGATATCTGGGCATTGTCCTGCATCGGCGCTTGGGTCGGGATCGTTTATAATCAATTCGATAAAAATAAAGTAAAAGACAAAGACAGGCCCGAACAGACCTATCAGTTCTTCAAAAATGGTGTGTTTCGAGACGATGAAAGCTATGAACGCTTTCCGATCAATACAGTATTCGGGCCGGACTGGCGGGCCAACACGAAGGCTTTGAACAAATTCATAAGTGACTCCGACAATTACAAGGATTTCGTATGGGATCCGTACAAGATGATGGATTCATTTCAAGAATCCATGTCGCTTTTGTTTAATCGCATAAGCGATGGCGATGAGAAAAAGAAGAAGTTCGAAAAATTGGATGAGGGAGACATCAACGGTTGGATTCTCAATCAGGCGATGGCGCCGAATCCCTTGGTTCGCTACCTGACGTCGATGATGTACTTATCCAATGTCACCGGCCTGTCCAGGATCAACTATCCGAATAGTGCTTTTATGAAAGGTATAAAGTTCGAACGATTGTTTCCGGAGGAGAATGAAGAAGATAAGCCATTCATTTTTCACAATGCCTGGAATCTCGATAAGAAGGAGCTTGCGCTTTTTTCCAATCGTCGGACGGGCGACAAAGCATATCAGGGCCCTATCAATGCATCGACTTTGTGCGCGTGTTCGGCGCTTCCTTTCATCGAGGAAACGGTAAAGATGGGTGGAGACACGTACTGCGAAGGAGCGCTGGTCGATACCGTCAATTTTCAAACCTTAATCGAGAACCACGGGCATGAAATCGACGAAATATGGGTAAGCCGAATTGTCGACTCGAAGCAAATTCGCAAGCCGGAGAACCTTCACGATGCACTGGCAAATCTCTGCCAGTTGTTTGCGGCGACCGTGGGCGAAGACGACGTCAAGCTCTTTAAGTACCATCTGAAGGAGGAGAACAATTGGAAAGGCACGGTGGTCGAGATTCAGGTGCCCGCCCACGTTAATTTCAAATGGAATCACAGCAATCTGGATCAAGGGCGGAAGCTTGGGAGGGCGGCGGCGGAGAAAGCAATCGCTGCATATGAAGCTGCGGGTACGACGACTGCAGCTGACAACGAAAAAGTTCGATTCATAAACGAGAGGAAAGACGAGGGCGAAGGACAGCATCTCGATAGGGATCGACTGGCAAATGCGATTGCAAAGGCTAAGCGCGACGGCGATCCGAAGGCGTGCTTGGAAAAAATGGATTGGCAGGTCGACCCCAAGACCGGAGAACAAGTCACGCCGAACGACAAGGGGAAATATCCGAAAGGCTCGATGCCATATCCCGATTTTGCGATAAGCAACCCAGAGGTGAAGGAAATCTATGGCCGACTTGGTCAGTCTGGCGCCAGTTTAGAGCAACTGTAGTACGCGCTCATCGCAGCTATTCGAGCAAAGCCTTCGCCTGCTTAAGGTCCTGCGTGTCAAAGCCTTCGCTGAACCAGGCGTAGACAGGCGCGAGCAGGCCGAGGGCGTCCTCGCGTTTGCCCTGATCGATCCACAGTTGGGCAGTGTCCATCGCAGCTCGAAGTTCAAGTGCTTTTGCGTGCTGGCTTCCAGCCGTACTCAATGCCTGGTCGAGCAGCGACTGAGCCTCAGTCTTGGCATCTGGTGCGCCACGGACGAGCAGCGCGCGCGCCTTCAGTCTATACAATTCGGCCTCGAAGATTCGTTCGCTATTACGGCTGGTCGTAGCGAGACCCTGCTCGATCAGTTCCAGCGCAGCCTCATAATCGTGAACAGCCAACAAGGCCGGACACAAGAGCACGTACAGCGCCGTGATGGCTAGCTGATAACCTGCGCCACGATATTCGTCCAACACAGCCCGGATTTCCTCGAGTGCGCTGGAGGTAGGATCGAGCGACGCCACGCATATGCCCCGAATGGCGCGCGTCAAGCGCCATTGCCGGAAACCGTGTTCCTCCGACAAGGCGAGCCAGAGAGCCCACGACATCAGGGCCAGGTCGGCTACGCCAGCATCCTGGCCGGCCGCACGCGCCGCCAATCTCTCCTCCTCGCTGCTCGCCTCGAACGCTTCGACGGCCCGTTCGATCACTTCGTGGGCACCGGTGAGATGTCCCATGAAGAGATGAATCATAGCCTGCCCGCGCATCGCGTTGAGCAACGCTGGTCGGTCACCGCGCGCGTCGGCGAGATGAAGCAGAGCCGCGATCGTTTCCTGGGCCAGCGGCAACTCACCGCGAATGACGCTCGCGGTGGTCAACCAGAACATGACCTGGAGCTGCTCGGGGGGGCCTCCGAGGCGCTCGCACAACTCGCGCGCGCGGGCGAAGGTTGCCATCGCCTCGTTTGAGGCTGGCCCCTGGGTAGCGATCAAGCAGGTCCCCAGAGCGAATCGGAAGTCAAGTTCCAGCCTGTCCTTTCGTCCGCCCTCGGGCAGATGGCCCGAGGCCTCGATACCTCGTTGCAGGTGTGCGATGGCCTCAAGGTTGGCGGAGCGCATGGCGGCCTTCTTGCCGGCCTGGAGCCAATATGCCTCCGCCTTTTCGAACAGTCTGGCCTCCGTTAGATGGTGCGCGATCGTTTCGGGTTGGGCCTCCACGATTTCCGGGAACCGTTGCTCAAAGGCGTCTGCGATCGCGGCATGCAGTGCTGCGCGTCGGCTCCTTAGAAGTCCCGAGTAGGCGGCGTCCCGCACAAGCGCGTGCTTGAAGGTATAAACCGCCTGGGGTAGCTGGCCTCGGCAGAATACCAACTCCGACCGAACCAACTGGACAAGCGCCTCCTCGAGTGCCTCTTTTGGAAGCCCGGCTACGGTGCTCAGCAGTTCGTAGGAGAACTCGCGGCCCACCACAGCGCCGATCTGAGCCACCTCCCTCACCGGCGCCAATCGGTCGAGCCTCGCCATCAGCGATGCGTGCAATGTCGTCGGAATCGCCATCGAAGGGAGCGGATGGCTGAGCACATAGTGATCGTCCCGCTCCTGTAACAGGCCCGTTTCCAGCACGCTCTTGGTTAGTTCTTCGACGAACAGGGGCACGCCATCGGTGCGAGCCAGGATTTGGTCCATCACGTCCTTTGGGAGCGCCTTGCCGGCAGTGACGCGGTCGATTAATGCCGCCCCATCGTTTCTGTTCAGGCGCGTGAGCGAGACCGTCGTCACATGCGCATGACCGGGCCAGGGCGGAGTGAACTCCGGCCGCGCGGTGATAAGCAGCAGCACTGGAAGCCGCTGGACTTGTTCCAAGGTAACCGTCAGCAGCTCCAGCGAGGTCGGGTCCGCCCAATGGACATCGTCAAAGATGACGAACACCGGCTGCCGCGCCGCCAAGCCACCGAACTGAGCCAAAAGCGCCGCCAACGTCATCTCCTTGCGCTTTTGCGGGCTCATATCTGGCACGTGATAGCGGTCGTTAAGTGGTAGCGACAGCAGGTTGGCCAGAGGTGCCACTACACGGTCCGCGTCGGCTCCGGACCGCACGAGTAGAGCCTCAAGCTTGGAGAACTTCTCCGCCGGCGAGTCGCTTCGCTCGAACCTGGAAGCCCGCTCGAGTTGGCGGATGAATGGATACAGCGCACTGTTAGTGTGGTGTGCCGAGCAGAAATGGCGCAGCGTGATGTGGGGTTCGGATTGGAGCCGCTCTTCAAGCGCCAAGGCAATGTGCGACTTACCGATACCCGGCTGTCCGGTGAGCACCACCACGCAGCCTTCACCACGCTTGGCATGCTGCCATCTACGCAACAGCAACTCGAACTCCTCGTCACGCCCGATGAGCGATGTCAATCTGGCCTTGTGCTGCGCCTCGAAGCGGCTTTCCACTCCGGTTGCTCTTAGCACCTGCCACGCGGGTATTAGGTCCGCCCATCCTTTAAGCGCGACAGGACTTAGATAGCTGTACTCGAAATGCCCATACGTGAGCCGGTGCGTACTTTCGGAGATCAGCACCGTACCGGGCTCCGCGAGCGCCTGCAGGCGCGCAGCTAAGTTCGGCGTCTCGCCAATGACCGTCTGCTCCTTAGCGGCGCCTTCACCGGTCAAATTGCCCACAACCACCATGCCGGTAGCTATGCCAACGCGAACCTGTAGCTCGGTTCCGATATCTGTCTGAAGATTAGCCACGGCATCGACCAGCGCCAGTCCCGCGCGTGTAGCCTGCTCGGCATCATCCTCGTGCGCCTGCGGATAGCCGAAGTAAGCGAGTACCCCATCCCCCATGTACCGCGCGATGACGCCATCATTCCGGGCGATAACTTCTGCAATGCAGGCGTGATAGGCACCAATTACTAGCCGTAAGTCCTCCAGATCAAGACGGACCGAAAGTGCCGACGAGCCTACCAGATCGCAAAACATGACTGTAAGTTGGCGCCGCTCGGCGCCGTCCCGCGGCGCCGGTTTGGTGCCCGCTTGGGATGTTCGCAGAACGTCCCCCTTAAGTTCTGCGATAGCGTGCAGCATCTTGCGGCGATGCCCAAGCAGGACGCCGAGGTCCTTGAGATCCTGCTCCGTGAGATCGCGGAGGACCGAGAGGTCAATGGCGTTGTCGCCAAACCGCTGGGCGTACTCTCCCAATCCGATCGATGCCAGCCACTCTGCAATACCGGTCATGGCAAACCTATGGCTCACGATGACAATAGCACGTTAGAAACGTATGCGAAGCAACATCAGTCGACGCGCCGATCGCCGGAGTTCCCGCCCACATACGGCAGTAGTCCGAGCATCGTTGTGACTGGCTGACAACGGCCGCGACGGCGACCGACCTGAAAAATCGGTGCAGTCCAATTGGGAGGTCGTCACCTACCGGCGACTTTCCACAGTGCTGCGCTTAATATGGCCAGCATGAGTGCCAGTGAAGATCTCTTGGCCTGCCCGTTTGAAATGCTGGGCGCGCCCGCGGAAACGGTTGAGTGCCAGCGGTATTTCCGTCCGCATAGCGTCTCAATCTACGATCTTCAGCAGACTCTTGAGCCGCTGCTCGACAGGCTTATCGAACGCAGCGAAATCGTATTCGTCAATTTGATTCTGCCAATAAGTGCATCCGCACGCACGGCAATGAATGCCCATCCCCCCATCGGTCCAAGATTGAACGATGAAACACGCTCGGTCGCCTACTCAGGGCAGGCGAGCCTTAAGCTTCTCGAATGGGATTGTCATGTGACATCCTTTCCGCAACGCGAGTTCGATCTCAGCGTGCGGCGTCTTCTGTGTCTTCTTCACGAACGCACGAACCACAACGATCCTCCGACCGATCGCCGTGACATAGAGCGCGCGGGCTATTCCGTCGCGGCCGGTTAGCCGCAATTCCCACAACTTCCGCTCCAGGCGTTTCACATGTGGCTCGCCTAGGCTTTCCGCCCCGCTTGGCCAATGCGCTCGGAAAGCCGAAGGAACCGCGCCTGCATGTCCGCCGGAAGGGCAGCGATTTCAGCGGCGACAGTTTCGTTCAGGCTTCGACTCGCCAGGACACGTCCAACGCTCATTGATTCCGCGCAAAACGCGCCGCGCCCGCGATTGGCGCGAGCCATTTCACCGCTTGATCGGTATATATCTCGGTCTTTGGCTGTAACCCCTCCAACCTATCGAGAGTGCCGGCCTTCACCACGACCTTTCCAGGCGCCGCTGCAATCTTCGCCAAGATAGGAGACCCGCAGCCCCCGCAGAAATGGCGATATACCGGTTGCCCGCTATCGCCCTTATCCACATGGACCATGGTCTCGCCCGACTGCTCATAGTCAGCTTCTCTGATAACGAGGTTGAAGGAGAATAAGCTTCCGCTTTGCCTCTGGCAGTGCATACAGTGACATATCGCGATAGCCCGCGGTTCGCCCTTCACAACACGTAACGCACCGCCCCGCATAAGCAGCCGCCTTTCCGATCCTGTATGATGTCTTCTCCCAAACGATAATTGTGATTGGAGCCGGCCGCCGGCGGCGCTACAGGAGCACGCGCTGGTCGCGGTAGGACTTCCCACCACGCGAGAGCGTGACCGCGCCACCGCGCGCTTCGATGACAGGCAGCGCGGCCAGCGCATTCACCACATGATGCATGGTCGGGAGGTCCGACCAGCTTGCCTTGTGGAAGCGCACTGTTCCCGCGCCCGTCTGGCGTTGCTCGATATGGTTGTCCGGATCGTTGGCCGGCGTGAGCGTAACCTGGCATAAATCCGTCTCGCCCCATGCGCCCGTGCGCGGCGTGTATTTCAGCATCAGGGTTCCGTCCGAAGCAGCTCCTTGCCGGTCCGGATCCGTGTCATGCAACTGCGAAACCTCGAGCTCGAGAAAGCGGAATCCCATCCAGCCCGCCGCGCAGATCTGGGCCCCGTTCCACCGACGTGGCTCCGCGATCTCGGCATAAAGTTTGGGATGCCCGATCTCGCAACGCCCGGTGATGATCGGATCGGCAAGATTCTCCCAGACGACGGCCAGAAACTTGCCGGTGGCTCGGTCCCGACTTCCTGTGAACGTCGCCGGCCAGCCGACCCAGATCATCGTGTAGCCACGCCCCGCGAGCCAGTCGATGTCCGTCATGTGATGAAATTCGACCGTGACCACCGGTTCGCCGGCCAGGGTGAACCCTTCCGGCAGATGCTTTTCCAGCACCACGGGATCGGTCAGGAAACTCGCCGCGACGGAGAGACGTCGTGGACTGCGCTTCGGATCGACCACGACGTCATCAGGCAATTGGCGAGGTCCGGGCGCCGGTCCGAAATGCGTCGGCATCCGATAGATGCGCCCGGCCTCGAATCGATAGCTCATCGGTCGTCTCCCTTCGGGAGTGTATTGAGGAGAGGCCGCGCCAGATGAAGGCTCTGGCAGGCGACTGCGCTCTCGCTCCCATTTGGCTCGTTCGTTGAAAGCTGGATGCGGGTGAATTTCCAGTTCCGCGTATCCACGCCGACAGCGGCGGCGACCGTATCGGACTGCGCCGCGATCTCCCGGTTGCGCTCAATCTCGCGCGCGAAGGCCGCCGTCAGGTCCGCGTCGAGCGGGATGTCGAGATCTTCCGTATAGACAAAGCGGGCTTCGTGTCCGGGACCCTTGCACGCATCGAGCGCAAAGCGCGTCTCGATCTCCGCGCGACCGAACAGGTCCGTGACGATATGCTCGGGCAGGCGGTGCCCGTAATGAGCAATGATCATGCTGGATTGCCTCCGGATCTGCGCTCAGGCTTCGTTTGAAACATATTGGACGACACCAACTCACTTGTTACGAAAACCGGCCAACTTGACCTGGGTGCCGCTGCTCCACCCGATTTGCTGCTGGCCATGAATGCCCATGCCATCATCTCACGGTGCGCCAAACCATTGCAAAATCGTAGAATTCAGGTGCTGGATGAGAAAACCTCATCTACACTGATGGCATGAGGAAGCTTCCGCCTCTGCGCGCTCTCCATGCCTTCGAGGCCGCTGCCCGGCATCTTAGCTTCGGGGCTGCCGCGAAGGAGGTCGGCGTTACGCCGACCGCAATCAGCCACCAGATACGACAGTTGGAAGAGGCCTGCGGAGTAAAGCTATTCCAGCGGCGCCCGCGGCCGTTGCTCCTGACGAGCGCTGGGGCACGCCTCTATCCGGCCTTGCGCAATGGCTTCGATGCGCTGGCCTCGGCGGTGGCGTTGTTGGCAGAAGAGGATGCGCAAGCGCCGCTTCGCGTGACGAGCCCGAGCGCATTCGCCAGCAAATGGCTGATCCCGCAACTGCCGAAATGGCGTGAAGAAACCCCCACGATCCCTTTGGAAATCATCGGCACGGATGCTGTACTCGATGTGAGAGCGGGCGCCGCGGACGTAGCGATCCGTTATGCACGAAAGCCGCCGCTCGACTTTGTGGCGCACGAGGTATTTCGGGACGCGTACGTTCCCGTTTGCAGCCCGCGTCTGTTGGAGCGCTATGGCCCGATCGAGCGGGCGGCAGATCTCCTGCGTCTTCCTTTGATTCACTATGATTGGATGAATCGCGATCCGGAGGCGCCGACCTGGCGGCAATGGCTGGCGGTCGCGCGGTCGATCGACCCCGATTTCAAACCGCTCGAAAAGGTCTGGGACCTGAGTTTCCGCGAGGAGCTGCACGCGATTGACGCCGTTGTTGGCGGACAGGGGGTTGCGATCTGCAGCGACGTGGTCGTCAGCAATGAACTGAGGAGTGGGCTGCTCGTGAAGCCGCATCCACTCTCCCTGCCCGGCTACGGGTTTTATCTCGTCTCGATGGCCCACAGTCCGCGGGCGCCTGTCATCGAAGCCTTCTCGACGTGGATGAGGGCCATCGGCTGAAGTCGGGAGAACCGGGGATGGTTCGGCGCGCACGATTTTGCACGATACCGTGCGATTTCGCCGCCGACGCGCGGACGCTCTTCACGTCGATTGAGGCTTTGATTTTCGGTTCGGCGCCGTCCGTTCGCGCTTCGCCGCAACCCGGCGCGCCGCCGCCAGCGCTGCGCGCGCCCATGTGACAAGCTCATCGGGTTCGTCGAACAGCCGCTCCGGCACGCGCCAAAAGGAGAGGTCTATGGTGGAGCCCCTCT
>WNFO01043159.1_pt1 | contig 10983 bp, 17 predicted proteins | sample 5400251 | NCBI WGS metagenome assembly WNFO01 (sample SAMN13153354, study PRJNA577476) | soil metagenome | isolation source: 100 cm saprolite under Madrone tree | place: USA:California | collected 2016-06-14 | reverse complement strand
GTCGCGGTCGGGCTGACGCTCGGCGGAATCGTCGGCACGATCGCCGCGTTCCCGCTCGTGAAGATGCTCGGAAATCACCTCACACTGATGCGCTGGGTCGTCACGGGCGTGATCACGTATGCGGCCATCGCCATGCTCCGCTCCGCCCGGGCATCCCAGCCCGACGCGCCAGTGCCGACGGTGCCCGAATAGCATTCTGCCCACTGCCGCGGACGCGTACCGACTCTGACGCATTCGCTCCCACCTGTAAGCCGCGCTCGCCGAGTGTGCTCGCTCCGTGCGTCTCGGACTGCTTGACGGGCGACTGCACGGCGGCCAACTTAAAAGGTATCCACAAGGTATCCACTACGAGCAACATGTCTGAGGCTCACGTGCTTGGGAACGGGCGCCTACCTGCTGTCAGGCGGAGACTTTTACCTGCAGGCGGGATGGTCGTCGGTATCGTTGTGTTGATGATTATCGCGCCGTCACGAAGCATCTCGGCAGCTGAAATCGACGTGGTCGAGTTGACCGTGCAAGACGTCCAGGCTGGCTTCGCGAGCCATCGTTACACCGCTAGGGAGCTCGCTGAAGCGTTCCTCGCGCGAATCGCCACCTATAACCCCGGCTACAACGCGATTATCACGTTCAATCCAAACGCGCTCCGGGAAGCGGATGAAATTGATCGCCGCCGTACTGCGGGAGAGGCGCTTGGTCCTTTTGCCGGCGTGCCGGTGGTCGTCAAGGACACTATGGACTTTGCCGGCCTTCCTACGACCGCGGGCTGGGCGCCGCTCAGCAGCCGTGCCGGCGGCATTGATCTGATCCCGGAACTCGATTCCCCGATTGTCGAGCGACTGCGCACCAAAATCCAGCTGCAGCGCAAGCCCTGGTAGCCATCAAGCCCACCTTCGGGCTCGTGCCCAACATTGGCGTCGTTCCGCTCGGCGGCAGTACTCGCGACGTGATCGGGCCATTGGCGCGGAGCGTCCGGGATGCAGCACTCGCCCTTGACGTGCTTGCCGGCTATACGCCAGCCGATCCCAAAACAGTTGCATCCTTCGGCCATGTTCCGGCCAGAGGCTACGCAGCGGACCTGGACAGCGCTACGTTACGTGGGAAGCGTATCGGCCTGTACGGCCCCGGTTGGCTCCCATCCGCGCTATCAGATGATACCCGTCGCTTGTACGCGATCGTGATCGCCGAACTACAGCGCCAGGGTGCCACTACCGTTGCGGACCCCTTTGGAGGCTCAGGCTTTGCCTCGCTGGCAAAGCCGATTGGCGCTTGGCAATACGACCAGCGCGGCGAAGAATCAGTCGCCTACGACTTGCAGAATTATCTGGCGCACTTGGGACCCACGGCTGCAGTGCGGTCGGTCGCCGAGTTGATTACGCGTACGGGGAAAAACCCGTTCACGGAGCAAGGTCCGTTGGGCTACGAGCGGGCGCAGCCCACTTTTGTTGCATCGCTTGCCGACCTGTCAAGACCGCCCGATTTGCGTGGATTCCGGTCGGTGCGCGAGCAGTACATTGCAACCTTCAATTCGGTCATGGATCGCCATCGCCTCGATGCCCTGGTATTCCCCCAGTCCCTGTCCGAAGTGCCGCTGCTGCACAGTGATGCGAACATCATGTCGACCACCGTCTCCCAGATCAATATCGGTGGCTTCCCTGGAGTGTGCGTGCCAGCAGGTTACTATCCGTCGGGAACGCCCTTCGGCATCGTCCTCGTGGGGCGTCTGTGGGACGAATCCAAGCTGCTTGGTCTCGCTCATGCATACGAAGAGCGGACACGGCTGCGGAAGACTCCGAGGCTCGTTCTCCGACCAGCGGAGCTCAACCCTGCGGAATCAGAGAGACCGCAGCGCTTGCCAGCCCTCATCCCAGCCTCACCCAGGCACAATCACGGCACACCCAATCTGAGCTCGTCACATTCCCGGCACATCACATTCGCTGCATCCAATATCCCGGCCGCCTGCGGCGATGGGCAACAGCGACGATCTGCACCTTCGAAGGCCTGAGCCGATAGATCAGCCCGAAGGGAAACCGTCTCAAAGCAAGCCGACGGTGATCCGCGTCGAGTCTCGGTCCGAGCGCCTGGTGCTCACCCAACCGTAAGCAGGCTTTTTCGACCTCGGCAAGAAATTCGGCGCCCAGCCCTGATACGCGATCGTTGTAGTACTTGGCGGCGGCGCGCAATTCGGAGTCTGCGGCGGGGTGAAATTCGACCTTCACCGCGGCTTCAGTTCGGTACGCGCTTTGGCAAGCACCTCCTCCGCCGGAATCGCTGTCACGGCGCCGGAGTCGAGCTCGCGACTACGTCGCTGTGGCTCTTCTAGTGGACTGTAACAGCTGAAACGCGAGTATACTCGTGCTCATGAGTAGCACGATTGTTCTGTCGAAAATGGAAGCAGTGGAACTCACCCAGCGAGCTAGCAGTCAGTCGGGGCGTGCCGACGAAGCACGCCGTGCGCGGCTCATCCTGCTGCTCGACAGCGGGCACACGTGGGCGTCGATCCGCGACAAGCTTGACTGCACGGACAGCTTCATCGATCGCTGGAGTAAGCGCTTCCTGGCAGAGCGTTTGGCAGGCCTCTTCAGCCGGCACGCGGGTCAGTTGCCCACGACGCTGACGCCGGCAGTGGAAGCTCGCATCTTGGAGTGGAGCGTCAAACGCAAGCCCTCCGATGGTTCGACGCACTGGAGCACGCGCAAGCTCGCGGCACAGCTCAGCATCAGTCACATGATGGTCGCGCGAGTGTGGCGCAAGCATGCCCTGCGGCCACACCGGCTCGAGGGTTACATGGCCTCGAACGATCCGGAGTTTGAGACGAAAGCTGCCGAGATCATCGGACTTTATCTGCATCCCCCGCAGCATGCAGCGGTGTTCTGCGTCGATGAGAAGACGGCGATCCAGGCGCTGGATCGGCTCGATCCGGTCTTGCCGCTCTCCCCGGGTCGGGCTGAGCGACACGGCTTTGAGTATTACCGGCACGGCACACTGTCTCTGTATGCAGCCTTCAACACCAAGACGGGCGAGGTACTCGGTAAGACCGCAGCCCGCCATACCTCGGCAGAGTTCGTGGCGTTCCTCGCTGACATCGTCGCCAACCAACCGCGTGGCAAAGAGATCCGCGTGATCGCCGACAACCTCTCGGCGCACAAGAGCGCACTGGTCAAAGACTTCCTCGCGGCGCATCCGAAGGTTCGCCTGCACTTTACGCCGACCTACTCCTCGTGGCTCAACCAGGTCGAGCTCTGGTTCTCCAAGATCGAGCGCGATGTCATCGCTCGCGGCGTATTTACTTCGGTGCCCGACCTTAAGAGAAAGCTGATGCGCTACATCCGCCACTACAACACAGCTCCGAAGACCGTAAAGTGGAAGTACTTTGATCCGACCAAAAGAATCACTTCCCAATCAGCCGTTACAGGCCACTAGGACGAGAGGGCCTGCATCAATGTCGCTCAGAGACTCTACGCTTGCATCTGACACCGACGCCTTCGAGGTTGTAATCATCGGAGCGGGTCCGGTCGGGCTGATATCGGCCATTCAGCTTGGGCGCGCTGGAATCAAGACGCTGCTACTCGAGCGGCGTTCGAACTTTTCGGTTCACCCCAAGGCCTCGGGTATCCATGCCCGGACGATGGAGATCTATCGCGAACTTGCGTTGGCAGAACTAATCCGAAAGAACAGCGTCGATTGGAGCGGCATTTTCACGATCGGTTGGATGACGAGGCTGTCGGGCATCGAACTCGGGACGATCTCGATTGGCGCTACAGAGGAGGAAAGAAATCTTTTCCGCAGCTGGTCGCCGGAGACGATGGCGTTCTGCAGTCAGGATATCTACGAGCCGCTCTTCGCGAAGATGGCAAGTACGTCATAGCGGCGGACGGAGTCCGCAGTCCGGCGCGGACCCGGCTCGGGATTTCAGAGACGGGGATCCCCTCCCTCGGAAACTCCATCAACGTCGTCTTCGAGGCGGACCTCGAACCCTATCGGGCGGGGCGGGAGTATGGCCTGTTCTGGATTGTTAACGGCGACACTCAAGGCGCCTTTGGCTGGCGTCGGCGCGGTAACCTGTGGTCGTACAACTTCGAGGCTGCCGACGACGAGGATCCGGCGACATACACCCGGGCGCGTTGCGCCGAGATCATAAAATCCGCGGCGGGGGTCCCCGAGTTGACGCCGAACGTCATCAGCATCTTGCATTGGGAGCATGATCAGGCGGTGACCGATCACTGGCGAGTGGGCCGTGTTTTCCTGGCCGGCGATGCTTCGCATCGCTTCCCGCCGCATGGGGGCTTTGGAATGAACAGCGGGGTGCAGGACAGCCACAATCTGGTCTGGAAGCTCATTGCACGGCTGCGGTGGGGCGCGGGGGACGGTCTGCTGAGCAGCTATGAGGATGAGCGCAAGCCGGTAGCCGAGCGCAATGGCGAACAAATGATTCTCAATACACGGCGCATGGCCGAGACGGGGTTCCTGAGCAAGAACCCGCAGGCGCTCTCTGTCATTGAATTGCCAGAAGGAGCGCCGCTGCGAGAGAAGATGAAAGCTGCGATACCCAAGCAGCGAGAGCAGATTCTGTCGCAAGGCCAGCAATTCGGTCAGATCTACTCCTCCAGCGCGATTGTTGATGATGGGGTGCCAGTGGTCGAGTCGACGGTTTCGACCTATCGGCCAACAGGGACCCCCGGTGCACGCGCGCCGCATGTTTGGCTGAACGTCGGTGGAGCGCGACCTCTTTCGACCATTGATCTCTACCATGGCGGCTTCGTTCTTCTCGCGGCCCACGAGGGGGGCGCTTGGACGGCTGCGGCGTCCGCCGTCGTTAAGGCAATTGGCGCACCTCTTGTAGCCCACCAGATCGGGAGCGCGGCCTATTCTCAGGCGCCAGGCGATGCACGGTGGGAAGATCTGGTTGGGGTCGGTCCGACGGGATCCCTTCTGATCAGGCCAGACGGCCATGTGGGCGCCCGATGGCAGGCTCTGCCCCGTGATCCCGCCGCTGAGCTGGAGTTCGCCGTGCGCGAGATTCTCGACCTGCATGCAGGCGGCTAGTGATTTTGCTTGGCCCTGTTGGAGGGTGAACTCCGCCGAGGTGCACCCCGATATGCGGGTTATCAGCTCTGGCGGACTCTGGCCCGTAGGAAGGCGGGGCTGCACGGCGAAGAGGAAGCGTGCCGACCCCGCTGCGGCAACACGGCGGCGAACGACCATCCGATGATATCGAACCGATGGAGAAGTAGATGAGGCTTTTTCTTGCCAACATGGCCCCTTATCCGCGACGCGTTGCGCTGTACTTGAATGAGAAAGGGATCGTCTTAGATCGGCAGGAGGTTGACCTGCATGGGATGGAACACAGAAGCCCCGCCTTCCTCGCGAAGAATCCGGCCGGAAAGGTTCCTGTCCTTGAGTTCGATAACGGCGGCTACCTGCCCACGGCCGAGCAGCGCGGCCAGGTACGCGCTACTGATCGGATTGCAGGCGAGGTATTCACCATCCTTAGCCAAATATTGATGCATACGTCGCCCGCAGCTCTTCACATACATCCGGGTTTCGTCCAATTACCGGATGTTGGCGCAGCCCTGCAGCCCCTGCTTGACCAGCTGCTCGACCAGTTGGAACAACGGATGGGTGACGAGGAATTCCTGGCAGGTGCAACGCCAACGATCGCTGATTGCACCCTCTTTGCGTTGATGGAAGCGGCTTATCACGGCTTTGGCTATGAACTTCCTGAACGTTGTGGTCGTCTACGCGCGTGGTATGACAGGTTCCGGCATCGGCCAAGCGTCACTATGTGAATACGGTCCGAAACTCTCGCTAAGAGCGGCGATCCGGTCCTTCAGATCGGGCGACTACCCCGGCAGGAAGAGGGGCCCAGCGCCGCCCTGACGGACGGCCTTTCGGACCGCTTTGCCGCGATGGCTGCCGAGGTTGTCCATGATCACCACATCGCCAGGCTTCAGCGTCGGGCCCAGGTAAGGTCTGAGCATAGGCCAGAACGGTCTCGCCGTTGATCGGCCCGTCGAACAGGCAGGGCGCATCGATGCGGTCACGGCCGCGGCCGAACGGGGCCTTGACTTCAGAGGACCCCCACGCAATCCCCACCCTCGCCGCGGCGCTATATTGTCCTCGCCCAGATCTCGTCGATGAAGACCCTGCGGCTGGGATCGATGCGACCCTCATGATTGCGCCGCTGCTGCATCCATTCGGCGTAGGCTCCTGGCTGGAATCCCCCGTTTGAACTGACGAGGTTTTTCGGCCACGATGGCTGACCTCAATGATATCCAAGGATCTGCAGTCGTGAGACCGAGCGTGGAACGTGCTGGGCTATGGTTCGTAATGAGAAAGGCAGCTCACTGGTGCCATCTCCAGGCAGGCCGGAGCGTGTCAAAGCTCGACCTTTGTGTCTCCGATTTTGCTGTCCTTTCCGCGCTAAGAGCGCGCGGACCGCTGAGGCCTGACGCGATCGGAAAGAAAGTGCTGCTGACCAGTGGCTCTGTGACAGCGGCATTGGACAGGCTTGAACGAGAAAAGCTAACCGAACGTCGGACCGATCCGTCGGATGGCAGAGCATCTCTTGTGCATCTGACTCCTCTTGGGGCGGAACGGGCGCGCAAGGCCAATGATCAACATACCGCCTTGATGACCGAAGTCTTCTCCGTGCTCTCCGAGAAAGAGCAAGCCGATCTACGCCGTATCCTCAAGAAGCTCGGCAAATTCGCCGAGCACGCCCACGTCGGTTCGCTGCCGAAGAGACGGACGAATGGGGCCTCTGGCGAGACGACCAAGGGGCGTCTCACGGGGTCTCATCCAAGATAGCCCGTTGACCTCGTTCCGCGGGCTCTGTAGAGTCCCTTGATATCAAGAGAATTCAAGGGCGGAGACCTCGCGTGATCGATCTGGGTGGCAAGGTGGTGATGATCGCCGGTGCGAGCGGCGGTATCGGCAGTCACGTCGCCGAAGTCTTCATAGAATGTGGTGCTCGTGTCGCTCTTGCGTTTCGTACCGATTCTCCGCGGATGGAGCAGGTGCGACAGAAGGTGGTAGCGACCGGAAATCCGTTGCATTCGTCCCAGGTCGATATGACCCGCATCGACGATGTCATGCAATGGACCCAATCTGTGATGGAGGCATTTGGCGGAATCGACGTCGCGATTAATTGTTGCGGTGCCAATGACCCATTCACATTATTGCGCGATCAGGATCCATCGCGCTGGCGTTCGATCATTGAAATCGAACTCATGTCGACAGTGTATCTTTCGAAGGCCGTCGCCGACCACATGGCCGCGCGCAAGCAGGGCCGGATCATTTCTTTGGGCTCTGATTCCTCCAAGGTCGGAAACTCCGGAGTCGCTATCAATGCGGCCGCGCGTGGCGGCTTGAACGCCTTCTCCAAGTCTCTGGCGCGCGAACTTGCCCAGTTTGGCGTGACCGTAAACACGGTCTGTCCCGGACCGACGCAAACTCCCGCTTGGGACAAGCACCTCGCTCAGGGGGAGGTCGGTGAGAAGCTGGTCAATGCGATGCTAAGGGCTGTGCCACTGCGCAAGGCGGGAGATCCTCGTGACATCGGATGGTTGATGGCCTTCCTGGCTTCGGACCATGCGGGGCACATTACCGGCCAGGCGCTCAGCATCAGTGGTGGCCTGACAATGTGTTAACAGGTTGCTTGCCTCTTACTCTACCGAAGACGAAGACCTCGGGCCCGCAAGAGGCGAGGGTGGTAATCGAGTCGGCGCCATCGCATCGCGTTCAAAATAGACGTTCCTTATTCGGGAGAGCTGACATCATGAGTGTCGACGCCTTTCAGGCCATGGTTATCGACAACGAGGCTGGAAAGCCGACGGCATCGATCAAAATGCTCAAAAGCAGCGACTTGCCGGACCACGACGTCCTGGTTGAGATCGCCTACTCCGGACTTAACTATAAAGATGGCCTAGCAATCTCGGGGCGGCAAAAAATCGCGCGGCGAGTTCCTCTCATTGCCGGCATTGATTTAGCAGGAACTGTAGTGAACTCCCGTGATCCGAGATGGACAGCCGGCGACCGAGTGATGGTCAACGGCTGGGGTTTGTCCGAGACGCAGGACGGCGGCTATTCGCGCTATCAGCGCCTGAATCCTGATTGGCTGACTCGCGTTCCGGATGTTTTTAGCCTTGATCAAGCAATGGCTATCGGCACGGCGGGATATACCGCCTCTCTGTGCGTCGATGCGCTCGAATCATGGGGCACAATAACGCCGGGGTCCGGGGAGGTTCTCGTCACGGGCTCCGCCGGCGGCGTCGGCTCGGTTGCAATCGCGCTGTTGGCCGCGCGCGGCTATTGCGTCGTGGCCTCTACTGGACGACCGGAGGCCGCTGCATATCTCACGTCACTGGGGGCAACAACGGTGATCAATCGAGCGGCGATGGCCACGAAAGCGTCGCCTCTTCAGAAGGAGCGCTGGAGCGGCGCAATCGATTCAGTTGGCTCACTGACACTTGTCAACGCGCTTGCGCAAACCGTCTATGGCGGTGCGGTTGCTGCATGCGGATTGGCAGGCGGCTCTGATTTGCCCGGCACGGTGTTGCCGCACATTCTTCGCGGTGTTGCATTGTTAGGGATAGATTCCGTCATGGCGCCCACGGTCAAGCGCGAAAAGGCGTGGGCACGCTTAGCACGCGACCTCAATGTCGGCACCTTGCAGGCAATGACAAGAATTGAGCCTATGTCGAAACTACCCCAGTTGGCAGATGCGATTGTCGATGGTCGAATTCAGGGGCGCGTGGTGATCGATGTTACTGCTTAAGTGAGATGAAGCTACCAAGCACCGGCCAAGGGCATTACCTTTCCAACGGACCGACCCGGCATCTCTGGTGTCAAAATCGGGACACTGTTTTCCAATAACAGGTGCGGTCCGGCGTAGCAGGATAGGGATCACTCCTCATATGCTCATAAAGATGGGGAGAAAATATCATGCATGCCGATAATCTCGTTGTAGTGGTTACACTCGCTTCGCTGCTGTTCTATTTCTGGACAAGCATGCGAGTCGCTACCGCTCGCGCGCGCAACAAAATCGTCGCTCCGGCCGTTACAGGACATCCTGAGTTCGAACGCGCCTATCGCGTGCAGATGAATACGCTGGAGTGGTTGCCGCTGTATTTACCGTCGCTCTGGCTGTTCACATATTATTGGAGCGCGACCATCGCGGCGGCCCTCGGCCTGCTGTGGATCCTCGGCCGGATTCTTTACGCTCTTGACTATGCCAAGGATCCCACCCGGCGCGCTCGCGGCTTTGGCGTGCAGGCCCTACCGACCGCCGTCCTGCTGTTCGGCTCGCTGGGGAAGGCAGTGGCGCTGCTAACGATGCACGGGATCTAACGCTGTCCCAGCGCATGAGTTGAGTAGCGGGGACAATTTGGGATGATGGGATCAGGATCGCGGTCCATGCTCTGGTGTCCTAGTGGCAGATAAAATAGACCGATTGAACTCGAAAGGCTCAAACGAATGACCGATACGAATCATTCCTACGGAGAGGCCATGCCAAGCGAGGGCAGCGGGGCCGTTATCGGCATTGGCTATGTGCGCATTCCTGCTCCCGAACTCGAGCCGCTGGCGGAGTTTTACAAAAAGACCTTCAGTCTGGTGGAACCTCGATAACAGAATGACCCCGAACGATCAAAACCTCCGGGTGTTCATGGCGAAAGGCGTCACCGACGTCTTGCTTAGAGCAAAAGAAAACGGCGCGACAATTGTAGCGGAGCCGTACTTGATTCCGGGCTTGAATTTCATAGTAGGAACGTTCCTCGATCCGGCAGGCAACGTGATTGAAGTAATGGAAGACGGCAGCGATAGGGAGATCTCTTCCTGGTGGCGAAGAAGGGGCCGCAAATAAACTAGCCGATTCGCGACGTAAAGAATTAATATCTCCGGAAATCCGCAGCCATTGTCGAGAAAGCGTTCCTCATCGGCGCAGCGTAATTGAAAGGTCGAAATCAATGCCTGAAGCAAATTCCACAGCCGCGCCAAACCCAAGCAAGGGCGTTGTGATCGGCGTCCGTTATGTGCGCATCCCCGCTCCCGACCTCGATGTGCTTGCGGAGTTCTACAAAAAGAGCTTTGGCATGTCGGAGATCGGCAGAGTCCTCGATCACGGGATTTTGCTGAACGGCGGCGCAACGCCCGAGGAAGCGACCCTCAATAAAAATGTCCGAATCATTCTTGATAACCGGTTGACGCCAAACGATGAAAATCCCCTGGTGTTCATCACCAGGGATATCGAGAGCGTCGTTCGCCGCGCGGAAAAAAACGGCGCGACGATTATCATGGAGCCGTTTCCGATCGTCTCACGCTTGAAAGCTATCGTCGGAAAAATGCGTGACCCGGCAGGAAACTGGTTGGAGTTGACAGAGGAAGGAAGTCTCAAGGACGAAGCCCTCTCCACGGCGGACTGATGCTGTAAGTTTCGTCGTGTCATCAGGCGCTGATCCGATCGCTCTACGCGAGTGCATGCGATGTCCATTCTGTCTTCCAGGGATAGAAAGACTAAACGCGCTTTTCCGCTGAAGCCAGCCCAGCGTCCCACGGCGAACGGCTTCATCCCTGCTACCTCCTCGCCCATCTGAGCCCTGAAAGTTCGGCATCAAGGCGAATCGGCACTTCGACCCCGCGGGTTTGCGCCTGACGCGCCGCACTTAAGGTACTCGAGTATCCGTCTGATCGTCGTCGGATCTTCGATGCGGAGCGATGAGCTTGGTCTTGCCGCCCCCAGTGCTCGCAGTGTCATCCATCGTCACAGTCGATTCACCATTGGATGATGCATTGACTATTGCGGACGGAATGCGATCGGCGCAACATCCACAACAGCATCAAGGGTGAGGGTGAACGAGGCGCTATGAACGTGCACACTTGGCCGTCGTCCGGCGACGCCGCCGCGATATGGGAAGGCACGGGGTCCAGCCGCAGCCCCGCCAAGATCTATACAGACCCGCAGATTTACGCCCGCGAACTCGAACG
>WNFO01005641.1_pt1 | contig 10984 bp, 7 predicted proteins | sample 5400251 | NCBI WGS metagenome assembly WNFO01 (sample SAMN13153354, study PRJNA577476) | soil metagenome | isolation source: 100 cm saprolite under Madrone tree | place: USA:California | collected 2016-06-14 | reverse complement strand
TTCCGCCGTGCCGAGCAAAGGTCGCCATCCAATCGGCCAGCCGATCATCATTGGTCACAATGCATCCGGCATCCCCATAGGCGCCCAGGTTTTTTCCCGGATAAAAGGAGAACGTCGCAACGTTGCCGAAGGTTCCTACAAGCTGTCCCTTATAGCTGGCGAGATGCGCCTGGGCGCAATCTTCTATAACCCACAGATTATGCTTTCTTGCGATCGCCATGATCGCGCCCATGTCGGCCGCCTGTCCATAGAGATGGACCGGAACGATGCCGACGGTGGCAGGTGTGATCTTTCTTTCGATTTCGATGGGATCAATCGTAAAGGTTTCTTCATCCGTGTCGCAGAACACGACCCGACCGCCGGCCTGCGTTATTGTCTCGGATGTTGAGATCCAGGAATGTGCCGAGGTGATGACCTCATCCCCGCGTTTCAAGCCAAGCCCTCTCAGGGCGATGTAGATTGCGTCGGTTCCGTTCGCGCACGAGACGCAACGTTTCACGCCAAGCGTTCTCGCCCATGCCTCCTCGAAAGCGTCCACGTGCGGCCCGCGAATGAAGGCAGACTGGGCGATCACTTCGGCAATCGCTGCATCAATCTCGGATTTGATGCTCAGATATTGAGCCTGCAGGTCAACGAAGGGGATTTTCATGACGGAGGGCGGAGGACGGATGGCAGATGGCCGAAGACAGAGGTCAGATGTTGGAGGACGGAGGACAGGAGTCAGGGACCAAGAGGTCAGGACTCAGATGTCAGAGGGCAGAAGCGACCGGAAGGCGACGTAGCAGGCGGGCCGGGTTGCCGGCGTAAATGCCGGGCTCGACGATATCTTTGGTAACAACTGCGCCCGCTCCGATGACCACTTGATCACAGATCGTGACCGGGAGGATCGTGGCATTTGTTCCGATACTCACATGATTGCCAAGTTTGGTTGGCCGCCAGAGCTGCGATTTTCCGGCAGGGCCCCCGGTGACGAAGAGATCGTTAATAAACATCGCGCCGTGAGAAATGAAGCAGTCGTCTCCAATCGTGACCAGATCGCAAATGAACGAGTGGGATTGGATCCGGCACCGCTTCCCGATCTTTGCCCCTTTTTGGATTTCAACGAAAGGCCCGATGAACGTTTCATCGCCGATGTCACACCCATATAAGTTTGTCGGCTCTATGACGGTAACATTTTCACCAAACTTTACGTCAACAATGCCGACCGTACGCAGGATGACTGGATTCATACCGAACAATTCTGACGAACGACCTGCCCGTTCAACGGTCGGGCGCGCTCGAGGATCGAAACGACGGTCCGCGCGTGGTGTATCCCCGTAAGTGGTTCACGTGAGTTGCGGATGCAGTCGGCAAAGTGTTCCGCCTCGACGCGGAGCGGTTCCGCAAACTTGACCTCCGGAATCAGAATATCGCCGGTGCGATAGTTGAACTGCGAAACCCGCGGACTATCGAAATCCATGTTTTCACCAAGTATCGCCTTCCGGTCAATTCCCTTGTCGTAAATCGTGATCTTGTCTTCGGCTATGTCGTCATAAACCACCATTTTGCGCGACCCGACGACAATCATTTTTCGCACCTTTTGAGGATCCAGCCAACTGACGTGAATGTTAGCGATAACTTTATTCGGGTATTCAAGACTCAGGAAGACGACATCGTCGATTCCATCCTGCATATAAGCCATGCCTTGTCTGGAAACCGAGACCGGCTCCGGGTTCCCAAGCCAGTATTGGATAATGCTGATATCATGAGGCGCGAAATTCCAGAGGGCATCGATGTCGGCGCGGATACGGCCCAAGTTAAGGCGCTGACTGTAGATGTAGCGGATCTCTCCCAATTCGCCCGCGTCGATCAATTGCTTCACGTAACGCACGGCAGCGTTGTAAATGAAAGTGTGTCCCGTCATGACGACGAGATTTCGCTCGGCAGCACATCTGGAGAGTTCATCAACCTCGGCAACTTTCGTCGCGAGCGGCTTCTCTACGAAAACGTGTTTGCCGGCGTCGAGCACTTGGTTAGCGAGTGAGAAGTGACTTGCGGCGGGTGTCGCGATCACCACACCATCAACGCTGGGATCGTCGAGAACAGTCTGATGCGTCTCGATCGCGCGGCTGAGAGGGAAATTTGACTCCACAAAGCCGCGGCGTTCCGCGCTCGAATCCACCACGTATTTGACCGTGCACCCAGGCAATGCCGAGAAGTTGCGCAGAAGATTCGGGCCCCAATAGCCACATCCGAATTGGGCAAGGACTAAATTTGGTAGCATGACAGAAAGGAGGTCGAAGGAGGAACGAGAAGGACTAGGAGCCTGTCAGGAACTTGCGTCGATCTTGTGGTTGGCCGTGACAAGGCGCTTGCGGCTATTCGTTAGCCGTCTCGCCTTTGTCGCGTTCCCTCGATTCCTTCCAGTCCTTCGCGCGCTTGTCGATCTCCGACTTAGGTGTGCTTACCACCTTTTCGCAAGCTCCCGGAATCGCTCAAATGGCGTCTCGCTCGTTGGTCTTTTACGTTCCATCGCCTAAGGGTTGGCCTCGCTATAGAATTGTCTGCGCGCTTGGCTAAGGTCCTTTGTTTCTCCAACATGAAGCAATTTTGGTTGTACGGATTGCGAGCCTCCTGTTAAGACCTTAATTGGCCGTACAGCTTTATTACCAAGAATGTCCGTTACATTAAAACGTGCTTCTTTTCCGCTTTCCAAACCGGCTTCAGGGGCCTCGACAAAGACCCAGCCTCTAACCGTATGACGAGGTTCGATGTCTTTGTTTGCAATCATATAATCAAATGTGTCTTGTTCTATATTAGATCGACGTGCTTGCTTCATATCATTGGTACGACCACGATTATAAACATGGCCGCTGTGCGCGTCGATAGTAACAAGTCTCACCCACTCTTGTTTGCCATTCAGTACCTCGATCGAATAAGACTCAATCATTATAGGTGCGTCACCTAAATTAGTGAATCGAATGTATAATATACCATTAATTGGCGATGCGATTATTGATCCTTTTTTGTCACCGTGTATCATCCAAAAATTTTCATCCATAGATTTGGGATGTAGCCATCCAGCTTCCACGGCGACTGCAAAGTCAAGTTTAGGTTGTGCAGCATTAGGGGACGCTGACGACTTCGTTTTGCCCCAAAGAGTGACTAAAAAGGTCATAAGAAACGCTTTTGAAAATATTCCCCAAATAGCAGGCTGGCTTTAACGCTTTAGGCAGCGATCAGAACCCGGTCTGATTTGTCGAGCGTGAAGTCCTCGAACACTGCGCTCCGCGAGTGACCGAGGTTGTGCTGTGAAGCGCCGCCGTTATATACCCTCACTGTTAATGGCGGAAGATCAGCGGCGGTTGAATCAGCAGCTGGCTGCACCCGGATGTTTTCGTCCTGTGTGACATTGGCGAACGATGTCGCGCGCCGCTTGCGAAACCACGAGACGGTTTGCGCCGCTGTAGCGAACCAGGGCGTTCGGGTGCGCAGGTCGCGGAGCAGGTTCACATAGGCCTCGTCCCAGAACCTTTCGGGCCCGAGGCTCCGGTCATGCCAGTTAATGGTGAGGACACCGCCGAATCTTGTCGCGTTCTCGAGCAACGGCAGCATTGCAGCGCCAGCCTGCTCGTCGGACAAGTTCATGTACGACGGATAAAACAGCGCCGTGTCCATGATGTGCAACGGGAGTTCCAGCAAATGATCGACGTTGGGATGTTTGAAGACTTGAGCGGTTCCTGCGCGATATCCGATTGTTTCGTTGTAGCCAACAGTTGAGTCATAGGAAAAGCCGGCTTTCGCGAGCGTCAATGACGCCTGCGAATCGAAGTAAAGCCAGTGCATCCGAACGCCGATATCACGTGCGCCCGTGATCTCCTGGATGCGCTCGCGCTCATCACGACCCTTTGCGCTGTCGCGCCACGCGTCGATGCCGTGGACACCGATTTCGGTATTGGCGGAAAGCAGCTTCTTCAAGTCATCCGCAATATCGGCCGGAGCATAACTCGAAGCGCGCCTAGCTCTTGTTTTACCATTGGAATCGACACCCGCGTCCCCCTTTGTCGGAATAACAAAGAAGGTTGAGGCAAGATCCCTTTCCAGCTTCAGGTAGCGATCGAGCTGATTCCAAAAGTCTTTGGCAAGTCCAGCGAACACTAGTGGCAGGGAAAAGGCTGCCTTCCAATTGAGAACCACTTGCCGAAGAGACCTTCTTCCGCGGCAGAAGTTGATGACCGAACCAGCCATCGCCCGGTACAGGAAACCGAACATCGTGTGGTCGCACTTGTGATTGCGCACGCGCGGGTGATCGATGTCATGGGTGAGGCACACAATAAAGCGATGTCCTGCCGGAATAGGCAGAATCTCGACCAGAGGTACTCCGCAGCTAACGATCAGCTCACGCAGCAGCGAAACGTGGAGGTCCAGCGTGGGTATGCTCGCAAATCCTGCCGGTTGCCCCTGCGTCAGGAGGTATCGGACTTCTTCGAACAGATCAAAGCCGACCCGAACCACCGTTTGATCGCCAGAAGCTACCGAGACAGCCGCAGCCGACTTTGTTCTTTCGTGAATAAGAACTTCGTTGCCCGGGCTGTTGAACAGAAGGCAGCTTCCATAAATCGGCATTCGCTCGCCGCGAAAAGAAACGAAATCGTGTCTAGAAGCAGAGATCGTCCTGATGCTTCGGCACTCCTCGAACCCCTGCCGCTGCGCGCCATAAACCAAAAGCAACCTCGCGTTGTTCTCTGGAACCATCCTGTTTGAGCAGATTAGGATGTCGTAATGCGCGCCCGGCCGATGGAATTCCCAAGGCGTCTTAAACAGCTCAAAGAACTCGACAACGACGCGATGTTCAGCCTCATCAGCAACGACACCAATCATTTGAGCGACCGTAGAGGAGTAAGGGGATCCGCCAGGTAAGCTAGCTTGAGAACCGTACTCGGTCACTCTTGCTCTTTCCTTTGCTTTTCCTCGCCAGGTCGACGTGTTGGAGCATGAGCACAAGAACGAGTAAGAGTATGAGACAGAGGGCGTCCACAGTATTCGACAAACGTTCTACAGAAGCTCACTGATGGAATTCAACAAACTGAGTCGCTCGCGACTCCACGTGTGGGAGAGGTAAACCTCCTGGCCACGTTTCACCGTCTCCGCCACTTCCTCCGGATGAGAATAGGCAAACTCGATTTTGCAGGCGAGATCGTCTGCATTCCCGAGCTCGAAAAAAATGAGGTCATTGTCGCCGAAATAGTCCTGAATACCCTTCGCTTTCGGCGCAATCACCGGTTTCGCGAGTGCCAGATATTCAAAGATCCGCGTTGGCGTATTGATTTCGGTGAAGATGTTGCGGTGGTTTGGGATGATGCCGAGGTCACAGTCCTCAATTGCCTCGACAATCCCTTTGAGATCGCGCACGCCGAGATAGTCGACGTTTCTGTCGAGCCCCCGTTGCTGGGCCGATTCCATCACTTTCTCGAAGAAGTCTGTTCGCTTACCGCAAACCCTCAGTCGAGCAGATGGAATGTTTTTCCTCACCTTTTCCAGTGACTCGATCGCCAGATCGAAACCGTTCCGGTGAACTAACGAGCCGTGATAAAGAATCCCAAAAGGCTTGGTCCCATTGCCGTTTTTTACATGCACGCGGCAAACATCACCGGACTGGAAGCGGAAGACCTCGTCATCAGGCGAATTGATTATGACGTTGATCTTATCCGGCTGACAACTGCGCGAAGAGTAGATCTTCTTGCATGCAAGATTCACGGTCAGCACGAGATCCGCGAAGCGGATACTCCACTTCTCCAGTCGCTTCAGCACGAGCACGCTTAAGCTGTCCTCCGGCAGCTTGAAGATCGCCTGCAGCAGCTCGGGCATGGGATCATGCAAGTCCAAAATGACCTTTGCACCGAGGAATTTCGGGATGATCGCACCGAAAACGAGGACGTCCGGCATGTTATGCACATGGACGAGATCGTACCGGCGAGTGAGTGATCTCGAGGCGAGATAGAAAAATGAGGTTAAAACAAACGCGGCATACTGGCGAACGTAGCGGAGCTTGCCGCCACGATGGCGCTTCAACCGGACACGTGTGACGTTGATACTGCCGTAAGTCTCATGTGCCGGCTCACCATCGCCATCACGCAGGCAGATGAGATCAATGTTAGCACCCTGGGCTGCTAATGCCTCGGCCGCTCTTCTGGGCCGAGGATCCGCAGGATAGTACGAGAAGAGCAGGACTGCGACGCGTCTGCCGCGCAGCCGGTGAATTTTCGGGGAGGCGAGCTCGTCGCATTTGCGGACGCTCGTTCTGGAGGAACGAATTTGGATGACGTGCCCCGCTACTTCCTTCGGGAGAGCATGCCAGTATTCGCCCGCATACTTGGTTTTGAGGTAAGTGAGGAACTCGCGGTATAGCGCAGCGGGATACTCCTTTGCCGTCTGCGGCGACCCGCCGAAAGACATGTAATCCGGGTGCGTATCGAGAAGGACCATCCCTCCATGCTCTGCGATCCAATCAAGCTTTTGCATCCAGATGTCCGGAGTGGTTTCGCGTAACACCACGAACAAAGTTGAATCCTGGGAAAGCGTGTAGGGTAACTCGACGTAGCCCTTCGAAGAAGCGGGCACTGCTGACCCATTGCCATTTGGACGCGGCACCCAGAATGGGAAGATAGTATGACGTCCGTCTGGCTGGGGCTCGAATGGGTCGGTGTCGAATGTGGATGCATCATATTGCACATCGAGATCGTGCAGCCAATCGAGATTGCGCAACATGAACCCCGACCTGAATCCCGACGCGTCCCATTCGCGCGCATAGCCGTTGATCCTCGTGGCGCGCCGTTTGAACTTGCGACGAGAGGTAAAGAGACGGCCATCGTGTTTAAGATCGTGTATCCCAACCTCGAATCCCTTGGTGGTGAGTTCCTCCCTCAACTCCGCCGGAACCCGATAACTTCCTTCGGGGACGAAATTAAAGGAGGAGCGGAATCCAAGATCCAGTTCCATTTCCATCAAGGACCGGCAGTTTCGGACACCTGCCTTGCTTTCGACATCGTGCGTCAGAACGACGGCGAATTTTTTGCGTTCCGGCCAGCCTGGCCAGTTTTCCGGTGGACGCTCCGATCCTGGCATGATAGGCCAAACATCCCCAATGCGCTTGCGTAACCGCAGGGCCAGCCTTCGCCGAATCGCCGCCCGAAGGGATGGGGGAACGAAGGGCTTTAGCCCGTAATAAATCCTATTGAGTAACATGAGATATCGCTAGCTTAGCAATCGGGCCAAACATCAGTGCGACCACCCAACTGAGCGTTGAAAACTCTGCTGTGCCTCTATTCAACCCAGTGTGGAAGCACGAACAGGGTATAAGCAAGAGTAAGAAAACAGAGAGCATCCGTAGGATCAACAATCCCAAGGCGACGGGAAGCGAACCATTACACAAATTGGAACCGCGGCTCAGCCGTTATGAATGCCGCCAATCAAGACTCAGAATCAAGCCACTTCGGAACGTACGAACGCGCCTTGTTCACCACGACCGCAACATTGTTTCGTTCCGCAATCAACTTCCCGTAGCCGCGCTTAATAAGCTCGCGGTTGTTTTTTTCCGCCTCGACCACGAGCAAAAGCTTGTCCATGAAAGCAGCCATCCCCCACGTGGGACTCGTCTGGCTTAGCGGAGGCATGTCAAAAATGATGTAGTCGAAGTCGCTCGCTTTTAGATTCGGCATCATGTCGAAGAATTTTTTCAAGCCGAGCTTCGCCGGCCCAGAATTGGGCGATTCCACGGTAGCCAGATAGAGATTCTCCGAAGCCGAGGCGATGGTACCTTCTGGTTCGAGAGCCGCGTTAAGAGGATACGCAGGCTTGCCCTTGAAAAAGGGGTGCACCTCTTGCGGACCCAGGTTCACATCGACAAGAAGCACCTTACCATCGTTCGTTTCCGAAAGTGAGGCAGCTAGCCCCGCGGCGAGCGTTGACGTTCCCGCTGCTTCCGAAAAGCTGGCAACACCCACGAGCTTTGGTTTATGCGTCAAATGGTTCAGTTCAAAATAAAGACCGAGCCGGTCCCGGATTGCGTCACAGTAGCGCCGCATGAAATGGCCGGCCTCCCAAGGCGCCAACTTAGAGTGGTGCCGTTTCGTCGCCGGCGCTCCGGGATTTGCCCGTGAACCGTTCGGAGACAAGACCAAATGGCCGTTCCGATTATTGGAGTACGGTATAGAGAGCATGAGCGGAATGTGCAACTGCGTCTCCAGTTGGAGGGGCTGCCCCACAGTCCGGTTCAAAGCCAATCCCCTTAACAGCGCGAGTGCTATACCTAAGGCTATCCCGCCACCGGCCAACCCCAGGGTAATCTTATCGCGCTTCTTGGTTACGAGTATGGGAGGAGAGGGCCGCTGAACCGCGCTAATGTTAGGCATTTTGGAGGGGTCCAAAGCCTCGTCGACGCGCGCCTTTTCGAGCGATGCCGCGAAATACTTGTAATTCGCTTCGTCCAACTCCCGTTTCCGCTCCAGGTCTTCCATTTGCGGCCTCAACTCCGAAAGCTGCTTCATCTTCTGCTGAATATCGCGAAGCTTGGTCTTAAGCGTCTCGACCTTTGCCTCGAGGCCAGCAACACGAGCTTTTTCAGATATGGGGCTTTTTTCGGATAACGAGCTTTTTGCTCTCCAAGTCTTTGACTTACTCTCGGTCTTCTGGTTGGCCAGCGCTTGGTGTTCGGCTAGTTCTGCCTCGGCGCCATTCAGTGCTTCCTGGGCTTTCGCCGCCTCGGTGGTGAGAGCCTCTGATCCTTCCTTAAGCGAGACAATCCCCGTCTTGTCCCTCAGCGACTTTAAGGCATCCTCTGTTTGGTTTAAGCGCGTGCGAACCTGATCGGTTTGTTGGGTTACGAAATCGAAGGCGCCAGCGGAACGGTGCACTTCAAGATGCTTGATGAAATAACGACTCAACAGTTCCTGCAAAACGAGCGTCGCGATCTGCGGATCACGGTTCTTATAGGATACCAAAATGATGTTGCTTCCCTTGTTAGAAGTTAGCTTCAACCCTGAAGCGATGCTGCGGGCCGCCTCACTTTCTGTTGCCGACGCCCCAGATGGTGGCAGTAATCGTTTGAGGCCGATCGCCTGAGCGACTTCTGCCACAATGTCCCGCGCCGGTGGCAGCAATCGCTTGGGACCGATTGCCTGGGCGACTTGCACGGCCAGATCCCAACTAGTCAGAATCTCGATTTCAGCGTCGATGACTTTATCGGTGTAGTTGCTCGACGCGGACGCGGCTTTTTCTGCCTCGATCGGGTCTACTGCGCTTCTTTCCAGAACATAGCGCACCAGCAACTTGGCCTGTGACTCGTAAACAGGCGGATAGAGAAAATAAAAGGTCGCAGCGGCGATGATGCCCAGGAATGCGCAAAGGATAATTGTCCACTTGCGCTTGAATAGAGCAAAGAGGATGTCACTCAGGTGTATCCCGGAGTGATGATGATGTTGTAGTTCGCGTCGTATTTCAGCCATAGTTTTTACCTTTAGTCGAGATGCGGATAGATCATTGAGCCCGCCAGCCGGTTGAACATCAGTGGCAACCTCCCAAAGACCTTCTTGTGGAGTCCCGAGTCGTGGGATCGGGCGGGAGCTAAACACTGACGACCCGATGGATCAACCCGGAAGTAATCAATTGTTTCTTCCTGCGTGTTCCAGGAAAGTTTGAACCGTCGCAAACCTTCGTTTTCCTGCTCGGTGCGCCCGAAATGCAGTTTTTCCGCGCCGTTGTGCGCCAAAAACTGAATGCCTTGCCACATGACAAGATTATTGGCGCGCAATGCCTGAAATCGTTTATCAGAAGCGCCGTATTTATAAAGGGCGTTCCTTCCGAAGCGGAAGAAGATCGCGGCGGCTATTGGGCGCGGCCCATGCTGCGCGAGAACAATGAAACCGAGACCGCGGTTTATGATATGCTCGTAGATGTTCATGAAAAACGACGCCGGTTGCGGCGGGAGACCGTGCCGCCGGCGTGTTTGAACATGAAGCCGGTAAAAATCGCCAATGGCCGGGCGATTGCGGACGACGACCGCGCTCACATCGCTGCGTTCTGCTTTGCGAATGGCCCGGCGGACTGGACTGGTGAAGTGAGTGGTCAACTCTTGAGCGCCGCTGCGCAAATCGAGTGTATGCCCGAAAAATTTCGTGGCTGACCTCGCGGCGAGTTGAAAGAATTTCCCTCCCCGTATTTCAAGGTGTTTCCAGCGGCGTTCTTGCGCGAAACGAACGAGCCGATCTCTTACCAGGCCCACCGCTTCCGGATCAAAGATGAGCGGTTCGCACGCATCGCTAAATGGAAGACAGACGCCGCGGCGGCCCGTGAACAGACTGCGCACTTCCATCAGCGGAATCAACGCCGCCAATCGGCGCCCACGGGAAAACTGAAGATAGAAAGGCTGATGGTTATAAGTTTGGTGAAGCACCTTTGCCCAGGCACTGGTGTGGAAACAACCGGCATCGCGATGCAAAGCGACAACAGCGTCCCAACCCGGATGGTGGACAGGATCGAGAATCCGCATTTGCAGCGATTTGCTCGTTGTCTTCGGCTCGAGGAAAGAGTAATCGCCCGAGATAGGCGCCGCTTTCGTTCCTGATTCGGCTTGTGGAAGCGCCTTCAAAAAATTCTCGCTAGACGAGCGCTCCCGCGCCAACGGTTTCGCTGACGCAGCGAGCGACATATTCGATTTGCTCTTCCGTTAATTCAGGAAACATCGGCAAAGAAAGAAATTCCTCGGCCAGATTCTCCGCGACTGGGAACGCGCCCGCCGCGTAGCCGAGGCTCCGGCAGGCCTCCTGGAGATGAATCGGAATCGGATAGTGTACAGCGCATCCGATTCCTTTTTCCTCCAGACATCGCCAGACTTCATCGCGTTCCTGTACTCGAATCGCATAGACGTGATAAACGTGCCGCGCATAATTCGCCTCGAACGGCGTAGCAACCTCGTCGATTCCCGTGAAAGCCTGATCGTATTGCAACG
>WNFO01005640.1_pt1 | contig 10984 bp, 9 predicted proteins | sample 5400251 | NCBI WGS metagenome assembly WNFO01 (sample SAMN13153354, study PRJNA577476) | soil metagenome | isolation source: 100 cm saprolite under Madrone tree | place: USA:California | collected 2016-06-14 | reverse complement strand
CAATCCCGAACCCAGATGTGGCCCCCCTCCCGAGGAAGTTCTATCCTCGAGGCATGACCGTTGGCAAGGAGTATGCGCAATACGTGCTCGAACAGCTCGCAGGTCTGGGGCACGTGACGTCGCGGCGCATGTTCGGGGGCGTCGGTCTGTATTTCGATGGTTTCTTCTTCGGACTCATCGCCGGCGACGTGCTCTACTTCAAGGTCGACGATTCCAACCGTGCCGACTATCAAGCGCGTGGCATGCGTGCGTTTCGCCCGTACGCCGACAAACCCGATGTCAGCATGGCGTACTTTGAGGTGCCGGCACATGCGCTCGAGGACGGTGAAGAGTTGACTGCCTGGGCACGGAAGTCGATAGCTGTTGCCCTGGCGTCGGCGAAGGATGGCGGTCGCATCGCACGAGCTGGCGGGCGCCGCCCGCGTGGCAGGAGCAAGCGATGACCGCCCCTTTTCAGCCCTCACGCACGACGTCTTCTGGTTCCTTGTCTTCCCGCAGGCCGAGGAATCGCGGGTGTCGCAACTTGCCATCGCGCGTCCATTCCGCGAAGGCGATTTGAGCGACGAGCTTAGGCCTCACCCAATGGACGCCACCCCGCGGTAGATCATCGCCTACGAAGGGGCTGATCCGCCTTGTCAGTTGGGTGAGCTTCTTGCCCAGCCGGCGCAGCGTGTCATCATTGAAGCCGGTCCCGACCTTGCCGGCATAGAGCAACTTCCGACCGCCGTAATGGCCCAGCAGCAATGCGCCGAAAGCGATCCGGCTGCCGCGCGGTTCCGTGTAGCCGCCGACCACGAACTCCTGCTGTCTGCTGCACTTGAATTTCAACCAAGCGCGCGTTCTCCTGGAGACGTACACGCTGTCTGCGTGCTTTGCGATCACACCCTCCCAGCCGTCGCGGCACGCCTCTCGATAGTAAGCTTCGCCCTCGGTCTCGCGGTGTGCCGTGAACCGCAACGCATCCTTGAAATCAAAAGCGTTTCGCAGCAGCTCCTTGCGGTAACGGAGCGGAACCTGCCGCGTGTCGCAGCCGTCCAGATAGAGCAGATCGAAGAGATAGAGCCACACCGGAACCCTGCGCAGCAGCTCGGCCGACGGGTGCTCGACCTGCATGCGCTCTTGCAGCTTCGCAAAGCTGGTGATCCCATTCTTGAAGGTGACGATTTCTCCATCAGCGATAAAGCACTCGCTCTTCTGTCGCTGAAACGCGCGCACAATCTCGGGGTACTTCCCGGTCAACGATTTCCGGTTGCGCGAGAAAAGCCGCAACTCACGAGCGCCGCGAAACGCGAGGCAGCGTTCCCCATCCCACTTGGGCTCAAACAACCAGCCCGCGCGCGAAAAGCGCTCGTCCGTGAGGGTCGCCAACATCGGCGCAATCCATTTCGGCAGCGATCTCTTGCGGAGCCGCCCTTTGGCTTCAGCTGGCAGCCTATCGAAAGGATTGTGGTCGGCCACGCTGCTCATTCTACCAGTGGACAATTTTACGGTCTATCGTAAAATGGTGCGAACCATTTTACGAACCTCAAAAAAGCGGTCCATGAACATTCGACCGCGGCTTTACGATCACATCCTGCGGGAGCACCTGTCGCAGCACCGGCAGATGGCGTTCGTGAGTGGCCCGCGGCAGGTCGGCAAGACAACCACGTGCCGGGCCATCGGAACGAATTATCTAGATTGGGACAGCGCCGACGATCGCCGTCTCATTCTGCGGGGGCCTAACGCTGTTGCCGAACATGTGCGGCTCGAGCAACTGCAGGAGCGAACACCCGTGGTCGTGTTCGACGAACTCCACAAGAATCGGAAGTGGAAGAACTTTCTGAAGGGCTTCTTTGACGTCTACGGTCCGCGCGCGCGCGTGATTGTCACCGGCAGCTCACGGCTCGACATCACACGACGTGGGAGCGACAGCTTGATGGGGCGTTATTTCCTCTTTCGGATGCACCCGTGGAGCGTCGGGGAGTGTGCGCGCCCCGTGCCCCCAGAGTCCCTGTTGCATTCGCCTGAATCGATCTCCGATGCTGACTGGAGCGCGCTCATCGAGCACGGAGGTTTTCCCGAACCCTTTCTCAAGCGCAATCTGCGGTTTACGCGTCGCTGGCGCTCCCTGCGCCAAGATCAACTCACCAAGGAAGACCTGCGCGATGTAGCTCACGTCCGGGATCTCGGTGCCATGGAGACGCTTGCGCTGGTTCTAGCGGAGCGCTCCTCAGGACAGCTGATCTACTCGAATCTAAGCCGCGAGATCGGCGTTGCTGTCGATACCGCGAGGCGCTGGGTCGATCTGCTGGTTCGCTTGCACTACGGCTTTCTCCTACGGCCATGGTTCACAAACGTTGCGAAGTCACTGCGCAAGGAACCGAAGTGGTTCTTGCGGGATTGGTCGGGTATCCAGGATGCCGGCGCCCGGGCTGAAACGCTGATTGCATGCCATCTGCTGAAGGCCGTCGAGGGTTGGACCGACCTGGGCTTAGGACAATTTGAGCTACGATATCTGCGTGACAAGCTCAAAAGAGAGGTCGACTTTCTTGTGGTGCGCGATCGCAAGCCGTGGTTCCTCGTCGAGGTCAAGAGCAGTGACGGCAAGCTGTCGGATGCTCTCGGCTATTTCCAAGCCCAGACCAAGGCGCAGCATGCCTTTCAAGTCGTTCTGGAAAGGCCGTTCATAAAAGCTGACTGTTTTAAGCGAACCGACCCGGTGGTCGTACCCGCTCGCACTCTGCTAAGTCAACTGCCCTGAGCAAGCCTCGGCAGCCGATCGATTCGAATGCCACCTTACCGGGCCATCGGGCCATCGATGCAGGCGGCATGATTGTGCGGTGCACAAACATGGCAGGGCCTGAGGCACATCGGCGTCACGAGTTCGCACGATGGCGGTTTTCCCCCAGATTCGCTACGGTGCCGCGCTGCCCGCAGTCCTCACTCCTCACTCATTATTGACGGAGGCGAACCATGGCTACGTTTATCATCCTCGCGAATTTTACGGATCAGGGGATTCGGAGCGTCAAGGACTCGCCGGCTCGACTCGAAGCGTTCAAACAGATGGCTGAAAAACAGGGCGTAGCGGTGAGAGGCGCCTATTACACTGTCGGCGCCTACGACCTCGTGATCATCGCGGAAGGCAATGACGAAGCGGTCACCACTGCATTGCTGAAGGTAGGTACGCTCGGCAATGTGCGAACGCAGACATTGCGCAGCTTCTCGGCAGAAGAGATGAAGAAACTCGTCGCCAAGATCTAGGCCCGCGCATACCGGCGCGGCACTACCCGCGAACACGTTCATGGCACCTCGCAGGCGAGCCACGTGGCTCGTCTGCGGGCCCGGCGTCGCAACGCGAGGTTCTCGTGCGCTTGAAGGGCGTTCTCGACGGACTGGATTACGGACTGGTCTGTGTCTGGAGGCGCGTCCGTGTGTTCCCGTTCCCGCGCCCGAGGAGCAGTGCTGCTAAGCGAGGCTCCGCCCCCATCGAGTCGACAGCGTCACATTTTTGCAACCGGGGCGCCGTAACCTGCGGCCGCAGAACTCCAACCACGCAGGGAACATTCAATGCGCACCCTGAATTCCGTGCTCGCTCTGATGGCCGGGTTGACGCTCGGCGTGCCCGCGTTCGCCGATAGCGACCGCTCACTTTTGCAGCGCGCCGGTATCGAGCATGTGCTCCTGATCAGCGTCGACGGCCTGCATGCGCTCGACGTCACCCGCTACGTGGATAGTCACCCGCATTCGGCGCTCGCGCAGCTGTCACGCCACGGAGTCACGTACTCGAACGCGAACACTCCGTTCAATAGCGACTCGTTCCCAGGGCTGCTCGCCCTCGTGACTGGAGGCTCGCCGGTCTCCCACGACGTGTTCTACGACGTGAGTTACGATCGGACCCTGTACGACCCGGCCAACGTGACCTGCTCCGGTCCGGCCGGCAACACGATCGTGTACGACGAAAGCATCGATCTGTATGTGACCGATCCAGCCACCGGTCTCGCAGTGTCGCAGAACGTGATCGACCCGACCAGGTTGCCGCGCGGCCGCGACGCCAGCGGCCAGTGCGGGCCGGTGTTTCCGCACAGCCTTCTCAAGACCAACACGATTTTCGAGGTCGTGAAGGCGGGCGGCGGCCGCACCGCCTGGGCCGACAAGCATCCGGCCTACGACCTCGTAAACGGTCCCTCGGGCAAGGGCGTGGACGACCTGTACACGCCGGAAATCACCAACGTCGGCGGCCTCGACGCCACGGTGAGCGTCGTGTGTACGGTCGAGAACGACGCGCTCAAGGTCAAGGGGATTCTCAACGAGATTCACGGCAAGACCCATGACGGCTCGGCGTCGGTGGCTATCCCGACGCTGTTTGGCATGAACTTCCAGGCAGTCAGCGTCGGGCAGAAGCTGGCCGCCGATAACGCGACACCCAATTGCAACCGGGCCGATGGCGACGCCCTGCGCGGCCTGCCCGGCGGATACACGGATGGCTCCGGCACACCGACCCGGGTGCTCGGCTACGGTCTCGACAAGACCGACGCGGCACTGGGTGCCATGATCGATGCGCTGCAGGAGGCGGGCATCTACGAGTCGACGCTGTTTGTCGTCAGCGCGAAGCACGGACAATCGCCGCTCAATCCGGCCAGGGCCAACAAGCCCGGGCATTTCGCCGACCTCGTCGCAACGCTCCCGGATGCGGCCACGGACCCGGCCGGCATCGCGATTGCCAGCGCCGCCAACTGCGCAAGCGGCCCGTGCGGCCTGGTGCAGGACGATGACGTCGCGCTCGTCTGGCTGCAGGACCAGAGCCAGACGCAGGCGGTCGCGGACTACCTCAACAAGAACGCCAAGGCGCTCTTCATAGAGAACGTCCTGGCGGGGCCCACGTTGAAGCTCAGACTCAACGATCCGGCGCTGGACAGCCGTACGCCCGACCTGTTTGTCGAGCCGCAGTACGGAGTCATCTACACGGGATCCACGAAGAAGAACGCGGAGCACGGTGGCATCAGTTTCGGTGACACCAACGTCGCTCTGATGGTCTCCAATCCGCATCTGCCGACGCGCCTGATCAAGACGCCCGTGGCCAGCTCGCAGGTCGCGCCGGCCATCGTGCGCGCGCTTGGTCTCGATCCGAGTTCACTGGGTGCTGTTCGCAAGGAGCTCACACGGGAGCTCCCGGGACTCAGCGGCGCCGACTAGATTCAGCGACCCCTTTCCCCAGTTTGCAAATCAGCTGCGCAGCGGACGCCACGCCGCAGCGCTGGACAAGCTGGCACTGCAGACCGATCTGTCCGAGCTCGGCGCATCAGGCGCCGGCGCGCGCGTGGGAATAAATCGCCCACGGCTGTGATCTTGATGCGTAGGACCGCGGCGAGCGTTGTGCTCGTCCGGGTTCCGTTACACCCGAGGGAGCATCCACATGCCGCATATCCGCATCCTGCTTGCGCTTCTATGTATCAGTCCACTTGCGTGGCTGAGCGCAGCCTACGGTGCTGAATCCGCAGCCACATCTGTCGATGCGGTAGTTCAGTGGAACAAGACGCTGCTGACGATCGTCCGCACGCCGGGCGCGCAGCCGGCAACCGTTCACCCAACACGCAGCTTCGCGATCATGCACGCCGCGATCTATGACGCAGTGAATGCGATAGACGGGACCCATGAGCCGTATCTGATCCGCGTGGAGGATGTGTCGCGGCACGCCTCGCAGGAAGCAGCGGTCGCGGCGGCGGCCCACGCAGTGCTGAGCGGACTGTACCCGACGTTTCAAGTCACCCTCGATGCACAACTCGACCAGTCCTTGGCGCAAATTCCAGACGGCTTGAGCAAAGCGGCAGGCGTCAGCGTCGGGCGCGCGGTGGGGCAGGCTATCCTGACGCTGCGCAGTGACGATGGATCGGCCGCCAGGCCCGTTCCCTATGTGTTCGGCAACGCCCCGGGAGACTATCAGTCCACTCCGCCCAATTTTCCGAAGCAACCGCTATTCACCCATTGGCCTCGAGTGACCCCGTTTGCTCTGGGGCGCGCCAATCAATTCCGTCCCGGCCCGCCGCCGGCACTCACGAGTGCCGCCTACACGAATGTCTTCAACGAGGTGAAATCTCTGGGCGTTGCCGGCAGTAGCGCCGCCACGGCGGATCAGGCGCTCATCGGCAGGTTCTGGAACGGCGCGATCCAGAACTACTGGAACGAGATCACGCAGACGGCGGTTCAAGCGCATCACCTGACGACCGCACGCAGTGCTCGGGTGTTCGCGCTGCTCAACCTGACGTTGGCAGATGGAGTGATCGCCTTTTACGACGCCAAGTACACGTATAATTTCTGGCGCCCGGTGACTGCGATCCGCGGCGCCGGCGCGGATGGAAATCCACAGACGGCCGCGGATGTCAACTGGCTGCCGGAAGTCGGCAACACCGCCCCCGATCCCGCGTATCCCGGCGCGCATGCGGTGATCAGCGCCGGCGGGGCCTCCGTGTTGAGCGCGTTCTTTGGGCACAAGGCGTTTCGTTTCAGCGTCACCTCTGAAGTGCTGCCCGGAGTCGAACGATCCTTCGACAGCATCGCGGCGGCGGCGCAGGAGGCGAGCCTCAGCCGGGTCTACGCCGGCGTGCATTTCCGCTCCGATGAGAATGCCGGCGAGCAGCTGGGCGCCGCGGTGGCGGATTTCGTCCTCGGCAATTTCCTGACTCCGGTCAGTGCCGCCGAGGACAGGTGAGTGGAGCTAGGGATGCGCGCGGTTGCGCCGCAGCCAATGTCGCAGGCCATAGGCCAGCACGCTGATTGCAACCGTCGCACCGAGCCCGGCTATTTCCGTCCAGGTCGCCAGCGCGATCACCAGCAGCATGCTCGCGACACCGACCGCAGCCGCGACATTCAGCCACCGCAACGCCGGTTCGGGGCTGCCTGTCGCAGCGCTGCGGCGCGCGAGCAGCCAGACTGATGCGCAGCCGGCGAGATACAGTGCTGCAATAGCGAGCGTTGCCAGCACGGCAAGCTCGGCAAAAGTTCCAGTCAGCGCCAGCAAAGCTGCGATCGCGGCATAGCACAGGATTGCGACATAGGGCGCGTGCGTACGGGGATGCAACCGCCCGAGTCCGCTGGGTAACAGGCCGTCGCGCGCAAACGCGAAGAGCATACGCGGCGCACCCAGAACATCGCTCCCGAGCCAGGCGAACATCGACACCGTCGCGCCAACGAGCAGCAACAGCCGCAATAGCGGATGAATCCGGCCCATCGCTTCCGCCAGCGGAGCCGGCGAGCCTGGGAGCGAGGGGCCGAGCATTCCTTGCGCGATGACCTGAATCGAGACGTATAGCACCGTTACGAAGGTCATGGCTGTAATGAGTGCCCGCGGTATGGTACGCGCAGGTCGCGCGACCTCGCCGCTGGCGCTAAGAGAGATCTCCATACCGGTGAAAGCGAACACTGCGAGAATCATTGCTCGTCCGAAGCCCGGGACGGACGGTGGCGCCGCAGCCGAAAGATTCGCCCGGTTCAGCGCCATAGCACCGGCGACGATGAACACGAAGAGCGGCACGAGCTTGACCGCGGTCGCAAAGCCAACGAAGCGGGCACCTGACGCCACGCCTCTGACGTTTATCGCGGCCACGACGCCTAGCGTGCAGAGAATGACAACCGCGTGCACTGCAGTCGCGAACACTGGCGGCAACACACTCGCGGCCCCATCGCCGAGCGCGGCGGCAACGCTGCCGCAGGCGAGCACGTTCCCGACCCACAGGAGCGTCCCGGCAACGAATCCCGCGACAGGACCGAATGCCGCCTCGATATACCCATAAGGACCGCCGCTCGTCGGCACCCGGCGACCACCTTCCGCAAAGCAAAGGACGATGGCGCCCATCCCGAGACCGCAGGCAAGGAAAGCCAGCGGGGCCTGCGAACCGGCCCCCGCCGCCATGGCGGCCGGTATTACGAAAATGCCGGCGCCGACGACACCATTGACGATGCTCGCAGCCAGCCCCAGGGGTCCGACTGCCCTCACCAGTCCTGCATCGCGCGCGGCGTCCACCGCGCCGAGAATACACCGCCGACGCTCGTCAGAACTTTGCCGTCAGTGTTGTCGGTTGCGGTCGCTGTTCGCTGCCGCCCGCCTCACGCACGTGCGCTGCTCAGGAGCCGCGTCAATCTGCTGACATCGGGCGCTGTCTGCAGCGTGTGCACAAAATCGATCACCGCCTCCGTCTTGGCTGCCGGCCATGCGGCATATGCGGCGCAGCCGCGGAACCTGCTCCACCTGCGAGGGGCGGATGTCGTGCAGTTGGATCAAAGCGCAGCCGTCGCGATCCACGCCGCCGACGCCGCCGGCAGGGAGGCGACTTCCTTGCCCGAGCTCGTGTCCATGACCCCGAATGTGCCGGGCTTGCGGCCGGACGAACAGGCGGTGATTGGTCTCGTCCACCGCCAGCGGCGTGTTGTGGGCAACCTTCTGCAGCTCCCACGTGGCCGCCACAGAGCGGCTGCGGCGCTCGATGACACCGATCTGGTTCTTGTCGCGCATGTTGACGTAGAGCAGCGGGCCGGATTTCTGCAGCGCCATGGCCTCGAGATTCGCCGAGGCACGCGGCAAGATGCATGATGCTGCGCTGCAGCATACAGTTGTGCATCGTATGCAGTCGATCTCGGACGACCCGGGATTAGAGTGGATATACTTACGCGCATGCGATTTCACGTGACGTTATAAGGCAGTTCCATCGCTGGCAGTTGCCGCGATGGCGCCGTGTTGTCTTCGCTGGCGCAGGCCACCTCATGAGCGAGTCGGACGGCGGCACGGTTTTCCTGATCGATGACGATCCGGGAGTGCGCGATTCGCTATCCCTGCTGCTGTCCCTCAAAGGCATACGCACCCAGCTGTTCGCGAATGCCGAATCGTTCATCGAGACCTACCGGGCAGACTGGTCCGGTTGCGTCCTCACGGACCTGCGCATGCCGGGCATGACCGGTCTCGAGCTGCAGTCCGCGCTGCGGCAACGGCAGATCGACCTGCCGGTCGTGGTCCTTACCGCACATGGTGACGTCGCGACCGTGCGCGCGGCACTCAGGAACGGCGCGTTCGACTTCCTCGAGAAGCCGGTGGATGACGAGATGCTGCTGGATGTGCTGCAGAACGCGTTGCGCGCCGATCGCGAGCGGCGCTCCACGGCAACCACGCGGTCGGCTGCGGCGGGGCGCCTTGAGCGCCTGACTGCCCGCGAACGAGAGGTCCTCGCACTCATAGCGGCGGGCCGTCAGAACCGCGACATCGCGGCTCAGCTCGGGATCAGCCCGCGGACCGTCGAAGTCCACAAGGCGCGCATCATGGAAAAACTCGACTGTCGCACGCTCGCGGACGTGATCCGCATCAGTCTCGCAGTGGATTGAGCCGTCCACTGGATTGCCTGCGGTGGCGGCAGCGCGACGGATCGTTAATCCGCACTTATCTCGCGACTGGCGGGCCGGCCCCTCTACCATCCGACCGTTGCAGGTTCGGACGCCCATCGCAAGCTTCGTCCCTCACGGGCGCGCTGCCGCAGTTCAGGAAGAGTTGGTTCCGGTCAGCGCCTCCCCACGCGCCTGGTAGAGCGCGAACGCGCCGTATCCGACTACGCTCGAGCGCTCCGCGGCGGTATCGCCCGAGTTGCGCAGATCGAGCAGCTGCACCTCGAGACCGCGCTGGCGCGCTGAGTGCATCAGCCCGTTGATGCCGACACAGCCGCAGGCTTGCTCACCACCGAGCTCGGTCGAGCAGTTGAGAATCGCCTGCGCCGTTGCGGCATCGAGGCGGCGCGCCGCGGCGTACTCGAGGTAGTGTGAGAGGTCGGAGCTCACGACGATCAGCGTGTCTTCATCACCCCAGACGCATTCGAGCGCCGCTGCGACTTCCGGCGCCGTTGCGTCCCCGGTTGCGATCGGCAGCACCCGGAACTCACCGAGTAGCACCTGCAGGAATGGCAGCTGCACCTCGAGACTATGCTCGCGCGCATGTGGCGCATCTGCCGTGACGACGTACGGGATACCGAGAACGTCGCGCCGCCCGGCGTCGTCTACCGGAACGGTGCCTAGCGGCGTCTCGAACGCATTGGCTCGAGGTACGGCGAGGCCGTAGAAAGGCACGAAGTGGCTCGGGCCAATCAGGACTACACGCTCAACCCCGCGCGCGACCCGACCGAGAGCACTGTAGGCCGAAGCGGCTATGGGCCCGGAGTAGACATAGCCGGCGTGCGGGGAAATTAGGGCCTTAGGCCTGGCTGTGCGGTGAGGGGGCGCCTCCGCGGTGGCGCTTCGCGCCGGCTGGGGGCTGACCGCTCGAGCTAAGCAGTCAGCGAGCACCGAGCGCAGCGCCTCAGGGTCCTGCGGATAGAACAAGCCAGCGACAGCCGGGGGACGAATGCCAGCAACCTGCATTGCGCTGCGCATGCGACAGAGTATCGATCCATTCGAAAGGGAGCACAATTGGCGACATGGGCGAGGAGACTGAAAGCGCCGCCGTTCGGCGTCCGGAAGGCTCGATTGTCGATACGCGTTACTGGCACGTGCTCGACGATGGCCGCGTGCAATGCGACGTGTGTCCGCGCGCCTGCAAGCTGCGTGACGGCCAACGCGGCTTGTGCTTCGTACGGGGCGCCGAGGCGGGGCGCATCAAGCTGTTCAGCTACGGCCGCTCCAGCGGCTTTTGCGTCGACCCCATCGAGAAGAAGCCGCTCAACCACTTCCTGCCGGGCACGAGCGTGCTGTCGTTCGGCACAGCCGGATGCAATTTAGCCTGCAAATTCTGCTTCCACCCTGACACGTTGGTTGCGACTACGCACGGCATGAGGCGCATCGCTGATCTGTTCGAGCGCTGCGCGGAGAAAGTCTCTCATCATGACGGCCAGATCGGCTTCCCGGAGCTGCTGAACGTGTGGAGCCGTACGGCTGAGGAAGTGCGGGCGACGAAGGTTTTCGCGCATCCTTATTCTGGCGAGCTGCTCTCGCTCACAGCGAGCTGCTGCCCGCCAGTCCTGCTCACACCGAACCACAA
>WNFO01005639.1_pt1 | contig 10985 bp, 10 predicted proteins | sample 5400251 | NCBI WGS metagenome assembly WNFO01 (sample SAMN13153354, study PRJNA577476) | soil metagenome | isolation source: 100 cm saprolite under Madrone tree | place: USA:California | collected 2016-06-14 | reverse complement strand
CGCCGCCGAATAGAGTTGTCGATACGGTAGTACCCTTGAGCTGATCCAACTGTTCGATCTCGGGCCGAGCATAGAGCCACTGAAAGGGCCTGGCCAACGTGCTTGCTATAACTCTTAGCGGCGCTCCGCTATACCGCGCCGTAATCGCTGTGGTGCCGATAACAGCGAACTGAATATCCCCTGTGAGTAGTGTCGCCACGGTATGCGCCCCCTGGACTTTGACGATGCGCAGATCGATTCCTTCGGCGAGATAATATCCTTTATCGACGGCCGCGTAGTAAGGAAGGCCTGTGATATTGAAACTCGGCATCGCGAGATTGACGGTTTCAATGGTTTTAGCTGGGCCTTGACCTTGTACCTGTGCCAGCTGATTCGTTTCTTCGGCCAATCGCTGAGCGAAGGCAGGCGGAATCACGCTAAGGGCGTGAATGATGGCCACAAGAATGAGGACCGCTGCATGCATGGCTCGTTCTCCGGTTCGGGGCGAGAGGTAAATTTTTCCTCGACTTCGCTGTGAAATTCATTTGGAATATTGAAATATCATTCAGGCCCTCACACTGTCCATCGCCGCTCGAAGCATCTCTTGACGACTGTCCGTCTTACGCCCTATGTTAGCGTCGTGCAGCCTTCCTATTAAAGGCGAGGAAATCTTTTCCTATAGAAGAAAGGGGAACCAGGGATGTACCGATTGGAGCGAACGCTAAATCCGGATGAATATCGAGAGACGTTTTTGAAAGCGAAATCCCAATATATGGCTGACCATCCCATCCCATGGGACACTCATTTTCGCGCGGGGAAATGCACCAAACCGCAACTCCAGGGTATGGCAAAGGATTTCTACTACTGGAAGCTGCAAGTGCCGATCAAAGATTACGCTGTCCTCTACGGTTGTCCCGATCTCGAAATTCGCCGGAAGTGGCTGCCTAAAGCAATCGAAGAAGATGGCGAGGATATTATCGGCAGAGAGCACGTGCCGCACCCGGAGTACTGGTTACAGTTCTGTGAAGGCGTCGGCCTATCGAGGGAATATGTCATCAACGCCGAGCCGCTGCCGGGGGTGAAGTTTGCAGTGGATCACTGGACCCACACGGCAGCCAAATCATGGTTATTGGGAGTCGCGATGTCCGAAACCGGAGATTCTGCCAAGGGAATAGGCCGCAACCTGGAAACGATCCGCAAACATTATTCCTGGATACCGGAGTCGGCACTGGAATTCTGGAGGCTACATTCGGAAGTGGATGTCGAACATAGCCAGTTGAGCATGGATATCCTGACAAAATACTGCACTACAAAGGAACTCCAGGAAGACTGTATCAACGCCATGATCACCTATCTGAAAATTCATCGGGTGATGCGCGACGCGGTCTATCTAGAATACGTGGTCTTGGACCGAAATCTGCCCGAAGGCTCGCAAGCACGGTAGCGCCGTAATCATTGGTCCATGGCTTGGTGAAGGAACGGAAATGTTGACGTTTCGTTTCCTGCATCGGGCAACCTTTCAAACAGTGGCGATCTTCCTCGCCTTAACTGCGGCGCAAGCGGCGGAGGTCGTTAACCTCGGCGTTCCAAATTACAACAACATCATCTTGCCCTACTTTGTAGCCGTTGAGAAAGGTTACTATCGCGACGACGGCATCGAGTTGAGATTGATCCGCGTCAACGGAGCGAGGGCTGTGGCCGCCCTGATGAGCGGCGATGTTCATTTCGACGTGCTCGGCGCGACGGCGATCACCGCACGCTACAACGGGGTCCCACTGAAGCTCATTTCGAGCACGTTGGATCGGCCCTTCAGCTGGGTCTATGCCAAGCCCGACGTGAATAACGTCAGCGACCTAAAGGGCAACAGTATCGCAGTGACTGTGTTCGGCGCCGGCCCGCCGTTCTTTTTGGTTCGGATTCTCAAGGAGCATTTCGGCTGGACGGACCCGGAGCGCGAGATGCGCTGGCTTTCCACGCCTCAACCTCTATTGTCGGTTATGAACGGAAGTGCCAGCGCCGCGCTGCTGGGAACGGAAGACAAAGGAAAAGCGGATGCCCAAGGAATGAAAATGGTCTTAGACGTGGGCAAGTATATTCGTGCCGCGTTTGGGGCTACCGCTGTTACCGAGAGCATGCTCGCTAAGAATACCCCGTTGGTGGAGAAGTTTGCCCGCGGGATGCTCAAGGGGCTTTGGTACGTGCGCGACAGAGAGAAAAAAGAAGACGCCGTAAGAATTTTGGCAAAATGGATTAAAGCGGACCCAACCTACGCGCGGGACATCTTCGAACTTAGCCGGGACGCTTGGACGCGCGAAGGCACGGCCAACGAGCGCGAGATGAAATTGAGCTTGGACATGAGCCGCCAGTCACTGAAGACGGTACGCCAAGAACTTACCCCAGCCGACATGTATGATTTCGCCCCTATGCGCAAGGCGAAGCAAGAGCTTGACGCCAAAGGGTGGACCCCATAGGTTGTGTGGGATTTGGCGTCGTGCCTGAGTATTGACTTATCTTCTCGCCGATTCGATTGTACTTGCAACCGTGGTGCGAAATAAATCGCTTAACGGTTCAAATCGTTCAATCGGTTCAAGATTGTTCAATGAGCATCCAACCGGACGGTGACTTGTTCGATCCGCACGCGCTTTGAAATCTAGACTGAGGCTTGACCCAGAACGTTTCGCCGAGTCAAGCTTCGGTCATCGATGATTCCTGGTGCACGTCCGGATTTCGCTGAGGCTGCATTCGGGCTACAGTTGCCGTCATCGGCTTGCCAGCGACGACATCCCTTTGAACGTGAGCTTCTGCATCCCATTGCCGGTAGCAGCCACGTAAAGGTTGCCTTTCGCATCGGTCGCGATTTGGTGGCCGCCTCCCACTATGCCGGGGCCCTGGATGTTCCCCACAATCTCGAGCGTCTTGCGATCGACGATCGAGATTTCTTTACCGTCTCCAACGTACAGGAACTGCTGTTCCGGGTCCGGGGATAACGCCAGATTCCGAGCAAACGGCGTGCTGGTCTTGACCAACTGCTTCACGAACTTGCCGTCATTCGTGAACATCTGGACGCGCCGATTTTCCCTATCTGCGACGTACACCGTCCCATCGTTGGCCACGCGGATGGCGTGCACAATGCTAAAATTCTGCGGACCCGCAGCATCTGAGAAGCTCGGTTGGGGAACATTTTCACAATGGTCGTCATCCACCGGCTGGTTGGCGAAGGCGCCCCACATTCGCTTGAACGCACCGGTATCCGCATCGAAGACGATGACACGGTGATTGCCGTAACCGTCGGCTACAAACAATTCGTTGGTCGGCGGATGGACCCATGTGTCCGCCGCGCGGTGCACATTCTTCGTGTCGGCATTACCCTTGCTTTGGTTGCTGCCACCAATTTGCAGCACGAACTTGCCGTCCTGGGTGAACTTCAGCAGTTGGTCATCGGCAACCGGCTTGAGCCCAGGGAGCTTAAGCCCAGGGCAATTGTTTCCGCCCAGCCACACGAAGCCCTTGTAGTCGATATGGATGCCGTGCTCCCGTTCGATCCATTCATAACCATTGCCCGCGCCACCCCAGGCCTTGATGAAATTGCCCGCCGGATCGAACACGATGATCGGCGGCGCAGCCATCTCGGCTTGATCGGGTTTGAGCGTCCGCGGACGGTGCAGGACCCAGGCATTGCCCTGTGCATCGATGGCAATGCTGGACACATCCCCGAGCTTCCACTTTGCCGGCACCTTCGGCCACGAGGGGTCCAGCTCGAACATCGGCACGTTGCGGGCTCGCGCCTGGGAAGTTTGAGCTGCAGCCTCTGTTCCGAAAAGCCATGTTCCTTCCGCACCAGCGACGACGACCAATACAATCAGAACAGCACGACTCAGATTCTTGCGCTTCATGGCTCCCTCCTGTATTTAGTCGTTACAAGCGGTTCAAGTCGTTCACTACGTTAAAGCGATCGGATCGTTCAAAGTTCAAGGTTCAACGATCGCCTCCTAATGCCAAGCAACGCGTATTTATTGTTTGTAGATGTCGGTGATGAAGCCCGATTTTTCCAGCTCGGCGACAAAGGAGTTGTCTATAAACTGCTCGGGCTTGGCCGTTTTACCCGCCGGGTTGATGGAAAAATTAAGCAAGGTTTGCATGGCCGCCGCGGAAACGTAAGGTGCTTGCTCCCACGCTTTCGCGTAGGTGTTATAGGTTTCGTCTAGGTCTTCCCGGCTTTCCGTCTTGGTGTATTTCCCGATGACCTGCTTGGTCGTTTCGGGATCGGTCCGCGCGATTTTGTTGCTCTCAATATACGCCTGCACGTAGCGACGCACTTTGTCGGGATTGGTTTTGACGAAGTCGTGCGTCGTCGCCAAGCCGGCATGAATCATCGGGATATTTCTCGCCGTAACATCGACCAATTCTTTGAAGCCCGCCTGGCGCGCTTTCAATGTCGTCGGCGCCGACACAATCCCGGCATCGATCCGGCCTTGGCTCAGCGCCGTGATCAGGTCGGGCATCCCCTGCAGATGGATCACTTGCACGTCCTTGCCGGCGGCCATGCCTGCTTGTTGAAGTAGGATACGAGCGGTCAAATCGGTGGTCGATCCCGGCAGGGTGACGCCGAGAATCTTGCCGCGCAAATCGGAAAACTGACGAATGTCCGGCTTGCTGTACACGGAAAGCACCGCCCGATTCAAAATGCCGATAATGAAAGCCACCCTCGCTCCGCCCAAGCCGGCTTCGATCAGCTCGGTGGCAGGGTTGACGATGTCCATACTGCCGGATAGAAGCGCCTGGGTGCCGGTGGCGGACAGCATGTATCTCAAATCCACCGCTAAGCCATACTTGTTGAACACTCCTTTGTCTTGCGCGATCCAGAGCGGCGCGAAGGCGCCGCCGATCGACGCGTATGTCGCGCGTAGCGGGATCAACTCGGCGCTCTGCGTCGTAGTAACCGAGGCACAAATCGCGATGAGAACAGTAAGGAGCATTTTGGTGATTTCGCGACGGCGCATGGGCTTCCTCCCCAATGTTTGATTGTTGTGAACATATATTAAAGTCCTATGAATCGTTCAAGTTGTTCAGGTCTTTCGGGCGGTTCAACGGTTCAAGGTTTAAAATATCAGCGGGTTTCACCGCTACTTTTGGTAATCAACTTTTCCCAACAATTGCCTTTTTCCACTTCCGTGGTCAACTTGTCTCCTTTTAGTAGTTCTGCTTATAAGCAGTTACGAGGAGTTGAGCATGAACACAATAGCCAGACTTCCATAAATACGAATATCTGGGATTGTAGGGATGAGGCAATGGCTATCACCCATCTGCGACATGTAGGAATCTTCTCGCCTGATCTAAGCAAACAGCGGGAATTCTATGGGACCATCTGGGGTTTGGATCAAATAGCGGAGGAAAGCGATGCGATTTATTTTCGCGGGGCTTCTCCTGAGCATCATTTGTTAAGCCTTCATTCGGCCAAGCGCTGTGGCCTGCATCACATCGCTTTTGGCATGAGCGACGAGGAGGATGTGGATCGAACTGCCCGGGAATTGCAGTCTCGTGGTATCCGTCTAGTATCGGAGCCGCAACCCCTTAACGAGCCGGGAGGAGGATATGGCTTTCGATTTATTGATCTAGAGGGCCGCTGTATCGAGTTGAGCGTGGGCGTCGTTCAGCATCAAGGTGGGTGGGAGACCAAGGGCGTACAGCCCCATTCCATTTGTCATTGTCATGTTGTCCTTAACACCGCTCAAATTGATGCGATGATAGAATTCTACACCAAGATACTTGGGTTTCGGATCTCTGATTGGAGCGAACATCAGATGGTCTTTCTGCGATGTAATACCAAACACCATTCGATTGCGCTCAGTCACGCTCCTCACGTTTTCCTCAACCATATCGCTTACCTCGTATCCAATGTCGATGAGGTGATGCGCGGCATGGTGAACATGCGGAAGAACGGGTTCGAGCCCGGCTGGGGGCCAGGGCGGCATGGACCGGGAAATAATATCTTCTGCTACTTCAAGGAACCCGTAGGCTACGTCGTCGAGTACACGTCGGACATCGATTATATCCAGGACGAGGCATCGCATCAGCCAAAAGTATGGCCGCGGACCCCTGAGCTTATCGACCGTTGGGGCACGGCCGGCCCTCCCGGCGCGGATATCCGTCACGCTATGGAAGGAGAGCCCGATCCTGGATGGCAGCCGGTAGAATAGCCGTTGTTTGCCGTCCATCGCCGAAAGTCAGGACAAACAAAAGCCGAAGGGAATCCATATGACGCTAAGCGTAGTAAGATCATTTTCAACTTCGTCCCTTTTGATCTTAGCAGGTGTGGTTCTAAACGGCTCCGCCACAGCTGGGTTTGACCGCCCCGTGGCATCTTCGGCGCGAGTGGAGCAAACCGTTCTGGCGGAGCAGGCGCAGGAGCAGAAGTCCACCAAAGTTGAGAGAATCGTTGCTGCGATTCCAGTTCGAGCTTTGCCGAATGTGCCTTTGCTGGTGGGAGTCAAAAAAGGCTTCTATCGGCACGAGGGTCTGGAGATCGACGTCGTACAGATGGGCTCCACTCCGGCCATTACCGGGATGATGACAGGCGATGTAGCGGTGGATTTTCATAGCTCCGCGATTAGAGCGCCCGTTACCGGCAGACCCATCCGCATGATCGGCTACATGGTGGATCGGTTGAACTGGCATCTGTATGCGAAGCCTGAGATCAAGCGGGTGGAGGATTTGAAGGGTAAAGTGCTTGCCGTGACCGATGTCGGCGGTAATGTGACTTACATATCGCAGATGATGCTCGAGAAGCATGGGCTACGCGGTTTTGGCAAGGACGCGGAGATGTTCCCCACGGGCAGCATGCAAAGCAGCACGTTAGCGCTACTCGCGCGGCAGGTCGATGCCGCTCTGGTTGGCACCGAGATGGGCATCAAGGCGGAAGCGAAGGGCTTTCATGTCATCGCGCGAGCCAGCGATTACGTTCCGTTGGGACTGGGCGGAATATCCGCGAGCCTCGACACCTTGAAGAACCGCTCGGACACCATCAAGCGCTTCCTACGCGGGACCATCAGGAGCCTTCAATATATCAAGTCGGATAGAAACAAGGCGGAGGCGGCGGAGTTATTTGCCCATTTTTTGAACCTCTCGCGGAGCGACGCGGAGCTGATCTACGCGCAGTCCAAAGACTACTACAGCCCAAATGGATCCATCAGCAGGGAAGGGCTGCAGTTTGAGATCTCTCTGCTGGTGCAGCAACTTGGTCTAAAGAAAGAAATATCGGTCGACGAGGTGGCGGATTTTCGCCTCCTGAGAGAAATACTGGCGGAATTGGGATTGAAGTGAGTTCGCCTGGGTGGTGTCTCGGAAGTTCGTTACATAGTCGATCGTCATTCCGGGCAAGCTGGCGATAGCTAGCGCGACCCGAAATCCAGGGAAATCAACTGCCTTGTGGATGCCCGCCTTCGCCTGCATGACAGTGGCAAGGCCATCGACTTCTTTTGCGAACTTATAACAAGGACACTAGGAGGATCCTGAAAGGCCGGGAGAAACAACCGGAACAGAACATACTGGGCGCTAAGAGTTTGGCGGTGATCAGATGGCGGATAAACCGCCGTCGACCATGAGCACAGCGCCTGTGATGAATGAAGCCTCATCGGAAGCGAGCCACAGGACAGGATAGGCGATCTCCTCAGGTGTCGCCCATCGATTCAAAAGCGATGGGGCGAAGCCTTTCACCACCAACTCCTCTTCCGTCATGCCCCGGGCGTTGGCCTTACCCAGCGTAAACGGCGTCAAGGTAGAACCGGGACAGACGGCATTCACGCGGACTTCATGCTGGGCCTCTTCGGCGGCGAGCACGCGGGTGAGACCTAAAATAGCTGCCTTGGTGGCATCGTACTGTCCCATACCTTTCCGTCCGACGACTCCGAAGACTGACGAGACGTTGACGATGCTGGCGCCCCTCGTCCTACGAAGTGCGGGGAGGGCGGCCTGGCAGCAGTTTGCCACGCCGAGAATATTCGTGGCGATAATCCGTTGCCACGACTCTTCCGGCGCCTCTGCTAATGGAAAATATTCCCGCACTGCAGCATTATTCACGAGCACGTCGAGTCGGCCGAATTCGGCAAGCGCTCGTGAAACCGCTTCGCCCGTCTGCTCCCGGCTGGATACATCGGCAATGAGCGGTAAGATCTGTGATGAAAGGATCTCACGGGAGACTTGCGCCGCCTCCTCCTCGACTTTTTTTCCATCGATATCCACCAGCGCAACTTTGGCGCCTTCGCGACAGAAAAGACGAGCCGTAGCGGCTCCTATACCGCTTCCGCCTCCGGTTATCATCGCTATTTTGCCGTCCAGTCGGCCCGCCATAAGTTTCTTTACGTCGGAGGTGTATTCAATCGCCTGGCTTCACAGAAGCTGTTCAAAGCGTTCAAATGGTTCAAGCCGTTCAAAAGGTTCAAAATCCGCGCCGCGCCTCTGAAATCTTTTTGAGCAGCTTGCACGCAAATTAGAAGTCACGATTCACGACGGATGTTATGAGGGATTTATGATCGGCCAAACAAGTGAGTTTTTGCTGGGCGCCATTCGATTCCCGCTTAGCTGGGCTAAAAAGGCGTCTCTGATGCTTTGGCGGACTTCATACATGCTGATGTCCGGCTCGAAGAGGTGTTCGTTTGTCCTGGCGGTCACAAGATCGCCCTGGGACTCAGCAATCATGGCATCCTCCCTGGATATGCTCTTGAAGCGCGGCCCAACTACCTCTGTAAAAAGCTTCTCCCAGCGCTCGCGTGCTTCAGTGGTGGTGACCCTTTGCACGGCGAACCGCTGTATGATGCACCGGCTATCGTCTATCGGGAACTGCCACAGCCGTGAGACGTAGGGCGCCACCCCAGGGACAGGACGGATCACGTTGGTTGAGATGCAGGGGAACAAGAACCGGTCCCCTTTGACATCAAGCAGGTGCCCATGATGGATGGGTTTGCCTTCACGATCCGTAGCGACACCGCGAACCCCGTATGAGGTCTGAACGATTTTTACCCGTCGCTCGGCCAGAGGGGCCGTTGCCGTCTGGGGGCTTCCACCCTGCCAAATGCCGTCCTTCACAGCCTGGGTTTCGGCATGCAAGATCACCGCATGAAATCCGTCCCCGCCGTCGATCGCTAGCAGCCAATTTGTCCGCCACACTTCGGTTGGCATTCGGAACCACAAGAACTCATCGTCGTGACTGAGCTCTTCAGGCACCTCGTCGGTCAGGGGCGGCGGCGGAAATCTCGTTGGATCACCAAGATAAGCCCAGATGTATCCCCCCAGCTCCTGAGCTGGGTAGGAACGCGCATGGACCTCATGCAGGCTCGGACTATCATCCGCTTCCCATGGTATCAGCACGCACTTTCCGTCTCTGTCATAGCGCAGGCCGTGCAACGCGCACTGTAACTTTCCTTCGAGGACACGACCTAAGGAGAGCTTCGCGGACCGATGGGGACAGCGGTCAGACAAGACAGCCGGAAAAGCCTGCTCGTCTCGCCAGACTACCAAGTTTTCGCCCAGACATTGGATGCCGACAGGCTTGCCCTCGCCAAGCTCCTCAGACTGGAGGATTGGATACCAATAATTCCGCAGACCGAGCTCCAAACCTTTCGGCACCCCAGGAACCAATTCAGAAATTTCATTTGCGTCCATCTTCGACGGCCTTTTGTGCTTCCTATTTATTTAGTCCACGAGTGAAAATCAACCAGCTTTCCGGACCGCTGCTGGAAACCGAATCAGCGGATCTTCAGGCCTGGATCAGGCCGAGAGGAGGGAATAGACTTTCTTTCTAGGTTGGGGTAGGGAGGTTTGAACAGAAGGGAGACCACACACAGTGCTCACAAAAGATGATATCAAAGGCGTGGCTGCAATGGTGCCTACTCCTTGCAAAGAAAACGGAGAAGGATGGAACGCCACCGACTCAGTGGATCTTGACGAGACGGCCCTGATGACTGAGAAATATGTCAGGGACGGCATAGGCGTTATCGCCGCATGTGGCACTACGGGTGAATGCGCTGCCCTTCTGTGGGAGGAAAAGAGGGCCTTCGTAGACGCCATCGTTCAGGTTAACCGAAAGCGCCTCCCGGTTTTCGCCGGGGCTACTGCCCTCGGGACGAAAGAGACGATCCAGCAGATGCGGGGTCTGAAGGATGTGGGAGCTGACGGAGCATTTGTGGGTCTTCCCCTCTGGCAGACGCCGACCCTTGAGAACGCGGTTCAGTTTTACGCTGACTTGGGCGAGGCCGTTCCTGATATGCCTATCCTGGTCTATGCCAACGCGAGAGTCTTCAAGTCAGATTTTCCTACCGCATTCTGGGAAAGGTTGGCGAACAAGGCGCGCACCGTGATTGTGACCAAGATGTCTTACAGCCACGCCAACTTGTTGGACGATCTCCGGGTTGCCGGACGCCAGATTAATTTCATGCCGGGTGAGAGTGCCATCTACGCTGCTTACAGGATGGCGCGTCCGAGGATAACTGCGATCTGGTCATCGGGCATGGCCTGCATGGGGCCGGAGCCCGTGGTCGCCCTGGCCGATGCCGTTCTCAGGGATGATGAAAAACGGGTGGACGAGATATGGGAGGATATTCGCTCAGTCCCACCGGGTGCGCCGCCCGGAGAGTTCGCCACCGGTTTTGCCAAATACAACGCCCAGAGCAACAAGTACCTGACCAACGCTGCTGGATATATCAAAGGCGGACCGTGCAGGGCGCCTTACAGGATCAGTGATCTTCCCGAGAGCTGGAAGAGACAGGCGGACCTTCGTGCTAAGGCCTGGAAAGAGCTCCGGAAGAAATACATGAGGCGTCCGGGGCTTTAGGATTGCTCCATCGACTACAGCCCGAACTTGACCCCTAAGATTTCATCAACTGTCCTGACGCCAGGCGATGCCGGCGCGGTTCCAAGTTCAAGGTTCAAAGTTTAAAGTTTTCAAGCGATCGAAGTTCTATGAACCGTTTAAAACGTTCAAGCTGTTCAAAATGTTCACGACGTTTCAACCG
>WNFO01005952.1_pt1 | contig 10986 bp, 13 predicted proteins | sample 5400251 | NCBI WGS metagenome assembly WNFO01 (sample SAMN13153354, study PRJNA577476) | soil metagenome | isolation source: 100 cm saprolite under Madrone tree | place: USA:California | collected 2016-06-14 | reverse complement strand
ACGCAGAATTCCCCATCTGTCTGGAAGTTGCATGCCGACTCGCTGGTGGTTTTACTTGACCTCGCCAAACGGCTCTCTGAGACCGTGGATCGGTTAGCCATGGAGATTGGGCAGCAAGCGGACATGCAAAGTAAAAGCGAAGGTCTGCGCGGCTCACTCGGGACGCTCCATGAGCGAACCGACCAGGCGGTCAAGATCCTGGCGCAATCATAAGCCGTTTGCGCAATGCGGGCTTTCTGGCGGATCATGGAGCGTGCTCAAGTTGTTCGTGGAAATATCCTGTCCCGACGTTTCTGAGTAATCCGGAAGCCAGAAAAGCCTACGATCGTCTGGCTGCGTCCACCTTCCGAGAGCACGTCTGTGAACTAGCCGTTACGCACCAGAACATTGATGACACTTCAACCGAACCAACCTTTACAAAGCGGGTCATGAAACTGGTTAAGGTAGGCTACAAGCCGAAAGATGCCGTTCAGATCGCTCTCGACGACGTCGCTCTCGAACACCGCAACGATCCCAAAGTAATGACACAGGCGCGGGCCGATGCGCAGGATTTTTTGCAGAGAGTAAGAGAGGGGAGAATTTAGCAGCTAAGGAGTTCGTACTTTGTCGGCGATTTCCGGCCCTAGCCGCTGAAAATGGACAACGTCCCACGTAAGTATTCTGGTCGCACCAGCTTTTAAAGCACACTGGCCTAACAACGCGTCGTAAACGGTTCCCCCCAAAACGCCATGGTGCGCGGCCTGATTGATTGCAAGACGATACTCACATGTGTTCAAGTAAACCAACTCCAGCCGCTCCTCCACTTCATCCAGAAACAGAAGCGCCTGGTCGCTGATGATCCGTTGTTTCCCGGGCATTCGCGTAAGCGTCGCATACAACTCCGCGAGCGTGTGCGCGGCGCAACACCCCGTCTTACGATCAGCCGCGGCAAAGACGGCAAGACTGCGATCGTGATGTTCGTGGTTCGCTAGAACCGCAGCTATCAGTACCGAGGTGTCAAAGAACGACTTCACGGTCTGATTCCCAAAGATCTGTCGCTTCGCTCGTCTCGAACCCTTTCAATTGTTTCCTGCACGTCAGACGCTGAGAGGGGTTCACCGGTATCGAACACCAACACGCCCAATTCCTTTCGCATGGTTGCATGCTGGCGGATCGGCCGCAGAACGATATGGTCTTCAAACGATTCGATTTCCAGCGATTCCCCTGGCTCCAATTGCAACCGCTCACGTATGGGTTTAGGAAGAACGACGCGTCCGGCGCGATCCATGCTGAGCTTGGCATTCATAATGGTATTATACCATGCCATTTACCATTGCAAATACCATCCCTCAAATCTAATGATTGCCATCGGGAACCTAAACGACAAGGGACCGGATTCCTCCGGTCCCTTTGCCACATCGCAAGCTAGAAGCTAGTAGAAAGGAGCTAATAGCTCAATGAATATCAAACTGTTCCTGGTGCAGCGCCGGGTCCGACTTCACGATAATGGTTTTCTTTACCAGCTCTTCCATTTCGTTCAGCAGCCGCGCGTTGTTCGCCTTCAGCACTTTCGCGACCTCTGGATTCACGCGCAGCATGACGTCGCTGTGTTCCAGTTGCTTCGAGATCTTCCGCATCTCGACATAAATTTCGTTACAGACCGTGTTCACCGACTTCACGTATCCAGTTGCCTGGCAATACGGACACGAGGTCCCAATCGTGCGCTCCAGCGATTGCTTCACGCGTTTCCGAGTAATTGCCACCAGGCCGAAGTCGTTAAATTGGAGAACCTTCGAGGGCGCGCGATCCGCGCGCAGAGCCTCTTCCAGGGCCTGCATGACTTTTTGCCGGTTGCGGCGTTCATCCATGTCGATGAAATCGATGACGATGATCCCACCCAGGTCGCGCAGCCGGATCTGGCGCACGATTTCTTTGATCGCGTCCACGTTGGTCTTCACGATCGTGTCTTCGAGACGAGCCGTTTTGCCCACGTACTTGCCGGTGTTCACGTCGATCGCCACCAGCGCCTCGGTTTGGTTGATGACGATGTATCCGCCACTCTTCAGCCAGACCTTCGACTTCAGAGCCTTGTTGATCTCCTCGTTCAAGCCGAATTGCTCGTACAGCGGCGTCTCTTTCGTGTAGAGCTTGACGCGCTTCACGAGCGCCGGCTGGAAGCGGTTGGCAAAGCGCAGGATGCGCTCGTATTCCGTTTCCGTGTCCACCCAGATGACCGAAAAATCCGAAGTTACCTGGTCTCGCAGCACTCGTTCCACCACGTTCAGGTCGTGATAGATCAGCGCCGGAGACTTGCTGTCATCGGAACGCGACTTGATCTCGTTCCAAAGATTCTTCAGGAAACGGATATCGGCACGCAGTTCCTCGTCCGACGCTCCCTGCGCGGCGGTGCGCACGATGAAGCCGCCGTGGCCATTCTCACGTTCGCTCTGAATGATTCGCTTCAGCCGCAGCCGCTCGTCTTCGGACGCGATCTTGCGCGACACGCCAGTGTGGTTCACCGTCGGCATGTACACCAGAAAACGTCCCGGCAGGGCGATGTGGCTGGTGATGCGCGCGCCCTTCTTGCCGATGGGCTCCTTGGCGATTTGCACCAGGATTTCCTGGCCTTCCTTGAGCAGTTCGCTGATCTGCGGCACCACCGTGTTCTCGCGACGCTTGAAACGGCGGCCCCCGCGACGCCCAGGATGCCGGTCGAATGCCGGCGCCGGACGGGGCGCCCGTTGCAACCTCGCTTCTGCGGGCGCGGTGCGCACTTCGGCGCTGGCGTCCACCGTTCCCGCGCCGATGGCCTCCGCTTCCAACAATGCCTCGGCTTCTTCCTGAGCCTCTTCGAGTTCGAGTTCTTCCGCTTCGATCTCTTCCTCCAGGGCCGCCTCGGGATGCGGTTCGCCGCTTTCCAAGGCTGGCTGACTCAAGGTCTCAGCCACTAATTCCGCAGTCGATTCCTGCGTGTCCGGCGAGGGAATCGACTCTCCAGCCGCACGGGTTTCTTCCTCGAGCTCCTCGTAGGGGGCGTCTTCTTCCAATTCTTCTTCGTAGGAGTCGAGCTCGACTTCTTCCTCTTCGATTTCCTGCTCTTCGATATTGCCCAGCGGGATATTGCCCACGGGAATTTGGACAACCGCCCGGAAATCTTCCTCGCGCGCTATCCCCCCCTCGAAAGCTGGCACTGAGGCAGGGGCCGTTTCTCTCTGGGGCTCGAAGACTTCCGAAGCCGCGCTCGAAACGGTCTCGCGCGGCTCTTCGTAAACTTCAGCCGGCGCTACGTGCTCATGTTGCTCATGAAGTGGTTCCGCTGCGGCAAACATCGGCTCGTCATCGGGAAAGTTTCCCGTAATCGAAGCCGGGGGCTGACGTTCTCGCACAGGAGCTTCTGCTGGAGATGATGCCGCCTGCGGCTGCCGGCGATACTTCGAGATGGACTCGCCCGGAAGAATCATGGGCTGATATCCGGGCGGCGGCCCGTAATCGTAGTCACGTCCAGGCCCTACTTCCTGTAGTGGCACTCGCTGAGGGCGGGACTCCGTTACACGTACATTGCGGTCGCGTTCCGCGCGCTCGTTGCGGTCTCCTCCTCGTTCCATGCGCTCGCCCGAACGCCCGCGACGGCGCCGGCGGCCGCGAAATCCGCGAGGCTCACGCGCACCCTCGGCCCCGCCCGAGCTTTCCAGGGAAAGATCCCTCGGCCCGGCCTCTGCAGCCTCGCTCTGGCCGTGTCCGGAGCCCAAAGCACGGCCCTCAGTCGCCGGCAGCGCCGGCTCAAATCCTCTCTGCGGACGCCCGTCTCCTGCCGGACGGCCGGCGGGGATCGCTTCGTCCAGATCCTCGTCCTGCTGCTCCAGATCCATAAAGTCGGAGACGTACAGGAAGGCGTCCCGTTCCAGTCCGACATCCACGAATGCCGACTGCATGCCGGGCAGCACGCGCGTCACACGGCCTTTGTAGATGGAACCCGCTAAGGTGTATTCGTTTTCTAATTCGAGGTAGATTTCAGCCAGCTGGTCATCTTCCACGATCCCCACTTTGGTCTCGTGGGGCGTGGAAGTTACGTACAATTCCTTGTTCATGCAAACTCCGGTTGTTCTTCACCGGAGCGAAGTGGAAGGTAATCGGAAGGATTGAGGAGTTCAGCGCGGTTTCTGGCACACGTCCGCGAATTTCCGGAATTTCTTCTGGAATTCGCACAATCGTGAAAGTTCAGAACTCGTCTGTACTGATCGCATCTTGTACTTCGCCAGGTTTGTGACCGCTCTCTCAGATTCTGAGGGGGCCGTTACCCAAGCCTGACGGATTCAATCCTGTCCGGCAATCCCTTCGCCGGTGATTTGCCCTCCTTTTTCGCGAGGGCCTTCGTAATTTTCGTAATCTTATTTCGTGGCGCCGTTCTCAAGGACGCCAGATCTCTCTCCTTCCGCCTCAGTTCACGAAGCGGCGCATCCGGACATTCATTACCATCCCGAGCGCCAGAAACATGAACAGAACGGAAGACCCGCCGTAACTCATGAGCGGCAGGGGTATTCCGGTGACCGGCATAAAGCCAACCACCATGCCAACGTTGACCAGGACGTGGAAGCTAAGCACAGCCACCACCCCCATGACCAGAAACGTCCCGGCGCGGTCGGGCGCCGTTTGGGCGTTCTGCGTCAAACGCATCAGCACTATGAAGTATAACAGCAGAACCCCAAGCGCTCCTACAAACCCGTGTTCTTCGGCAAACGCCGCAAAGATGAAATCCGTTTGCGGGACTGGCAGAAACGCCAGGTGGGTTTGCGATTGCTGGCTGCTTCCCCAGATCCCCCCCGACCCCACCGCAATCAGGGATTGATTCACCTGGTATCCGGAGCCCTGACGGTCCGCATCCGGATTCAGAAAACTGGTAAGACGCTCTTTTTGGTATGGCTTGAGGACATGGACGCGGTCGGAGAAAAAGACTATGCCCACCAGCGCCACTCCGAGGACCACTACTGGCATGGCCTGCCTAACTCGTAGCCCTCCAAGAAACAACCCCATCACGGCGACGGGAATGTACGTGAGGGCTGTGCCCAGGTCGGGCTGCGCCAGCACCATCAGCATGGGAAATCCGACGATCGCTCCTGCCTTGATGAAATCCGACCAGGAAAGCTCGCGCTCGTGAAGATCGGCGAAATACTTGGCGACCGAGAGGATCAGGATGAGTTTGACCCACTCCGAGGGCTGAAAATGTACATTCCACGGCATCTTGATCCAACGCCGCGCCCCCAGGTATTTCTGCCCAAACAGCAATACTGAAATCAGCGATGCCAGGGAGAAAATGTAGAACCAATGGATCCGTTCCAGCAGCACCTGGTAGTTGAGCAGGCTCACCAGAAACATGGCGCCCACCCCTGCCAGCACCCAGTAAATTTGACGGATGTGGGCCCCGGCAAACTTGGTGTGTTCAGTGGCGCTATGGATTTGGAGTACGCCGAGCGCGCACAAGATCAGCACGAAGGTCATCAGGACCCAATCGAAATCCCGGTAGGAAACGTAGCGCGACATGAGTTCAGTCGCTCACTCGGCAATTCATGGGCAGGTATTGTTAGGACAAGACGGACTGAGCGGATCGTCATCCTGCAGCAAAACCCAGGTGGTGACGCCGCCAATGATGGCTAAGCCGCTGTAAATCGCCGTGTTCGAGCTCAGAATTCCGCCGCCCGCAGCAGTTGCCGCTCCGGTGCCGCGGCGCCTTTTCTTCTTTTTTTGTTCTGGATTGGAGGTATCGTCGCGAGTGGTCTGCTGTCCCTCTTGAATCGTCGTGGTGCCCTGCTGATCCTGAATCGTCAGATCTCCCTTGGTGGCTACGATCTGCACTTGTCCATCCACATCCGTAACCTGGAACTCGGTCCAGGAGCTACCTGCTGGTTTTACTGTGACTTCGCCCGCGCGGGTCGCCAAACCTTGCGCTGTGCTAACCCGGACTGCGCCGTGCTCAATCTCGACCGCTGGGCCCTGAAACTTTACGAGAGAATCTGCGAGCACCATGACACTTGAACCGCTGGCGCTGAGGTGGGCAGTAGAATCCGGCCGCGTCTGCACCATGTCCCCCGCAAATACCGCCGCGGATTTGGGCACCGTATTGCCGTTGACCCAGGCCGTGCCATTCGCATACAGCATCGCCGATGCCGAGTCTGCGGCCAACAACTGCCCAGGCAGCAACATCGCCAGCACGATACTCAACCCAGCCCGCAGCACCGTCAGTGACATGGTTGAACGCACTCCTCTGCACTCATGACGATTTGAATCATCCTAGCCCGCAAAAGGTTGCAGGTCAATGATCTTGTTGGACTTCTCAGTGTTTTTGACCGTTACTTCGGTACGTCAGGCACAAAAAGTTAAGACGGCCTACTTCTTTGCAGGTTCCGTTTTTGCAGGTTCGGTCGCGGTGATGGTGAGCGGCAAGTCCACGGTGCCGATTTTTTGACTCCCCCGGTCGATCACCCCGAGTCGCAGCATGTAGGTTCCCGGCTTCAGCTCCAACTCCTGGTGGGCGGGAAAACCCGTCTGCATGATCTGCTTATAAACCTCCGGAAGGAAATCCGCTTCAACGGTATCGGTGACATAGCCAGCGCTCTTGAAATCACCGTCGCGGGCCACCGACATGAAGTCCACGGCTGCGTGTTTTTTCTGGTCCGGAGAGTCGTTGAAGCTGATGTCATGGGGATCCACAGCGTAATCAATTCTGACCGCCTTGTGCTGGCTGTCGGGTGGCAGCACCTGCGCTTTTATCAGCAACATCGTGGACACCGGCACGAGTGGTTGCATCGCCGTCGCCAGCGTCCGAGCCGCTTCGTCTCCGGTGAAAACTTTTTCCTTCATGGCGTAGTAGCCGCGACGGAAGGTTAGTTTGACTCCTTTAAGTGCGACCTTGACCTCGATTTTGCGATACTCGCCGTTCCAGTCGTGGTTCTCAGGGGAATACGCGAGCGTGTAGTAGTCCGATCCTTCCTGGAGGCCGTGCAACAAGGCTTGGTCGACGGCGTTGCTCCCGGCGAAAGATCGGCCGCCCGTCTCGCGCGCCAGATCTTCCATCGCGAACGTGTCATTGGCGACTCCGAGTCCCTTCACATCAACGGGGTAAACGGCCACTTGCGAAGCGGCGAGGAGAGCCGCCGTTTCCCGGACGTCGGCCGAGAAGTGTCCACCCAAACCAGCCCGGTTATTCGTGACGAACTCCTGATCCAGTCGCAAGGGAAAATTCCCGGATAGCCAAAGGAGGTTCTTCCGACCCGAGTAACCAGAAACGGCTCGGGCCAGCGCGTTTAAAGTTGCCAGTGTAAGGTGAAAGCGGTTATCCGCAGTGATCGCGGCGAACGACCCCAGGCTTCCATTGGGGGGGTCCCAGGCTTCCATTGAGCGATCCCAGGTTTTCACTAAGCAACTGGGTTACTGGATCTGCGAGCGTCTTCGTAGCCCCCGGCCCTCTTGGCGACACTTCGGGTCCTAGAGACTTACCTGCGGCGATCAACACATCGGAGGAACTGGTGAAGCCCTGCACCAACCTCGGATGGTCGCTCAATATGTATAAGCCCACGCGTTGGCCAGGCGGCAGGTTTTTGAGAAACTCGATCATCGCCTTGCGGGCGTAGATCTGCTCCAGCTGTGGCGTATTCAAAACATCCAGCAGAAGGATGGTGACCGCTCCCCCGGGCTCCTGCTGGGTGAAGTTTGTGTACTGATTTGGGGGCAGATGCAGCGCGGGCAGCGCACGCGGTGCTTCATATTGATGTACATTGAAGCCCGAGATTCGCTGCGGCTTGCGGTCTTCCTGTACCGTGAAAGCTTCTGCTTTGAGGCCGGGCACAAATTGACCTTTGTTGTCGGACACAATCACGTCCACCAGCACCACCCGCGTTTGCGAACGAAAAGTGAGGACTGATTCACCTTGAGTTGGAGAGGGTTTCTGTTGGGCGCCAACCAGCGATAAAAGGAAGGCGCAAAAAACTGGGCCGAGAAATGCCAAGCGTAGCGGTCTTGCCACGAAGCCTCCCTGTCGAATCATGCCATTGGGCGCAGGGGGATGCTCAATCGCGGGAAGTATACCCTGTCCCTGAAGTAGATACGCCCTTAAGCGACTCGCCCTTCCAGCAGGTCAACTCCCGCTCGCTCGACTCGCACTTCGATCCAACGATCCGCTTCCATGCGTCCGGGGATCTTCATCTTCAGGTAGTTGTCGGTCAGAGCTTCGGTGAACTCGGCATCATCCGCGGACCGCAGCGTGATCGCCTCGACGACCCTTCCCACCTGCTCCCGCATAAACGAAGCTTTCTTGGCGGCGGCGATCTCTCGCAGCAGGTGGTTGCGATCCCTCGCCACAGCCACCGGCACCTGATTGATTTGTGCTGCAGCCGGAGTACCCGGCCGAGCGGAATACGTGAACACGTGCAGATAGGTAAAGGGAAGGTCTTCAATCATGCGCCGCGTTTCGGCGAACTCCGACTCGGTCTCGCCCGGGAATCCGACCATGACATCGGCCCCGATCGCCGCGGTGGGCATGGCATTGCGAATTTTCGTAATCTTCTCGCGATAATGCCACGGCCGGTACTTGCGATACATCCGTCGCAAAACCGCGTCGCTCGCCGACTGTAAAGGCACATGAGCATGCTTGGCGATGCGCGAAGAGGTCGCTATCAGCTCGATCAGCTCATCGCTCCAATCCATCGGCTCAACGGAGCTGATTCGCAGCTTATCCAGCGAGGTTTCTTGCAGGATAGCGAGAACGAGTTCTTCAAATCGATGGCCTGTTGGCTGAATTCTGACGGCTGAATGCTGTGAGCTGCCATCCAGATCCCTTCCCCACCGCCCCAGATTGATCCCGGAGATCACCACCTCGCGATAACCCGCACTCACCAGGGACCGCACCTCGGTCAATACACGCTCGAGCGGCAACGAGCGGCTTTGTCCACGCACGTAGGGGATCACGCAGAACGAGCAGCGGTTGTCACATCCATCCTGCACCTTAAGGTTGGGCCGGGTACGTTCATTAGCCGCCTCAAATACCGGGGCCGCCAGCAGTTCGGTGTGTGCGAAAATGTCGCCCACGAAAATGTTGCTCTGAGGATCACCCTCGAGAGCGTTGCTGGAGAGTTGATGCAGTGGAACGAATCCTAGGCTGGAAGAGTGGCGAGACGTGGCGACCTCCGCCGCCAGATGCTTATGCGAATTTCCCACCACCCAGGTAACGCCCGGCAGGGCCGCCAACTCCTCCGGGGCGCGTTGCGCATAACAGCCCGTCACCAGAATGCGGCAATCCGGATTCTCGCGCCGCACCCGCCGGATCGAAGCCCGCGCATCTTTGTCGGCGCCCTCGGTCACTGTGCAGGTGTTGAGGACAACGATTTCGGCATCCCTGGCGGCGCGGGCGCGCTCCAATCCGCGGTCCAAAAACTGGCTTTCGAGCGCCGCTCCGTCCGCCTGGGTGGCGCGGCAGCCAAAATTCTCTATGTAGAAACTGGCCACGCTCCTATACTACCCGAGTAGCAGATGCGGAAAGCAGCCGGCGACGGCTGCAGACCAATCCGCACTGATCTGCATCTCCCAGCCCCTCCCGAGGTGCACATGAAACGGCGCCTGCTTCTCGTGGACGACGATCTCGCTGTCCTTCTGACTCTGAAGGCAGTATTGGAATTCCATGGATTCGAAGTGGAAACTGCGGCCAGCACGCGCGAAGCACTCGCCCGCCTCGAGTCCTCCACGTTTCAGATGGTCATCAGCGATTTGCGCATGGAAAGCGAAGACGCTGGCCTGAAGGTACTTCTCGCTGCCCGCCTCCAGAGCTACGATCCCGCCACCGCGCTGCTCACCGCGTACCCACCCTCAGGAGAACACTGGCAGAAAGAACATTCCGCGTCTCTTCTGATCAAGCCGCTGGGCACGAAAGAACTGCTGCGGCAAGTCGAGGCCCTGCTCGTCCGCCACGAAGATGCCCGGCAGGCGCGCCAACGCATTGCCGTCGCCGGAGCACAAGTGCCCGCCCGCAAGGCGGGTTAGCGTCCGTCTCGCCGTGTCACTTGATTCTTCTGGATACATCAGGCGCTTGCGACGTGCCGTCTCTGCTGAAAGCATTCCCGGCACAACACCGGCCGCCCCTGGGTCGGACGGAATGGTACCGTCGTCTCCTTGCCGCATTGGGAGCAATTCGTCCGGGTCTCCGTTTTCGCGTGAGGCTGCCCGTGGGCGGCGCCTAACACGGCGACCCGCTTCCCCTTGCACTTCTTGCAGCGCTTGGGTTCGTTTTTGAATTGCTTGTCGTAGAAAAACAGCTGTTCACCCGCCGTAAAAACGAAGTCCGTGCCACAATCCACGCACTTCAACAGCTTGTCCTGGAATTCCATGCGAAGAGGCGCTCCATTCCCCGTCCCTGCGCTTCACGGAGATCCGAATGGGGAAGGATCCGGCTCAGACGTGGGCAGGGGATTATCTCCCCCTCATTTTTTTGAAACCCTGGATTCGGCCCGCCATGCGAGGTGCTTGGCATGGTTACTGCAAATAAAATTCCTGGACTGCGGAATGAACTTGCTCTGGGGAACGGGCCGTCACGCCAGAGGGTGACGGCCCGAATGACTCAATCTGCCTCTTTGCGCGCTTTTTTACGACTGCGCTTGCGTGCCAGCGCTTCTTTCACCCGCTTTTTCTCGCCGGGCTTCAGGTAAAAGGAGTGACGTTTCACTTCCTTGATGATGTCCTCTTGCTGTACTTTTCGCTTAAAGCGGCGAAGCGCATTCTCGAGGGACTCTCCCTCTTGCAATCTGACTTCAGCCAAACGGACTACACCCCCCCACTCGCCCTAAATGGACCGTCTAGTTATGGCAAGCATTAGCCTGTTAAGTCAAGTGGAATGTAATGGTATGCCGCTGAGCTTTAGAACACGAACCGCAATCCTAGTTGAACCAAGCGCGGCGCGTATGCACTGCTCGCCTTCAGAAAGCTTGTAGGTTGCTGATAATAAGCAGGATACAACCTACCTCCTGC
>WNFO01009709.1_pt1 | contig 10987 bp, 8 predicted proteins | sample 5400251 | NCBI WGS metagenome assembly WNFO01 (sample SAMN13153354, study PRJNA577476) | soil metagenome | isolation source: 100 cm saprolite under Madrone tree | place: USA:California | collected 2016-06-14 | reverse complement strand
AAAAGCGCAATGTAGTCGCTACTCGGTCGCGTATCTTGGTGGAATCCATCCAGCCCCGGTGGTCCGCAATGCACAGCGCGGTCAAACCAAAACCTGTCGCGGCGATGCTGGCCACGTTTCGGGAATCCGGCCCGCTGGCTTGGCTGCGGTCCTTCACCAGCCCGGTCGCTGGATTGGCCTCGTCCCAGAAAAATCGAAAGCAGGCACGTTCCAGCTCCTCCAAAAAGCTGTGCTCTTGCGCGGTGAATCGGTATCGTGTGGGATCACCGCTAAGTAGCGAATGCGGACCCTCGGCAGGTGGAGGCGTTGCCTGCGACAAAAGTGATCTGGAATCTTGCCAGGCTTCGGCCCCCCGCAATTTGGAGAGCGCCGTGAATCCTAAAGGCCCGCCGGCCACAACACGCGAGGCTAGCCGCAACCAGTCGCGTCGCGAACACTTTCCCGCTTTCACCCGCAGCTCCGACAATGATCACGCGTGCGTTCCCACATGCATCACCTCTGGGTCATGTGCCGCATAAGGGGCCATTCTACAGAACTTAGTGTACGCGGGAAAATTGAAATGCGGCGCCTGCGATATGTGGATAAATCGATTTATCTAAGCCTTGCTGTCATGACCAAGAAGGCGCGCGGGCTGGAATCGCATTGCGGGGCCCTCTGCGCGTGCTCGTTCGCATATGGTGCCGGCGGGGGGAATCGGAATTCGGACCCCCACTGATTCCACGTAACTTGCTCATTCTACAAGACGGCAGAAACTATAAAAACATCGAATTCACCAAAGTCAGGTACACGCGGGGTACACGAGCGATGCAAAGCAGAAATGGTCCAAGACCAGTCCCCGAGGCACGAAGGAAAAGAAGTAGTGTGACAGTACTAATAGGGAACGGGCGCAATCGGGAGCGCCTCGCATTGGTTTTAGTAGCAATTTAGCTACACCCAAGGTTTTGGGCCCTTTGCGCACATGAGTGTCACACGCTTAGATTGTGACTGTGAACTTTTCGGTCGGTTTCTGCTAAGAAAGAGAACACCTTGTGACAATTCGAGAAAAGGTTCAGGCATATCACGATGGCATAGCCAGTGAGCATCATCGTTATCGCTCCTGGGAGTATTGCTATGGGTATTTTCACCAATCAACACCCGCAGAAATCGCGGGAGATCGGGATCGCGCTGCGCTCCAACTTGGTTTCTATTTGGCGAGTTGGGGAATGTATCGTGGCTCGAGTTTCCTTCTCCAACATGCCTACACTGTGCATCGGGGAGTGGTCGAGCAACTGACTGCCCCGCGGTTTTCTGTTCTGTGGGAACAGGAGTTTGGGGCGGGCGAAACCGATCAGAAGCTCGTGCCAATCATACTTGAGGCGATCGACGCGATCCGAGAAGCGTACAGGCCTTTTCCCCGACTGGCAAAGTCCCGTCAGCCCACCGACACCCTTGTAACAAAGATCATTCTTGGGACTCTTGGATGTCTGCCAGCTTGCGATCGGTTTTTCGTTGACGGATTCAAGACCGCCGGCCTTAGCTATTCCAGCCTGAACAGAAAATTTGTTGAGTGCGTTCTGCGTTTTTGCGGCGAAAATCGTCGCGAGTTTCGAGAGGAACAAGAAAGGATCGAACGGATCGGCGGGGTGCGGTATCCACTCATGAAGCTGGTGGATATGTATTTTTGGCAGATTGGTTTTGAACGTGACTCGATCAACATCGATGCGGCACAGCCTTTAGTTTCGTTGTAACGCGAGTATACGGTATAGCTCCTGGGCGGTCGCGCCCTCCCACTACATCAAGGCTCTGTCCGCCGCGAGCGTCGAGGCAATGAAGTGCCTGGAGAAAAAGAATTTTGGACTCAGACTGGACTCTTGAAGTTCCCACATGGCCTACCAACTGATAGACTTTATTTTGGAGGAGTGGCCGAGCTGGTTGAAGGCGGCGGTCTTGAAAAATTAAATCGCCGGTTCGCTATCTAATAGAAAACTCAACTAAATCCCTTTGCCAGCCGCAAGATAGCGCCATTTTCAATTCTCTGGATTTGCTCGATTTTTGCTCGTTTTGCGCGAGCTGTAGTGACAATTTGGTGACAGTCGGAGGTTTAAGCCTCTCGCGCACTTGAGTGTCACAAACTCAACTCACAAATCAAACAGAAGACAGGAGCTTACGTGCGAAGAGTGCGTTTTGGAGTGTCACGACGGACTGCGCCCGATCTTTAACCTAGCTTCGACCTCTTGCTTGTGGTTCCAGACGCATTTTCTCATCAGACCAAATAGTACCAAGCCGAATTAGCACGCCATCGCCACCGATAAATTCATTATGTTCACTGCGAGACGAGTGTTTGACAAGCTCCGCAGTGGCGAGCTGTCTCTCCGCTTCGTCGGAAAGTCCAACGGACAAGTCGAACTCCGGAAAAGAGGCCACGCGATAGCTCTGCCCACCGACTCTAATTCTCCTAACCTCTGTCGTTTCACCAAGCCAAGTTTGAATGGGTCGGTAGTAGATTTTCAGGAACTCATTTCTTGTCAGCGGCAGATCCCCGAACTTACCTTCGCCCTTTTTTTGCCTAGGATCGAGCGCCGTGAATTCCAGATTTCCCGCAGCGAAATACGCTAGACTCGCGACTCGAAGTACGGGCTGAGTTCCCTGAATAGTTGTCAATTTGTGAGTCTGGGTCTTAGCCGCTTGCAACACTGATTCCTCATAGTCATTGGTTCGCCCTTTCGCTTCCAAAACAACCCAACCGTTGTTGGCATTGAGGCCCACAAAATCTGGCTTCGACTTTCCCACCAGGATTGGCTGAAGCTGCTGTCTGTACACGTCGAGATGCATCAACCACGGCACACTAAGCAAACGGTTCGCGAAGAGTTTAGCCACAGTCATTCCAATGAAGTACGAAATCGCACCCTTCTCTGAGGGGTCCAGGCCGTCATACGCAGAAGAACGCCTGAGTAGACCAGACGAGGTCTCAACAAGATTTGCATAGATTATGGCTGCTCGATAGATGAACTCAAACGTCGAGAAAACGCCATACTGAGTGATGTGCGCCAGTTGTGCTTTCCCTACGGAAATTGCAGCCCAAATGACTTCTTCCCACGAGACACTGAGTGGAAATGTTCCGGCGAGAGCCCCGCCATATGCAATAGGGAAGCCCTGGGCCGTGTACGTAATCATTGGCATTTTTGGAATGTCTCTCTTTGCTTTGTGTGTTGCGGCTCCGAGGTTGTAGAAGGGCCTGTCACTATAACCGATCAGTGTCCTCGCCCAAACTCAACATGAGAGAGTGGTTAATCTTAGGCGCGATATCCCCGCAGCTCACCGACTACAATCTCGGCCAAACGTCTTCTATTGTTTGACAAGCCGCGTCGATGTCACGCATCACGCGTGATCCTCGTTTTGCTCCTGAATGCTGGACACCATGCTCCACCTCTACATAAATCACGTCTTTCGGAGCGATAGGTAGGTTTTCTCTTTGGGCAGCCGCAAATGTGAGTTGGAGAATTATCTTAATACTCAGCGGTTTCTGACTCTCCTTACCCATATCAAGCTTAATGATCTTGTGACGCTCACCGTCTTTCACATAGAGATCGGGGTACGCACTGACCAAAACCTGACCGTGTGTATACTTCAAATCGGGAGTGGGAAGGACCGAAAGATTTCGCTTCCCAAAGTTTCTGAGATAACTTTCTAGGGCGCGGATGTTGTTCCTGAGACGGTCTTCCTTTTTCCCCCCTTCGCGGGCAGCTTTTGTGCGCAACTGATCCACGGCACTTGCAATAAGTGACGCGTCGTTCCCCGCAGTGTGATATTCCCCGATGACTCTGCGCGCTTCCGAATAGTATTTCGCCTGTACCGCTCCTTCGGGATCGGGAAACTTGTAGTCGCGCAGTATCTTGCGCTGACTGGCGGCTCCACTTGTCATGTATTTCGCTAGCCCCTTTGCCGTAAGCCTTATCACAGGGACACCTCCAGTCTAACCTCAAAGGGATTATAGCAGCCGAGTTAACGCATTCGGCATAATCCGCGTTGTGATACTGGCTAGAAAATCAAAGAGCGGTAGCCTTAACTACATGAGTTCTTCAAGTAGGAATGATGGACCAGAATTATTCCTAGGATTGGCAGCCGCTGTCGGCAGTGACCTCGACCGAGTCATTGACAAGCTCTCCGAAGCACTTGTCAAAGCTAACTACCAGTCCCATCCAATTCGATTGGCCTCGCTGATGAATCAGATTCCAGTTTTTAGGGACAAACTGATCAAGGACCCCGCCGACGAGTACATCGATTCACATATGACGCAAGGTAATGAGCTGCGCAGGAAGACCGATCATAACGACGCGATGGCTATTTTGGGAATCGGGACAATAAAAAGAATAAGATCTGAAATGGGTGGGAGCGGGATGCGCCCGAAAGGCCGGCACGCATATATCTTGCGATCACTGAAACATCCCGATGAAGTTGCGACCCTGAGAAGAATCTATGGCGACAACTTTTATCTAATTGCAGCTTATGCGCCACACGAAAGACGCAAAGAATACCTCTCATACAGGATTGCCCGATCAAAGCATGAAAATCAGTCAAACCAGTTCTATTCGAAAGCCGAGTATCTGATACAGCGGGATTTTGAGGAAACGGGCGTCGAACATGGTCAAAATCTGAGAGACACTTTCCACCGAGCGGATGTTTTTCTGGATACAACCAATGAAGAAAAGTTGGATGAGTCACTTACTCGCTTTGTTGAATTAATTTTTGGCAACACTCTTCACACGCCGTCTCGCAGCGAATATGTCATGTTTCATGCCAAAGCTGCGGCGCTACGATCGGCGGAATTGGGTCGCCAGGTCGGTTGTGCGATTGCGCATGCTAATGGTGATATCGTGGCGGTCGGAACAAACGAAGTTCCTCGTGCAGGCGGCGGACTCTATTGGTGCGATGACAAACCTGACATGAGGGAATTCCTGAGAGGTACCGATTCCAGCGACGAGCACAAGCAAAACCTTGTAGCGGATACTTTAAGGCGTCTGAAGGAGAGTGGTTGGCTTGAAGCTTCCAAAAGTTCGCTAAGCGTGCCTGAGCTTGTAAAGCAGATCCTATCTGGGAACACTCCCGTCTTGTCGAAACAGTCGATGATTCGCAACGTTATAGAATTTGGTCGTGCTGTCCATGCTGAAATGGCTGCAATAGTTGACGCAGCAAGAAGAGGAGTTAGCATTTCAGATTGCACGATGTATGTGACAACGTTTCCTTGTCACCTGTGCGCTCGGCACATTGTGGCTGCTGGAATTCAAAAGCTAATCTACATCGAACCCTACCCAAAGAGCCTAACCGCGGAACTCTATCCAGATTCAATCAAACTTGAAGGCGGAACCAAAGATTCTCATCAGATAGCCTTCGAGCCATTTGTCGGAATTTCTCCACGGCAGTATATGAAACTTTTCGACGCCGAAGGCATGAATCGAAAGAGTGCAGAGGGAAAGGCGATTGTTTTTGATGCGTCAAAAGCGCAATTGAGGTATCGTTCCTCAGAACGCCTCTACCTAGAAGATGAAGACCATTTAATGGATGACTTGACGACAAGTCTTGGAAAACTTGGCATCGAGTTTGGAGGAGAACATGCGTGAAAACGGTTGGTTAGAGGCAGAGTTTAGAGCTGCTGCTAAAAGGGTGCGTGAATGGCCACAATGGAAAAAGGAGATTGAAGCAAAGAATTCGTCTCTCGAAATTAAAGAGCCAGCTCCGACTCAATCTGCAAAGGCTGCGTCCGCGTCCAACAAAAATGAATAGGTCTGGGAATTGTTGACAAATTGATCGCGGCGTTCCATAAATCCAAGCCGGACGGTAGATAGTAGGGCCGCCCTTTTGACCAAAAGATGTCTTTGAATTTTCCACAGTTTCGGCCACGACTATTCTGCTGGTGTGTAGTATTGTTGGAAGAAGCTGGCGTTCAGGCTGTGGTCGTCCATTGTTATGGACTCTCCGCCCAATCACGATGAACGACTCCGAAAGCTGTCAGATGAATCTGTATGCCCGAACTGCGGAAAGACAATCGCGCCGGGTAGCCGCCAAGTGTACGGTGGTGGTGTATTTTGTAGCCTTCAGTGCGTCGCTGAATACAATACTGCCGAGCTAGTGGAACGGCACCGCAGAATCGTCGCGGCACTTGAGCGTCATCGGAGATCGTAGGCAAGATGGGCAATGCACCACTGTTTCCAGAACTGTTTGACCCTGAGGGCAAGGACGGTATATTGCCTTGGCAGGAGATTAAGCGTCTAGTCGAGATCGGTCGAATCGGTCCTGAGATACCTGATTCTCAGATTCAGCCCGCCAGCATGGACTTGCGTCTTGGTCCCAAAGCGTATCGCGTTCAAGCCAGTTTCTTGCGTGGAAATTCCACAACGCTTATGACCAAGGTCCACGAACTTCTTGACAGCACGATTGATCTCACCGAACCCATGCCTCAACTGTTAGAACCCACGGTTGTGTACATAATTCCGCTGCTAGAAAGCTTGAGGCTGCCCGATAACATCCAAGGAATCGCGAATCCGAAAAGCACGACAGGCCGACTTGATATTTTTGTCCGCTTGATTACTGAATTCGGCGACCAGTTTGATCGTGTCCCGCCAGGATACTCCGGCCAATTGTTCATAGAAGTCTCTTCTCGTACTTTTCCAGTCCGGGTCAGGCAAGGGATGCGACTCAACCAGTTGCGCTTCGTGCGCGGCAATTCGCTGGAGCCTCTTCGCAACGGTGCATTGAGGAAGCTGGCGAAAGAGTATCGTCTGGTTCACGACTCCGTGTCTCCATACACAACTGACTCTGCAATTGGTGATGGCGTTGAAATCAGGGTGGATTTAGAGGGCCAGGACGAGTCAAGTATCGTGGCATATAAAGCGAAGGATTCGCCTCGGGCAATAGAACTAGACAGACTGGACTATTACGACCCAGCCGAATTCTGGGAGCGTATCGAACGGCCACGCAAAGCGCGGCGGATTATCCTGTCGAAGGGCAGCTTCTATCTTTTGGCGTCAAAGGCTAGAGTGGGCGTCCCGTTGACCCATGCCGCGGAAATGATTGCGCATGACCCGAGCATGGGCGAGTTTAGAGTTCACTACGCAGGATTCTTTGACCCCGGATTTGGGTATGGGCAGGCTGGCGAGATTCACGGGACGAAAGCAGTTTTGGAAGTCAGAGCCTATGAGGTGCCGATTGTGTTAGAGGATAATGATGTGGTCGGAAGACTCCACTACTATCCCCTGGCGGCGGTACCTGAAAAAGTTTACGGCGTATCGATCGGTTCATCGTATCAGGAGCAAGGCCTCGCCCTGAGTAAGCAGTTCAAGCGAGATGACCGCCAACGTGAGTCTCTAGGAGAGCCGAGGAGCATGGCTACGGCTTGACTCAACTTTCCTGCGCCCGGACCCAGTCAGTTTGCACGGCCATCGTTTCAACCCACCTTCCCTCACCGACATCAAGGTCTCTATCTTGAGAGCGTTTTTTTTAGCTCTTTCAGAAGCTTCTCGGTCTCTTCTAGCTTACGCAGCACCTGCGGGTCTCCTTTCAGTGCGGCGAGAGTCGTCCATGGATAACGTCGAAGGGACTCCGAAACCTGCTCGATATCTCCGAGCAGGCCTTGGTTCCTTTTCGATGGCACCGGTCCCAGCGTACGCAACGCTGTCTCGATGGTGCCGCCTGACGACAAAAAATGGTTCTTTGCCACAGGATCTTTGAGGACCTGGCGTAGTTTTCGAATCTCTTTTGAATTGGTGATTTCCTGTTCGTTGACCTTCTTTATGATGGCGTCCAACACCGTGGGAGCAACGAGCTTTCTATTCAGATTCTTGATCTCTCTCGCCCAGGTAATGGATGCGCCGGGCTCTGCGAGATTCGTTAATTTCTCCGACAAATCATAAATCTCTACTAGCTTGTCCAGTTCTCTGACCGTGATCCCCAAGATATTCGCTGAGCTAGCTCGCCCGACCATATTGACGAGGCTGTAAGCGACCATTTCCTTTTCTTTGGTGTCCCATTCTCGTCTTTGCCGATGAATGTAAATCCAGACGCGGAGGCGCTCCTCATCAGTAAGGGTTTTGTCGGTAATTTCGGCAGGAAGGCGTCTGTACTGCTCCTTTTTCTGGACCTCAACCAGGGTCTTCGAGTTTTCCCACCGCCGGTCGCCATCTATGATGCGAAATTTGTCTCTGTTTTCCGGATGAGGCTCAAGCAAGAGGGGTTCGAAGATGCCCTCATTGGCTTCGATTTGCCTTTGTAACTCAGGGTCTTGCTTCGGGCCCCTTCGAGGTTGCCTGTCATTTGGAAACACGTCATAAAGATCGACGGTATCTCTGTAGGTGCGCAGCAGTGTGCGGCCGAGCCGACGCTCCTGCCAGTGAAGTGTTATGGTCTGATCCATGCAATCCTCTTTATTCCGAAGTCCGATGCGCTGCTCACTAAGGGTCGCGTCGTCTCAACGACCCAACTCTTCCTGGGCCACATCTGTAAAGTCTGAAGGCAGTAGCGATGCCCCCTTTTGTAGACTGCCCAGCGGCTGCTCCTGAGCAGTATCCGTCCATCCCTCTGCTCCTGAACATCCAGATCCATGATGTCTTGAGCGAGCCTCTCAGTCTCTGTGAATTTCTTGGAATACGACTCGGACGTGATCAGACTATAGAGTTGGCTCATCTTGTTCGAACGCTCCTTCATGCTGAGCCCTTTAATGTGCATCGTGACCATTGCTTGCCGCAGAAGCTCCGTGATGCACACGACCCGCCCCGGCGACACGACAATCACTCCCGATTCGTTCGACAATTCCTTTTTCCCTGCTGGGAATACGGTTGTAGCCAGTATCGCGTGCTCCGCCTTGTGGTCGACTTTATCCTTCCGGAGCTTGTCTACAAATCCATTTTGCCATGCTTGGCGATTTTTAGAATCGACGACAATCCGCCCGCAAACCTCACCCTTGTATAGAACCTCATGCAGAATGTCCGCGCCTGGCTGTCCTTTTTGAATCCGTGTGATTTTGTCTCCCTGAAACGCGTCGCGGAGTGCTTCGAAGACGTCGACCTCCCCGCCGTCGCCCAGTTCATTGGCGGTTTTCTTTTGAAGCTGGTGCTCCAGGGTCTTGACTTTCTTCTGTAGGGACTCACGATCACGATTGTTTTCCGCTTGCTGCTTCAGGAGAGCAGTGCTCTTGTCCTTTTCCAGAGCTTGTCGCTGTTCCGTCAATTGCTTCTGCCATTCCTTTTCAGCTTGTTCCTGAGTTTCCTTTCGAATCTCGGCGGCACGCACCTCCGCTTCTTTTAGCTTTTTCGAGGCCTGATCCCTTTCTGTGGTCAGCTTGGTTACCTTCGCCTCTACTTCGGCCTTAGCCTTTTTCTCAGCCGCCTCTTTCTGCTTCTCAATTTCTGCCTGTGCCTGTTCTCGAACCTTGGCCACACGCACTTCCGCTTCTTTGAGCTTGTCATTCAGCGCATTTCGCTCGGCGAGCACCTTCTGAACCTGCTTGTCGGCTTCCGCTGTTGCTCTTTTCTCAACGGCCCGGCTTTCTTGCACCAATTTCTTCCTGAATTCCATCTCGAGTTCCCGCGTGATCGATAGTTTGACTTCTGCAATCTCCGTTACCTTCTGCTGTTCTTGTTCCCGTAGTTTCGCTCGAATCTCGCGGAATTTCGTCTGTGAGAGCTCGGTAGCGCACAGCGGGCACTGTTCGAGGTTGGTCTGCATTGGAAGCTCCTTTCGCGATCCAGCCCTAGTCTCTCGGAAAAGGACTGTAGCATGTCCTTTTTAGTCCTTATGAATCCTTCTGTCAAGCCTTTATTTTTACTCCAGGCATACGTAAGTTTTGAGGGCTGTTTCTCTTCCCGGTTCTAACTGAGCCCAGTACATGGGGCGCCTTTCAAAAATCATCTGATTATGGGCGATCTAAACTTTAGAAATTCGGCTGAGCAAGACCAGTCGCTTGCAGGGAGGGTTTTTTGGAGGCTTTCGGGCAAGGCCACGAGCGGCTCGCTATGCAGTTCCCTTTGAGATTCCCAGAGCTTCACAGACCTCGGCACAAGAGAGCTCCGCCCATTGCGCAGACCAGCTACTCGCAGGCAAAGCACGACGACTCGTGGTCTGCCCAATATCGCTACAGTTGCGGAACGAGTAGCGCGATTACTGTTTCAGGCGAGTACCTTGCTCTCACCAAAACGGGGCAGGAACGGAGTTGGCTGCCGGCACTGGTCGTCCACCAATCGAGATTCTCGAGCGCTTCCATGTCCATTCCTCGTTCAAACGCGCGAAAGATTACAGATCGTTCAGGAACTCGCCATTGAGGATGCATGCGAATATCTTCCTCACGCGCGGCACGATTGACCGCGACGTGCACCGCGCGCAATTGCGGCGTGGGCCCAGGACAATTCGCAAACCTTAGCTGGGCTGCTCCGAGTTCTTGACCCTTTTTTAGTTTAAGCTGCGCGGTGAGCAGGATACATGGTCTCGGCAGCGCCTTGACGATTCCGATCAGCGAAGCTTGAAAGCTCGCCTGTGGGCAGAATTCCCTGCGGATGCGGTCGATGAGCTCAAACGAAATCTCCTGATCTTGGTCGGCCTTGAGGAAGTCCGGCCAGAAAGCCATCTCCCCCGCGATGATGTCCATGAGTGATTCTTCCGGGTCAAGGACTGCCGCGGCGTGCGTCCGGCGAAACATGAGGCGCATTTGGGGAGTCAGGGTGAAGAGATGAGCGAGCTCATGCCACTTCGTAAAATAGGAGGCGAAGACTTTTGGTCCCCGGCAGTCGATGATGGAAACGAAGGGCAAATCAAATTTGGCAGCGTGCTGCCGCTTGAGAGTGACGGCGTAGTCCTGTTCGCGCAGTTCGTTGCGGAGATTCGCGAAGATGGTCTCGCCCTGCGGAACGAATTCCTCGATGATTTGGTTCAGATCCGCGTCGCAATGCACTTCCCGAAAAACGGTTTTGGCGTCATGCGCCGCGGCGCTCAGAAGATCCGCGAGATTGCCGCACTTGTAGTT
>WNFO01005636.1_pt1 | contig 10987 bp, 11 predicted proteins | sample 5400251 | NCBI WGS metagenome assembly WNFO01 (sample SAMN13153354, study PRJNA577476) | soil metagenome | isolation source: 100 cm saprolite under Madrone tree | place: USA:California | collected 2016-06-14 | reverse complement strand
CATGAGAAGGGGAATGTCACACAGGACACACAGAGGATAGAAGAGGATAACATGGCTCTAATACATTTGGAGCAGGGAGTGACAGTTTAAGTACATATGATGTTCTTTGTACCTACAAATCTGGTATAGTAAGTAGTGAGGCGATCTATGACAGTGAGTGAACAATAGAGGAAGCGGAAATTAAGTATGGTGGGGTAGATAAGGACGTGTTTGATAATGCGTGTAATGACAATGAAAGGAAGTGTATCGGGTGAGTAATACAATTGCTGTAGTGTACCTGAAGAGTCAAGAAGCCATCAAAGAGAAGTGGACATGCGCCCCTGAGACTGAGAAAGAAGGGGGTGCACTGGGGAACTGAGATGTCCAACGTGAAACAGGAACGTAGAACATAAAGAGAGAAAATATACTGAGCTGTGAGCACGAGGCTCACGGGGTTCCAAAAAGTCCTGGAGGTGCACAAGTGCATCCTTGAGGAGGGGCTGTGCACCAACACGTGCTACTGCACATATCGTCGGCACATGGAAAATCCAGCACTGCTCTTGTTGCAACGCCGGTAGAGTCGTACCTTCGAGAGCGATCTTTTTATCAGCCCTTTCTGATGTGCTTGTCAACGGGATCTCATTAATTAATCACTACCAATAGAAACTAAGTTTAGTCACCCAACGTGGCGACAGCGCCCTAGCCGCCCAACAAACCCATAATGCATCAAGTACATCAAAAAATAAAGAACTCTAAGCAGCGCTAGTTACTCTGTGTCTAGACAGTTGGCAGAGGCCACGTGGATTCTGGAGCAAGGTTCAGTTTTGATGGAACACCGAAGATGTGAAACATCTGGGACTCACTTGTGCTGACGGCAGTGGACGAGTCATCATCGTTCGTCCGGCCTGTCGGATGCTGTTCGAAGAGCCCGTGCACGGATACCTCAACCCGATCCGGTGCAGTCGGTGGTGTATCTGTCGGCTTGGTCTTCGGAAATACGAGACTGCTCACTTGGGGACTCTCATGTGACCTAAAAATGACATCCACCTCTGAGCGGGAAAAAGAAAAAAAAATTGAAGAATGTCGTACACGTCTGGGGAGGAGGCAAAGTTTACTAGAGAGCGGTGCATCCGTGTGGCTGCGATTGTCATTGTGATCACACCTGGTGTCGCAAAAATCTGGGGTATAGAGATGAGAAACCAAGAATCTCCCCTCACTGACTACAACAAAACGTACGCGGTGTAGTGGATCTAATGATTAGATCAGAATCGAGGCCAAAGGTCAGCTATCATTTAGATAGACGGGTGAGGGAAAAAAGACCATTCAAATGCAACAGAGTGAGCACCTACGAAGTAAACGGGATATTACCAAAAGGGAAGAAATTAGGGACTGGACTTACTAGTGAGGGAGCCACAGCGGCAGAGCCAAGTATGAGCCAAATGACCCCCTTACGAAAAATAAATAAACAAATATAAAAGAATCTCAGCCACTGAGAATCGCCACACCTGATTCCAGAGAAGGCGGGTCAAACCAAACGTCGAACCACCGCGACGACGCATGATGACCAAACCGGTGAGCACGATCAGAAGCAAGACCATGTCGGAAATCATTGTGGGGACGAAAGAAAGCACGCCAGGATCGGTCTTGACTACCTCACAGGCATGGTGAGCCGGGACCCAAACATAGCGAAGCTACAGATATGATAAGCCCAGTGGGATTGAGGTAAATGAAATTGGTTATTCTATTCACCCGTATGACATCTGTGCCCGGCCCAGGTTTGTATGAAATTCCAGGTCTGCTGCGTGAGGGGAAGGAACTCACATTGGAGGTGGAACCCAATGTTGATGCTCCATATAGTGATCGACAGCACCAACACGACCTTCTTTCTGTTCCAAATTGCAATGCTGGTGGCATTAATGAGAACCTGACTCCCGAAAATTGTCGTTATGTGGAATTGTAGACGAAGACGTACGTGCGAAGAACTATCAATAGCGAAGCAGTGGTCGCAGTCGTGCAGAAAAAAAACTAGGAAATAGATGACAAGGAGGTGATGAGCGTTCTCTTCTCGGGAGAAGAATGCAGAGGAAAGTGTGCCCACAGTTGTAAAAAGGACCCAGAGCTTGAAATTATGGCAGGTCAGAGCCTATGTGAGTGGACGTAGAACGCGGTACCTACTTGACAATTGATTGAGGTCGTAATATTCATAGTGGCAAGTAAAAAAATTGTGCCCAAGAGAGCGGACACACGTGCAAGGGAGTAAATCTACCGGACAAGCATATCAGCCAAAGGTTACGACATAACAGGAAACAACGCGAAGAATCGGATCATTACAAACCCATATCGTCCACCGGTAGGGGAGACGGCCCCGAATAACCGTCCATTCGTAATTAAGGGTAGTAAGAAATTCCCAGCTAGACAGGGAGGGTTGAGTTGCTTAGACTGCGGGAAAACAATGAAGACTCACATATAAAGACCGCTAGTCGCATGCAAGAGCTTCAGAGCAGTCACTATCAATAGAATCTGGTGATTGAGTCTTCCAGACGCTAGCGGACGGTAGCAAAATCCTACGCACAGTGAACCTGTGAGGGGGTTATTACAGCAATCTGGGGCTCATGGAAGTTGTCCATCCTAGAAGGCAATTTGAAGAAATAGGGTGGACAAGCACAGTGACGGAATGAGTACTTGAAATATGGTCGCCTCTTATAGTATCCGATAATATATAGATATCTGATTCCATTGAACGTTTCACGTCAACCACCCTAGTGAGGCAGAACTTTGTATACGCCACCGGAAAGCGACCATCGGTGTCAATCAGGTCCGAACAATCACTGATCATGTGTACTCCACTATTAGTAACTGGACATTTCAAATTTGAAAACAGCGCGTAGGGGGTTCCAGCTGCCCGCTTCACGCATAGGCAAATTCTACTCCCCATATTCAAGGTCCATCTCTCTATCGACCGTATGTCGCCAAGGAGTTGGAGTTGAGAAACAACGTTCGACACTTCCCTGCGACAAGTCCCGAATTTCCGGTGTTTTGAACCAGTGGGCGGGAAATACCGGAACTCCCACGCACTAAGTTCAAAGAAGCCACACCACCGAGACTTTGAAAAAGACTGAACATCACAAGGACACGAGTCCACAGGCACTGTTACGTGATGAAACTGATTGAAGGACGTGGACAAGGTTATTAGTAAGATAGCGGCTGCGAGAGGGGATGTCGTCCAAGGAAAAGAATGATGGAGAAAATGTGAGACAGAGAGAGTCGGAGATGAGAAGAGTCGGATGCGAGGCACCTTGTCGATCCGTAAACGAGAGTGCCGAGATGACAAGATGATGAGAACGTATGCAGAAAAAGGAAAGAGACAAAGAGAAGGGAACACACCGTGGTTGGCGGTGCCAATGCCATCCTCGACAAGTGAGGAGGCTGCTTAAGTATATCTGAGTCCCTAGTCGAATTTGGTGGTATGAAAGGATCAGCGTCGTCAAGGAGTGGGTATACGCGTCGTTGTTGTGCCGGACGTACAAGGTAAATGTCAAGAGATGTCAGTAAAAATAAGAAAAGGACACACCTGATTGTGAAGGGGGCGAGAGGCGAGAGAGGCAGTGAGAACCAATGAAAAAGGAATGGATACATCAAGTCGAATGAGTGGCTGATGGGTGCTCCGATATCCGTTCCACTCCAATTCGAGCATGGATCCGAAGCACACCTTACAGCGTCCAGCTCGAGAGATTTCAGGATTTGACAGGTCAATACAGTTCAGGTCATGGCATGGCAACGGTTGTCACTGCGGGCTGGCGCAGCTCTACGGCAGCATTACAATTTTATCGCAGTCCGTCCATCCTTGCCGCCTGAAGGGGATGGAAACTGAAGACAGACAGTAGTGCTGTAGTGTAGTAGCAACTTGTGCGAATGAAATAGGTGAACTGCTCGATGGTTGTCAAATGACCCATACTGTCTGAATTGTGGTGTCTTGCAACACTTTGGCTGTGAGCTTGGCGCCACCTATTGTTTCGGCCAAAGATTTTTTAAAAAGGCCAAGTCTGTGGAAAACGGCATGGCTTGGTCAATGCGACAACAATTGGGACGTCCCTGGGAAAGGTTTGACCGCGACTTCTTTTTTTGGCCATGTTTTGAGCCATGCCCAAGTCGCACCAACTTGAATTCGCGAGTCCAACAATACATTCGCTTCCCATATCACCCCGCCCTTCTCTCCTTCTGGGACAACCGAACGCCGCAGGCTCCCAACGAATGCGAATGCACTTCAAGTCCATCGAGCCACCATCTACCCCATGGAAGTACCCGGATCTTCGAATTTCACATGCCTGTAGATTAAATCAGGGGCGTTCGAATTGAGAAAGCTCACCGAGTTCTGTACAGATGAAATTTACAGTAATGAAAACACTCGCAAACCTTGACGTGTCTTGACAGTCAATGACAGATGGCAGATGTACTTTTTACATGAGAAAAAAACCGAGACAGACGCGTCAAAAACATGCGTGGGTTGGCCCAGTTACCCATTGATATTATTTAGCACAAGCATTAGCAGCCGTAACTATGACTGCTGTATCGACGTCCTGAGAAACTATACGGAACGACCCTCATATACAGTAGGTTTCCAAGAAATAAGTGAACGCATTGTAAGGTCTTCCTCTGAGCCATGCTCGGAGCGGAACGAAATGGCCATGTCGGAGCGCCCGTCAGCCACGCGTTCGACCCACACGTTTTCAGTTCCTCCTTTTCTTATCCTCTCGCCTCTCGTTCATCACCTCCCCTCAACTACCAAGTGCAAGCCACCTCGCGAACGAGTCATGCCCCTTCCCACTCTCACTGCTTCTTTCTCTTCTCTTATTTCTAACTTTCTAGACAACGGCAATCAAAGCTTGCGGCCATGGGTGGGGACAAAATGACATTTACACACACCCCTGGTGTTGGGGTAGTGTGGGACTCAGAAGTGTTCCTTGAGACATGGGTTACACTTCCTACCACTCACTAAAAACCTCACGATCTTGGAGCCAGTTTCGGTGTAGGATTCCTGCTTTCTTGAATGCTTGTTTCCATGTCGTGTCGATCAATCTGGTGACCTTTTTGTCTCTTTTTATCTTGGTGGTGGTCATCTGTGTATATAGTCTTTCGTTTGCGAGGCGCAGGTTTCGCCTTGGTCTCCGGCTTCTTGTGGCTCGTGGTATGAGCAGGCTTGTACCCACGCACTTTGGAGAGTGCTGCTCCGACACGTTCCGGATCTGGGCGAGGCAGTCCAAGCTCACGCACGATGCCATCGATAGCACGCGCAAGCGAGTGTTCCAGATCTTCACCTATCTCCATCTCGATCGTCGCGTCCGCCTCGTATTCATTCAACGGCTCGGTACCCCTCAGGAACATCCACACGACGTCTTCATGCGATTTGTCGGTTGTGTCTCCGTGGAGGGTTTGGTGGTTAGCGCCTCGCGTGAGGATGCGGTCCGAACATATGCGATGAATTTCCGCGTATGGCCGATCGAGAGACCAGTTAAGCGCGAGGAGGCGGACAGGCCGGTGCATGCCCTTGATGGCGCCTTTTAAATCTTCACGGTGTTTGCGGAGGTGGTCGTTTCTAGAATTGCCCTGAGTCACTCATCAAAGAGTATGAAAGCATTGCTTACTTATCGGCAATAACGACATCATGGTCTCGCAAGAGTCTCTCCACATTCTGAATGAAAACGGGACCAGGTCTTTTGGCTCGGACATCATCGCTCTGTGTGTGAGCGAATTTGAACAGCTCTTTTAGAGCCACCGCAATTGAGGTTTTGCCTTGATAGAGTTCCAAGCCTACACCGCGAGTAGACAAAGGATGCGACGTACCAACTCCAGGAACCGCGATGGGCATTATTATGGTCTTACCAAACTTTTTACTCGGCGACTGCGTAGCCTCCTTGTTGGTCTCTGCCTTTTTCTTGACTCTCTTTCCCTCATCTGTCTCCAGCCACTCCAAGAACCGCTCGCGTGAGGCGATGATCCCATGTCCCTTCGTGTAGCCCTCAAAGAGGCTCGGATTTCTTTTGATTTCTTCCTTTACCCACGCGACATATGTCTTAGTTTCGGGGCGCGCCATCTTGTTCTTCGCAAGGCGCGCACTCTCGCCCTTTGACAAAAGTGACTTTGTAATCTCCTGCCAGTCGCGGTACATCATGTAAGGCTCATCGAACTTGACTTTGAAAAAGAATGAGGAACCGGGGGGGTACGGAGACGCGTCGGCGCGTGCACTTCCTTTGGTGGGAGGCAAGCCGACGGTCGTACGCACGACGAAACCCTCGAGCGCCTCGCCATTCCACTTGCCGCTGCGGTCGATTTCTTCAGTAAACGCCTTGACTTCAGCAATGGACGGTAGCTCGCAGGACGGGGTGACGATGAACCCCCACTCGCGTGCAAACTCGTCTACGACGGCAGTCGACTGAGTCTTGAAGCTCTTAGAGCACTCGTTAAGGCCGTGTAGATGTAGGCCTGTCTTTTCGGAGGAGTAGGGAAGAACATGCTCCTCGAAGCTATCGTCGCAGAGCTGCGGGTTATGAAGACGGGTCGGTGGGATGAGAATGGGGGTGACTCACCTCGGCCACCGCAGTCCAATTCTTCTCCCATAGTACTTTTGCGAGTCCCTCAGTTGTCTTCCCCACCTGTTCGAGATGACGACGGAGCCAACGCTCTCCGGCCTGAGCATGGCTTTCAGAAACGCCCTGGACTGGCCCTAAGGAGTGCTTTGAAGTAATAAGAAGCTGAGAGGGAGAGAGCGCGGCAATGAAGATGATGTGGCCGTTAGACTTGAGTGTAAGGGTGTGTGGCGGTTTTGTGTGAGCTTCTAGGGATGACCACTTGCGAAGAAAAGAAAAGTGAGAAATAAAAGGTGGGGGGAAAGAATAGAGGCAGAAGCATACGTTCGTCCATGGAACCTCCCCGATGTTGAAAAACTTATCATACCCTCTTGCTACGATCCGATATCGCTGTCCATCTTCGCCTTTCTCTTCGACAGAAAATAGACCTCGCGCGAGAGTCGGGAATGGCGATGGGATGTCGTAGTATTTCCGCTCATTCATCCTCCAACTTTCGACCGTGAATTCTGGACCCGTAGACACAGCATACTTGACGGGTTTGACAAGTTTGGACGACTTTTTGTGTATGGAATGGAGGTCTGCGATTAGCTGGGTATCATCCTGCGAGAAAGATTTAGAGGCCATGGCAGGTGGAGGGCACAAAGTTGGTCCTCGAATCTGATATGTATAGACTGCGCATGTGTAGCGACTGGCACGAACCAGGCGCCCCCTTATGTACATACAATCTTGTCCCTGTGCACTCGAAAAGTCCCTTCCACATGCGCTCCGCTCTCTCTCACACCCCTGACTCCGGTTGTACATAGTGGACTCTACAAATCGGGCTAGCTATCACCAGTGCATAATCAGACGATTTTTATGGACATTAATTGACTGTTTAGTTGACTGTAAGTCGACTCTGCTAACCCGCTTCTGCCCGTCGTTTAAGTAGCCTCCTCACTCTGAGGATGGCATCATCAGCGTAATTATAGTGTGTCCCTTTACCCTCTTTTTTCATTTCTCGTGTGTTCTTGTCGTCTTATCGCCTCGGCATTCATGATTGTGGACCCGCTGTCCACAAGGTGCCTTATGCTTCTCGTCTCTATCAGTCTCTCCCTTCCGTCCCTCTCCATATTCTCCTTTTTTTGGACGACAATCCCATCTTGCAGCTGCTATCTTAGCCACAGTATGTAAAAACCATGAAGCCGACTGGTCCACCTACTCTCATATCCACCGTGTCCACACCGATTGGATGTTTCCACGAACGCGGATTCGTCTCGTTCCACCTTCTGGTGTTCTCGCCGACAAGAACTCCCATTAGATATTCATACGATGCCTCTGTTATACAATTTGCAATAAGCTCTAATAGTGACAAGTACAATAAAAGTTAATGGTTTCCAAGCAGCGTTAGACGCTTTGTGGCTGCGGAGGAGATGGAGAGACGGATGGTAGATTGTGTGTGGATACTTGAGAGGAATCTAGATTTGATGGGCCACAGGCCAATTGATACGACTGCTCATTTATGCTAACGTCAGGCGAGCCATCATCACTCATCTGGGCTGTCGGGTTCTGCTCGAAGGCCGTGTGAACAGTCACCTTAAATCGACTCATTGCAGTCGGCGTGGCGTCTGTCCGCTCGGCCCTCGCAAACACGAGTTTGCTCACTTTGAGGTTCTCAAATTCCCTGAAATGACATCGGCCGCACTGAGCGGGAAGGAAAAGGAAAGTGAGGAGATTTCGTACAAGTCGGTAGATTTGGAGGCGAAGTCTACCAAATGGCGGTGCATACGCGTGGCAGCGATTACCATCGCGATCAGAGGGGGTGTCTCATAAATCTGTGGGGCAAAAAGGAATAAGAAATTGAGTCTCCTCACCGATAACAACGTACGAGGTTTGAACGATCTAATTGAAACAGAATGATCAGGTGCAAAATAATGGTTAGCTATGGTATCATAGTCAGAGGGGTAAGGGAATCAATCACGATTCAAGTTTAACATAATGAGCACCTACGACGTAAAGGGAAGATGAGCAAAACGGTGAGGATCAAAGACTAGCCAGGCTTACTAGTGGTGGTATCTCAGTGGCGATGGCAAGTGCGAACCAAATGACCCCCTAGGAAAGAAAAAAAAATTAACACAGTTAAAACCACGGCCAACGAGAATCGCCACAACACCTGTTTCCAGAGGAGACCGGTCAGACCAAACATGCCACCATCGTGACGGCGCAAAATGAACAAGCCAACAACCATTATCAGCAGCAAGACCATGTTGGAAATTAGCGTAGGGATAAAACTAAGCACGCTGGACTTGGTGTTGACAGGGTCACAGGCGTGTCGTGCAGGGACCCAAACAGCGCGAAGCTACGGATAAGATGAGCACAGTCAGCCCAAAGTAATTAAATCAAAATTAGTCATTTACCTCGACGGCACCTGTTCACCAAACAAATTTAAATGGAATTCCAGATCTCCTGCAGGGGTGGGGGAAAGTGACATACTTTTGATGTGGAACGCGGCGCTGATCACCCATGCGGTAATCGACAACGTCACAACAACCTTATTTCTGTTCCAAATCGCAATTCTTGCAGTATCGATCAGCATGTGATTTCTAAAATTATCACCACGTGGAACCGTTAGTAAAGACGTACATGCGAAGAACGATCAACAGCGAAGCGGCACTCGCAGACAGGTAGAAAGATCCCTAACGAAAGACGACCAGGTGATAAGCGTTCTCTTCGGATCGCATAGGAAAGGGCGCTCACAATTGAAAAAGACACCCAAAGCTTTAAAATTGTAGCCAGTTAGAGCCCGGGTGAGGAACAGACACGAAACAGTGTACCCACTTGACAATTCAGTGGGGCCGTAACGTCCAAACTTACAAAGCAAAGAATCACGCCTACGAGAGCGGCCACGCGCGTGAGGGAGTAAACCTATGGATGGAACATCTCAGTCCAAGTTCAAACATGAGAAAAGACGAAGCGCCTATTATCACGGACCCATATCGTCCATCGGTAGGGGAGACGGCCCCGAATGACCCTCCATTCGTAATCAAGGGTAGTAAGAATCTCCCAGCTGCATAAAGAGCGCGAGAGTTGAATGTATATTATTCTGGGAAGAACGGTGAGACCCACATGTAGAGACCATTAAGGACGTGATAGGCCTTATTAAGTGCCACTGTTAAGAGACAGATTATTGGAAGTTCAGATATCTGGAAAATTGCAGCTAAAACCCACGCACAGTAGGTCCGTATAGATGTCGCGGGGTCGTTGGAGACGTCCATCCTAGCAGGAAAACGATTGGATGGATGTGCTGGGGAGTGCACTTGAAGGTCACTCCTTGCCGCGTTCGGGTACACATGATATATGTGCCTAACAACAAAGCTTTTCGCAAATTCGCCCTGGTAAGGAAGGTGGTGGTTGAATGCGCCACTGCCAAGGAAGTTCGTGCTCAGGTCCGAACAATAGTGGATTAAGTGCTTACTGTATCAACTGTTCATCTGCATTTGTGACGCCCCGAAAGCAATAACACAGAACAGCACTCCCAAACATAAGGCTGACATTTGCGGTGCAACAACTTCGGCTTTTGCTTTCTTTAGGGTATAGCGCGCAGTCATGTACCTGTATGGTCATGTGGCTGATGCCAGTGACCGGGGTGCAAGTCCGCAATGGTGCATTTGTCAGACGGATGACGCAGCTGAACATGATTTTCCCTGTCAGCAACGATGACATTTCATCCCACACCCCATCATTCGACTACGATACTGTACTTTGACACTATATTTGCAATTTACCAACCCTCCTACCCGATCAGGTGGCAAAGCGTGTCTCGGCATGTACAAACAAATTCTGAACATTCCCAAGGAGAAACTGGACGCTAAGTGGATGGTTGGACTCACTTGCAGCGAGGACATTGGGCCGGTTTTTCCTTCGTCTACATGCAGCTGCCAGATATACCATGCACCGATTCTGGACTGAGTCACGTCTCGATGAAAGGTTTGTGTGTTGTACAATGCTGTGACAATTCTAGTGACCCTGAAAGATTGTCTGATCTGATGGCGGTCGGTGCTGCTCAAAATGGTCACGGAAGTCAAAATTGTTGTAGCGCCATTCATCTGTTGCCTGTCCGAGCCGGTGCCCCACTTGCCCCGTGGCTCGTGTGAAGTCCGTTCCGTTTCGATGGTGGCGGATCACTGGCAAGGAACGCGAGATGGGCTAGTATAAATCGAGGATCGCAGCAAAAGCGGTGAGTGCTGGCTTACGGAGGCGAGGTATAAAGCCTGACCAACCGTCACGTGCCATATGCACATCTCGACGATTTTCGATACAATTAGTGGTTACATCTAGATCATCCTACCCAACACTCTTGGAAACATCTCTACCATGAGCCGGCAGAAACTTACGTTGCATTTGAGAGGAGACGAGTGATTGATAGTAGTGCAGAGATCTGGATATGA
>WNFO01012939.1_pt1 | contig 10990 bp, 13 predicted proteins | sample 5400251 | NCBI WGS metagenome assembly WNFO01 (sample SAMN13153354, study PRJNA577476) | soil metagenome | isolation source: 100 cm saprolite under Madrone tree | place: USA:California | collected 2016-06-14 | reverse complement strand
CAAACACGACTGGACCGGCGTGCGACATACGTGACAACCCCAATTTGTGGCCAAATGAGTGCGCTCCCATCATTTTATACCTCAAACGGAAAACAGCGGGTCGAATCGCTCAGTTAACCCGAAGTGCCATATTGAGAGCCTCTAGCAGAGCAGTATCACTGAATGGCTTGAATAAGCACGCCACGGCGCCCTGTGCCAGGACTCGCGGGCGGACACCTTCATCCCTGTTCGCCGTGATGAAGACGATCGGAATGTTTTGCCCACGAAGTTTCAGTTCCCGTTGAAGTTCCAGTCCGGACATGCCTGGCATCCCGACGTCGAGAATCAAACAGTTCGTCAGACCGATGTATTCGGAGGCAAGGAATTCTTCCGCCGACGAGAACGAAAGTGAGGTGAAACCGAATTCCCTCAGCAAGTCGGGTAGCGACTCGCGCACGGATTCGTCGTCATCGACTACGGACACTAGTGAGCTCGGGACCATTTTGGCTTCTTCATGCCGCATCCGACGCACCTCCATGCCGCGGAGGGATGGAAAATGAAAAAGTGGCGCCAGGACCGTCGTTCGGTTCCGCCCAAAGGCGGCCGTTGTGGCGCTCGATTATCGAATGACTGACGTAAAGTCCGATTCCCATGCCGTCGTTCTTGGTTGTATAAAAAGCTTGAAAAAGTCTGTCCATAGCTTGGGGATTAAGGCCCACGCCCATATCCTGTACGGTGAGCCGCACCTGATCGTCTGTGCCTCGTTCCGTTCTGATCTGCAACTGCCTGGGACGATCATTCACGGAGCTCATGGCGTCCGAGGCGTTCTTGAGCAAATTCAGGATCACCTGCTGAAGCTGGACGCGGTCCCCATTCACCACGGGGAGGTTGTCTGCGAATTCCCGCCGGAGAATCACCCGGTTTCGCTGGAGTTCGCACAATGACAGCGCGATCACTTCTTGAGTGGCCTGATTCAGATCGACGGGCTCCGGAGTGAATTCCTTTTTGCTGAATAGCGCGCGTAATCGCGTGATCAACTCAGACGCACGGTTGCCGTCACGAATGGTGCGTTTGGCTGTCTCGCGCGCCCCTTCGACGTTCGGTGGCTCGGCAGCCAACATCCGCAGACACGTGCCGGCGTTGGTTATGATGCCCGCTAGCGGCTGGTTCACTTCGTGCGCGATTGACGCTGTCAACACGCCCAGGCTCGTCACTCTGGTTACGTGGGCCAGGTCGGATCGGGCTTGGCTGAGCGCCTCCTCCGCGATCCGGCGCTCGGTTACGTCCTGAATCGCACCCATAATCTCGGGCCGGCCATCCCGGTCTCGGGTCCGATGGGCGATCGTACGCAGGTACTTGACTGAACCGTTAGGCATCCGCAACCTGATCTCGTAATTGAGGACGCCGTCGCCAGTTCGCGCCGCCTCGATCTTGTCAGTCAACAGCAGGATATCTTCCGAATGGACCCGACTCCCAATCCGCTCGAGCGTCACGGGGGCATCACGATCAAACTCGAAGGTGCGATAGAGCTGCTCTGAAAACGTGATTTCGTCCGTGTCCAGACGCCACAAGAAGCTACCGCTTAAGCTCAAACGCTGGCCTTCTGCGAGAAATGCCTCACTGCGCTGCAGCTCTTCCTCCGCTCGCTTGCGGTCGTCGATATCGGTGTTGGTCCCGTACCATTTGGCGATCTTGCCCGATTCATCGCGCAGCGGGCTGCCACGGAGCAGAAACCATCGATACTCTCCATCGAAGCGGCGCATGCGCACTTCCACATCGGCGAGTTGGCCCGTCACCAAAGCGATTTGCCAGGAATCCAGCAGGTCCGTCGCGTCGTCGGGATGAATCGCCGCTCCCCAGCCCGAGCCGCGCGCCTGTTCTGCGGAGAGGCCCGTGAAGTCGAGCCAACGCTGGTTGAGAAAATCGCAGAAACCGTCTGGACGAGCGGACCAGGCAAGCATCGGAATCGTATTGATGATCGAGCTCAGATTGCGCTCGCTCGTCCGTAGCGCCTCTTCGGCCCGCTTCCGATCGTCAATATCGACCAGCAGGACGTACCAGCCGGTGATCCCGCCATCAGCATCGCGTACGGGCAGCGCGCGAACCTGGAACCATCGATAGACGCCATCCGCCCGGCGGCAGCGGTGTTCAATGTCGTAGGGATTTCCGGTCCCGATCGAACTCGTAAAGGCCACGATTACGCGAGAGAGGTCATCCGGATGAACCGCATCGCTGAGTGCCCAGCCTTTCACTTCCGTGGATGTCTTGCCGAAGTATTCCAACAGCGGGCGATTGAGAAGTCGAACTTCGCCGGCGGGGCTCATGGTACATACGAGCCCAGGAATGCTGTTCACAATCTGGCGAAAGTTGTTTTCAGTTTCTGCGAGTTCTTTCGTGCGCTCCGCAACCCGCCGTTCAAGTTCGCGTGCGACGCGCTTCTGCTCGCTCAAGAGTCGCGCTTCCTGCAATCCGATCACAGCCTGATTCGCGGCCACGCTCAACAGAAGTCTCTCGGTCTGCCCCGGAAAATCCGCCCCCTGCGACCCTGCCACGATGACCCCAATTTCACCGTGCAGCCCGCATCGCTGGGACACGATCGAAATGTCTTCGTCTCCTATCGAGGCGCGTAATCGCGACGGCCACTTCTGCGGATCGTCTCCGAACCATTGGCTTACCGTCTTGTGAATCTCATCGGGCAGCATCCATTTTGCCGACGGAGCGATCTTCAGTACTTCGATGGGTGCGCCGCCGGCCGGATCTTGCAGGCGTGCATATACGAGATCCAGGCACAGCATGCCCAGAAGTGCGTCGAGCAAAGTGTGAACAATCTGGGACGGCTGGGATCCGCTCCACATGGCTGGAAGCGCGAGAACGCTCACCAGGTCGTTTAGGCAGCGCTGCAGGCGCTTTATCTCTCCGGAGGTATCTTTCTGTCGCACGTCCATGTCAGACCGCTGTTGTCAGGCGTACGTCGACCGCCTGGCCCTCCGCTCGCGAACTTCACGCAGAAACTCTTCGGGAGGTACAAAAAAAGGATTGTGTTGAAGAATGCCGCCGATGATGATCATGGGATGCGTCCGCATGATGTCAATCACCGTGTCTCCTCCAAATTTCGCGAGATCGTAGGTGCAGATCACGGCATCGTCGTGGCGGCGCCATACATCGTTCACACGCGATTCGAACTCAACCAGGTCGTCGACGTGCGATCGGCCGTCAGCGGCCCATTCCATGTGGCAAACGATGCGACTGAGCGGAAATCCCCCTTGGGCATTGCCGCTGGCCAACTGCTCGAAAACCTGCAGCATTCGGTCCTGATCGAAACGGCCGTCGCGAAGATATGTTTCGGTGCTGGTCCGAAGCTCGAATTGCCCACTCTGTCGCTGTTAAAAAATGCGCAGACATGACGTACTTCGTCGAGCTGAGAGCCGGCAAGGGAAATTGGCGCCACGGTCTTCTTCATGGTGTACACCTCGCCTTATTATGGATCGCCCGCGAGACGGGACGACCCTCTGCCTGCATCGCACCTTGGTAGCCGCAGTACAGGCGCCTCCTCTCGACAGCCCTCATGAATAGCATGCACCTCTCCAAACCCAACGTCTATGAGACTTTGGTATTGGTCTGGCGGCCTTCACGCCCGGCCTTGGCTCCTGCTGGCGATTAAGGACGCCCCATCACCCATCAGAGGAAACATCGATCGATACTTTCGTCCAATTGGTTTCCCTCGACTTTTCTGGCTTAATAGCAATTGAGATCGCAGGAAGCACGGCTTTCCGGCTTCAAGAATCGAGAAGAGCGATGAATGAACGGCAACCGATCCCACTTTATGAACGGAAAAACAGCCACAGTCCGGCTGACGCGGACCTGATGGTCATCGCAGAGCGGGAATTAGGTGCCTTCATCAGAGCGGTTACGGAGTTGTTCGGTCCAGAGCAGGCAAGGCTTGCGGCAGAGGACTGGGTCGACGAGCTGGAGTTAATGGATGCTTTGCCTGGGCCGACCAGGCGCGATTGGGTATCGGTCACAGTCGCTGCGGCGGCCCAGCTTGCAAGGCGGCTGAATCCCAACTTGGACCCTGCAACGCCACGCGTTGCGTCGACTGATACCAAAGTATCGCCGATACCTTCGTCCAATTGTTTTGGCCCGACGGGTCTGGCTTAATTGCAATAGAGATGGGATCCCGAACGAATCGCAGATTTGCAAAGGAGCCTTCCATGAACGAATTAGACAAATTCTGTCCACCCCCAAGACTCACAGCAACTCCTCTGCAGGTCGAACGCGTGCGGCCCCAGCCCTTCCACTTCGGTCCAAGCGAGGGAATACAACGATGGCTCATTTAGATCTGATCGGAGCCAGCGCGCAATTCCGTGCTCTGCTCGACAATGTCGACATTGTTGCGCCGGTGGATTCGGCTGTCCTCATTCAGGGCGAGACCGGGACTGGCAAGGAAGTGGTTGCGCGGGCGATTCACGAGGGCAGCCCTCGGCGCAAAAATCGCTTCGTCGCACTCAGTTGCGCGGCGATACCGAGTACCCTGCTGGAGAGCGAGCTCTTCGGTTGCGAAAGGGGCGCATTCACCGGCGCTGTGACGCAGACCGTCGGACGATTCCAGGCCGCCGACCGCGGCACGCTGTTCCTGGATGAGATCGGCGATCTTCCACTGGAACTGCAGCCGAAGCTTCTCCGGGTCCTCCAGGAAAAGCAATTCGAGCGCCTGGGCGGCAGCCATACTCTGCGCGCCGACGTGCGGATCGTTGCCGCGACCAATCAGGACCTGGGCCGTATGGTGGAAGAGAAAAAATTCCGCGCCGACCTCTATTACCGCTTGAACGTGTTTCCGATCTACCTTCCTCCGCTCCGGGATAGGCGAGGAGACGTCCGACTGCTGGCGGAACACTTCGTGCGGAAATTCTCCGAACAGCAGGGCAAAACCATCGACGAGATCCCGGAGGAACTGATGATCGCGCTGGAACAGCACTACTGGCCGGGAAATATCCGGGAACTGCAGAATGTCATCGAGCGCGGCGTCATCATGACGACCGGATCAGTCCTGAGTTGTCGAACGACGGACCAGTTGGTTATGGCCGCGGCCGACATTTGGGGGCCGGCTGGCATCAGGACTCTGGCGGATGCCGAGCGTGTACACATCATCGCGACGCTCCATGCCACCAAATGGGTCATCGGCGGGGCGCATGGCGCCGCCGCCCACCTCGGACTTCCGAGAACAACCCTGCTCAGCCGCATGCAGCGGCTCGGGATTTCCAGTCAACCGGCCCAAGGCTGGACAGGGACACGGTGTCGAGGCATCGTCCCGCTCAGGGAGTCTGTTTCCGCCACTTTCGGAGACGATGCCGACGCCTTGCAAGCGATGGAAGCCCTGGCAGGCTAAGGCCAATGACTAGGCGAATCCAGCGATTACTCCCGTTTCCCATCTTGGCGGCGCCGATGCTGGCTATGGCGGCGCCGACGAAGACTAGTGTGCACGAACCTTCGGCAGGCCGTTTCTGCATCCTGCATCTATGATCGTCATCGTCATACTTGACGCAATCTCCCACGAGGAGTGGAGCAAACAAATGAAAGTCGAACTTATTTCCCCCGATTCTGAAACAGAGCCGCGTCATTGGGTACGGCATGATCAGGCGTTCGCGATGATGTTGGTGCCCGGCTCCATCGAGTGGGGCTCGAAGCGTTCCGCACTGGAAAAGTTCGACTATGCTGCCTCTGACCTGGCACTGTGCGATCGTCACGAAGGAGAGTGGGTCGGACTCATGACCGTAACGCATCTGCAACTCGGAATCTCCGACGCGGCACTGATGGCTGCCTCTAACAAACCGAATGGCGAGGTCGAGCTGCGGCCTCATCGCAAATTTGCAGACTCCCGCCTGGGTGCCCTGGTGACGGCCGTTCATGCCGAGATGATGGCCGGGTTTCCGAGTGGACGGCTGTTTCTGGATTCTGTCGAACAGGCGATGGCCGTAGCCCTGGTGAGTGGTTATGCAGTAAGGCAGCGTCCTGTGCAGACATCCCGAGGCGGATTAGGTCCGGCGCGGCTGCGAAGGATCACAGAGTTGGTCCATGCGAAGCTGGAAGACGATTTGAGTCTCGACGAGATGGCGCAATCGGTGGGTTTGAGCACAGCTCACTTCGCGCGAATGTTTCGCAAATCGACTGGCGAGACCCCACATCAATTTGTGCTGCGCCAAAGGCTTGAGCGCGCTAAGGCAATGTTGCGTGCTCCCAATGCGCGAGTATTGGACGTGGCCGTGGCGTGTGGCTTCAAGACCCAGCAGCATTTTGCGCAGGTCTTTCGTGATCTCTATGGAATTAGCCCGACGGGGTATCGGCAGGATTTTGTGGCCCACGAAGCCACGTGCTCGTCGGAAAACTGCTCCGAAGATACGCCACGCCTGGTGCATTACGGTTCGCAGCTAGAACGTTCTCACGGATTGCAGTTCACCAAGTCCTCGAATTTGTAACTCACCGCTCTCCTGCCCCCCAGCCCTGCGCCTCCTTGAATCATCCTGATCCGGTGACACCGCAGCTCATTCGCACGACGCGGCAGGTCATTCGCATCCTCGCCGCAGGTCCCTCAAGTCAAACCTCAGACTCGGCATTAGTGGTGGAATTCTCACCCCCGGGTGCATGACTTTTAGCAAGATTCCGACCATCGAGCAGAAATCCGTACAAGTCCTTTTCCGATGTGCAGTTTAATCAAGTTGTGGGCAGAGCAGAACGACAACACAGCCCGCTTGGACGGTCGGTCCATCTTCCCAAGCGAAGGCTCCGATAGCGACCGTTATCCGTCAGCCTTAGAGATTCATTCATCGGAATAAAGGAGATACGCCATGCCGTACCTTACAGTCGGAGAGGAAAATTCCGGCGGCATCGAACTTTACTACGAAGACCACGGTTCGGGGCAACCCGTTGTCCTGATCCACGGATACCCACTGAGCGGCGCTTCGTGGGAGAGGCAACTGCCGGCCTTGCTAAAGGCCGGGTACAGGGTCATCACCTACGACCGCAGAGGCTTCGGGAAATCCAGTCAGCCGGCCACCGGCTATAACTACGACACCTTCACCGAGGACCTTCACCAACTGGTCACCCAGTTAAAGTTGCGAGCTTTCACCTTGGTCGGCTTTTCCATGGGCGGAGGCGAGGTAGCCCGATACCTGGGGAAATACGGCTCAAACGGCGTGAGCAAAGCGGTGATCATCTCCGGGGTGCCACCGTACCTGCTCAAGACGGCCGACAATCCGGAGGCCTTGGATGGCGAGGTGTTTGCCGGGATCGAAAAGGCTGTGGCCGCCGACCGTTATGCATTCTTCAGCGGCTTCTTCCAGAATTTCTACAACACCGACCAGTTCTTGGGGAAGCGTGTCAGCGAACAGGCGATTGAGGCGAGTTGGAACGTTGCGGCGGGTGCCTCCGCCATTGCCAGCCTGGCCTGCGTCGCTGCCTGGCATACCGACTTCCGCGAGGACTTGGCGCGCATCGATGTGCCCACGCTGGTGATCCAAGGGGATGCTGACCGTATCCTTCCTATCGCGGCCACAGGCCTTCGCACCACCAAGCTCATCAAAGGAGCGCGCCAGTTGATTGTGAAGGATGGACCGCATGCGGTCACTTGGACGCACGCGGAAGAAGTGAACGACGGATTGCTGCGCTTCCTGGGCGAGAAGACCAGCAATGTGCAGAACAAAGTTGCCTAAGCTCGCGTCCCAACTGGTCGGTAAAACGAACACCCAAGTCTTTTAAGGAGAACGCACATGAGATTCCCAAGATTGTTTTACCCCGTCAAAGCCCGTAGCGCGAGTCTATTAAGAAAAGACCCGCTAATACATCTCACATCCCTCCCGTTTCTGGCTGCGCTAGTAATTCCAATCCTCGTCTGGGCCCAGTCGCAGCCGGTCCCGCCGCTTTCCGGTGTTCTGGGAAAGGTCCAGTCTTTCACCGGAAGCTCGCTCGAGGTTGCGACACCATCAGGTGTCGTCCGCGTTACGATCACGCAGCCCCTTGCAACCTACAAGCAGATACCGTCGGATTTGAGCCATGTCACCTCAAACTCCTATGTCGGCGTGGCATCCGTGCAGCAGGCAGACGGCACAGAACTCGCGAAGCAGGTCATCATCTTTCCCAACGAACTGCGCGGGGCGGCGGAGGGTAGCGTTCTGCTGGATGCGCCGGGTGCAACCACTCATAACAGAATGACCAACGGCTCGGTCTCCAGGCCTGCCGTTTCGCACTCCCGCATGACGAACGGCACGGTACAGAAGGGCGCCAGTAGCACTCTGGTGGTTCGATATCAGGACGGATCGCAGACGATTTCGATACCGGCGGGCGTCCAAGTCGTGCTAGTCGCGAAAGAAGCAGTCACCTTGAGCGCCGGCGATACCATCTATGCCGCGACCGGGAAGCTGCCCGATGGAATGCTGACCACGAACAAGATCCTTCAGATCGTGGCCGCATCCGGCAGCAGCGCGCAGTAAGGCGGGGGAGATGGGCCGTTCCACAACTCAACGTAAAGAAGCGATCTTCACGAGCACGCTACCGGAACAGGTGAGTGTGCTGGTGGCCAAGAGGCATCATCTCCTGGTGCGCCGGAGTCACTGGCTGAATGTGCCGATCCTGCTCGGCCTCATTTTGAGCGGCATCTCTATTTACTGGAGTTCGCCGATCTATCAGCACAAGCCAGATCCGAATACCGGCAACTTCGACGTGGTCGCGGATATTGGAATCTGGCTATGCGCCCACGTGCCATGGCTGAATCACTACAAAAGCCCGCCCGATTGGATTTATGACCATATGAGCCTCGGGCCGGGCATGTTGGCTCCCGCTTTGCGCCTCCATTGGCTGTGCGCTTACGCATTCATGTTGAATGGTGCTGTGTACATTGCAGGGTTGATCGCAGGCGGGGGGTGGCGCGGATTACTCCCCCGACGGACCGATCTCCAGGACTCGTTCTGGATGTTCCGGTACTACATAGGATTTCCGTGGGCGAAACTGACGCGCAGCCGATGGCCGCATCCCAGTTTCACCACGAAGTACAACGCCCTCCAGCGCGCAGCTTACTTCTCTGTTCCGCTCGCCGGTTGCCTTTCAGTCGCTACCGGATGGGCGATTCACAAGCCCATGCAGTTCCATTCGTTGGCGGCGATCTTCGGTGGGTTCGATGCGGCGCGTGTGTGGCATTTCTGGCTCATGTGGTTCTTCGTCCTTTTTGTGGTACCCCACGTGGTTCTGGTCTTCGCTGATGGGTGGGATACGTTCCGAGGCATGATCACAGGCTGGTCGACCAGAGTACGCCGGCCGGAAATCACGGCTCATGAACAATAAGGCCCGAGGCTTCTTCGGAGAGCGCCCGCTTCCAACATTCGAAGTGGACTCTCAAGTGCTGTGCCGCCGCACCCGGCGCGATTTTCTGCTGTTTGGAGCTGGGGCGTTGGCAGCGGTCGCCGGGGCTAGATCACTCCTGCCGCACGCTCTTCGTATCGACGACGATGTGTCCGAATTGCTGTACTCGCCACATCGTATGGTACCGACGTACACCAAGTCGCAAATTACCCCGCTGAAGAACAATTACAACGGAGCGACTCCTGATTCCGGGTATATCTCTGCATGGCATCTGACCTTGGATGGGCTGGCCTCCGGTTTGAGCGTCGCCCTTGACATTCGCAGTCTCATGAGTCGCTTCCCAGTAAACGAGCAGATTACGCGGTTGGTTTGCGTCGAAGGCTGGAGCGCGATCGCGTGGTGGGCTGGCCTGAGATTCGATGACTTGATTCGAGCGTACCCTCCTGCGTCGCAAGCGAAGTGGGTGCGGGTCGAGTCATCGGTCAATCTGGATGTTTCCGGCAGGCCCGACCCGTACTATGTCTCGCTCGACCTGACGACCGCTCGCCATCCACAGACGCTACTCGCCACACACTTGAACGGTCAGGCCCTCACTGTGGAGCACGGAGCGCCGCTCCGTCTGCTGGCGCCCGTAAAGCTCGGCTTGAAGAATGTGAAGGCCATTACCAAGCTGGCGTATGTTGCGGAAGAGCCAAGGGACTACTGGGCCGAACGTGGGTATTCCCACTACGACGGAATTTAATCAAAAGGACAGCAGCCCCATGACTCAACCGATCGTTGAGCGAATCGCCACGTTTGCAGTGGCCGCCAGGCCGGTGCACCTCACGAGCGTAATCCGGCAACTGTTCAAACGCAATATTCTGGACAGTCTCGGCTGCGCCATCGCTGCGCTTCCAGGACAGCCCTTTCAGGCGCTGCGCGAACAGTTCGGGGAGTACCGGGCTCCGGGCCGGTGCACCTTGATCGGCGGAGGCAAGACATCCGCGGATCAGGCAGCGCTCTTCAACTCCGGACTTGTCCGCTACGTGGATCTGCTCGACAGCTACATGGCGCCTGGCGGCCTCTGTCATCCGAGCGACAACTTCGGGACCGTTCTCGCCGCGGCCGAGCAAACAGGCGCATCCGGCGAGGAATTCATGCTGGCGCTTGCTGTGGCCTATGAAATTCAGTGCCGGTTCACAGCCGCTGTCCCGGTGATGGCCAACGGCTTCAACCACGCCACGCAACTTGCGATCTCCGCCGCCGCAAGCGCGGGGAAACTTCTCGGACTCTGCGCTGGCGAAATCGCAAATGCGATAGCAATCGCGACGGTCGACAACATCTCGCTCGCCTGTGTCCATGCCGAACCGGTTTCGCAGTGGAAGGGCTTCTCACCCGGGATGACGGGGATGCGCGCCATCTACGCTGCCGGGCTGTCCAAGCGCGGGTCGAAGGCCCAAGCGGTCTGTTTGAAGGCCCCGACGGGCTGGAACGCATGTTTGCCGAGTCGATTGATGTGGATTGGGAAAATCCCTCGCTCGAAATTGTCTCCCAGACGGTACTGAAGAAATACTGCTCACTGATACATGGCCAACCGGTGCTGGAAGCAGTACTGGATCTGAAGCGCAGCAACGGCCTCGTGGCGGCAAGGTCGAGCGCGTACGATGCGACGTCTTCCAGGGGG
>WNFO01007455.1_pt1 | contig 10990 bp, 5 predicted proteins | sample 5400251 | NCBI WGS metagenome assembly WNFO01 (sample SAMN13153354, study PRJNA577476) | soil metagenome | isolation source: 100 cm saprolite under Madrone tree | place: USA:California | collected 2016-06-14 | reverse complement strand
ACGATGTCGCCGCCGACCGGAGTCGGGACGGCAACGCTCGAGAGCGGCCCCAGCTCGACGTCGTTACCCTCGCCCGTGGCGACACGGGCGCCCGTGGACAAGAGGCCAGCCGCGGTGATCGCCGTGATCAGAGCGAAGCTTGCCATGCGAAGCCTGCGAAAACGAGACAATGTGGTTCCAGTCTGCATCGAGCTATCTCCATACCTATAGGTGTCAATCATTCACAGCAACCCCGAGCACGTCAGCTCTCAGATGCCGTCGACGGCGCGCGTCTGCGCGAACTGGTCACGCCAAGCGAGACGCGGAGCCCGGAGGCACGAACTCGTCCGGGTCCGTCCCTGGAAATCGCGCGGCACCACCAACTCTTTGAGGTGATCGATCGCCGCTCACGTGATCGATCACCCGCCGATCGCCCCACGTTTGCCGGGGCCTGACCGTTGATAGAGGTATTGGCAGTTTTTGGGCCAGGTTTGTAAATACGAAGGAATACTGCACCGGATGGTGAGTCTTGGAAATAAAGGCAGGCCTATCAACACTCCCGAAGGGCATACGTTGACGAGGAAGATCTTGATTTTGAAGGCCGCGAGGCCTGTGAGCAAGACCCGACGCCGATCAATATGTCAGCGAGGTAGCTCGAGCGGCGTCTGAGGTGCGGTGGCTGACCGGCTGGTGCCCCCGTCTTCCCGCCGACTCTAAAGTCGACGTCAACCCACCACAATGCGCGCAATGGTCCGCCCGCGGACTTCAGGCAGACGGTGGTCGGCCCGAGATTGGTAATGGTTGGTTCGGAACACCGATTTGCCATCGGCGGCACCGACGGCGGCCGTGCGGATGAGGAGCGCCGCCGGCGGAGGGAGCGAGCGCCGCGCCGCGGAGGAATCCCGCGGCGCGGCGCTTATCTGAAGCTTACTTCATGGCGTTACGGTCACGATAAAGGCCGGCGAGGTGCTGCCGGTGAAGTTAGCGTCTCCGTTGTAGACCGCCGTGATCGAGTGTGAACCCACGGTCTGGAGCCGTCTCGTAACGAGGCTGGCCTGACCCGCGGCGTTCAGTGGGGCGGTTGCAAGCAGCGTAGTCCCGTCGAAGAACGACACGCTCCCGGTCGGCGTCCCTACCGCAGGCACTGGGCTCACCGTTGCCGTGAACGTGATGAAGCCCGCCGCCTTGATCGTGGACGCAGACGACGTAAGGCTCGTCGTGGTCCCTGCCGTGGTGGCATTGTTGACGAGCTGGGTCACCGTCGGCGAAGTGCTGGCCGCGAAGCCCGCAGGTGGAAATGCTGAGCGAGGCGCTTCCATTGACGAGCGTCACAGTGCTGAGTGTGGCAGCGCCGTCCCTGAACGTCACCGTTCCGGTCGGCACGCCGGCCCCCGACGTCACAGTCGAGCTCAGCGTCACGGCCTGGCCGACGGTCGAGGGGTTAGGAGTGGAAGTCAGGCTGGTGGAGGTCGCCGCGGCGGCCGGGGCGTTTACGATCTGGGTCACCGTCGCCGAGGTGCTGGCTGCGAAGCTCGCATCACCGCTGTAGACGGCAGTGAGCGAATGGCTGCCCGCGGCCAGCGTGGAGATGCTGAGCGAGGCACTTCCATTCACCAGCGTCACGACGCCGAGTGAGGTTGCCCCGTCCCTGAACGTCACGGTTCCGGTCGGTACCCCGCTGGCCGGTGCCACCGCGCTCACCGTCGAGCTCAGCGTCACCGTCTGACCGGCCGTCGACGGGTTAAGTGAAGAGGTCAGGCTCGTGCTGGAGTTTCCGGCGTTCACCGTCTGCGTGAGGGCACCAGACGTGCTGGCCGCGAACGTCGCGTTTCCGTTGAACGCTGCGGTCAGCGAGTGGCTACCAACTGCCAGGGTCGTCACGTTGAGCGAGGCGCTGCCGTTGACCAGCGTCACCGTGCCCAGCGCAGTGGCGCCGTCCCTGAACGTCACGGTGCCGGTCGGTACCCCCGCGCCTGACGTGACCGTCGCACTCAGCGTCACAGTCTGGCCGAGCGAGGACGGGTTGGGAGTGCTGTTGATGGTCGTGGAAGTGGCCGCCGCCGCTGGAGCATTGACCACCTGATTCACCACTGCAGACGTGCTGGTCGCAAAGGTTGCGCTGCCGCTGTAGACGGCGGTCAGCGAATGACTTCCGAGGGCCAACGTAGAGATCGTGAGCGAGGCGCTGCCGTTAACCAACGTCACCGTGCCGAGTGAGTTGGCGCCGTCCCTGAACGTCACCGTTCCCGTCGGAACGCCGGCGGCCGGCGGGACTGGACTCACCGTCGCCGTCAACGTCACGGCTTGCCCCGTCGTGGAGGGGTTCGGAGTCGAGGTCAGGCTCGTGCTCGTGTTCAGGAGGTTCACGGCCTGGGTCACCACTGGAGAGGTGCTGCCCAGGAAGCTCGGGCTGCCGCTGTAGATCGCGGTGAGTGAATGATTCCCTGTCGCCAGGGTGGATACGGTGAGCGACGCGCTTCCGTTGACGAGCGTCACCACGCCGAGAGAGGCATTACCATCTCTGAAGGTGACGGTGCCCGTCGGCACGCCAGCAGCCGGCGAAACTGCAGACACTGTCGCCGTCAACGTCACGGCCTGCCCGACGTTCGACGGGTTCGGGGTCGAGGTCAGGCTCGTGCTCGTACTGCCCTGGTTGACGGTCTGTGTCACCGTTGCAGACGTGCTGGCCAGGAAATTCCCGCCGCCGCTATAGGCTGCGGTCAGAGGATGGCTCCCGACGGCCAGCGTCGAGACGGTGAGCGAGGCGCTGCCGTTGACCAGCGTCACCACGCCGAGCGAGGTCGTGCCGTCGCTGAAGGTGACCGTGCCAGTCGGGGTTCCGACAGCCGGTGGCACGGGGCTGACGGTTGCGGTCAGCGTCACGGCCTGTCCGATCACGGACGGGTTGGGGGTCGAGCTCAGGCTCGTTGTCGTCTGTGAGTTCACGACCTGGGTGACGGTCGGTGACGTGCTGCCGAGGAAGTTCGGGCTTCCGTTGTAGACCGCGGTGAGCGAATGAGATCCCACCGTCAGGGTGGAGGTAGTCAGCGAGGCGGTGCCGTTGACGAGCGTCACCGTGCTCAACGCCGTTGCGCCGTCGCTGAACGTCACGGTGCCAGTCGGCACGCCCACAGCCGGCGCCACTGCGGTCACCGTCGTGCTGAGCGTGACCGTCTGCCCGGCTAGCGAGGGATTTGGCGTGGACGTCAGCGTCGAGGCGGTCTGACCCGGGTTCACCGTCTGGGTCCGCACCGCCGAGGTGCTGACGGCGAACTCGAGGTCTCCGCCATACGACGCCGTGAGCGAATGACTCCCCGTGGCCAGGGTGGAGGTGGTCAGCGACGCGCTGCCATTGACGAGCGCCACCGTGCCCAATGTGGTCGCGCCGTCCTTGAAGGTCACGGAGCCGGTCGGGACGAGCGGATCAGCGAGGACCGGCGCCACCGTGGCCGTCAGCGTCACGGCCTGACCGAACACCGAGGGATTCGGGGTGGAAGTGAGCGTCGTCGAGGTCGCCGGCCGGACGTAGATCTTCCCAATCACATTGACGAAGAGATTCGTCTCGACGACGTTGACGCCAGGCCCGCCGACGTTGGGGCCCTGGATCCGGAAGAAATTGGTGTTGGAGGGGCTCCCGACAATGGTGTGAGTGATAAGGCCATCGCCGATGAACCCGGGTGTCGGGGCTGGCGGCGTGGCCGGGTCCCAGGTGAGGAACGGCCCGGCGTTGGTCGTCGGAACCACGGTGGCGAAGTTGCAGGGAAGCGGCGTGCCCAGGGGACATCCCTGGTCGACGGTGAAATTGATCGTCCCTGTCGCCGTAGCAACAAACGACTGGGCCCCGAACGGACCGGTCACGACGTACGTCGCGCCGGGAACGAGGCCGTTGGGAAGGACCCTGACGCGGTAGCGCGCGAACACGATCTGCGCGCCCGCGCCATCTGCGGCCGTACCCGTGGCCCCGCCGAAGCCGCCCTGAGTGCTCATCACCAGGAGCGCCCGGCCTCCGACATTGCCAATGTTGTTGATGGTCGTCGTTGTGCGCCAGTAGAAAAATTCGTCGGGGAAGTTGTTGGGAAACGAGATCGGCTGCCCGGGATTCGGAAACGTTCCCGCCAGGACGCACGGATCTGCAGGGTTCGCCGCGTCGAGGCATTGTCCGAGCTGCAGGCCGTTCTTGTCCAGATACCATCTGGGATACCCGTTGGCCGGGTCGATGGCTCCGACCGCGGCCAGGCCTTGGGCGTTCTGGGCGAAGGCCCCGCCGGCGGCAAAGATCACGCATGCGACGACTGCCAGAGAAATGCACCACTTCAATTTCGAAGCTCGAGGCTTCATCCGCTTATCTCCATTGTTGTGAGAGTTGTCATGACTTGAAATAGGAATCCGCTAGAAGCTGCCGTCGATCAGGGTGGTCGTCTCTTCGACGTCCGTCACCCAGATGCGACCGATCTCGCACACCTCAGCCAATCCGGCCGGAAGCGGCGAGCTCAGCATTAGCGTCCCAGCTCCGAGGGCTATGGTGATCGTGCCCGCTGGGTCGCCGCCGTTGGCGAAGACCAGGAGCTGCGTCCCATCTGGAACGTCGACGGCCACCTGCACCACGAATGTCTGTTGCGAGCCCTGGTCAATTGATCGAATGTACGCAAACCCGACAGCGGCGACCGCCTCCCCGTCGGGAGTAGCGGGCAGGCTCGCCCTGTCCGTGCAGTCCGCCGCCGCCGCGTTATTCGGAAGCGCAAAAGCCGCCAGGCTCGCTATCAGAAGGCATACCAACAATCGCGTCACTGTTATCGACCTCCTACAGATGGATTCGGAGCCAAAAAATAAGGAGCATTGAATCGACGGCCCTGGCAGGGCCGCCCATGCTCTGGGCAAGGACTGTGCCCATTCCGAAACCACCCAGAATCCTTGATAGAGTCGACGACCTGTCATTCATGGCGACATCCACACCGACATTCATACCGACCTCGCGAAATGGCCCCTAAGGATCTCTTGCTCGTGCGCCGATTGCCGCTGCCCAAACGTCGGGGGGTTAGGACGTTTGCCCTAACCCCCCGAAAGTCACAGGGCTCAACTCATTGCTACGCAGCGGGAGCCTGCGCGGCGCGCCGAAGCCGACGGCGGAGCCTCGCGAACCCGGTGAGGCCGACACCGGTACCAAGAAGCAGGAGCGTTGTAGGCTCCGGCGTAGCCGCATCGGGTGGCGCAATGTCGTTCACGAGCGCCGCTCCATTGAAAAAGAGGTCCGTGGCGTCGCGGAACTGGTGAAGGCCACCGTTGGCGAAGTTGTCGAACGAGAAGGTTGCGTTGATCTGCTGGTTGGGGCCCAGGCCACCGAGGGCGTACAGCAGGCCCATCGAGACGTCAGCCGGGCCGGCGCCAACGTGGTCGGTGTTGTCCAGCGTGCCCGCCAGAATGTTGCCGAGGATGCTCCCGAAGGGCGTGTCGATCTGGAACCCCGCAGCCGTGCCGAGGTTCGTGCCGACTCCCGCGCTGTCCAGGTTGTTGTCCGTTCCACCGGGAGTTGTCACGATGTCAGCGTCGAGAAATGCGATGAGGTTCGCGGGAGCAAAAGTGGTAGCGGTCGGGTTCGTGACGGTGATGCTGACCGTGCCCAGGTTGCTTGCGTTGAGGTTGTTCGTGACCGAGACACTGAAGCCCTGAGAGATGAAGTCCGAAAACGGACCCCCGCTCAGGTTGTTCGGCCCGACGATGATGTCCTGCTGCAGCGCCGAGGTCCCGTTGATGGCGGTGTTGACCGCCGGAGACCAAAGGAAAAGACTGAACTGATTGATGTCGATTGTTAATGCCGAAGCGGCGCGCGGCTGTACGACGAGCATCAGCGCAAAGCTGAGCCAGGCGAGAAGCAGCGCCCCTGATCCCATACGCGACGTGCAAAGCCGTCGAAACATATGGCTGCCCTCCTACCGGTTGATTTAGTACTTCTGGTAGAGAGGTTGTGGCAACTATTGTGCCTAGCCCGAAAGATAGAGAAATACACGAGTTTCTGCGGAGCCGCGCTGACTCCCGTAACCTCCAGCGACACTGACACGTTTTCTTACGATTGGTCGTGGTGGGGGCGTCCGGCCCGCTCGCAGATATGTGATCGGATACAGAGCGCCGGTGAGGGATCCGACGCGAATTTAGGTTGAGTGGGCTGAGGTATCGCGTCTGCCATTGGCAGAGTTTTGGGCGGTCAAGGGTTAAAAATCGAGACTTTCCACCGCCGACCGTGGTCCTTTGCGGCGCCGCCGCCTGGATTCAACTCCTGCCGACGGATGTCCATGGCCGAGTGGCGATGGCACGTGGGTAGAGCCGTCAACGTGAGCTGCCGCTGACCAGCTCAGTGTCGCTGAAGCCGAGCTGATGGCCGTGCGTTGGTCCGAGCGGATGGTTTCGGAACACGGTCGCTGAAAACATTCGCGACACCGGGCGAACTGGCCGGGTAGTCAGAAGGTCCGTCGGTGCGGGGGCTTGAAGCATCACACACCTACGCTGGAGGGGGGCGCCGAGACCGTCCGGAGGCGTCGACGAACAAAAACGCCGCGGCGAGGGCCTTCCTCGCCGCGGCGTCCTACGGGTTAGGTGTTACCGATCTGTTCCTACTTCACGACTGGAGGCGGAGTGAGCCCGCTGCCCTCGCCAACCTTGCCACCGATCACCTGAGCCCGGATGAAGCTCATGACCTTGGCCTGATCGCTGGACGAAAGAGCCTTGAACGCCTGCGCCGAAGCGACGGCCTCGGAGTAGCCGTTGTGGTCCTGGATCGCCAGCCCGTACTGCACAGCCGACGTGCCGCCAGGATTGTTGAAGGACATCGTGAGCGTCGCACAACCGCCCGCGGGAACGGAGTTGATCAGCCATCCGGCACCCTGGCGGAACCCGCCGTCCGGATCCGCTGTCGTCGCATTTGCGGCAGTCAAGCCGGCCGTCATCTGACCGGTGAGCACCACGTGGATCGGAAGCGAAGGACTGCTGGTCGGAAGACCGCAGATGCTGACCGGTTGCGACGTCATCGCCAGCCCGTTGACCATCTTCGTGGTCCCCCGGCCCTTGGTGACGGTCGCCGTCGGAATCGAGACACCCTCGTGAGCGAGAATCGTATCCATCAGCTGGGTGCCGACCCAGCGACCATCGCGACCCCAGGGGAACACGGCGCCGGCGTCCCAGAGTTCCGCGGTTTTCATCGTGTCACGCGACGGGATGCCGTTCTTCATGAGCGAACCCATCTTGTGCAACTTGAAGTCACCGTAGATGCGGAGGCCGGGATCGCCGACGTTCTGGGCGAGCCCGTCAGCAACGTCATCGGGATCGGCGGTATGGTAATCGACCTGAATCGGGATCACGCCCGGGGTTTCTGGATTGGTCAGATTGAGCGTGGTGCCGTTGAGGAACGGCCGGAAGACCGTGTGACACGAGGCGCAGCGAGCTCCGCCATTGGCCATCGTCTTGCGGAAGATCGCGCGTCCCTCATAGGCGTCCAGAGGGCTCAGGCCCAGGTGGGTGAACATCTCGTCGTCGTCGGCTTGCCTCGGCACGGGCAGGTTCGCCATGAACGCGACGAGCGCCGTGACTTCGCCAGGCGAGAGCTCGTTTCGGACACCATCAGCATCGAGGTCGCACGCGATGGCTTGAGCCATCGACACCGAGGTTGCGCTCGCTGGAACGCAGCCTGCGGCCTTGGCGGCGGCCAGCTGGGCCGCCTGGGTGATGAACTCCGGCGCCTGAACGCCCAGGTGATTGTTCGCAGCCCCGAAGGTCACCGCGCGCAGCGAGGCGATGGAGCCGACGGTGCCATGAGCGAACGTGGTGCACCCGTTCCCGGTCGACGTGACCGGTAGCGGAGGTGCAATGCTGGCGCAGGAGACGGCACCGGCGTTGATGAGTTGCTGGCGGAGCAGTTCCGCACCACCGCCACCCCACGTCGAGGGCGGATTGAGGTTACCGGCCCGGTCCGTCGTTGCACGAAGCGTGTAGAGACCGCGCCCGGCCGCGCCAATGGCGGGCTGGGAGTGGCACGCGGCACAACTCGTGGTGTTTCGCTGGGTCCCGCCGTCTTCCGGCCGCCACACCATCTCGAAGAGCGCGCGACCGACGAGGGCGAGACGCTCCTGGTATGCCGTGACGCCGAACGGCGCCCACATCGGATCGAGGAGGCCAGCGTTGATGAGGTTCATGATGTTGTTCTCGAGTGGTTCTGGAAGCTGATCCAGCGTCGCCAGCGCGCTGTCGAGGTCCGCCTGGCTGATGCGAATGCGCCCGGCGCTCCCGGGAACGCTATTCGGACCCGAGGAATCGGTCTGGAACGGATCGTTGAAGATCAAAGGAACAACGTTACCCTTCCCGTTTGGATCGATGATCGGGAACCGAGCGGCCAGCGGGAAGAACAGCGAGTTGGGGTTCTCTTCGAGCGGAAGCCCGTTCAATACCAACACCGGGGGATTGATCTCCGTGATCATGAACGTCCGCGCGGTGGTGAACTGAGCCTCCGGAAAGCCAATCGGCGTGCGGATGTTCGGATCGAACGCACCGCCGGGCCCCTGGTGTAGCAGCCTGTCGAGCAGGGCGAACGCATCTTCGAAGGGGAACGCCACGCCGTTGATCGACACGACCGGGCAATTCATCCGGATGCCTGTCGACGAAACCGGAAACTTCTGCACGCCATTGTCGACGATCTGCTTGGCCGACGTGATCGTCGAGATATCGAATCCAGTCGGCACCGTCACGGCCCACACCTCCCAGATGGAGCTGTAGAACGAGTCGCCGGGCGACTTTGCGGTAATGATTCGCGGAGTGTCCGCACTCGGCAGAATGTTGCCATTCGCATCTTTGAAGATGAAGAGGACCTGGGGATTGAAACCGCCGTCCTCGACGTCGTACGGGACGAAATGCACGATCTGGCTCTCGAAGAACGCCTCGCGCACTGTTGGCTCGTTGGCGACCGGGCCACCGGGCACGGGATCGAGGGTCGTACCGTCGGGGACGATGGGGCAGTTCAGGAAGATGTTCGTCTGGACGTCCGCGATTGAATAGGGCGATGTCGCCACCTTGAACGCCGAGTCGATCCTCGTCGCCAGGTTGTTCGGGTCATACGAAGGATCGACGAGCAGCGCGTGCAGCTCCCAGACCGCGGTGAACTTGCGCGCAACCAGTTCGTTGGTCGTCAGCGGGAAGGGCACCGCTTCGATGACGGGCGGCTGATTGATCTTCTGGCCCGTCGCCGCGTTGTAGAGGACGTACATGTCGGCGTGCTTGTCCCCATCCGACATGTTCTGTCCGTTCACGCGCGGCGGAAAGCGCATGAACAAAACATTGGAGTCGATGACGCCCTGCCGCGACCCGAGGACCGGGATGTTTTTCAGGCGGAGCGGAACGGTCGGAATCGGCTCCAGCCGGGGGTCACCAACGTGCGGTGTCAGGTTCGGCAGCGCGTCGACCTGGGCCTGTGCAACTCCGGCCAGTGAGACAGACATCAGGGCAGCGAGGAGGAGGAGAAGGCCCCCCTTGAGAGCGCGCTCGCGCCGGAAGTACCTGCGTAGCCTGCCGAACACGGTCAGGCCGGCACCGGTCCCGAGAAGGACCAGGGTCCCCGGCTCCGGTGTGGGCGCGGGGTTGCCGGGATCGATGTTGCTCAGGACGACGCCGCCATTGAAGAACAGCTCGGTATCCAGACGGAATTGATGAAGGCCACCGTTGTCGAGGCTGCTGAGGGAGAAGATGGCGTTGATCTGCTGGTTGGCCCCGAGACCGCCACTCAGCGAGTAGAGCAGGGCGAGCGAAACGTCATCCGGTCCGGCGCCGATGTGATCCGTGTTATCCAGGGTGCCCGCGAGGATGTTGCCGAGGATGCCGCCGAGCGGATTGTCGACTTGAAAGCCATCGGCCCCAACTGGCGTGAACGACGGCCCCGAGGAATCCTGATTATTGTCGGCCCCTCCCGGGGTGCTCACGATGTCCGCGTCCAGCAGAGCAATCAGGTTCGCTGGAGCGAACGCTGTGCCCGTCGGGTTCCCGACCGTGATGCTGACGGTGCCCAGATTGTTGGCGTTGAGGCCATTGGTAACCGAAACGGCGAAGCCCTGGCTGATGAAGTCCGAGAACGGACCGCCGCTCAGGTTGTTCGGACCAATGATGATGTCCTGCTGGAGCGCCGAGGTCCCGTTGATCGCCGTATTGACGGCCGGCGACCACAGGAACAAGGAGAACTGGTTGATATCGATGGTCAAGGCCCAGGCGGTGGTTGGTTGCACGACGAGCATCAGCGCAAAGCTGAGCCAGACGAGAAGAGCCGCCCCCAAGCCCATACGCGACGAAGTGATCCGCCGAAACATATGGCTGCCCCCCTACTGAATGGTCTAGTACTTCTGGGAGGGAAGCCATTCGCAACTCCTGTGCCTAGCCCGAAAGGTATGGAAGATCGCGTCTTTTTTCATAGCGGATCTCATCGCCGTAACCTCCGGCGACAGTGACGACTTTTCTTGCGATCCGCTTCGAGCGGCGCTCCGGCGATCGTGGTCGAGTATGCCTTTCGATCTAGAGAGGTAGAACTCCGTCGATCAACGTCACCCCGCGGATGGTGCTCATCGGGCCGGTGGAACGGCGGGCGCCGCGATGCCGAAGCTGGTAACGGGTGGCCGAGCGGCCAGTGGCGGAGCGGCCAGTGGCGTGGACAACGTCGCGGAGCTCACGGTGTCGGCCCGGCTGTCGGTTGCGACTGGACGGGCCGCGGTATCGAAACCTTCGGCCGAGGCCACGACGACGGGCAGGCTCGGCTTCGGCCGCGAGGGATCGTGGAGGAGCTGCACCTCCAGCCGCGGATTCCGCCGCTCGAGGACGATGTGGCTCGACTCGATCGCCCAGATGGTTCCACCGGCCACTGAATCCCCGAGCCGGTAGGCGTACACCCGCTTGCTGCCGGGATCCTTCAGATCGGCGATGGACCGATCGCCGGCCAGGACCACGCCGAAGAGGTTCAGCCGCATCGCCGCGATGGCGGCGACGGCCGGGT
>WNFO01005631.1_pt1 | contig 10990 bp, 9 predicted proteins | sample 5400251 | NCBI WGS metagenome assembly WNFO01 (sample SAMN13153354, study PRJNA577476) | soil metagenome | isolation source: 100 cm saprolite under Madrone tree | place: USA:California | collected 2016-06-14 | reverse complement strand
TGTCAGCCTGTATCAACAGTGCGGCGAGGAGCTTTTGGCCGCTTCCGCGCACAATGACGAAGTGCGGAATAAGGTCATGAATATCCTGTCCGAGCGTATGATTCCGCAGCGCTCCAAACGAGTGGAGCAGGCTCTGCGTTCAGGGCCTTTGCCCGAACTGCTTTCGCAGTTGATGCCTGCCGACACTTTCTATCTGGCGGCTGAATATCTACAGAGATTCCCGCACGAGCCCAGTTCCTTGGGACCCGCCGGTAATGAGCTTGCAACTCTCTCCGAGCGCTACCCGGGCGAGGTAAACTGGAAACGTCTGTCGCAAGACTTTGGAGTGCCACATCGCGTATTGACGCAGAGCTACACGCGAGAACTGTTGAATGTGCCACCTTTTCCGGTTTTCATGGGCTACGCCGGCCGCTTGTTAGCGGAGACCTGGGATTCCAACAACTTATACTGGGCCCGCTTGGCCGACGAAAAAGGCTATTCGCCGGTCATGCTAAACCGCCTGGTTCCTGAACTCACGCGTCGCATGGTCGAGAGGATTTTTGCCACTGATTTCGAGGATTGGCCGGCGCTGCTGCGCGCCGCTCGAGAAACTGGCGAAGAGTTCCGGCAGGGCAAGATCGTTGTCTTGTCAAGAAACGACAGTTTTTCCCAGCCCTAGATCAGTTCTGGTGGCGCAATTTTCACGGGACTTTTACGGCCGGAAAGAGCAACACGGTGCGATATGCGACGCAAACCTACGGAAAAAAGATGTCTCTTGATCGTGACACTTCTCTCAGGACTGCTGCCTCTTTCCACCTCTCGGACCAGTGCGCAGCAAGACACGACGCGCTTTCGCGTTGTGGTCGACCTGGTGCAGTTGAATGTGGCCGTGACCGATCATAAGGGCAACTATGCATCGGGTCTTCATTCTCTGGATTTTGCCATCACCGAAGATGGCATTCCGGAGAACATTGCCACCTTTGAAGAAGGGAATGGTCCCACAATCAGATTGGACGACGAGTCTGCCGCCGCGCAAGGGCACACTCAGATGCAAGATTCGGCGTCAGGTTCTTCTTTGGAAGACTCGCCCGAAACACTCAGTTCGGCTGTTGCTGGCGCCAATGTCTTCATTCTATTCGATACCAGCAATTACATGTACCGGGGCTTCGTCTTTGCGCAAGATGCCATCGCCGATTTCGTTCGCTCTCTGGAAAGCGCGGACAAAATAGCTTTCTATTCCTACAGCCGCGACCTTTACCGAGCCGCGGCTTTGACCTCCGACCGGACCGAGGTGGTGCGCGGCGTGCGCACGAGCGTGGCTGGGGATGATGCGGCGCTTTATAACTCGTTGTTGTTGACGGTTCAGGATGCCGGCCAGTATCCGGGCAGAAAGATGATCATAGTGTTCTCAAACGGCCCCGACAATGCCAGCATGGTGCCCCCAGAGGATGTCGCCGAGCTGGCCCAATCAGCAGGCATACCTATCTACATGATAAGCACCACCGAGGCGCAGCTTGAGCCCGTTTCTACCGTTGTTTTCGAACGTATGAGCGCGGCCACTGGAGGCAAGGCCTATTTTGCCAAGAGTTGGCGGGATGAAAAAAAAGCGTTTGCCTCCATCCGGAACGATTTAGCGCATCTTTATTCGTTCAGCTACTATCCCAAGTCGAATCCCAATCGTGGATGGCGCTCTATCAAAGTACAACTAGTAGGCGAGCGCTGGAAGAAGTATCACATCCGGACGCGGAACGGCTATCGTCCCAGACCGAACCGGTTTTCAGCAGGCAATGAGCCAGCCTCTGCTTCAGAACCGGTTCCGAATTGAGTCGAGCCATGCTTCGAATTGAAGCCAAATTGAGCCCCTGAAACAGAACTCGCCAGCTTTTTCCCCATGGTTCCTCTCCTCGCCGCAGCACCAACCCGATTGGAATTCGAACTCGTACTCGAGGATCTTCCCGACGAGCCACATATGACCGAACGGGTCCGCCACGGCGCCTTGGAGCATCCGACTGATCGGGCGCGTTCCGACACTGGGCTTCGTTCGATAGCTCCGGCGGCCAAAGCTTGCCTGTGCACTGTGACGGGGTCGTCGACGAAGAGCTCAATCCTCACTGTCGTGAAACCTACGGAGGCTGGGCCGCGCGTGCCATGAGGGGGCGACTCGTGGGCGAGGAAGAACGCGGCGCCGTTAATCGAGAGTCCAGCGACGACATGCCCACCCGCATCCAGGTGCCACAGGAGGGTCGCCCCGAATGCGGCCTGGTAGAACTCGATCGCAGCGTTCCCGTCACTGACAGCCAACATGGGAGAAATTTGAGTCCCCATCGTCCACCTCAAGCTTTCGATTGTCTATCTGAGCCTCGCATGCGTTCGAAACGAAAATGTCCCGGCTGGTTGGCGAGTCTTAGCGGGCGACGAGAGAGAATAAATTCGGGCTTAAGGCGGTTATGCTCATGAGGTTTCACTGTTCGGAGTGAATTGTGAGTAAGCCGGGTGCCGAAGACCGGGCGCACTTTGAGCAACTTGTTCTGCCCCCTGTCGATGCCGCTTCAAGATGGTACTACAGCAAGTCCAGGTGGAGTCTGCGCATCCCTAATTTGCAGTACGTGTACTTTTTTCACGCCCCAGACGGTGTTCCATGAGGAAACGGCTCTGGCCGTTTAGCCTACTTCTGATCTTATGCGCCTGGCCGCTGCTGGCTGCAGACGACGACCACCATCATCCCTATGATCGTCGACAGAAACTGGGCACGGTTTCGTTCCCCATCTCGTGTGCCAATGCCGCGCAGCAACCGTTCGAACGGGGTGTGGCGCTCATGCATTCGTTCTGGTATGAGGAAGCCAAAAAGCAGTTCAAAGCCATAGAAAACGCAGACCCCAACTGCGCCATGATTTACTGGGGTGAGGCCATGAGCCTGCTTCGCCAGCTGGTGAGTCGACCTGAAGAAGCAGACCTCAAGCGTGGATCAGAGCTGATGCGGAAGGCTCAAGCGATGGGCACGAAGACGCAACGGGAGAGCGAGTACATTGGCGCGCTTGCTTTGTTTTATGCCGACTACAACAAAATAGATTACGAAAAGCGCATCGAAGCATACTCTCGGGCGATGGAAAAGGTGTATCAACACTATCCCAAGGATCAACAGGCAGCGGTGTTCTATGCACTGTCGCTACTGACGTGGAACGTTGACCAAGATCCACTGGCCAATCCAAAGAAAGCGATCGCAATTCTCAGTCCTGTATTTAAAGAAAACCCGAATGATCCGGGTGCCGCCCACTACCTGATCCACGCATCCGATGCTCCACAACTGGCGCAGCTCGGTTTGCCAGCGGCACGCCGGTATGCACAAATTGCCCCTGCGGCGCCACATGCGCTGCATATGCCTTCGCACATTTTTGCGCGCCTGGGATTATGGCAAGAGGACATCCAATCGAATTTGGCATCACTGGCGGCCGCGCGGCAACCGTCTGCCATGCACGTGGGCGCGGAGAACCAGATCCACTCGATGGAGTTCCTGGAATATGCATATCTGCAAATCGGTGAAGACAGCAAGGCCGAGGTCATGGTCGCTGATTTTGCGCGCATTGCCCGAGTGGATGTCACCGAGAACCTGAGGTCCAACTATTTCGACAGCAGAATTGCCAACTTCCCGGCCATGTGTGCGCTCGAAATGCGCCGGTGGAAGGAGGCAGCCGCGCTCGAGGCGCCCGCCCAGGTTGAGCCTTACAACCAGGCAATCGCGTACTGGGCGCGGGCAGTAGCGGCAGGACATTTGCGCGATGTACCCGCCGCACAGGATGCGGTTAACCATTACGACGCAATGGTAGAAGCGACCAAGAAAGGCAACCACGCTTTCAGGGCAAAGTACATGAACACGGAGCAGGATGGGGCCCATGCGTGGCTGGCTTTCGCGGAAGGAAAAAACGATGATGCGATCGTCTTATTGCGCGGGGTTGCGGACAAACAGGATGTCGAAGGCAAAGGCGAAGTTGCCTTACCGGCGCGTGAAATGCTCGCTGATATGTTGCTGGAGATGGGCCGACCAGAAGATGCCCTAGTTGAGTATGAGAAATCCATGAGCGTCGATCCCAACCGCTTCAACGGGCTATACGGTGCTGCTCGCGCCGCAGAATTGTCCAATCAGCGCGACAAGGCAACCTCCTACTTTTCCCGATTGCTCGCGAACTGCGGCGGGGGGACGCATTCGACTCGGCCGGAACTAGGTCACGCTAAGTTCTTCTTAGCCGGCGATTGATAAATACAATGCGCAAATTCCGAAACTGCACGATCTGCTTTCTACCTTAGTCGGGCAATTGCTTTAAGCCGGTCGATGTATTTCCGGTGCCGTTCCGAGCTCAGCGCTTTCCAAGCATGTAATCGTGCGAGTAAGTCGGGTCATGGGGACGGCTTTGCGCCACTCACTATAAGGACCTCAGCAGGAAAACTCATCCCACGATCTGTGGAATACTCACGAAGAGATTCGAGCGCTTGACGTTTCACCTCAGCCAGCTGTTCCTTTGAAAGCGTGGCGATCTTTTCGCGAAGCTTGTCGGACATCTCAAGTCGAATTGCCCAAAAGTCTTCAACTGAGATGGGTGCTTGAATTGTGAACTGCAGCAAGCGCTCGGTGGGAGCTATCGCGCCAGCGTCGTTAAGAATCTTCCGTAGCTTGCCGGTAGTGGCAAAGCGAAATGCGTCCGGAGCATCCGGAGCAGGGAGTGGTGAATCGACATACCGATCGATGACTCGCGAGAGCGCATAGTGGAAAGGATTCCTTTCGGCGAAATGCCAGACCGCCAAGGCCAGTTTCCGTCCGGGCTTGAGCACTCTCAACATCTCGCGGATCGGGTCGACCGCAGAAGGAAAAAACATCACGCCGAAGCGGCTCACCACAGCATCGAAGGTATCGGCTGGAAACGGCAGATGGTCTGCAGAGGCGACGAAAAATTGCGTATTCTTAAAGCCAAGATGGTCTGCCGCTCGACGAGCGGCTGCCACCATCTCGGGAACCGGATCGATCCCAAAAATCTTGCCTTTCGATCCGACCAATGCTGCCAGGCTCAATGCTGGCTCTCCCGGGCCCGTAGCGAGATCCAGAACCGCGTGATGACTGACAATCTGCCCATCCTCGACAAGAGCTTGCGTAACCGGCGCAAACATCAGCCGGATGATTTCGCGGTGTTTCTCCCAGAACGGAGCGGATCTGCTCCATCGGTTCAAACCCTCTTGGTCGGGCTGCATAATGAAGAGTATAGCTTTCTCGTGCCATTCGGTAACGCGTTCCATTTGAGCTGAAAAACAGTTATCTCATTACCGCGTTCGCGCATGGCTAGAGTGGACTTTCTGGAGTGGAACAGCTTCATCGGGGAGGCTCGAGGAAAGTCCGGTTTGCCAAGGCGCGGTCACTGAGTTCGCCGACCGTAGCCGCCATCCGGGCATTTGGCTAGAGCAGAATGCCGCGCAAGATGATGCTGGCCACACTGAAGTAGATGATCAGACCCGTGACGTCAACGAGCGTGGCAACGAAGGGAGCAGAGGCGCTAGCCGGATCCAATCCGCAACTGCGCAAAATAAACGGCAGCATCGAGCCCGCGAGCGTGCCGAACATGACGACGCCGATCAGGCTACAGCCGATGGTGAGAGCGATCACCAGATAGTGCTCCCCGTAGGTCCCGCGCAGCACGTGCCAAAGAAGAATTCTCGTGACACCGATAACCCCAAGAATTGCTCCCAGTGCGATACCGGCGAGAAGCTCCCGCCGGATCACTCTCCACCAATCGCGCAGCCGAATTTCACCAAGTGCCATCGCTCGAATAACCAACGTTGTGGCTTGTGAGCCTGAATTTCCCCCGCTGCTGATAATCAATGGAATGAACAGCGCGAGAACCACAGCGCGCGAGATTTCGTCGGAGAAATAGCCCATCGCCGTTGCGGTCAGCATCTCGCCGAGAAACAGGATGGCCAGCCAGCCCGCGCGCTTTCGCACCATTTGCAGGAAGGTCACCTCCATGTACGGACCTTCCAGCGCTTCCATACCGCCGATTTTCAGAATGTCTTCGCTGGCCGCCTGCTGCGCCACGCCCGCCAGATCCGTGCTGCTGACGATGCCCATCATGTGCTTATCGGCATCTACTACCGGCACTGCCAGCAAGCGGTGTTTTGCCAGTACGTGCGCAACTGCCTCTTTGTCTTCGTCTTCCGGGACAAAAAGGTAGTCCGCGCGCATGACGTCGCGAACCTTTTTCGACCGGTCCGCGGAGATGAGCTCGCGGAAGGAAATCACGCCCACCAAATGCTGAGCGTCGTCGAGCGCATATGCGTAGTAAATCATCTCCACTTGCCCAGCTTGCCGGCGGATCTCGGCGATCGCTTCCTCGACGGTCATCTCCGGCGAGATCCGCACATAGCCTGAATGCATCAGCCCCGCAGCTTCGTCCTCCGGATACAGGGGTCTGCTGCCTTCACGACTGCGCTCGGCGACCACGATCACTTCCAGATCGCGCGCCTGGTAAAGCAATTGATCCGTGAAGTCCAGCCCGCGAAACCATCGCCTTGGCGGCTCGCCGGCTGGGCCGACAAAAATCTGCGTCACGCCATTTTTGTGCGCGTAATCTGCAAGTGTATCCGCGCGGTTTTTGCCTTGCACGACGGCCGTATCAATGTGCAAATTCGCGGCGAAATGAAAATGGCGCTCGATCGCCTGGCGTTCTTGCGCCGGCAATGTTGAAAGATCTTTCCCTCCCGACACAAAAACGGCGACGCACGCGGCGTGAAGGTAGTCGGCTACGCGCCGTGCTCGCCGCAACAACATGGCCGTTGACGGATCAGCCGTCACATTTACTAAAATTTTCTCGGCGCGCGGCTCGGCTTGCTCCTTCTTTGCCGTCGCCCGTGCTTCCAGTGCCTGCGCGGTCTGCCGGATTGCGAGCTCTCGCAGCGCCACCAGAGTCGGTTCCTGAAAAAGTCTTGCAGATTCAGCCTTCGCCCTTTCCGGAGGGTAGATTACGCCGCGCGCCAGCCGGTGAAGCAACGCCCGCGGCGTGACATCTACCATCACCACCTCATCCGCCGCTTGAAAAACCCAGTCCGGCACCGTCTCGCGCACTCGCAAGCCAGTGATTTGCCAGATCTGGTCGCTGAGGCTTGCGAGGTCTTGCACATTCATCGTCGTGAGTACGCTCACGCCTCCATCGCGCAATACTTGGACGTCTTGCCAGCGTCTCTGTCGCTCCGAGCCAGGCGCATTTGTATGCGCCAGATCGTCCACAATGCACACTCTCGGTCGACGCTGCAGGATTGCGGCAACGTCCATCTCCTCGATGTAGCTTCCCCGGCAGGCCACCCGCAGCAGCGGCACCATCTCAAATTCCTTGGACCGTTCGACCAGGTCATGGCGGCCCTGCGGCTCCAAAAACGCCAGCACCACGTCCACTCCGCGCGCTTTGAGCTCGTGCGCGTCCTCGAGCATCTGGTAGGTTTTGCCAACGCCGGCGGCATATCCCAGGTAGATTTTCAGGTGACCTCGCCGCTTTTGATGACTCATGGTTGCCGCTCGCGATCTAATGAGGAAACACTCGAACGTCGATGCCTCGCGCTGCCCGGACCAAGCGGCTCACGGTGCTTCCGAACATTCGCGTTCCCAAATCCTTCTTTACGCTGTGTCCAACGAAAATTTGTGTGACGCCGTGCGAACGCGCGTATCGCACGATGGTCTCGACAGGATCCTGGCCTTCGAGCACTTCCACTTGCGCGCCGCCCTCGCGCGCCTTCGCCAATCTTTGTTCTAACAATCTTCGGTCAGCGTCGGACAGGTCCGGCTGCCGTACATACGCGGCCAACACGTCACAGTGGAAACGCGCGGCATTCCGTCGAGCCGTGGCCATCATGCGTTCGAAGTTTGCTCGTGGCGTAAGACAGATCAGGAAGCGCTCGTGTGTGCCCCAATGCTGTTCGAGCCCGTGCGAGTGCATGTAGCGCTGCAAACCCGCGTCAATCACATCGGCCGAAAGAACCAGCGCCATCTCTCTCAGCGCAGAACGCCGCTCCGTCGTCGCCTCGGTGGGCGCATCCACAATCACGATCTCGTCCGCGGTATTCAGAAACTCGCGCGGGATGGTCTGTGTCACGCGCTTGCCGGTGAGCTTCTCCACCGCGGCGCGCTGGTCCTCGATGTACTGCAGATTTACGGAAGCAACGATCGTAATTCCCGCCGACAATAATTCTTCGACATCTTGCCAACGATGTGCGTTGCGGCTGCCGGAAGGATTGTCGTAGGCCAATCCATCGATGAGGCAGACGTGCGGGCGCCGTTGCAGAATTGCTTGCACGTCAATTACAGGCACGCCTTTGATGTTGATCGTGGGAATGATTTCTAGCGAAGTTAAGAGCGGCTGAATTTCCGCCGGAACTTTGAGCTGCAGTGCTCCAACTACCACATCCTGTCCACGGTCGCGGCGACGCCTGCCCTCGTCGAACATCCGGAAGGATTTGCCGACGCCGGATGCATAGCCAAGAAAAACCTTGAGGCGGCCCGGCGTTGAGTCTGACGTTCTTTCCTTGTCCGGCATAGCCCGCTGATTGTAACCCCAGCACGTCTCCTACGACATTACGGAACCATGCAATTGACTCCGGTTTTTCGCCACGCCCTATGAGAAAACGGAGTCCGATCCTTCCCAGCAAATATTTGAATGGCTTCTATTGCAGAGCTTGCTTGCGGCTACGGCCGGCTTAGCAATCGCTCTTTTCCTGACCGGAGTTGTCTCGATCCCGATCTCAAAACGGTTCATTGCGACGTCACTGTCTCGGTTTCTACTTCCTGTCGTGATGGGCGTAGAGATAGTTCTGATTCTGACCGCGTATTTCGCTTTGACGTTTAATCTGACGGCCAAGTCTGGACGATTTGTTGGTTGCATGTCCCTCGCACTGGGCCTTCAAAATGGGGCCTTCAGTCGAGCGGGAGGCAGCAGCGTTCACACCAGGTATCTCACGGGAATGGGCACGTCCCGGCTCAAAACCGAAAGACACCGTTCTCAAACAACACCAGGCGACGAGCCAGCGTCCGATAAAAAGGTCAAACTCCTTGCTGAAGTATGGCTGGCATTCGTCTTAGGCGCTACGGTTGGAGCCGCCATGGTGTTTCGGCTTAGAGCCCTAGAAGTCGTTGGAGCCGCGTTCCTGTTACTCGCAATGATGATTGATCAGTCCCGCGTCTCGACGGCAAGGCGCTGAACGGAAAGCGCATCGTTGAACGGATCGGTGAATTTGTGCAAAAGCTCCCCCACGACGCGATGGACTACCAAAGCGCATTGATTTCGACCGGCTTGCCAAGCTTTATTCGCTTGCTCCGCTATTGTGTCGTGAAGGTCTTTACCGTGCTGGTAACTCCATCGGTCGTGCCATGCGCGTCCGTCGATTCAACCTTGTAATAATACGTCGTCCGCGGTTTTAGTTCATCCAAGCGCACCCGGAAGACCATCTCAGGATGGGCGGGGGTTCGGCGGTTTGGAGACTTTGCGTCCTGGGAGAGGTGCCGAGGATCCGTTCCGTAGTGAACGACTCCATAGTGCAGAACCGTGCCTCCGGGATTCGTGGTGGTCCAACGGATGATCGCTAAAGTGCCTTTTACGATTTCAGATTCGGGCCCATCGGTGAGTTGTACACCTGCGGATTTTTGCGCGGCAGCGTGCACCGGGCCGCTCGCGATATGCAACAGAAACAAACCGGTCCCACTCGATGCCAGGGTGAATGCCAGAATGATCTTCCTCACGAGCACACCTGCGGTTCTCTCGATTTAGTTTGTTTTGCGTCGCGAACAATCGAGGCGGACGTTCCTGATTCGGTCCGCCCCAATTGATCCTGCTCCTCGCTTGCTATTGCTTTGAAGGTGTGGCTGGTTTCCTAGCCAAGCTAGCTGGCGTGCTGGTGGAAGCCGACGACGTTTTGACGAAGCCGTCCGTCAGCGTCTGCAGAAACGCCGCGATGTCGTCTTCTTCGGCGGAAGACAAGCCGAGATGGCCAATGGTCATGTTCTCATTGTTAGGATCTTCCGGCATCGGCCAGCAGGTCACTTTCTCGACCGTTCCCGCAGGGCACTGCCCGGAGAGCACCGGTTGAGCGAAGACGTCTCGAGTGTTGCAGAAGTGGACTACTTCCTTGAGGCTGAGCAAATAGCCGTTGTGCATGTAGGCCTTCACAAAACCCGGGTAAGGCACCTGGCCTACATCGCGAGTTGTGGAGGTTTGGAACTTGCCTTCAAAGAAGGGCAGAAATTGTCCCCAACTAAGATTGGGAGGAGGGCCGTAGTATAGTAGCCATCGAGGAAAAGGCCTACGCCTTCGTCGGTGAAGCCCGGCCCAAGCGGATTCCCCGTGAAACCGAACTGATCCGGGGTGTCTTCCGAATACCACGGGAGAATGACGTTTCTGGGAAGGCCGATGTTGTTGTACGTGAAGTCGGTGAACATCGGGGCCACGCTGGTGGCGACGCCGTAGTCGGCTCCCTTGGCCGTATTCGATCTTCCGTCCAGATGGCAGGTGTTGCATTGCGCCTTGCCGCGGAATAGGTCGTAACCGTGCTTTTCTTGCGCGGTTAAGGAAGCGTTGCCAGCCAGAAAGGCGTCGAATTTCGAGGTAAAGGGGCTAACCGCGGAGGAGATTTCGTAGGCGGCGATGGCCTGGCCAAATTCGTCGAAAGCCTGCTGCGCGCGGGTGCGATCGGAAGGGCTGAGATTCAATGGAGTGGCGTTGGTGCCGAAAATAGCCGCGCCTTTCGGAGTGCTGCACACCGTAACGACGTCGGACGGCCACGCGATGTCCAGTGAACCGGTGCCCCAGACCTGCTCGAAGAAGAACTTGTAGCTGCTGAGCGACAGCTTCCAAACGACGCAGGCCGTATCCGGATTGGCCATCTCTTCCGGGTCAACGGGTGGATCCTGGCCCTGCTCCGCAGCGGAATTCTGCAAGCGGAAGCCGGTGGCGCGGGCATCCCAGAAGTTGCCGCCATAGAAGTCACCCTG
>WNFO01005630.1_pt1 | contig 10992 bp, 7 predicted proteins | sample 5400251 | NCBI WGS metagenome assembly WNFO01 (sample SAMN13153354, study PRJNA577476) | soil metagenome | isolation source: 100 cm saprolite under Madrone tree | place: USA:California | collected 2016-06-14 | reverse complement strand
TTAATCCCAACCAGATCCAGCTGCGTTCTTTGCCGCCCGCGAGCAGACCTTCGGTCTCGAACCGATCAAAGCCGTCGAACTCGGAGACCCTCATGCGGCTTGCAACATATCACATTTCAACATGCCAGCCACGGGACGATGGAAGTTCGCCGAGACAGGCTGGCAGCCTATCTTCCCGCACCGCTATTCCGCGTTCGGTCGATAAAAGCTCGGGCCGCGCGCCGGATTTCTTCCGCAACGCGCGCCTCAGGCGAAACAAACTTTGGCGTGAACCAGGGAAACAGGCCGATCAAATCGTGCGTGACCAGAATTTGTCCGTCGCAATGCTCGCCTGAACCGATACCAATGGTGGGAATTCCGATTGCATTTGTGATCTGCTTCGCGACGTCGGCAACTACAATCTCCAGCACCACGGAGAACGCGCCGGCTTTTTCCACCGCGCGTGCATCAGCTACGAGAGCTTCGGCCTCCGATTGCGTACGTCCCTTGATTCTATAGCCACCCTCCTCGCGCACAGTTTGAGGTAGCATGCCGATGTGAGCCATGAACGGAATGCCTGCTTTCGTGATTGCTTCGATCTGCGCGACATGGCTCGCGCCGCCTTCGAGCTTCACCGCTTGCGCGCCGGCATCAACAAAATGCCGCGCCGTGGCTGCTGCTTCCTTCGGCGTATCGTAAGTGTGAATCGGCATATCGGCGACGAGCAGCGCCTGTTTCACGCCGCGAGCCACCGCGCGCGTGTGATGCAACATCTCTTCCAGCGTCACGGCAGTCGTGTCTTGATAACCGAGCACCACCATTCCTAACGAGTCGCCCACGAGGATGAGGTCGATGCCGGTTTCGTCGAGCAAACGCGCCGTCGGATAATCGTAGGCTGTCAGCGCGGTGATTTTCTCACCGCGTTGCTTCATTTGGCGAAAATCTTTCATCGGCGCTGCTCCGAAGATCAGCCGCCGATTTGAGAACGCAAGCTGTAGCAAAAGCGGCGCCGCACGGGCGCATTCCAAGACGCGAGTGAAAATGGCCGCCCGCAATCACAGCGACGTTTACCAGTCGTGCGCGAACCGAACCACGTTGCCAGGCTCCTTCAGTTTCGCGAGCAATTCCCTGATAGTTTTTCTCTGGTTAGGCAAAATCAGCTCTGGCCGAATATCGGCCAGCGGTTGAAGGACAAACTTTCTCAGGTGCATCCGCGGGTGCGGCAGTTGCAGGCGCTCATCCTCGATGTCGCGGTCGCCGCAGTAGAGAAGGTCGATATCGATCGTTCGCGAAACATTTTTGGCATGATCGCGCCGGCGCCCTAACGCTTCTTCGATTCGAATGAGTTGTTCAAGCAAGCTCGCGGGATCGCCTTCGTAATCAAATTCAACGACTGCGTTTAGAAATTTGTCCGCTCCCGGTTCGCAACCGACCGGCTCCGTCTCGTAAATCGCCGAAGAAAGAATCGGCGGCTTCACATTTGAGAGACCGAGAATTGCGCTTCGTGCGGCGCGCAAATTCTTGAGCCGATCACCAACGTTCGATCCAAGGGCGACTGCAGTTCTCATGGTAATGGCTGTAGCGGAAGTCTATGACCGCCGTGCTGGATTCATTCGGCGCTCACAGAGCGCCCTACAGTTCTACAGCACCAGCACATCCTGCATCGAATAAAGCCGTGGCGGTTTTCCCATGATCCATTCCGCCGCGCGCAAGGCGCCTCGCGCAAAAATCTCGCGACTCGCTGCACGATGCGTGAGTTCAAGGCGCTCGCCGGGCCCGCTAAAAATTACGGTGTGCTCGCCGACTACATCACCTTCGCGAATTGATTGAACCGGTATTTCGTCTCCGATTTCTTGCGACGCTTTCAAGCCCTCAGCGAGAGTTTTGGCTGTACCGCTGGGCGCATCTTTTTTCATCTTATGATGCGTTTCAACAATCTCCGCACTAAAATCGCGGCCAAGCCGTTCCGCAGCTTTGCGCGTTAACCAGAAGAGCACATTGACTCCAACGCTGAAGTTAGACGCGAACACAATCGGCAACGATTTCGCGGCGTGTTCAATCACGCGGCGTTGCTCTGGGGAATGGCCAGTCGTTCCAATGACGACCGGCTTATTATGACGCAGCGCGCCGCGGCAGATCTCTTCGATCGCGTCGGCGCGGCTGAAATCGATCGCCACATCGCAACTTTTCATCGCTGCCTCGATTGAATCGCCCAGATCGCATTGCGCGACGATGTCGATTTTCGAATCCTTCGTGGCAAGGTCGCGAAGAGTTTTCCCCATGCGACCAGCCGCGCCGATGAGCAACACGCGCACGCGCGACTTCATTTGTTTTGCTCGAATTCTTGCAGCGTTTTTCGTAAACGCGCCTGGTTCGCTTCGCTCATCTCGCACAACGGCAAACGAACATCGCCCGACATCGCGCCGCGCCAGCCGAGGGCCGTCTTCACGGGCACCGGGTTTGGCTCGACAAACAAATCTTTAAACAATGGGAGCAATCTCCGATGCAATTTTTCCGCCGATTTCAAATCGCCTGATTCACAGGCGCCGATGAGCGCACAGACCTCAGAGGGAAACAAATTCGAGGCCACGCTTACCACCCCCGCTGCGCCAACGGACATGAACGGCAGCGTAAGCGAGTCGTCCCCGCTTAAAATTGTAAATGATTCAGGCAAACGGCGGCGCAATTCGCTGACACGCTCCACACTGCCGCTCGCTTCTTTGATCGAAACAATATTGCGGCACTCCTTTGCCGAACGCGCCACAGTTTCGGGATTGATGTCCACACCGCAGCGTCCGGGGATGTTATAAAGCATGATCGGCAGCGATGTGGCGTCGGCGATCGTTTTAAAATGACGGAAAAGTCCTTCCTGGCTTGGCTTGTTGTAATACGGAGCGACAAGCAGCGCGCCGTCGACGCCGAGTTTCTCAGCCATCTTCGTGTCGGCCACCGCGTGTTCGGTGGCATTTGAGCCTGTTCCCGCAAGGACGAGGCAACGTTTGTTCGCCGTTGCAACTGCAAGGCGGATCAGTTGTTCGCGTTCGTCGCGCGAAAGCGTCGGCGATTCGCCGGTAGTTCCGATCGCGACAATTCCTGTGATCCCCGCAACGATCTGCGTTTCGATAAGTTTTTCGAAAGCAGTAACGTCAATGCCGCCGTTGCGAAATGGCGTGACCAGTGCTGTAAACGTGCCGCGAAACATCTTCGTTTGTAGCGGCGGTCTCTGACCGTCGCAACTTTCCTCCTCCTTCAACTCGAACGGCGCTCGGAGAGCGCCGCTACAGATAAGTTAGATTTCGATTGTTCCTTCGAAAACAAATTCCGCGGGACCAGTGAGCGTGACGGCGCGAAACTGATTGCCGCTCTTTTCAAATCCGACCTGTAATTCGTCTCCCCCGCGCGCAATTACCCTAATAGGTCCATTCACCTGTTCGATAGCGGCGAAGATGAGCGCGCTCGCGACCACGCCGGTGCCGCATGCGAGCGTTTCGTCTTCCACACCACGTTCGTACGTGCGGACAGCAATTTTGTTGGCTCCGCGTTTCTGAATGAAGTTTACGTTTGCACCCTTTGGCGAAAACATTTTGTGACAACGAATTGCGGAACCCTCTCGCCGGACATCTATATCGTCGATTTCTGGAACAGGAATTACTACGTGCGGCACGCCGCTATTGATGAAGTGGACGGTTTTGTTTTCATCGGCCACGGGGAGCTTGATGGTTAGCCGTAAATCGGTCGGTTCGGTCATCTGCAGCGTCACAAGATCACCCACCAACTCCGCCGCAATCACGCCCGCGGGCGTTTCAAAAGAAATTTTGTCCTGCGCTCCAGCAATCTTGTTTGTAAAACGGGCAAAGCAGCGGGCGCCATTCCCGCACATTTCTGCTTCTCCTCCATCGGCATTAAAGTAGCGCATGCGAAAGTCTGCACGGTTCGATGCTTTTTCGATTAACAAAATTCCGTCCGCACCAATGCCGCGGTGGCGATCGCAAAGCCGCGCAATTTGGGTGCGATTCAGATGGATGTCCCCTGCCCTGTTATCGAGCAGAATAAAATCGTTTCCCGCGCCGTTCATTTTCGTGAAACGCAGCATACGTTTCGTTTAGCATACGTCGGTCACCAAGGCCAACGCGAGGCTGTACCGGCGCCCCTCTGAGCTTCGCATAATGGCGGCTATCGGAGACCGCTGGTACAAGAAACGCCAATCAACGTTGCCAGATGGACTTTCGGCGTTTACTTATGCGCCGTGCAAAATCGTGGCGTGTGGATTGTGCTGGCGCTTGTTGGGCTCTCTCTGCGGACATCCGCCGCCGAAGACTACAACGCCCTGATTCTTGATCAGATTAAACAGATGCCGCAAGGCGGCCGTTATTCTGTTTCGCGCTTCGCAAAAATTCGCCTTCAATCTTCGGCGCATTTTGAGTCCGGCAAATTTTTCATTCTGCCGTCGGGACCAAGTTTCTGCTCGGGCGCAACATATCTGGTGTTCATCAGAACAATCGAGGCTTTGCGCGCGCGAGGCGAGGTTCATCTGGACTATGCCACGCTCGAAAAGCTGATCATTCGGGATCAGCGCGATGGCGAAGGAATCTGGGGCCGCTGGAACGCGAACGGGCCGGGCACTGCCCGTCTTTTTCACGAACTGCAGCTGGGGCGGAACTTCGATAATTTCGATCAGGCGAAGCCGGGCGATTTCATGAAAATTTTCTGGTCGCGACAGGTCGGAAAGAACGAGCACGGACACTCCACGATTTTTCTGGGGATGGAGAATCGCGCGGACGGCCAATACGTCCGGTATTGGTCGAGCAACATTCCAGCTGGTTACGGCGAGAAATCTGTACCGCGAAGCAAGATCGCCTACGCCATTTTTTCGCGTCTTCAGACACCTGCGAATCTGGCGCGAATCAATAGCGCGCCTTTGGTTGATACCTATTTGGCATCTCTGCTTCGGGCTCGTTCCAGTATTGTCGAAGCCGGCACGAAGTGCGGGCTTTGATCCTTTGCTGATCGTGGCGGTTTGGACGGCCGGTCTCCAAGCCATTTGTCAAAACTGGCTTGCCTCACCGCAAGCCGATCTTTAAAACGAAGGAATGCTTATCGAAACCTTAAAGCGTCATTGGTGGGTCCCGGTGATAAGGGGTGTCGCTGCAATTATCTTCGGAGTAATGGCGTTCGTGTATCCTGGCTTAACAGTAGCGGTCCTGGTGCTGTTATTTGGAGCTTGGGTGCTCGTCGACGGTGTCTTCCGCGTTGTTGGTGCGATTGGACATCGTGCTTCCGATCCAGAATGGGGATTCCATCTAATCATCGGAATTCTCGGGATTATCATCGGATTCCTCACGTTCCATGCCCCACGGATAACCGCGCTGGCGCTGGTCATTTATATCGCGGCGTGGGCGCTAATGATTGGCGCAACAGAGATTGCGCTGGCGATTAAGCTGCGCCGTGAAATTAAAGGCGAATGGTTCCTCATCCTTATGGGACTGGTTTCAATTCTCTTCGCTATCATGCTTTTGTGGAACCCGATCCCCGGTGCTCTCGCACTCGTGTGGCTCATTGGGTCCTACGCGATCGTGTTCGGAATCCTGGGGATTATTTTGGGCTTCCGCTTGCGCAGCTTACCGACATTGCCCGTGCGCTAGTGAGCAGAAAATTCGTTCTTCCTTTTGCTCGTGCTTCGGCACTCAACGCCGGCGCGAAAAAGCACGGTTAAGGTCGGTAAAGACTTAAACGGCAGTTTTTGGATGCGGCCGTTCACCCGGCCGGGCATTTCATCTCCTCGCATCTAAGGGGAATTCCTGCGACGAGTGCGTTTTTGCGCGACCAAATGCGTCCGCAGTGGTTTTGTTGGAAAAAAATGCGGCTTGGCGTGCTAGATTGGGCGATTACTCTACGGCTCTGGAATATGAAATGTCTCATGTTCTGCGTCGGATTCGCGACGGCGAAGAGAAGCCGATTTTTCTAATGCCCCAGCTTTATGAAGAAAGCTTCCATTACTAAAAAGGTGCGCCCGCGGAATCGCTCGAACACTAACGGAAGTGAATTCGAGACGACGCAATTGCTTGCAGCATTGATGGCGTTCAAACGCGGGGATTTTTCCGCGCGACTCCCGGAGCACTGGACAGGTGTAGCCGGCAAGATCGCAGACACGTTCAACGACGTGATCAGAACCAATCAGCGCATGACGCAGGAGTTGGAACGCATCGTGCGTGTGGTTGGAAAGGAAGGCCGTATTACGCAACGCGCATCATTGAGCGACGTGTCAGAGTCTTGGGGCGATGCCATCGGATGCGTGAATGTTTTGATCGAGGATCTGCTCCGTCCTACCAGTGAGATTGCGCGTGTCATCGGTGCGGTCGCGAAGGGAGATCTATCCGAAACGATGGCGACTGAGATTGAAGGACAGGCGCTCAAGGGCGAGTTCTTGCGAACGGCCAAGACTGTAAACGCTATGGTAGAGCAGCTTGGCGCTTTTGCGTCGGAGGTGACGCGCGTGGCGCGCGAAGTGGGCACGGAAGGAAAACTAGGCGGCCAGGCAAAGGTCAAAGGCGTTGCGGGTACCTGGAAAGATTTGACGGAGAACGTAAACCTCATGGCGTCCAATCTCACGTCGCAGGTGCGCAACATCGCGGCAGTGACAACTGCTGTGGCGAACGGTGATCTTGCGAAGAAAATCACTGTAGACGTTCGGGGCGAATTCCTCGAACTGAAGGACACCATCAACAAGATGCTAGATCAGCTCCGTTCGTTCGCGTCGGAAGTGACACGCGTGGCGCGTGAGGTCGGCACAGAGGGGATCCTCGGTGGCCAGGCAAAAGTCGAAGGGGTTTCGGGGACGTGGAAAGCCTTGACGGACTCGGTGAACTCGATGGCCTCCAACCTGACCTCGCAAGTCCGTAACATCGCTGCGGTGACAACAGCTGTAGCCAATGGCGATCTATCGAAAAAAATCACGGTCAAGGTCAAAGGCGAAATTCTGGAATTGAAAAACACCATCAATACCATGGTGGACCAGCTTTCATCCTTCGCGTCGGAGGTGACGCGCGTGGCGCGTGAGGTTGGCACCGAAGGAAAACTCGGCGGTCAGGCTGATGTCAAAGGCGTCGCCGGCACATGGAAGGATTTGACGGACAAGGTCAACCTCATGGCGTCCAATCTCACGGTACAACTGCGGGACATGTCAAAGGTGGCGACCGCCATCGCCAGCGGCGACTTGACCCAAAAAATCACGGTGGATGTGCGCGGCGAGATTCTACAGATCAAAAACGTCATCAACACCATGGTGGACCAGCTTTCTTCCTTCGCCTCGGAAGTGACCCGTGTTGCACGCGAAGTCGGCACGGGAGGGAAACTCGGCGGCCAGGCTGCTGTCGAGGGCGTGGCGGGGACGTGGAAGGACCTGACTGATTCAGTGAACTCGATGGCGTCCAACCTTACCGCACAAGTGCGCAATATTGCTGATGTCACAACCGCTGTGGCCAAGGGTGATTTGTCCAAAAAAATCACCGTGGATGTGCAGGGCGAAATTCTCGAGTTGAAGGACACGATCAACACGATGGTAGATCAACTTTCGTCGTTCGCCGCAGAAGTGACGCGCGTCGCCCGCGAGGTCGGCACGGAAGGCAAACTCGGCGGCCAGGCGCAGGTGCCGGGGGTCGCCGGCACGTGGAAAGATCTGACTGATTCAGTGAACTCGATGGCGTCCAACCTTACCGCACAAGTGCGCAACATTGCCAACGTGACGACCGCAGTGGCTAGCGGCGACTTGTCCAAAAAAATCACCGTGGATGTGCAGGGCGAAATTCTCCAGCTCAAGGACACGATTAACACGATGGTGGATCAGCTTCGCTCGTTCGCGTCAGAGGTAACGCGGGTAGCGCGTGAAGTCGGCACGGAAGGCAAACTGGGCGGCCAGGCCACCGTGAGAGGCGTCGCCGGCACGTGGAAGGACTTGACGGACAACGTGAATCTGATGGCAGGCAACCTGACGAGCCAGGTGCGCAACATCGATGCGGTGATCGCGGCGGTGGCAAAGGGCGACTTGTCCAAAAAGATCACTGTGGATGTCAGGGGTGAGATATTGGTTCTGAAGAACACCATTAACACGATGGTGGATCAGCTTTCTTCGTTCGCCGCGGAGGTCACGCGCGTCGCCCGCGAGGTCGGCACCGAAGGCAAACTGGGCGGGCAGGCCGACGTGAAAGGCGTTGCCGGCACCTGGAAAGACTTGACGGACTCTGTGAATTTTATGGCTTCCAATCTAACTGCTCAGGTCCGGAACATCGCCGCCGTCACGACGGCAGTGGCCACCGGCGATCTCACCAAAAAAATCACCGTGGATGTGCAGGGCGAAATTCTCCAGCTCAAGGACACGATTAACACGATGGTGGATCAACTGCGCTCGTTCGCGTCAGAGGTAACGCGGGTAGCGCGTGAAGTCGGCACGGAAGGCAAATTGGGCGGCCAGGCGCGCGTGCGCGGCGTTGGCGGCACCTGGAAAGACCTGACCGACTCTGTGAACTCGATGGCGTCCAATCTCACCGCGCAGGTCCGCAACATTGCGGCGGTGACCACAGCCGTCGCGATGGGCGACTTGTCTAAGAAAATCACCGTTGATGTTAAAGGCGAGATTCTGGAGTTAAAGGACACGATCAACACGATGGTGAACCAACTCCGCTCGTTCGGATCGGAGGTTACTCGTGTCGCGCGCGAAGTCGGTTCCGAAGGCAAACTGGGCGGACAAGCCGATGTGCGCGGGCTGGCGGGTGTATGGAAAGACCTCGGCGACAACGTCAACTTCATGGCGTCGAATCTCACGACACAAGTGCGCAACATCGCTGCGGTGACCACTGCGGTTGCCACTGGCGATTTGTCCAAAAAAATCACCGTGGATGTGCAGGGCGAAATTCTAGAATTGAAAAACACGGTCAACACGATGGTGGACCAACTGTCGTCATTCGCCGATGAAGTCACTCGCGTAGCGCGCGAAGTGGGCATGGAAGGCAAGCTCGGTGGCCAGGCCGTGGTGAAAGGCGTTTCGGGAACTTGGAAAGATCTTACCGACAACGTAAACTTTATGGCGTCCAACCTGACTGATCAGGTGCGTGGCATCGCCAAGGTGGTGACGGCAGTCGCAAATGGCGATTTGAAACGCAAACTTTTCCTCGAAGCGAAGGGGGAAATTGCCGAGCTCGCCGAGACGATCAATAACATGATCGATACGCTCGCGACCTTCGCCGATCAGGTTACGACCGTAGCTCGCGAAGTGGGCGTCGAAGGAGAACTCGGCGGTCAGGCGAACGTGCCCGGCGCCGCTGGTACATGGCGGGATTTGACCGATAATGTCAATCGACTGGCAGCAAATCTGACTACGCAGCTTCGTGCTATCGTTGATGTCGCAACAGCAGTGACCAAGGGCGATCTCACGCGTTCAATTCAGGTGGAAGCACGAGGCGAGGTTGCGTTCGTCAAGGACAACATCAACGAAATGATCCGCAATCTGAGGGACACCACGTTGCGGAACAAGGAACAAGACTGGCTCAAGACAAACCTCGCCGAATTCACCCGCATGCTGCAGGGACAACGCGACTTCCTGACGGTTGGCAAACTCATTCTATCCGAGCTCGCTCCGCTGGTTTCAGCGCAGCAAGGCGCTTTCTACATGATCGATAATTCTAACGGAGAATCGGAGCTTAAGCTGCTGGCGAGCTACGCTTCCCACGAAGGCAATGGCGCAAAGAACCGCTTCAAAATGGGTGAGAGCCTGGTGGGACAAGCGGCGTTGGAAAAACGGCGCATTCTTCTGACTGATGTACCGAACAACTACGCGAAAGTGAGTTCCGGCCTGGGCGAATTTCTCCCGACGAACATCGTGGTACTGCCGATTCTTTTTGAAGGAGAAGTAAAAGCGGTCATCGAACTTTCCTCGCTCGAGCGCTTCAACTCGACGCATCAGGCATTTCTCGACCAGTTAACGGAAAGCATCGGAATCGTCCTGCACACCATTGAAGCAAACACGCGGACGGAAAATCTGCTCAAGCAATCGCAGTCGCTCGCGACGGAGCTTCAGAATCGTCAGGAAGAGTTGCAGAAAACGAACCTGGAATTGGCAGAAAAAGCGCGCTCCAATCTGGCGAAGGATCAATTTCTGGCCATGCTTAGCCACGAATTGCGCACGCCTCTTACGCCAGTGCTCGCCGCTGCTCTCGCACTGGAGAGCGAGCCGGCATTGCCGGAAGAGATTCACGAATCGCTGCAAATGATCCGCCGCAACGTGGAACTGGAGGCGCGGCTGATCGATGACTTGCTCGATCTGACGCGCATCGATCAAGGCAAGGTGCAACTCAATTTTGAGATCGTTGACGCGCATAGTCTCTTGCAAACTGCCGTCGAGATTTGTCAGGCGGAAATCGATCGCAAGCATCTGGCGCGTTCCCTTAACCTCGGCGCACGAAAAGTCCATATGCGAGCAGATCCGGCGCGACTGCAGCAGATTTTTTGGAACCTGATAAATAACGCGGTGAAATTTACACCGAGCGAGGGGAAGATTTCCATTTCCACGAGCAACGATTCCAACGGACAACTGCGTGTCGAAATCGCGGATACCGGACTGGGAATTGAGCCTGAATCACTGCCGAAAATCTTCGATGCTTTTGAACAAGGTGGCCGGACACAGCTTGGCGGACTGGGTCTGGGTTTGGCCATCAGCAAAGCGCTTGTAGAAGCGCACAAAGGGACAATCACTCCGCAAAGCGCCGGTCGAAATAAGGGCTCAACGTTTACATTAGTTTTTCCGACCTGCGAAAAAGCGGAGGCGCAAATCGCCCCGGCGGCTTCACCGAGGCTACCGGAACGCCAGCCCATGCGGATCCTGCTTGTTGAAGATCACGAAGATACAAACCGCTCGCTCACGAATTTACTTCGGCGGCGTGGCTATCATGTGCAATCAGCGCTAAACTTTCAATCTGCCGTTAATCTAAGCGCAAACGAGCAATTTGATGTGCTCATCAGCGA
>WNFO01034541.1_pt1 | contig 10993 bp, 9 predicted proteins | sample 5400251 | NCBI WGS metagenome assembly WNFO01 (sample SAMN13153354, study PRJNA577476) | soil metagenome | isolation source: 100 cm saprolite under Madrone tree | place: USA:California | collected 2016-06-14 | reverse complement strand
AGACGCCGATCGCCGTCTCGCTCGACATGCACGCCAATCTCTATGACGCAATGATCGCCAACGCGACGGTCGTCACCGGCTATCGCACCTACCCGCACATCGACACCTACGAGACGGCCAATCTCGCCGGCGAGATCCTGCTGCGCGCGCTCCGCGGCGAGGTGAACCCGGTCATGGCGTGGCGCAACGAGCCGATGCTGCCGCATGTCATGCGGCAAGGCACCGACGACCATCCGAACAAGGAACTACAGCACCGCTGCGCGGCAATGAGCGCCGAGGGCGCGCTGGTCGCGAGCCTCTTCACCGGGTTTCCGCATGCCGACATCACCAATGCAGGGCTGAGCGCCGTGGTGGTCACCGACGGTGACTTGAAGCTCGCCGAAGGGTTGCGCGACGAACTCTTGGGCCGGGCCTGGGTCGAGCGCGAGGCCTTCGTCTACAAGATAGAGCCATTGCAGGAGTCGGTCTCCCGTGCCAAGGCAATGCCGGCGCCTCACCCCGGAGAAGGCCCGATCGTATTGCTCGACCATTACGACAACTGCGCCTCCGGCGGCACGATGGATACGACGGCGGTGCTCGCGGAGATCTTGCGGCAGGGCCTCGAGAGGTAACTTTGTCGATCGGCGGCAAGATTGCGATGCCGTCGATCCCGGTCAACAGTCCGCCCTTGACCGTAACCGGCACAGTCGAGACCATCTCCAACGGCCGCTACAAGAACCGCGGCCCGATGGCACGCGGGATCGCGATGGACATGGGCGCGGCGGTCGTGCTCGACACCGGGGCGGCCGAGATCGTCCTGATCTCGCACCATGTCGAGCCCTCCGACCTCAACTGCCTCGTAAGCCTCGGCATCGACCCCATGCAAAAGCGCTACGTTATGCTGAAGAGCCGCATCCATTGGCGGGCCAGTCTCGGCCCAATGGCGACAGAGGTGGTCGAGTGCGCCGGGGTCGGCGTGTGCACCTCGGATTACGGGCAATTGCAGTTCCAGAAGGTGCGCCGGCCGATGTATCCGCTTGACCTGTCCAACCGCTAGAATCTCAGCTGCGAATGGTTGCGGCCCAATCCACCGCCTGCGGCGTTGTCACACCCATCGACACATAAATGCTCATCAGCGCTTCCACGCCGAAATCCGCCGGTCTCACCCACTCTACCGGGACATAGACCAGGCACCCTCCGACCGGAATGGGCGCGGAGGGGACGAGCACGACATGATATTGCTGATCACCGATCGTGATCGGCTTGGGCATCGGCAGCAGTCCGAGAACGGCGGCGCCCCCTTCGCCGCCAAAGAAACACCAGACCGGACTCATGCTCTTGAGGCCATCCTGGTTCTTTCGATCGACGATGGCAACAAACCGCTTGGTCACATCGTAGAGGTTGCCGACGAACGGGATACGCTGCATCAGCGAATCGATCAGACTGCGCACGCGGCTTTCGAGGCGGGATTCGACCGCGAGCCCGAGCAGATAAACCAGCCCGACCACGACGACCGCCCCGAGCGCATAAGCAGCGATAGGGGAATTCGAAAAGTTGAAGCCGATCGAGATCAGGACGCGGCCGATCGCGCTGTCTGGACCGAGATATGCGTAAATAAAGGTGCCGACCCAAACGATAACGGCAACAGTCACTGCCAGCGGGAGCAGGACGAGAAATCCTGCGATGAACGTGCGAAAGCGGCTGATCATCGGTCACCATCTCTCATGGAGTTCCACGAGAAAGATAGGCAAAGACGATTGCAAAACCGAGATGACGAGCGGGCTGGTCCCCGACCGGGTCCAGGCGCCGTTCGATACGATCGTGACGAGTGGCGCGCCCGGGCGCAACCCGCGGAAAACCTCTCCGCTAGGTCCTCCCGCCAGCTGCGAACCGGTCGAGAACGAGCCTCGCCCGAAAATCGGCGCTGGCCGTTGCTTTCTCCGGTTCTAGCGGGATCCCGGTCGCATCGGCGACGCGGTAGATCGCGTTGAAGAGGCCGACCACGCCCGCGGCGTCGACCAGCCCGGACGGGCCCAGCGCCGCCGTCAGAACGTTGCGTGCTCTTGCCAGCGCGCTGTCGTCTTCGCCGACTACTGCCTCAGCAAATGCGACCAGCAGGTCGCCGTGGGGCACGCCTCCGTCGCCCTCAGCGGCGCCGGTGATCACCGCGAGATCGTAGGTCTTGTCATCGGTCCGTCCGCTCGCACGGAGCAGCAAGGCATGACTGGTGGTTCAATAGAGACATCGGTTGAGCGCCGATACCCGCGCCGCCAGCAACTCGATCTGGGCATGGCTGATCGCCCGATACTCGAGGGAGAAGTCGCGCATCGCCGCGCCCGGCAGGTATTGGTGGGCCACCAGATCGAAGAAGCTGCGCGCTTCTTCGGGCACCAGGCTCATCGCCATCATGATATTGGCCGGCGGCCGATCGGTCGGGTAGAGCCCGGCGTCTCCTTCGCTCACATCCGCGGGCTCGACCCATGGGACCCACGCACCTCCCGGCTTGGCGCCTAGCGGACGGTAGCGCGATGGTGCGCCCGACTCCGGTATCGGCAGCGGCGGCATGTTGTGGCCGAGCCCCCGCGTCATCGTATCGATCACGACAGTGTGGGCGACCACGCTGACGATCTCGACATATTGCTCCTCGGTGAGACCGCCTTTGATTACACCGCGATACCAGCGCTCCCCGAGGCGGCCCGGATCGGTCACCACATGATGCACCACCTCGACCGCGATTTCGGGCAATTGGCCTAGGCTATCGTGGGTGCCCTCGATCGCGAAGGAAGACAGTGCCCCCTTCCGGCGGCGACAGAGGGTGCACAGCGATGCCTGTCGCGTTTCAGAAACGATCGCGACACGCGCGGCGCCATCCCACCACGTGCCGGGCCGTGCTATGTGCGTCCAAGCGCGGGCATGGGCGGCCGCCAAATCATCGCGAATCGGGAAGGCTGTGGAGGCAGGGAACTCAGACGTCATCAGCGGCCCCGTGATGATCGTGCGGGTTAGCAGGCTGGCGCCGCCGGTGCCGGGAGTCAATCAGCTTCGCCATAGTTTCGCTCGAGAGGAAGATGTGTCGATCCTGTAGCCGCACGGGCAGGGCCGGGTTAGGGTGAGGGCCTCCGAACAGGAGGAAAGCATGGACGCCACCAATCTGCTCGAAGCCGATCGGCGCTATCTCGTCCACCCGCTGCACCATCCCGCTGATCATCGCCAGCCGCTGGTCGTCGTCGAGGGGAAGGGCGCGATGCTGCGCGACGCCGACGGCCGCGAATATATCGATGGGCTCTCGGGGCTGTGGAACGTCAATATCGGCCATGGCCGGGGTGAGCTGGCCGACGCGGCAAGCGCGCAGATGCGGCGGATCGCCTTCGCCTCGGCCTATATCGGCGCCACCAACGAGCCGGCGGTCCGGCTCGCCGAGAAGATCGTCGGGCACGCCTACCCCAACACCGCCGCCGCCTATTTCACGACCGCCGGCGCCGAGTCGAACGAGTCCGCGTTCAAATTCGCGCGCTATTTCTGGAAGATCAAAGACAAGCCGGAAAAGACCAAGATCATCTCGCGCGTTCACGCCTATCACGGCGTGACCCTGGCGGCGATGAGCGCTACCGGCATGGCGGCCTATCACAAGATGTTCGGGCCGCTGGTGCCCGGCTTCATCCAGGTAGCGCCGCCTTACCCCTACCGCTGGGCCGGCAACGAGGAGCCTGGGATCGGTGCAGCCGACGCGGTCGAGAAAGCTATCCTCACCGAGGGTGCGGACACAGTCGCGGCGGTGATCGCGGAGCCGGTCATGGGGGCAGGCGGCGTCATCGTGCCGCCGGCGAGCTATTTTCCGCGGCTGCGCCAGATCTGCGATTGCTACGACGTTCTGCTGATCGCCGACGAGGTGATCACCGGGTTCGGCCGTACCGGGAGATGGTTTGCACTCGGCCATTGGGGGATCGAGCCGGACCTCGTCTCTTTCGCCAAAGGCGTGACCAGCGGGTATCTGCCATTGGGTGGTGTGCTCGCCTCGAAACGCGTGCACGAGGCGATCGAAAGCGCGCCGTTGGATCGCAGATTCATGCACGCGGCGACCTATTCCGGCCACCCCGTGTGTTGTGCGGTCGGGCTGCGTAATGTCGAGATCATCGAGAACGAGGGGCTCGTCGAGCGCGCCGCAGTCATGGGACGGCGCCTGCTGGAGGGGCTCGAGGAGCTGCGCGATTTGCCGGTCGTCGGCGATGTGCCATCACTCGCGAGGCGCTGGCGCGCGGGCTCTTGCCGCGCATTCGGCCGGGGAGCGCCGACCCGCCGGTCGGTGATACGATCTGCCTGGCGCCGCCTTTGATGACCCCGACTGAGGTGCTCGACCGCATCCCGCAGATCCTGCGCGCGGCGATCGTGGCCGCAACTGACTGATTCCATGGCTCGAAAAGGTATTGGAATCGTCATCGAGGGCGCGACCGGTCGGCTCGGCAGCACCCAGCACCTGCGGTCCCTGATGGCGATGTCCGGTGAAGGTGGGCTGCTGCTCGCCAATGGCGACCGGCTGGTGCCGCAACCGGTGTTGCTGGGTCGCGACTCCCAGAAGCTCGCGGCACTGGCGGCGGCGAATGCCGGTCTCAAATGGAGCACCGATCGCGACGCCTGTCTTGGTGACCCGGGCATCGCGATCTATTTCGACGCGACCGCGACCGGAGGACGGTCGGCGCGTGTCAGGGCGGCGCTCGACGCCGGCAAGCAGGTCTATGTTGAAAAACCGCTCGCCGAAACCCTGGCGGAAGCCCTGGATCTGACGCGCCGCGCCGAGCGCACCGGTCTCAAGAATGGTGTCGTGCAGGACAAGCTGTTCCTGCCCGGGCTCACCAAACTGAGCAAGCTCTATGAGGCTGATTTCTTCGGCCGCGTTCTATCGATCCGGTTGGACTTTGGCTGGTGGGTATTTGACGGCACGCCCTACCCGGCGCAACGGCCGAGCTGGAATTATCGTAAGGCCGCCGGTGGCGGGCTGATCCTCGATATGTTCGCGCATTGGCGCTACGTCTTCGACCGCCTGTTGGGGGAGGTCAAATCGGTGTCGTGCCGCCACACGACCGCGATCCCTAGGCGTCGCGACGAGACCGGCAAACGTTACGATGTCGATGTTGAGGACACCGCCTTTGCGATTTTCGAGCTCGCGGGCGGAGTTCTCGCGCAGGTCAGCTCGTCTTGGGCGAGCCGCGTCAAGCGCGACGACCTTCTGCAAATCCAGGTCGACGGCACCTTGGGCTCGGCAGTGTGCGGCTCCCACCGCTGCTTTGTGCAGCCGCTCGTCGCCACGCCGAAGCCGTTTTTCGACCCGGAACGGCCGCAGCAGATGGTGTTCGACGAGCAATGGCAGGAGATGCCGGATATCGATCCGGTGCGTAACGGCTACCGCGCCGGCTGGGAGCTTTTCCTGAGGCACGTCGCAGAAGACGCGCCATTCCCCTCGCCTTTCCTTGAGGGTGCCAAAAGCGTTCAGCTGGCCGACGCCTGCTATCTAAGCAACCGCGAGCGGCGTTGGATAGATCTCCCGGAACTAAAGCTGTGAGATGATGGCCGACAGCAGCATTATCGCTGCGCCCCTTTTTGCTTTTAGGAAATCACGCTAACCCCGGGCGCCTTAGGCGGCTGCCGCCCTTGTTGACGTCGCCTCCTCCGGCGATCGCTGGGCGCTCTCGCCACTCGGATCGGCGCGGCGAAAATAGAGATGCACGGCAGTACCGATGCCTTCGACACTTTCAACGCGGGCGAAGCCGCCCAGCCGGCGCACCAATTCATGGGCGGCGGCGACCGCGGGTCTGACCGTCACTGCCGGGTCGAAAATACTCTCGAGGTATTCCGCAGAAAAGCCCGAGCCGTTATCCTTGACCGTCAGTCGCACATAGTCTCCCACAGCACCCGCGGCGAATTCGACGACTGCGTCGTCATCGATCGTATATTGGCGAGTTCCGACGACGAGGTCGCCGCCACCCAGCATGTCGGTGACCGCTGCGGCGAGGAGATCGCGGACCACCTTGGCGACTGCATCCGCGTCGGCGAGACACGGCCACAGGTCGGGCAGCAGCGAAAAGCGACAATCTATGGAACGTGGAAGTCGCCGCCGGAGAGATCGTTCGAGCGCCGCGAGCGTAGCGTTCAGGTCGGTTAATCGCGGTTCCGGCGCCACCCTTCTATTGGACACAATAGAACGACGCATCGCTATTGTCAGGCGCTTCATCGCATCCGACGCAATGGTGTGCCATCGCGCGACGCCAGCTCTGAGGCCAAGCTGCAGATGGCCCACCAGGTTGCCGAACAGACCGTGGAAACGATCAAACAATCGAGTGAGTCGATCGGTGCGCCTACGGGGTGTTGCGGCGCCGGACGTCGGAGTTCGGACTAACTCCCCATCCGGGGCGCCGCGGGCGCCGGTCTTGGCCGTTGTCGCAGGAGCGCTCCATCGGAACCGTCGGCGCCACAGCAGGCTCGCCGTGACGGACAACGCAAGCGCGCCAGCCGCCGCGAGGAGCGCAGAAACCGGCCAATCCCGCCCGACAACCGTTGCTGGTTTGTATAGGAACGCTTCGAGATCGACCGGTCGCGAAATGACCCCGATATCGATCAAGCGCTGTTGAATTTGGGCCCAGCGTTCCGGGTTCGAGTCTCCGAGCGCTACTTCGGGATAACGGGCGAGCTTGCGCGCCACCTCGGTCTGGTAGCGGGCGAATCCGACCGGATCGGAAACCGGTACTTGAACCGGCAGCTTGGCGAGAATACGCGCCGCGATTTCGTCGGGATGCTGCAGAGCGTAGTCCCAACCCCTGATCGATGCTTCGCGAAACCGCTGCACCATTGGCGGATCGGCTCTGGCTAAGCGCTGCAGTGTGAACAGGCTGTCCCCGTAAAATTCGGTTCCGTAGCTCGAAAGATTGAAGGCTTTCAGCAAAATCCCCCGTTCGCGCGCTAGCCAAGGCAGCTCCCAGGCCGAGCCCACCGCGGCTTCGACCCGGCGGCCGGCGAGCTCGTCGATCGTTCCCCCAGGCTCCATCGCGACAGATTTCACCCTTTCCGGGTCGATCCCTTCCCCGTAGAGTGCGGTACGCAACTCTAGATCGAGAATGTTGCTAGCTGGCAGTCGCCCAACTCTGCCGGCGAGGAGCGACGCGTCAAGCGAGAGGTCACGGTCGGTGCGGTAGTAGACTGCGGCACCGCTGTCTTGAAACACGGGCGCCAGCAGCAACAGAGATTGGCCTTGGGCTGCCCGAACCAGCAACTGAACCGTTCCGGTCGCAAACTGGGCACGACCCTCGGTTATTTCGCGGACCGGGTCAATCGGGCTCGCCCCAGGCGGGGTGCCCGGCTTGATCTCGACATCGAGTCCGGCCGCCTGATAAAAGCCTTGCCACAAGGCCGCGTAGTAGCCGGCAAACTCGAACTGCGGCTCGCGATGCAGTTGGAGCACGAGTTTGGTCTCGGCATTTGCAGCAAACGGCAACGCGGCGAGAGCAAGCGCAAACCAGGGCGCGCGGGTTGCCCCGGACGCAAATGCGTCCCGCGCAGCTGCGACAGGAATTTGTCTCGACATTTGCCCTCCCCTACGAGAGGCGGGACGGCCACACCCCCAAGGCCGAACCGCGATTGCCGAGCGCTGTTCCGATACGCCGTACGGCGGTGCTTCGGCATCGGCGCTGAAGACAGGCGCTCGACGCTCGCCCGCGTCGGATCAGCATAGGCGGCGGGCCGACTGCGCTCAAGTTCGTAGCCAATAGCGAGAGCGGATCTCCCGGCCATATTGCCCGATCCACGCGGGTCGGCGTAGCCTGCAAGAGGTCGCAAACACGGCAGACGGCGAATGAGGGTAGTGGTGACGGGCGGCGCGGGTTTTATCGGCTCGGCAGTTTGCCGGTTGCTCGTCGGCGAGTTCAACGTCACGGTCCTGAATGTCGATAAGCTGACCTACGCGGCAAATCTCGGGTCGTTGCGGGCAGTCGAGGCGAATCCGCGCTATTCCTTTCGCCGAGCCGATGTCTGTGATCGGCAGGCAATGTCCTCATTGCTCCAAACGTTCGATCCGGACGCCGTTCTCCATCTCGCGGCGGAAACTCATGTCGACCGTTCGATCGACGGTCCGGCCGAATTCATCAAGACCAACGTCGAGGGCACTTGCGTGCTGTTGGAGGCTGCGCTCGAACATTGGCGGAGGCTTCCGGCTGAGCGGGCAGCCCGCTTCCGTTTTCACCATGTGTCGACCGACGAGGTTTTCGGCTCACTCGGAGATACCGGCAAATTCACGGAGGCCACACCTTACCAACCGAACTCGCCCTACTCGGCATCGAAGGCGGCCTCCGATCACCTGGTCCGTGCGTGGCGGGAAACCTTTGGGCTGCCCACCTTGATCAGCAACTGCTCGAACAACTACGGACCCTGTCATTTCCCCGAAAAGCTGATCCCGCTTGTCATTCTGAGGGCGCTGCACGGCAAGCCGGTTCCGGTCTACGGGAACGGCGAGAATATCCGCGACTGGCTTTACGTTGAGGACCACGCTCGGGCGCTGTTCCTGATCTTGAGCGAAGGCAAGGCGGGAGAAAGCTACAATGTCGGCGGCAACGCCGAGCGGACCAATCTCGATGTCGTCGAGTCGATCTGCCGCTTGCTCGACGAAATGTTGCCCAAATCACCGCATCGACCGCATCGCCGTCTGATCACCTTTGTCACAGATCGGCCAGAGCCGATTTGGACGCAGAGGTACCGGGGCGAGCGACTTGGGGTCGGCGGCGATCGAGGCCTCGAAGAAGCGCCGCCCTCGGCACCCGCTGCCGAATAGGCTGTCGGCGCGGGTGGGCAGACCAGCAATATATTGCCATTTTACTATTATAAAATTGACAATTCCATAGTGATCTGGTAAGAGAACGCCCGGCTTGCCACCGAAACACCCGCTTGGCGGGGAGGATTGGGGTGAGGCCTGCCTGGCAAAATAATTTTGATGTGAATCGCACCAATGCCTGATCTCGCACCCTATTTCCCGCCGGTCATGTCCGATGTCGTGATCGACCTCTATCACGGTGACAAAATTAACGTAAATTTCTCTTCCGTGAAATCTACTGGCATCGACGCGGTGATCCTCAAGGCGACGCAAGGCATCAATTTCGTGGATCCGGCCTTTGCGCCGCGGGTTGCCAATGCGCGAGCCGCCGGGCTGCTGGTTGGGGCATATCACTTCATGGATGCTACGAGCCCGTGCGAGCAAATGGCAAATCTCCTATCCGTCGTCGGAGACACGGGCGATATTCTGCTGGTGGTCGATTTCGAGGTCTACGAGAGATCCCAACCGACCGCGGCGCAAGCCGCTGCAGCCGTCGTGATGGTCAAATCCGTGACGGGGCGATTGCCGGTTCTGTACACCGGCCGCTACGTGTTGTCCTCGCCCAATTCTATGCTGTCGCAGTGCCCACTGTGGCTTGCCGAATACGGTTCGCGCCCGATCTGTCCGCCGGGCTGGTCGCAATGGAAGCTGTGGCAGCATACCGACGGACGGGTCGGCAGCGGACCCATGACGGTGGCGGGCATCGGGCCCTGTGACCGCAGTCGCTTCGCCGGCACCGTCGACGAGCTCAACGCTTGGTGGCCCGCGGCAATAACCTAGCACTGGGACGCAGCGCTTCCCGGCGGTTTCCCGGTCGGCCGCTTCCCGCTGCGCCGGCGCGCGGCCCTCCATTGCCCATTCGCGGGTGGTGCTGCCGGTGGGTATCGAACCTACGACCTCTCCCTTACCAAGGGAGTGCTCTACCACTGAGCTACGGCAGCGTCCCCGCGCGACCGGAAGGCAATACACGAGGTCCCGGCGGCTGGCAAGGCATGCGGGTTGACGGCAGCACGTCGGTGTGAAACTCCCCGCGCGCCTGCTTTTGGGCCCGGATAGGATTTGCCTTACGTGGCAACCTTGAAATTGTTAATTAATTTCATATGTATAATGACAATTCGGTGGGCGACGGAGACGATGACATTCATTTCTGGAACAGTGGCGGGAACGATCGCTCCCCGCAGGCGGGCTGTCGCCCGTGATCGGCCGTTTCACAACCAAGGCGGGAAATGCGCCTGATTCCGTCCTGCAAAATCAGGCGACCCGGCGGGTACCACTCAATTCAAGATTATATATCTCTCTGCTAAGTGCGGTCGGTCGTCCACGCAACTGTTTGTCGTACCTGCCCAGGCCAGAGCGTAGGAATGCGAAAATTCGGATCGAGGAGTGGATGACTCCTTGACAGTTTGGGCTGTGCTCTCGTTGCATCCAGGTATGAGCGAACCTCCCCATTTGACGCCGAGAAAGAACAACAAGCGGGCAGCGCGCGAAGAGCGGCTGGCTAAGGAGTTGCGGATCAATCTGCTCCGACGCAAGGAACAAAGGCGCGCGCAGGATAGGCGGGCAGTTGCGCGATCAGAAGGATCGGATCGGGAACGCGAGCCACCGGCTTGAGCGGCGCCCCACGCTTCAGTAAAAGCAAGCGAGCGGTCGGGGGGCCGGCGTAGCTCGCAGATAGAGCGTGGAACAAGGGCAATGGATAAGATCCGCATCAAAGGTGGCGTGCCGCTCGAGGGGATTATTCCGATTGGTGGTGCCAAGAATGCGGCGTTGCCGCTGATGGCCGTGAGCCTGCTGACTCCGGATACGCTGACTCTCCAGAATGTCCCCGATCTGGCCGATATCACGACGATGGCGAACCTTCTCGTCCAGCACGGCGTCACTGTCGCGGTTGACGAGGCCGACGGAAATCGCGGGCATGCACTCGAATTATCGGCCGCACATATTACTTCGACGACAGCGCCTTACGATCTCGTCCGAAAGATGCGGGCTTCCATTCTTGTGCTCGGACCGCTTTTGGCGCGCTGCGGCCGAGCGCGAGTTTCCTTGCCCGGCGGCTGCGCGATAGGCCCGCGACCCGTCGATCTCCACATCAAGGGGCTACAGCGGCTGGGCGCTGAGGTGGAGCTGCATGGCGGTTATATCGACGCGCGCGCACCAAAGGGT
>WNFO01031440.1_pt1 | contig 10994 bp, 17 predicted proteins | sample 5400251 | NCBI WGS metagenome assembly WNFO01 (sample SAMN13153354, study PRJNA577476) | soil metagenome | isolation source: 100 cm saprolite under Madrone tree | place: USA:California | collected 2016-06-14 | reverse complement strand
CAGCTTGCGTGGTTATTTGACCAAATATGATTGTTCTTCAGGTCAGTTTTAGGCTTTTGATTTGCACCTTTGTTCCGACCGTGCCTTTACCGCTGACGTTTGTAGCGGACGTCAACCCTATTGGAGGGATTAGCAAGACAGACCTGAAACGTTTCATTGCCTGGGCCCAGGAGAACTTCCAGCTTCCAATTCTCTCCCGGTGAGGCCTTGTCCGCTGCCTGCTTTCCTCCTGTGGATCGATGTCGGAAATGTGGGAAGCTGAATGTATGGTCACATAGCTTTCTGACCGCCGTACCCACGGCCGAGTTGGAGCCTTTAACGGAAACATACGTACAGGCCGACGAGGTAAGTGCTCACCAGAAGCGGGCAGGTGTTGCGACGGACCGGAGCATACCCGCCCCACCACCGGCTTCATTTCTTTTGCCGACGCCTGTTGCTAATTCGCTTCAACCCTTTTTTTTTGACGCGCGTGCGCGCACACACACACCGCACACCAAAGGCCGACATGGGGATGACGTACGACGAGCTGTCCGAGTTTGGCCGGCTTCGCAAGGTGGACAAGTGTGGGCCGTATAGCATCTTCACAAAGCTGGTGCACGAATGGGGTGCCCGGCTATCACCTCGACAGATCGCCGAGAAGGTCAAACTGTTCTATTTTGAATACGCGCGCAACCGGCACAAGATGACGACCCTCACACCGTCTTACCATGCTGTACGCCGTGACACTTTTCTTTTACATCTTTCTTTTCTGACGGTTTGTTTTGGGAACGCGTAGGAAGCGTATAGCCCAGATGACAACCGTATGTCATTGGTTTTATTTTTTGGGACGGCATTGTGGCGTCTGGTTTTAAAATTCGACTATTCTTTTTTGCAGGGTTTGACATGCGTCCATTCCTGTACCCATCGCGTTTTCCGTGGCAGTTTAGGAAAATCGATGACGTCGCAGCATTGCTTCCCGACAGGTCGAGCGTGCTGAACTCAGTTGAGCCAGAACAGAAGAAAAAGACAGAATAAAGGATTAGTGATTTTTCAACTCCGCGGCGACGTGCTAGTCTCGCGTGGTCGGTGGGCAGTGTGCTGTACATAGAAATACAACGGGGTAGAGCGTGTGCTGTTGGAGATACTGTCCATCAGCATTGAATGGAAAAGGAGGCTGGAACGGCGGGTGTCTTAATTAATGCAAATTAGGAAGCAGTTGAAGGGTGTTCGGAAAAGGGAAGGTTTGTGAAATTCATTTATTTTCAAATTTATGTACTTTCTCGATATCCGGATTTGACACAGCGCAGGGAAACTGCCATCTTTGCTCGCTGCGGCCCAGGCGTAACGTGCCGCGACGTTCTGCCGTGCGTACTTGGCTCGTCATCATTCCGATTCATTTGCGAGTATTATTGGGAATGCTCCAGTCAGACCTTCTTTCGCCTCGGCGTAGAGCGTGATCCGCTCTCATTATGTCGACACCCCATAATCAGCGCCCTTTAAAAGGCCCCTCATATGACGAGGTGTCATGACTGCTTGCCCGTCGCTTCTTCTCACTCTCCCACACTACCTCACACCCACGTCCCTCACCTCTCCTGTGAAATGTCCTCCAAGTTCATCTCCCGCGCATCCTCGGTCTGTCATTTCACCCATTACCTTTATAGTCTGCTCACAGCCACCGACTAGACTTTCGTCCCGAACAGGTCTGGTGCCGCCGCACAGTCTAGTAGTGATAATGAGGCTGCCGTGAAAGAGTTCCAGGCTGTGGTAAGGAACCATCATGATCGTTACTGTATCAAGGAGCGTCGTTGGCTCAATCTCCGCGCGTGATTCGTTCCATTAGTTCAAGAGGAGCATCAACTCGTATCATGAACCATCCATCGTTGTGAGTACTCTATTGCGTGGCAGCGGGTGACATGTCTCGAATGATGTGGCGACAGGCGGCAGCTATTGATGCGTTCAAGCACATCAACTCGATGGATGACCGCAAGATGGCTGTAAGTCGTCAACCGGGTATACTCGATTTGCTGACGTGTCGACCAATGTGGCACACAGCTCGAACACGTCGTCGCGTTACTCTCGAAGCATGCAGATGGGCAACTGAAGGACAAAGTTAAGGAGCTTCAGGACAAGTTGATCGAGCTACGTGCGTTAATCCATTCTTTCTTGTTGTATGCGCATGGGCTTATTTGCCTGATGACGTGCGCCGCCTGACACAGTTTATGATGACCTCGCTCACCCTCCGGCGACGTACATCGGAACCCAATACGCGTATCGCAAGATTGATGGCTCTTATAACAATATCTGCGATCCTAGCATGGGCAAGGCCAACCTGCCGTACGCGCGTAGCGTGCAGCAGACGCACCCTCTCCCGCGTAACATGCTTCCCGATGCTGGACTTGTCTTTGATTCCCTCCTCAAACGTAAAAAGGTTGAGACCTTAGTTATTCTAATCTTGTCATCCGATGTTGACGCGTACGGTTTTAGTTTGTCAGGCACCCAGCCGGACTGTCCAGCATGATGTTTTCATTTGCGGCGCTCAAATTGATACATCACACTCATTCTTCTCGGAAAGCGTTTTCCGCACGTCTCACAAGGATGTGTCTATCAACGAGACATCCTCATACTGCGATCTCGCACCATTGTACGGCAACAATGAAGAGACGCTCAACAAGATTCGTGTGCTCGATGGCCGAGGGCTTCTCCAACCTGATACGTTCGCCGAAGATCGTCTTCTCCTACTTCCACCAGCTGTCTGCGTTTTGCTCGTGCTGTTCAACCGCAACCACAACGTACGTTCTTAGTCTTGCAACGAGGTTTCCTCTGTTATTGATTGTCACGTTTAGTATATCGCAAACAAACTACTTGAGATCAATGAGCGTGATACCTGGAAGCATCCAGATGAGTACCCGTTGGAGCCGCTACGCTCAAAGAAAATCGCCGATCAGGAAGAGGAGATCTTTCAGACTGCGCGCCTCATCAATTGCTCTTGGTTCGGTAGTGCGATTTTTGCGGATTACGTTAGCAGCATTCTAGGCCTCGTTCGCCAGGGCAGCACCTGGAGCTTGGATCCCTTTAGCGTCTGTATTTCCCCTAGTCATTTGATTTCCACTGTACCTGATTATAGGCTCCCAGGAAATGCGTGGCATTGACCACAAACTCTTCGAACGTGGCCGTGGAAATGTCTGCAGTGTTGAGGAAAGTACTATCGTTTATGAGTGTGACTCCTGACAGACGGTGCTGCTGTAGTTCAACTGTTTGTACCGGTGGCACGCGACTACTTCCGAAGCTGATGAGAAGTGGGTCGAGAAATTGATGGGCCACATCTTCCCTGGCCAGTCGATAGAGACTGTAAGTCGTACTTTTGGCGTGTCCAAGGATATATTCACACAATGCGGCCTACAGCTTACTACCGACGATTTCAAAGATGCTGTTCTGAAGGTCCAGGCCCAAGAACCAGATATCACTCACTGGACGTTTGGCGAGTGGGTGGCCCGATTAACCCCGTTTCCTGGTTTTCGATCTTAAGCTTTTCCTAGTTTGAAACGCGGAGACGACGGAAAGTTCAAGGACAGTGAGCTCGCTGCCGTCATCAAGAATGCGTATGTAATACCTTCATTTGTGTATGATAGTGGACTGACAACATGGCAGGGTTGAGCATCCAGCCGCCACTTTCGGAGCGCGTGGCACGCCCCATATCATGAGGCTACACGAGATTATGGGTATCGAGTCCAATCGCCGATGGGGTGTTTGTTCGTTGAATGAGTTCCGGAAGGTATCTATGACTTCTTCGTTCCCACCTGCACTCCCTAACCTCTTCTTGCCATGTAGTTCCTTGGTCTCAAACGTGAGTATATGGTGTCTGCTTTGAAACTAACATGTCAATTCCATTTCCTTCCAGCTTATTCCAGCTTCTTGGAATGGAACTCTGACCCAGAGATCGCGGAGGTGGCGGAACATCTCTACTCCAATATCGAAAATCTTGAACTATATGTTGGCTTGCAAGCTGAAGAGGCGAAACCCGTCGTTGATGGTGCTGGTCTCTGCCCTGGTAGGTTCAGGTCTGTAATCCACTTCGGGGGCTTTACTTACTTCCTCTCAAGGGTACACCATCAGTCGCGCAATTCTTAGCGATGCCATCGCCTTGACGCGTGGTGATCGGTTCTTTACCGCGGATTTTACTCCGTTCAACCTCACTGCGTGGGGCTTTGCAGACAGCCAGCGTGATAGGAATACCCCAGGAAATGGAAGCATACTTGGTCGTCTCATCCTTCGTGGCTTGCCGGGAGAGTTTACGGAGAACAGTACATACACATGGTTCCCGCTCCAGACGCCCGAGTCGCTAAAGGTCTTTCTTGGAAACCTGGGCACTGCTAGCCGCTACAGCTTCAGTCGTCCTGACAATGCGCCCATAGTCGCCATCGCGTGCGAGTACAATGATGTCAAACAAGTCTTGGGTAGCGCTCGGTTCCGTCCTTCCTATGGTGACAAAGCTGCACGCGTTATCTCTGGTGAAGGGTGTGTAATGGGGATGAATGAGTGCCGCCCTTTGCTGACTATTATGACAGTTTCTTCTTGGCATCGAACAACGATACGGAAAGCCAACGGGACCAACGGGAAGTTCTACGAATATTGCAGGCATCGCCAGACCAGGCCGAGAAGATCGCCCACTACTTTTACGAAAGGACGCGCAAACTAATTATCTCAAAGTCATATACACTCGCCGATGAGGGGACCAAATTTGTGGATATTGTTCGTGATGTATTGCGTTATGTGCCGCTATACTGGACTGCGACAGAGCTGGTATGTGACCTGGAAAACTGTCCAATCTGACATAGCTGATGAGTATTCCAACCGGATGCATAGGCTGGCCTGACACTAAAAGTAGACGAGGATTCATATGGCGACTACACCGAGTCTCAACTCTATGAGATGATTACCGATATATATTCGTCTGTGCTTTCTCAGTTCCGCTCTTTCCTTTTGCTGACGTGAATATAGTTTCCTGTTCCTCGACGTTGACCCGGCCAAGGCTTTGAATCTTGAGGAAAGGGTAAAAGAGTACATCACCGATTTACAACGCCACATCAAGGCTAACGTCCTAGCCGATGTGGGCGGGAGGGTGAGATATAGTGACTTCCAAGGCGGATTTTCCCTTATTCACAGCGTCATAGCTCTCCATCGCAGGTCTAGTTGGCACCATCCAATCGTTATTCTCTTCCAAGGCGAAGAAACAGAAACTATCCGTTGCAGAAAGCCTCTTTGCGAATGGTGCCACTGTCAATCAAACCACGAACAACGTCCTATCTCTCCTAGTTGGCGCATCTGTCGAGCTCTCTCAATGTGCGTACGCGCCTTTCTCCTGAAGATGTAGATTGAGCTCTTCTTTAGCCATAATCAACGTTGTCAATTATTACTTGGACCAGCCTAGTGTAGTCAGCCAGCTCAGGGCTGCGGACCACAAAAAAAATCCTGGTCTAGATGGCTATATTCATGAGGCCATGCGTAAGCCCCATTGCACTGCACTGCTCTCGATACTGAACTGATGTTTTTCCTCCAATCTCGTATAGGTATCGATCCCCCGTTCCGCGGTGTCTATCGTATGTGTTTGTTATTCCTCTGAGATTTTTAGCCTGACCCTTATATCCACAGGTGAATCTTTAGCCGACCAGGAAGTAGGATCCCTCAAACTCTTCAAGGGGCAACGTGTATTTGTTGACCTTGCTTATGCCAGCCAAGATGTAAGTTCCCCGAACCATCGGCGTGCCCCTCGATATTGATTGGCTTGTATAATAGCCCCATGTTTTCCCCAACCCAACGATTGTCAACCCTCACCGCGAGTCCAAGGACCGCTACTTGACTGGCGACGGAGTGACACGCTCCCTTGGGGTCGAGCTGACGACCAAAATCATGAGCCAAGTTCTCCGTGCTGTGTTTGAGTTCGAAGGCATATGTCGTGTACCAGGCCTTACCGGAGCTCTGAAACGCTACAAGGTCGCTGAGGAGAACACACTCCGTTACGAATATCTCGGTGCGGACAACCTCCCGACTGCATGGCCAAACACCATGGCCCTTCAGGTGAGCTCGCCGTATATTGTCACGGAACTCGTCTGACATTTGGCGTTGCGGGATAGTATAATTTTATACCCACGAATCGCCCGTAAGCGACTCCTGTACGTTAGTTCCATTCACGTTGATATGATCGTAACCCCGAATGTGCGTCCGAGGCGTGATTTATGTCCCCCTCTGACTTTATCCGCGGCTTAGTGTATCGGTTGAGTTATTCAAAGTACTTCACTAGTACTGTGTCGTTCCCTTACTGGCAGTGGAGTGGAAGCATGTCAATGAACGATTTTGTCGTCCATCGGTTCCGTGTACGATTAGCATTCTTTTCTGATTAGTTCCACTTGTGCAATATGCCATACCAATCCATAGGTCTCATTCCTCGTCCTTTATGAGGCTTGTTCGCTCGTACACGAGGGCTGGGTAAGATCAGCTCAAAACAGGGCAAGCACTCAACTTATGCCATTAAATTATTGGAGTTGAAGTACTTTCAGGCTGAGGATGTTCGCAATTGAAATGATATCGTCTTTTGAGCTTTCAGTATAACTATTGTCAGTTAAGTTGGTGTTGGTTTCCCTCTTGGTGCCGTAGGCCACTGCAAGACGCGATAGTACCCCACGTCCGAATTGATCTACGCTGCTCAGCTGACCACAATACTAGAAATAGCCTCACGCAAGCAGCCAACCCTACTAGTTCGCGCACCAAGCGACCCACATACCCCAACGAGGACCCAAAAGGCCCTCAGCAACACTCCACACGCGCCAGCCGAGTCCGGTCCACCCTTCCAGGAAATCACGCAGCGCGTCCTCCGCGCGCAGTTCTACCACTACAAGCGCGAGAGTGTATCGGGGCGCAGCGAGAGCAGACATGGTGGTGAGTAATGGACGCACGAGAGACGGGTGGTAGATGCAGTCTACGACTAGAAGTATGTCTGGTGGATCTGCGCGGACGTCGATTTGACGTTGTGCTGGGAGCGTCCAGTCGAGCGCCGATAGTATGACTGTGGCAGTGGCAGTGGCTTTTGTGTTAGTGCTGGTGGTGGTCGGGGATACTGGGGGGAGTATGTTTTTGCGGATGAGAGGGAGAAGTGCTGGGATGTCTGTCGCGGTGTATTTGCGTACTAGGGGACTGAGCGCGAGCGCGACAAGTCCAGTTCCCGCTCTGTTTAATTATTGTTTTATTTTGCGGTTGAGGGATAGATATGATATACGAGAGTGTTCAGTTGAGTGAGGGCACGCACCCGAGTTCAAGAATGTGCGCTTGGCGGAGCTTTGTGTAGTCGAACAAGTTACGTCGGGTTGGCTCTGGGAAGTGCAACTGTCGTAAAACCACGGACAAGAATTCGATGCTAAAATCATCATAGTTGATGAGAGTTGGCTTTTGAACGCGGGGAATTGAACTCGGGATCGATGATAGAGATATAAAAAACTCAAGCACAACAGGTCCAAGATCCTGTCTGCCACTGCTGCCACTGGGGGCCTCCCGTTTTTTCTTTCCCGTATTCCTCCGACCTGCGTTTCGCTTTTCGTATCTGGGTGCTGGTGACAGCTCATCGGTTGTCGCAGTCGACGGAGGAGGAGGAGGAGGAGATTGTAGCTCGATGCGGACGAGCAGTGCGTCCTCTTTGGAGTTCTCGGACCCGAGACCGTGGAAGTGGCCCATGTCGCTGCTGTCGGGGGGTTTGAGTGATGCCAAACGTGTGTAGAGGAGGAAGATCTCTTCGTCGGCATCGGAGACGAGTGTCGCACCCGTTGGAAGGGAAATGGGCCCGTCCGGGATGCCAGGGGCGTCCATTTTCTTATCGATGACAGCGATTTTGGTTCAATCGGCTCTTTACTGACTTGTTGACATTTTGGTACACAGTACGTTGCTAGACGTCTGACGTCTGCTGTCAGCGTAGGGAGAATTTTGAGAGAGACATCAGCTCAACTTTGGCCCGGTTACGGCGTAATCCAGTTTAGTTGCTCTTCACCGACCAATCAGATTGCAGTATTTCACCGCTGAATTAATGACCGTGACTGTTGAGTCGCTCTTAGCACGGACAGGCATAAGAACTGATGTCTTCAGGCGTATCTCTACCCCCAGGTGGCAAGGGTTCTGTCTATTGCGGCCTTTACGACTTCATCACATAGCTACCACTACAACCCAATCGGATGTACAAAAATTGGTTGACGTGTTGATCAAGGCTCTCCAAACGTTCCAAGGTCAGAGTATACCTTCAAGTTCTAATACAACTATTGATCTGACTAACCTCGGACGTTGTTAAATTCTTTTACAATGCACCCACACTGGCAGGCACATGCCCCTTTCAATGTAACTGCCGGTGATTGTAAGGTGGGCTGTGTGGCTGCGCTCGCCCGAATTGCTCCGGTATGTCTTCAGTTAGCTTCGACCTTGACCTTCTCTCATTTCCTTGGTTTCAGCCTATCCCAGAGCCTTTTCTTATCTGGTTTATATCTCTGGGTGTCGTCGGACAACTCTCAGACTTCTCGGACACACCACCTCGACTCTTTTCTATACCCTATGATATTATGATTCGACAGGATGTGATTGTCGTGCACGCTTTGCTGCGCACGCACGACTTCACGTTAGTATTCATTTCGTGTCATGTACCACGTGCCACGTCAATCAATGGCCGCATGACTTGTTGTCTTTCACTTCCTCTAGCCGCTTTCGCTCTTGTCCTCTGCTCCTACGACTCAAAAGGACAGTGACATGCTTATCAACCCTTTTACCCCCGTTGACCCGGACATCTTGAACAACCAAAATTACTGAGGAGGCAGACCGCTTGGCAGAAAGACGTACTAGTAAAGACAGGGGCAAGTATGGCGGAACCCAAAGAGATGCCGCGTCCACGGTAATACAGGGCGAAAGCGGCGGAAAGGGAAGTACCCTGGGATGGCCCGATGAAGGAAATTGGAATATATCTCCCAATGTTGATCCTACGGACTCTATGTGTCCACCCACTAGGCATAACCGCTATTCAAAGGAAGCGATTGGTGAAATCTAAATACCACACTGTCTGCGCAAAGATGCAGCCGCCGGCACCACCACCACCATCACGTCCATGGGAGTCGATACAAGTGAAGAAAACCGTTACTGTGCTGTGCATATGTGGTGCGCAGGTCAAAAAACGCAGTGAAACCCTCAAATGGTGACAGGGTCTCTCGCGTTCGCCTTCTCTGCACTGTGAGCCTGAGCCGGGGACACGTAGGGACAAAATTTCCTGCGACACAGAGAGTATACCTCCCATGATTGAAAGAACAACTGGGTGAGAAGATCACAAAGAAGTGGGCACGTAAGCCCGTACGTTTATTCTTAAATCACCTGCATTTACATTTGAAAGAAGTATATGCCTGTGAGTACATTTGTAAACAAATTTAACAAAGTTTATGGGTAACGTCCGAGGTGTGCTGACAACGACGCCTTCTGATTCGACTCAAGCGCCTTGTGAAGTAGTCAGATCAATAGTCGTATTGGAACATGAAGGTATATTCTGACCTTGGAACGTTTGGAGAGCATTGACCAACACCTCAACCAAGTTTTGCACATCCGATTGAGTCGTAGTGTTAGTGCCGGAAGGCTGACGGGAAATGAGTAAGGCTTGATAAAGAAGAGTGAAAGAAAATTAGAGCAACCTCTGCATCCCTGCATCCACCGCCGGGGGATTGACAGAATTGCCTTGCCTTGACCGAATCAACACGAGAAAGAACGGGAGTGGCATAAGCAACGGGAGATTCTAGTTCCAAACCAAAGTCAGCTCAATTCATCAGCCAAGTAGAGTTGTTTGCCCACGAGAAAAGAGAGACAAACTAGCGACTAGAAGAGAGATGACAGCGGTTGAGCGCATGACGAGTGGCGAGTGGGTATGGTAGCTATGTGATGAAGTTGTAAAGGTTGCAATAGACAGAACACTTGCCACCTGGGGTAGAGATACGCCTGAAGACATCAGTTCTTATACCCGTCCATCTTTGAAAATCCTGTTTTTGGGATAGTAAACCAGCGGCCAAAGTTGTACAGACTCGGTGTAAACGGCGTCGTGTGACCCAACACTGAAGCACGCACGACTCCGAGACGCCTTCAATGTGTCATGTCACCACCCAGATACAAAAAGCACCGCGATATTAAAATGCCAACAGTTCCAGATGGTGGAATATGGGACGCGCATGATTGGGAAGTGGAATCGGTTACATTTGTGGGGTCCCATTTTGGGCCTTCTTAACTACTTTGACAAGTACACTATGTGAGACAAGATAGACCATATAATACTGAACAATACTGCGAGACACAACAATACTGTGGGACATCAATACTCTGAGTCATGTATAATCATAATCGATACAGTATAGTAATCAGCATCAAGTAAGCGAATATTGGAACTACAATGCGCGGATCCTTAAGACGTCGCGCATGAAACAATAAGCAACTGACACCCGTCCTTGAGACGAGAAAGCAGACGCAGGTACGATAATAGAATACGTACATGCAAGCCAAGAGGCCAAGAGTATAGTCGAGGCAAAGGCCATGCCCAAGAGGACTTTAATTCCCACCAGAAAGGAAGTCCTCTGATGCGTATGCAGATTTCGAAAAGAAAGCACATTTACAATTCGAACCCAGAAGTATTGATGGTGGCACAGCGGTGGGAGTATCCCAGACAAGGCGGCTTGTTTCACCTTTCCATAAAGTGATGGTTCACACCCCTTAGATCCACCCCATAGAGATGTATATGATTTGCTGCGAACCCCGTGATGTATGTACGTACGTAGTAGTACGGTGTGCGACTATAAATGATGTCGTAAGGCGAGTAAGTACGGGCCCAGGATGAATTGGACTATCAAACAACAAACCTTTACCTGAGTCTCTGGAGCAAAGTACGAGTACAAAAGTTGAGATCTTGAGAGGTCGAAACTGCGAGAAATTAACACGAGAATACAGAGAGGTCGTGAAGCGGAAAG
>WNFO01005629.1_pt1 | contig 10994 bp, 9 predicted proteins | sample 5400251 | NCBI WGS metagenome assembly WNFO01 (sample SAMN13153354, study PRJNA577476) | soil metagenome | isolation source: 100 cm saprolite under Madrone tree | place: USA:California | collected 2016-06-14 | reverse complement strand
CCCATCGTGGTGGTGCATTCGCACTGGCAGGTTTACTCTGTGGGACACTTCTTTTGGAGCCCGTCGCGGCATATGGACATCGGACCCTTATACTAGTAAGGTCTCTAGCTGGAGGTTGTCTTACGCCTGCGATCGGACTATTTGGGATTCGCAGGTAGTGGTTGGGCAGCAAGGAACGGGAAGGGAATCCGGACGGATGGGCAAAGTTGATTTGAGCGTTGTCGTGTAGGAAACACCGGGGTCAGTAAAGTCAAAAAAGAGAGACCGGGCCTACATGCTGACGGACAGCGGGAAGCGGCATTGAGTTCGGTGTTCTAACGCACAAACTGATGATAAGGTGCCGAGCTTATCGTAACCACTGCAACGGATAGGGGTTTAAACGGGCACAAGTGTCGAGGATGTTGGATGGGATAATTTAGACCCACTTTATAGGTCCTCACGACGACCTTCAAGTTGGAAGGAGTCAATAGGGTGAGTCGAAGCACGAGGTTTCGGACAAATCATCACTTTATTTGGAGGTCGATCAGCGGCCAACGGGGAATGTACCCATTCACCGAAGAAGGGATCGAACGAATGGCTGGGGTGCCGCCGGTGGTACGGAGGACACGCCAGCGATGTGTCTCATCGCTGCGTTGGTACTTTTTTTTCCGCTTTGGAGAGCTACTGTGTTTGAAGAGACTAGCTTGGCGGGTGTACCAAAGCAGAGGCCTGGATACATGAGGGCGGAAGGATTATGACTCGTGTGGGCGGTGTGGGCGGTGTGACCGAGTAGAGCAACTGACAGAATTGCAACGAATACGCCTCTCTACAGTACTGCAGTCCGACTTTCGGAGTCCGAGTCCGGCACAGCCCCGCGCATTACATTATGTCAGCATGAACAACCACTTAAATATTTTTTCCGCGTGATAAGACTGTAATAAACGCAAATGTCCCATTGTCTCCGCCGAAAAACATCGTTAAAAAAATCGGTGATAACCACCTTGTATTGCAGTTTAACGGGCTCGTGGGTGCTTACTCGCTGGCCAAGTTGTTTTCCCACAGGCTGATTTGTAAGTATTTTTAAGTATATAAGGGTCTTTTCCTAGACTTGACATGCAAAAACCGATTGTCATCATACGTCCGAGTCTCCGTGAGTGAGGACAAGGCAGCTGACTGGACCGTGCATACAGATTACGGCGCCTGCAGCGAAGAACAACACAAGAACGCTACCAGTGCGGGCAGGAATGCGACTCATTAATACTGAGCTGTGCGATCTAGACGAGGATTATGGGATGAATTATCGCCACGCCCAATTCATTGCGACTGGTCCAAAATAACTAGGGTAAATGCTAGTGGACATGCAGTCAATGGTCGTACTCCTAAAAGACCCTCACTACCTGGATGATATTCAAAGAATAAAAGCTTTAAGTCGGGTGAAGCGGTCAAAATTCGACCAATACAGGTCAGGAGGTAATGGTTTGTCTGGAGGAATCCTCCACGGTGCCTTCAGCCCCCCCCTCTCCAACTTCCCACCAATTAATTCTTTGCGAGATTCCGAGCCATGGAATAGATGGATGTGGGATGTGCTGGGCGACAGCATCCTGAATTTCAGACAGGTTCCTCGTCATCGGGGGGAGCGAACCAGGGGTATTCATCCAGACATGCTGGGCACCGTTTCACTGACACGGTGAGGACCGCATCTTTGCACTTGCGACAGCGGTAGGGTCCGTCCCCATCCGCCGCCCTTTGTGCGATGATCTTCGCACCGGGGTGCGAGAACGCGGAAGCTTGGTCGGCCTTCTATTGATTGGCGAGAAAGCAGTGATCAGATGAGGGATGATCGTGTTGACCAGAGTGGGAGACGTGGTGCGCACCTGTCCACTTTCCTGCTGAGAATCCGGGCGCGCCGGAGAGTCATTTGGGCCATCGCATGAAGGTTTGGAGATGACGGTCGTCTCCGAAGTCTCAGGCTCCTCAATCGGGTCCATGAAGAAAGCCAAAAAAGAAATAGCTGGGTGCGAGATGCAGCAGGGGGGCTGTATTTAACAGCGTGATTCTCACGTGCCCTTCCGAAGCGTATCCCATCCGAGGCTATTGTTGACTTAAACTAGAATAATGAGGAGGCCTCTCTGGATCTTGCTCTGTCGGAAATAGCTGTGTCAACTCCGCAGTGTAGACTGGGACACCAGAGACGTGAGTCAGTATTTGGCCAGACGGATCAAATCGAACGACTCCCACGTTTCCAAATTTGGGGAAAGGCGAGTAGACATGCGAGAGACCAAGAGAGGGGACTTCCGGTCGCAATTAGGTGACGATAGCTCATCAGCTACGAAAAAAAAACTATTGTCTTCAGCGGTTGCATGGCCCAACAGGGGTGCGGTTTCGGTCGGGAATGGTGCCAAAGTGCATTTAGGCACAGCATATTGGGGATGTCCGCTCTGCCGACTGATTGGATCTGAAAGGCAACTTCATCCACAACTGAAAGAATTTGATATCTTACGTGAAGGTGGCCTCGAAACATGCATTTCCCGAAAGTAACCTGAGCCTGTGATAAAAATTGGTAGAGGAGGACCTTCAAATGCCGCACAATGAGGGAGGGAGTGTGAGTGCAGCGTCAAGGGGCTATCAGCCTCTACTGATGGTTGAGGGCATGACGTTTATAATAGTTTGAGGCGCCAGGACGTGAAAGCAGTCCTGTGAGATAATGCTGTAATACAAACTTATTTTCCAAAGGGAGAACAAAAGCCCAGCCTGAGGTATTGTGTAAAAGCAGTTCGTTGTCGTCCTTTGACAGACTTCAATTCAGTTGTCGTCGACCGTGACGAATGACTCAGAGACGAACTTACGAGTCACGTGGCTCGCCCTCTGCAGACTTTATCGCTGGCGCTGGCGACTAGTACAGTAACGACTACTGCCGCTCGCATCCATCGGTGCCTGGCGGCCCTCTTTCCAGAAGCTGAGATAGAAAGCACATTTTGTGTGGCTATCTTCTCGGCACAAGTTACTGAATAGCATCACCACAAAAACCGGGCGCAATTTTTTGGCCCTTGAAGAGAACAAGACAACACCGCTTTAGGTATCAAGGGGTAACCAATGACTCGGACCCCGGAGGAAAATTCTCTCCGAACTCCATCAGAATCTTAGTGTCGACCGTATTGTCACATGTTTTTTTCGAGTACTGTGCCCTAAATATAGTTTGGCGCTTGAAGTGTTCATCGACAACAATACTTTACCGTGATCTCTTGTCAGTTTCCTCAGCAGCGGTGTTTCGAAACGAACGGCCTCGCGTCACGGCGATCCAGGGCAGTGCACACTACCTTTCGTAAACCAGTGTTCCCACAGGATGTGGAGCCCACAATACAGCGCTGGTCGGAAATAATATGCCCAAGACTAAAAAGTGTTGGTGCCACCGGGAAGGCGCCGGTAACCGGTTTGAAACAATTTGTATTTCACTCGATACCTGGGTCAGGGGTGATCTCCCGTGTACCGTAATTACCGTGGAAAGCGTGCATTGATGACTTCCAGGAAACATATCCTAGCATCGACTAGGGTTGAGGGCGAGAGGTTGGGCACAACTGGTGTGAGGGCGCGACCTGGAAGGAGTATTGGATGACATGCTTGACAACGGAGTGGAGAAGCGCGGCGCGAACTGCCTGTGGCACCCTTGGTAGCACAGGAAGCTGGGCGTTCGGTGAGTGGGGGGTCAGATCGGCTGGGATTGCCTCTGCGAGTCGTCGTTACCGCGCCGACCGAGCGAAAACGACCAGGTCTTTTGGGTTCAAACGAAGATTTCTGACATGTGGCTTCCGGTGATTAGGCGAGGGAAAGGGGAGCGGCATTGATGTTGATACGGGCGAGTTTGAGGCTGCGTGTTTGGGCCTTTGGGCTCCACGAGCGCCGGCTCGGATGGAACGCCACACGAAGCGGATCATCGCGTTTCTCAAAGGGGAGAAAAAATATCTCGCCGCATGATGAGTCACGAGAAAGGGAAGGATTGGCTTGCGCCGGAGGTAAGCGATCGCTTAGATTGCTGTCAGATCACAGTGGACAATATGGTACAGTAATTCAGTGGGATTTAGTTGGAGCTGAGGTGAATTTGGGCTTAAAAGAGACATCATTAGCTCCAAGATCTGCCTCCAAGTCGGTCGCTGACCTTAATGTCCAGTGTGTCCTACGAGATTTCCAACCTTCCCCCCACGTAAGAGACCGCTGTACAGGTGAAGGTTGTTGAATCCCGGGCCATCTTACAATTGGCCTTGGAGCCGCGGGAAAAGATCACAAAGTGGTCGGACTCAGTGGTGTCGGAGTGGATGGTCACGGTGGCACCTCATGATTTGTCTTCGTTGCCATACCTGTACGCGGTGGTGGATCTTCGGAATCTCCTGAGTACCGGTTTTAGTTAGTCCGTTAGTCCTTTGTACTCCGGGGACATGTGCGCGCGTTAAAGGGGAGGTAATTGTGAGCTGAGCAGCAGCTGTGTCGGAGCGTCGCGGTCATCCGAATTTCAAATTTCGAACTCAACCTCGTCTCAACGGATCCAAACTGCTACGTGACATCCAATTGTGAACGGTCTGCGGCTTGTGCTACTGCTACCGACATCCAGACTGGGAAAAATTGCCAAGTGGCTGTCATAATAGGATTCCTGGAGGATCAACATGAGCGCAGGTGGTAAGGCAAAGAGAGCGGAACGGTGGTCGCAGCGAAGCTTGATTGGAAGAAGGCCACGAAAATGCAGAGATGCCGTCGACGGGGCCTAGGCCGACGCTGCGGACGTTGCAATTCCTGTGTTGGGAGAACATGGACCTTCTAGAAGGGTAACACCACCTGATTGACGAGGAAGCTGACCATCAAGTGATGTGCTGCGAACGCCAAGAGGTGAACGGAAGTGCAGGTAACAGCACTGGAGATGGACAGCTTGCCAGTGAGTACGAGTAACTTATGGCATTGCTGAACTTGGGAACTTACTGCGAAGGACCGTGGTTTGACATTGTACGAAAGTCGATACGCGAGGGTCAATGAATTCTTCAAAGAGGCACTTGCTGCACTTTTAAGTGAGAACTTGAAAGGCTACGTCACGGTGGCAAGGCGGGTGCAGAGCCGTCATCTGAAGAGTAGGGCTCTACTGCTCAATGCAACTAGATCGATTAACGATGGTGTATACATCTCGCACGCTCACACCGGCACTGGCTGGTAGATGCGGAATCTCTTCAATGTTAGCCCGCAGTACAGTAATAGAGTAGCTCTGGCCATCTCTTCGTCCGATTGCTTAGCTCTTGTACTGTCCCTGCCCCCTTCGTTTCCCATGCTTGCGATGCATGCTAGCGAGAGCTGCATTCAATGCCTCTATACAAATGGATATTTTGTGTTTTTAAAAAAGCACAATGAATTCGATCACAATTATGTGAACCATGTTACCATCGATGACGCTGGTATCAGCCGCGAGCATGGTGTGGAGAGAAAAGATTGACACATGCAATTATGATAAGAGATGTGTGACTAGACGTGGGGATGTGAACAGAATGTGTTGTAGGTAGTGGGGTGAACAGCAAAGACGCCCCAACGTGCTATTTATAAATACGTCCAACCACGTGTTTCATCGACCTATCTTCAACCGTTGCGCACGTTGGAGCTATGAAAGGAGAGTCAGTCAGACAAAGGCGATCAAGACAAAGAAAGGAAAAGGGAAGGTGCAGGCTCACCCGTCGTCGCTTCTTCAGCCTAAATCAGGACAGTAGTGATCAGGGTCACGAGGGAAAACGCGCAAACGAACATTTACGCACTTATGTTTCTTCATCTTTCTCCTCCGCTTGCGCCTGGTGCTGTCCAGCTCAACGGTACGGCCCTGGTCGCCCAGCACAGCAGTACTCTCGGCTGGATTGAGACCCAGCCGACGCAACGTGGCATCCCAGCCAACCGCACTGCTGACGGCGTTCATCGCCAACGTACGAGCGAGGAGTCGCGCAGTGTCCGCATCCGCCTCTGGCGTCGTCTCAGGTGGGTCCTCTAACGTAGCTTGGGCGGCGGCAGATGCCGAGGCTGTGGTCGTGGAGCCTAGGCCGTGCGGTGGTGCGGGATTGAGAGTGAGAGCGGGTGAGGAATCAAAGAGTGCTGACGCGGGTTGGGAGAGCACGAGTGGGCGATGCTGTGAAAAGAATTGGTGCAGACGCAGGTCGGGGGCACTCAGCGGCGGGTGGGACGCCAGCGCAGTGGGGGCTGCGGAGGGCATCGGGAGGGTCGGTGAAGAGGATGCAGCAGTAGATGGGGCCGTCGTCGTCGTTGCTGAGGAATCATCGGGCAAAGATGAGGAGGCTTGTTGTTGTTGCGTGTCGCCGTTGGCAGTGCTTGCCTCGACGCGAGTGGCAGATTTTGCAGAGGCGCTGGCAGGAGGGACGACTTTGGGGGGCTTTGATGAGTTGAAGAAGCGACCACCGGGGGGCTTGGAAAAAAGAGAATATGACCTCCTCGAAGGATGGTGTATGGGACGCAGGAATCTGGGAAACATCGTTTTGGTGGATTACGACAAGCGAGGGTTGTGGCGTGGCGTGGTCGGGATGTGTTTGTCATGTGACTCGGTCGGTGAGGAGAGGATATGTTCCAGACACAATCATCATCGAGGACATTGTTGATCCCCTTCCCGAGTATTTATATCACAACACACATCATACTCCATCAACTCCCAACCCTTTCCACACTTCCACTACGCCCTCAGCCCCCTCTTCACTTGTTGCAATGCTCACCCCAACAGACGAAACCATCGCCGACATCAAGTCCGCCACGGCCGGTTTTGATCACATTTTCTCTAATGAACTAGGAAAAGCAGAGGACCTCTTCAGAAGCGGCGATTCAGCTCTTCATCTCCTTGGTTTTGGCGCTTGTGCCTTCCTTCAGGCGGCCTTGAGCTTGGAGGTGCGCATTCGTCTCCGTGATGCAGCTGTTGACTCCATATAATACCCCTCTATTGCCTCCAGACTGGCCTTATGTCAGAAGCCTCAAGTCTTCTGGAGCAGGCAGAAGCCGGCGCGAAGAAGCAACTCAAGAGCGCAAAGAACCTCAAGCAGACCAGTCGTTTTCCCGCCGCAACAGAATGGGAGCTTGTCTATTCGGACTGTGTCATCCTCCTCGGATTAAACTATGCTCTGAGGTATGCTCTCTCCGCCATTCAAGGTGGAGACTCACCATGCAACCCATGACCCTCTTTACTTATATGATATGTACTTACTCACCTGATGACAGCGAATCCTACTACGGCTACTTGCAGTGTTTGTGAGTCCCACTAGTATTGGCTCCACTGGCGCATTTGATTGACATTATGTGTTTCATATTCATAGGTACGCACTGAATAAGTAGGCGTCTCCTGTTATATAAATTTCTACGCTAGCTCACGCAAGAAAACAATCTCATCAGCGCACACTCTCGTTACGCAAAGTCTGTTTCTCTTTTAGAATAAGTCGGTTTCTGATCGCTAAAGCACTCTTTTGTAGGCTCTACAAGATCGTATTCCCGAACGGCCTAGACACTTACGATACCCCGACACCATCCATTCCGTCCTCGCGCCAAGGCTCTCTTCTCAGCATCGCCACTCAACAAGTGCTTTCTGGCCCCACCCCCTCCACGCCTACAAGCACGGTCTCTTCAATCTCTTCAAAGTCGATTGGCTTCCTCGGTCGCTTGGGCCTCTCACGCGCCGGCACGCCGAGTGGCGCGTCAACCCCAACGAGTATCGCGCCACCAACAGAGGACGGCCCAATTGAGGATCTAATCATCTCGGGCACCGCATTTGGTTCGTCCTCTCCCGCGTCCCCTTGCATATCATTCATGTTCCCCGCCTCAACGCCTTAACAATGGATCCACGTCGGCAGGACACGGTCTTTTCAACCTTGTCCTCTCCCTACTTCCAGCAAAAGTCAAGTGCGTGTGACCCTTGTTGCGCTATGCGGCAGAGATTGACATTCGCGTGGGTGCATTCAGGAGCGTTGTAGGCTTCTTTGGGTACAACCATGACCGAAAGCTCGCCCTCCGCGCCCTCGCCATTTCTGCGAGTGGTAACGACGTGCATTCGGTCTTCGCTGGACTCGCTTTAATGACTTATTACGGAGTTGTCCTGCTGATGTCTGGCTACCAGGCAGATGAGAAGTATATCCTCAAGCAGTACAAGTCGATTGTCGACAAGTGCGTACATGCTCCGCCCCGCCTTCATATCTATATGTCTACTGTTCTTGCTCAAGGTCGACTAAACATCTAGGCTCGAAAATAAATACCCTACAGGGACTTTGTGGATCTTGAACCGAGTAAGGCTACCGCTGCCCCCACTAGATTACTGCAATCATATATTAATGTTGTTCGCCCTGGCAGGCAAAGATTCATCGCATGTCCGGTGACCCAGAGTCCGCTATCAAAACCCTCCAAGCCGGTCTTTCTCCCGACAGGACGAGCGTCTTCCTCCAAGCCGACGGGCTCCTCGTCTTTGAGCTTGGATGGGTTCACCTCGCGCAGCGGCGCTACGAGGACGCCGCAAAGATGTTCATGCGTATGACCGAGATTAATACCTGGTCGCATGCCACGTACTACTTTATTGCAGCGGGATGTTATTGGTCGCTTGGCAACTTGAAAGAAGCCCAGAGACTACTGGAGGCGACGCCGGCACAGATCGACAAGCGTAAAGTCGGGAACAAGGACTTACCCACTGAGGTGTTCATCAAGAAGAAGCGTGCGTGATTGTGCCTTTGCGTTTATGTTGGAAGAGATGACCTGATCCATGTTTTCCCTCTGCAGTGGCGTTCTGGAAGACGAAACATGTAAGACGAACGGGTTCCGAGGAGGACTGGGTACAATCTATATCCATCAGCCCCGCAGATGGCATGTCAATCATACCTCTATCTTCCGCCTTTTCTCATCGAGTTCTTCTCGGAACCAAAAAAAACCACAGAAATGGCCATCTTCTGGAATACACACGGGCGCATAACGCCCGCCGTCGCACAAGCACATATCATCGAGTTACTCTCCCTCACCCCACCAGTAACGCTCCCTACACCGTTTGAATCGACCTCACCACCAGCTGGTAACGACCCCGACGCGTCCACACCTATACATTCACGCGCAGCGCTGGACACGCCCGACGAGCTCGCGCTCCGCGCGCTTCTTCTCGGGATAATGTACCGTACGACTGGCCGCCCATCCGAAGCGCGCGCCTTCCTGCGCGACGCGCAGACGCGTCACGCTAAGATCCCAAGCTCGGGTGGTACGTGGATCGGCGGCGTAGCGCTTTTCGAGCTCGCGGTGTTGGAACTTCGTGAGGCGCAGCGACTCGAGAATGAGGACGTCGACGCTTTGCTCCGCGCGAGTGAAAACGGGGGCGAGAATGAGAAGGGTCCGGTTCGTAGTAGTAGTTCCAGCTCCAGTTTGAGCGACGGAGAGGTAGGAGGAGGGAGTGTGGGAAGTGTTTATGGTCACGGTATTACTGCTGGTCTGGGTGGAGAGAAATGGGGGAATGGGGGACGCAGGATGGTCGATTTGCGCGTGCATGTGGGTACTACGCTTGGGCTTGGTGAGACGACGCGCGCGCATTGGGTCAAGGTGCTCAAGGAGGCCAGGGCATTGCTCGATGCAGCTGTAGGTCTTTCTGGAAGCGAGGTGGACTTGAGCTCGAGGCTTGAGAGCCGAATCGCCATGACGCGGGACGAGATTGCCCTCAAGCGGGATATGCTCGAACAGAGATGAAAATAAAAGATTATCATACTACCACTACTACTAACTTGAACTCGCTCGCTCGCTAGCTCTTTTTATGACTTTCTTCTTTTTGATTTTGAACGTTATTCAAATAAGTAACGTAGGTAATGGTAATGCGACGAAGATTGTAACACTGCCACAGTGTAGTGTTTGATGTCCATCCCAAAAAGGCAAAAGCTTAGTAATCGATCTTTCCGATGCAATGCGAGTTATACGACTTAGAACGACCAGTGGACGGTCTGCAAGGTCCTACTAGACGGTATTGATAAAAATATTTTCGATGGATGACACCAAGTCAATAAAATGCTAGGTTCAGCGGTAGCAGTCAGGGATGATCGATGATCCGCTGCAATCTGTCACGGTATGTACACGCTGTATTCTGGCAAGTTACGGTACACATATCAGACGGACTGTAATAGATAAGGACCAAGTTCTAAGGAAAACATTGCGTGCGCTGGTGTGATGCTAGTACAACTCCTCTTTCGTTCATTCTTTGGGATGCATTCTCGATAGATACAAAATCAGTCAGTCGGAGCATCAAAAGGCGATAAAATACATAAAATGGGTCATTTCGTCTTTCATTTTCTCGAGGAAAGCGATGCGTTGTTGTTGCATTGTTGGATCGTGTGTAGGAATGTGAGGTGGTGAGTGTGACTGGGTTGGTTGTTTAACTGACAATGTGGGCAGGACGTGTCATGGCAGTTTCGTTTCTCCTTGGAGAGGTGTCTCATGCTTTACAATATCACGACTCGGCACGTTGTGCTTTGAACCGTGATACTTTTTTCCCGGGCTCGTGCGCCGGTGTTTCTTGTTGCCTTGGTATACCGGACGACTCGCGCACCGAGGGCAGCACGGTGGGCGGGCGAGGGGACGGGCGCATCGGCTTTGCCGACGAAAGCGGGAATTGTGGGTTCTGGAAGGAGGGTGAGTCGATGATTGTCGTCGTCATGGGTGCACCTGCTAATGGCGGAGCAAAGGATGGCGAATCGACAATCACCATGGGTGGTTGAGATGATGCGGATGTGTCTCGCACTGGCGGGGGAGCGATAACACGTGTGGGAGCTGATGATGACGCTGGTGATGTGGCGGAGAAAGCAGTCCCGATCTCTGCCATGTCCGCGCTGTCCTCCCGCAGACCTTCGTCTTCAGCAATGGTGGGCGGCGGGACGGCACGTTCTAGTTTGAATCTCGAGCTTTTCTGGACAATGGGGGGTGCGGTTGCAGATGGTGTTGCGGATGCTAGTCGGGGTGCTATAATAACAGCGGGGGGAGCTCGAGCGGAAGGATGG
>WNFO01014250.1_pt1 | contig 10996 bp, 15 predicted proteins | sample 5400251 | NCBI WGS metagenome assembly WNFO01 (sample SAMN13153354, study PRJNA577476) | soil metagenome | isolation source: 100 cm saprolite under Madrone tree | place: USA:California | collected 2016-06-14 | reverse complement strand
CAGAAAATCACCCGGCATCGCACGGAAGAACCGACTCCCATCAGGGAATTGAATCCGGCGGTGCCTCCGGCGTTCGCCGCTTTCCTTGGTCGCATGATGTCCAAGAATCCTGTAGAGCGGCCCGCCTCCTGTGATGAGGTCCGGGTTGAGCTGCTCAAGTGGAGCACCGGGGAACTGGCTCGACCCATGGACGTAGAGGGCGACGCCAACTACCGCCGGGCGATTTGGCAACTGGAAGCAGAAAAAAACTGGCCGGACCTAACGGCCGACTTGGTTCCCATTGCTTCTAGCCGGCAGCGACGGAGATCACGATTTCGTTTCTTCTCCCGAGACGGATTGGGAGAAACACCGTCCGAGGAAATGGCTTCTCAGCGCGGAAGTGCCTTGCTGCTTCTCGAAGTCGCCGGTCTGATTGTCGTTGGGTTAGGATTGATCTGCATCCTGTACGTCGCCTCAAGATGATTTCTCTATTCGCGTCCCCATTGCTGATTTGCTCGCATCGCTTGCGGTTTCGCGCTCGCCACGCCCTCCGATTTTCTTCAAATCGTCTTGCTCCTCCCTCCGTTGCTTTCTACAATTAAAGAGACAACTTGGTGGGTATCTTATCCAGAGTGGCTGAGGGATTGGGCCCTGAGAAGCCACAGCAACCGGTTCTTTCCTTCTGGGAGAGAATGCTGGTGCTAACTCCCCCCCGGTCCGGCCGGGAGAGATAAGATCGTGCGACGCACGCCTCTTCTTCTCTTCACACCGGAAGAGGCTTTTTTATTGGCCTCCTCCCGATTTCTCTCTGGATAGTTCCCCCAAAGCTTAAGTCGTTTAGCCGGGAGCCAACGGCGACCGTGATTTCCGCACATTTACACCGTCGCCGCTGGCTCCGGGTTAAACGAACCGCGCGTCAGCTGGATGGCGGACCGCAAACCGCCTGATTTTAAAGGAAAAACTGCTTATGTCCACATTCGTTCGCGGCCTGAAGTGCCGGCTGTGCGGCAAGACGTATCCTCAGGAGCCATTGAATTTCTGCACCGAGGATTTCGGTCCCCTGGAGGTCGATTACGACTATGAGGCCATCGCGCGGACTCTGAGCAGAGAAAAGCTGGCCGCTCGCCCCAACTCGATGTGGCGCTTCCGCGAGTTGCTGCCCATTGACGGCGAACCGACCGTGGGATCGCAGGTGGGCGGCACGCCTCTGGTTCGCGCCGACCGGCTGGCCGACGCTCTTGGCGTCGAGAGTCTTTGGCTCAAGAACGATGCCGTCAACTTTCCCACGCTCTCTTTCAAGGATCGTGTGGTGTCGGTGGCCCTGAGCAAGGCCCGCGAATTTGGATTCACGACCGTGGGCTGCGCCTCGACGGGGAACTTGGCCAACAGCGTGGCCGCCAACGCCGCGGCCGCCGGGCTAGAGAGTTACATCTTTGTTCCCAGCGACCTCGAGCCGGCCAAAATCCTCGGCACCAGCATCTACGGCGCCAAGGTCATCGGCGTCACCGGTACCTACGACCAAGTCAATCGCTTATGTACGCAGGTTGCTTTCAAATACGGCTGGGGATTCGTCAACATCAATCTTCGACCCTTCTACGCCGAAGGCTCCAAGTCAGTCGGATTCGAAATCGCGCAGCAACTCGGCTGGCGGACGCCGCAACATATCGTGGTTCCGATGGCCGGCGGCAGTCTGATCGGCAAAGTCCATAAAGCGTTTCACGAGCTGGCAAGACTGGGGCTAATTCAAAGGCCCGACTGCAAAATCCATGGCGCGCAGCCGACAGGGTGCAGCCCGATCAGTACTGCCGTCAAGAACGGCTGGGAGAATCACAAACCCGTCCGCAAGCCGAACACCATTGCCAAGTCGCTGGCCATCGGCGACCCGGCTGACGGTTATTTCGCCGCCAAGATGATCCGCGAATCCGGCGGCTGGGCTGAAGATGTCTCCGACGCCGAGATTGTTGACGCCATGCTCCTCTTGGGCAGGACGGAAGGAATTTTTGCCGAAACGGCCGGCGGCGTCACCGTCGCCGTGGCCCGCAAACTCATCGAGCAGGGGCGAATTCCACGCGATGAGGAAATCGTCTTGTGCATCACCGGCAACGGACTCAAAACCCAGGAAGCGGTCAATGAGGTCCTGGAGAAGCCAATTGTCATCAGGCCGTCCTTGGAAGAATTCGAGCCGTTGGTCGACAAAACGCCGGAACCCGCGCTGGCGTAAAGACTAACTTCTCGTTCCCACGCTCTGCGTGGGAATGACGTGCTGGGACGCTCCGCGTCCCGAACCAGATGACGCACACTTGTCAGTAATGGCTCACGACGCAGAGCGTCGGGGCGTGGTTCCCACGCGGAGCGTGGGAACGAGAAGGAGAGACCATATGTCTGTTCGAGTTCACATTCCGACTCCCATGCGGCAGCACACTCAAGGCCAAGCCGTGGTTGACGTCTCAGGCAGCAGCGTTCAATCCGCGCTGGACGACCTGGGCAAAAAGTTCGACGGCATCACGCAGCGGATTTTTGAAAATGGCCAAATTCGCCGCTTCGTCAACGTTTATCTCAATGACGAAGACATCCGTTATCTCGACAACCTCGCCACGCCGGTCAAAGATGGCGATGAGCTGAGCATTATTCCTGCCGTGGCCGGGGGCTGAGATGGCCAAACAATCCGATCGCGAAGAGGTGCCGGAAGGCGCTGCCGTCGTGCCCTTGATCCCGGAAAAAACCGGCATCAGCCCATTATTCCTGGCTCTCTTTCATGCCCTGGTGTTTCTCGAAGGCTCCTCTGAAGAGATTATCGATCCCGGCGCGGCGGATGAGGCGGCCCAGTATCTGGCAACCTATCTTCAACGTCTCTCGGGCGACGAGCTGCGACAGTTGAAAGAAGATTTGAAACGCCTTGGAGATCACGCCCGCCGGCAAGGCTGGACTCCCGATCAACTGCAACTGATCGAGAGTTTCCTCGAGCATTACGGAATCAAGAATCATTGAGGCAAGCAATGGACGAGTCCTTGGAGCGCTATAGCAGGCAGATGCGCTTTTACGGCATGGGCGAGGCCGGGCAGCGCAAGTTGCTCGCGAGTCACGTAACGCTTTGCGGCTGCGGGGCTCTAGGGACGGTGCTGGCCAATGCCTTGGTTCGCGGCGGCGTGGGGCATTTGCGCTTGGTCGATCGCGACTTCATCGAAACGAACAACCTGCAGCGGCAGGTACTCTTCGATGAGCACGACGTCGCCGAAAATATCCCTAAGGCTGAAGCCGCCGCTCGCAAGCTGAGCGCTATCAACTCCTCCGTCCACGTTGAGCCGGTCGTGACCGACATCGATCACACCAACATCCTCGATCTCGTGAACGACGCCGACTTGATCCTGGACGGCACGGATAATTTTGAGATTCGCTATCTCATCAACGACGTAGCCGTGAAGCTGGGCAAACCGTGGATTTACGGCGGCTGCATCGGCAGTCACGGCCAAACCATGACCATCATCCCGGGTGAGACGCCTTGCTTGCGCTGTGTCTTTGAGGCTGCCCCGGCCCCCGGTGAAGCGGGCACGTGCGAAACGGCGGGCGTCCTGTCGCCCATCGTCAACATCGTCGCCAGCTTTCAGGTGGCGGAGGCTTTCAAAATCCTCGCCGGACAGCGGCAGCAGATCAACCGCGATCTCATTTACGTGGACGTCTGGGACAACATTCAGCGGCGCATCAAGATCGCGCCGCTTTTGGGCAAAGTCGATTGTCCTTGCTGTCAGCGCCGCCGTTTCGAATGGCTCGACGGCGAGCAAGGCTCGCGCACGACCAGCCTGTGCGGCCGAAACGCCGTGCAAGTCTCGCATCGCTCTGCGACTCAACTCAATTTCGAGGACATGGCCCGCCATCTCGAAGCGCTCGGCGAAGTCAGCTACAATCGCTTCCTGCTCAAATTCCAGGCCGACGGCTGCGAATTCACCGTCTTCCCCGACGGCCGCGCCATCATCAAAGGCACCAGCGACGTCGACAAGGCGCGGACGCTATATGCGAAGTATGTGGGCAATTGAAGCGTAGATAGGTTGTCGCAAGAATGGTAAGCTGCATGAAGAAAGGAGGTGAGTCCATGGCGGAAATAATGCTTACCGAGGAACAGACAAAGAAAGTGGCAGAATCTTTCGGCACAGTAACTGTCCTCGACCCAAAAGGAAATGTCATGGGTCGATTTGATCCTGAGTGGACGCCGGAAATAATCAAAGAACTGAAGCGGCGTGCAAAATCTCCTGGGCCGTGGTTCACCGGAGAACAAGTTCAAGCACGCTTACGGGCCCTTCAGGAGGAATGGGATCGCACGGGAGGTTTCGACAAGGCGTACATGGAGGATTTTTTGAAGCGCCTGGATGAAAAAGACCCGGGCCATTGGCGAACCGAAGGACAATCCGCATGAAATACACTGTGGATTGGTCGACGGATGCTTGCCAGCAACTTGCCGCAATCTGGGTGGACTACATTTCCCATCGGCGAATTATCACTAGCGCACAGGCGGAGATAGATCGGCTGCTAGCATCGGATCCCTTGGGCAACGGCACTTTGTTGTCGGAAGACCTATATGCAATTGCTATTAACCCACTGAGAGTTGTATACGAGTTGACCGATAAACCCGGCGTCCTGAGAGTTGTTTCTGTTAAGTGGTTTCCCAACTGATTCGATGCTCAACGGGAGGTGCAGCGTGTCAGTTCGTTGGCACAGAAGAATTGTTCTGTTATGCTGGCTTTGGAAAGGAGGAACCTCTCGTGTCCTTTATTGTGTTGAATGATGAACAAGCAAAAGTCGTTGCTAAAGCCCTGGAACCAATAGAAGTTCGCGATGGCAAAGGCAACGTCTTGGGGAGCATTTCCCCCGTCTGGACCGAGGAAGACATAAAAGAAGCCAAACGACGACTTGCTTCAGATCAGCCTCGGTATACCACAAGTCAGGTCCTGGATCACCTAAAGTCGCTCGAAGCAAAATGACGCGATACACCGTTACCTGGCTTGAGGATGCTCAAGACGAACTTGCTAAAATCTGGACGACCGCCAAAGAAAGAAGACAGGTCACAGAAGCGGCCAATGCTATCGACCTTGAACTACTTTATGACGCGGAAACCAAGGGCCAACCTTTGTCGGAAGGTCTAAGAAGTTTAAGCATTCCTCCCCTTCACGTCTTATTCAGCGTTAAAGTTTCCGACCGCCTCGTTGAGGTCTCTTTGGTCCGAATCGACCCTGGATTGCCCCCAAATTTGGAAGGTAATGGACAGAAATCGGAGCCCGTGGCATGATCTACCTCGACAACGCCGCCACCAGTTTCCCGAAGCCCGAAGCCGTCTATCAGGCGCTGGATGGCTTCGCGCGGAATGACCTCGCCAATCCGGGGCGGGCGGGGCACAAGATGGCGTTGGCGGCCGAGCGCGCTCTCGATGACTGCCGGCATTTGCTCAATCAATTGTTTCACGGCGAGGGGCCGGAGCGATTCGTCTTCACCCTCAACTGCACGGACGCGTTGAATATGGCGTTCAAAGGCGTCCTTGCCGACGGCGATCACGTCATCACGACCGACCTGGAACACAACAGCGTCAGCCGGCCGCTCAGAAAGATGGAGCTTGACGGCCGGATATCGTTAACCCGGATCAAAGCCGAGGCCGGGGGAACTATTGATCCTGACGATTTTCGAAAGGCGCTTACATCCCGAACTCGACTCATTGCCCTTACGCACGCCAGCAACGTGCTCGGCACGATCCAGCCGGTGGCCGAGGTCGGCCGAATCGCCCGCGAGCACGGCCTAATCTTCCTAGTCGATGCCGCACAAACCGCCGGAGTCGTGCCCATCGATCTTCAAGCCATGAACATCGACTTGTTGGCGTTTCCAGGACATAAGTCTTTAATGGGGCCGACGGGGACAGGTGCTCTTTATGTCAGCCCCAGAGTCCAAGTTCGAGCCTGGCGAGAGGGCGGGACGGGCGGAGATTCATCGAACGAGACTCAGCCAAAGGAGTTTCCGTACTTTCTGGAAGGCGGCACGCCGAACGTACTTGGCGTTGCGGGCCTTGGTGCTGGAGTCAAATTCGTTCAAGAAAAAGGCCTGGATGAGCTTTATGCTCATGAGATGCGGCTTATCGACCGATTATGGCGACGATTGGATGAGATGCCCGGCTATCAAGTCTTCGGCCATCGGGATTTAGCTTGCCGGGTCAGCACGATAAGTTTCCGGGCCGAGAGTTTGCCGGCCGTGGAGATCGGCGGCATTCTGGACCAGGCCTTTGAGGTGGCCGTCCGTCCCGGTCTTCATTGCGCGCCCTATATTCATCGTTCCCTCGGCACGTTTCCCGACGGCACCGTTCGCGTCAGCCCGGGACCATTCAACACCGAGGCTGACATCGATCACCTAGCTCATGCCCTTGCCGAGATCATTTCGTAAATGCCAGCTTCCTTTCTCCGCAACTGCATGAATCGGAAAGAAGTGAATAAGGAAGGCAGGAAGAGAGGAAGGTGAATCTTATTTTTTTGTTCCTACCTTCCTGCTTTCCTTATTCAGGGCCGGACTTTTCTTGAATAATTTTTTCTCCCAAAGCGCAAGTTTTCCCGTATCCGGCGTCCGAAACATGAACAGAGGAGACGGCCCGCGACAGCCGCGGAGGACTGCTCCAGGAGCCGGGAGCGCTCCGGGCCGGTGGAGACGGTTCGCGCGTTACGTGTCCCTGCCTCGGCAATCGTCCAGCCGGCAAGACGGCTATCACGGCTCAGGGGCAGTCTTTATTACCCAGGCACCAACTCTTCCCCATAGAGGAACGCTCGGCGGCGGTCGCCGGGCGTTCTTCATTTATGTCCCTTGCAATCGCAACTCAACCGTTCCCGCATTTTCAAAACGCTTTTCGGCAAGTGAATATACTCTTTTCTCCGCCTGAAAATGATCCTGGTCGAACGTATATTCGAAGTAAGACCCATGGCCGGTTTGCGTCAAACTGCCGGCCCCGATCGTTGGGATCGGGACAAGATCAGGCTTTTGCAGCACATAGGGAACGTGTTGATGGCCATGCAGCCACAGGCCAATGTCTCCCTCTCGCGCGACCTTGATGAGTTCGGTGAGATTGAGAAGACAGTGATCGCTTCTCTCCGGCTCGCCTTTCGGTCGGGCGATGGGATAATGGGTGATCAAGATTCGTAATCCGGGACTCAACCGTTTTAGTAAGTTCCGAAGTCGCTCCAATTGTGGAAGGTCGACCTGACCGGTCGCGTCCCAAAACAGCCGATTGCCCTTACACGAATTGACGCCGATAAGCCAAATGGGGCCGACCGATCTGCCAGGGCGCAAATTTCTTTTCAAAGACTCCCGAGGCGGCAACCTCCGGCGTGTAATAATCGTGATTGCCGGGAACCGCCAAGCCGGGCAAGCCATTCGGATCATGGACGCCAAGTAGATTAATGCCGCGCTCCAGCTCGTTTTCGAACCCCAACGCCGTGGCGTCGCCGGAGAAAATGATCCGGTCGGGCGGGTTTGCTTGAATTTCCTGGACGAATACCCGCGAAATCTCCTCGCTGTGCTGGAAACGGTGTCCCCGGCCGAGCCATCGCAAATTGATCCATCCCGGCAGCCGCTTGGTGAAAAAATCGTTCGCTCTCCACTCCAGCGGACTGCAGGTCAGGTGGATGTCACTGAAATGAACCAATCGCACCATTACAACCTTTGATGAGCGTTCTACGATAGATACCCTTAAGCGGACGCTAAACGGCAAGCCGTACCATTCTTGTTCTCGGTCCCTCTGGCTAACTCCATTTCTTTCTTTATCCGTGTTTCATCCGTGTTCATCCGTGGCTCTGTTCCCCGTAGCCCGGTCACCGGAGGATTCGTACAATTCCACCGACTCCTCCGGAGTGAAGAGCGTTTTGCCTTATCCTACGAGGTTCGTTTCCATGCCCAAGGTCGTCATCGCCAACGAAAAAAAAGAACTGGAAGTGCCGGAGGGGGCCAACTTAAGACAAGAGCTCATGAAAGCAGGCGTGCCGGTGTACGGGACCTTGGAAAGGTATCTGAACTGCCGGGGATTGGGGCTGTGCGGCACATGTAAAGTCCTTGTCAAAAAGGGGATGGAGAATTTGAACGCCAAGACGTTCATGGAAAAGTTCAATCTCAATTTCCATCCGCTCACCATGATGGCCAGCATCGGCCACGAAGATGAAATGCGCCTTTCATGTCAGGTGGAAGTGCGCGGCGACTGCACCATCGAGACTCGCCCTCCGCTGAACTTGAGCGGCGAGACCTTCTGGCAGAAGCCCTATCCGAATAAGTAGCCAAGTCTGATTGAATTAAACAGGAGGAAACAGAGAAAACAGAGTTGGATTTCCTTCTCGGTTTTCTTGGTTTCCTCCTGTTCGAATTCTTTGGAAAATGAGACAGACGAACACACAGGCTCCGGCTGGCAACCTTGTAATCCTCAGACATTCTGGTAGATTTGTTGATCGGCTCTCCAATGACCGCTTTTTCTCTTCCCTCATGACGGGATCCTGATGAATTACTCTCGGGTTTATATTGATTCGTTGGGGTATGAGTTGGCCCCGGTCGTGGTGACTTCCCAGGAGTTGGAAGAGCGCCTTCGGCCGTTGTACCAGAGCCTGCGAATGCCCGAAGGCCAGCTCGAAGCGCTGACGGGAATCGTCGAGCGGCGTTGGTGGGACGCCGGCTTCCCTGTCTCCCAAGGCGCGGTGGCGGCGGCCCGAAAAGCCCTGAATAACTCCAATGTGCCGGGCACCGACATCGATACGCTCATCTATGCCGGCGTGTGCCGAGAGCAATTCGAGCCGGCCACCGCCTGCCGAGTATGCTCGAGGCCCGGAGCATGGAGGTCTTCAAGAATTCGCTGGCCACCCTGACTGGCGGCTCCGGCGCAGTCGCGGTTCTCTTGACGGACGGTTCCTATTCGGCCGAAAAGCGTCGCCGCCTGCTGGGCGGCGTCACTCAAGCCGCTCCGGAATTTCACGGCCTATGTCGCTGGGGTTTTGAGGTGATGGCCTCGGCCGCGCCTCCACCCGTCGCCGATCTTGCTCGACGCTTGGTGGACGAGGGCAGTCGGCTCGGACGTTCGGCAATCCGCCAAGTCACTCAGTTCATGAACACCGATTCCATCTCCGTGATGAAATACGGCGTCGCTCTGGGAATACGGACATGGTCGACGTTTCAGCGCCGGGTCGGTTGGATGCGCGGTCAAATCGACAAGGTCATTTGCCACCAGGTAGGCGCAAGTCATCGCGACGCTATCCTGAAGGCTCTAGGCATTCCCATCGAGAAGGACTTTTCCACGTTCGCCTACCTCGGCAACATCGGGACGGTGTCCTTGCCACTGACTGCCGCCTTGGCAGAGGAGCGAAACTTCCTTAAGCCGGGCGACCGGGTGGGTTTTTTGGGAATCGGCAGCGGACTCAACTGTTTGATGCTGGGGATCGACTGGTGAATTCCAGAGTAATGAATGATGAGTCGACCTAACCTGTGTTTACGTTTCGCGCCCGCGGTATGATTGCATCGATAGTCGGTCGCATGGGTAATTGGTGCAGGCAGTGACATTTCCGGAATACCCTTTCCCGAGTCATTTCCTCGATCTTAACGGCATTCAATACCATTATCTGGACGAAGGCGCCGGCGAACCCATCGTCATGCTGCACGGCAATCCGACCTGGTCCTTTTATTACCGTCGGCTGGTTCTCGCCTTGCGAGATCAGTACCGAGTCATCGTGCCCGATCACGTCGGCTGCGGGCTGTCCGATAAGCCGGATGATTCTCGATATCGCTACACGCTGGCCAGCCGAGTGCATGACTTAGAGGCGTTGCTGGATCATCTGGGAATCAACGAGAAGCTGACGTTGGTTCTTCACGATTGGGGCGGGATCATCGGCATGGCCTACGCCTCGCGCCGGCCCAAGCGGATCAAGCGCCTGATCGTGCTCAATACGGCCGCCTTTCATCTTCCGCCTAGCACAAAGCTGCCGTGGTCGTTGCGGATATTCCGCCTTCCACTCCTGGGAGCGTTTCTGGCTCGCGGCTTCAACGCCTTCTGCCGGGGCGCGGCCACTCATTGTTGCACCCGCCGGCTGATGACGCCAGATATTCGCCAAGCGTATTTAGCCCCTTATGATTCCTGGAAAAACCGCATTGCGGTCATACGCTTTGTCCAAGACATTCCTTTGAAGCCCGGCGACACTTGTTACGACCTGGTAAAGGAAATTCAAAACGGCTTATCGCACTTCCTCGCCGTCCCGATGTTGATTTGTTGGGGTGAGAAAGATTTTGTCTTCGACCGGGACTTCCTGGCCGAATGGCAGCGGCGTTTCCCCCAAGCCGAGGTCCATCGCTTCGCTGACGCGGGACATTATGTTCTGGAAGACGCGAGCGAAGAGATCATCGGCCTCGTTCGAGAATTTCTGAAAAATCATCCTTAGCCATTTTTGCTCTGGACAGACTTCGTCGTTTTTTGCAAGCTAGTTGATTCCCGTCCGGAACGCCCCCCTAATTCTCCTCAGAGCCGGGGAGAAACTCCGCCCTCAACCAGTGAACCTTCGCCTTTGGAAAGGAGTCCAGGCATGAAACTATCACCAGGGAAGCCGCATTTTCAAGCCTTGACGAGTCTTCGATTTTTCGCGGCCATGCACGTCTTGGCCTTTCATAATCACTTGGAAGCGTTGACGAATTCGCCGGGGCCCATTCGAAATATTATTCGCGCGGGGTATGTCAGCGTCAGTCTTTTTTTTGTGTTGTCCGGGTTCATACTCGCTCATACCTATCTGAGCGATCGCGCGGACTCTGCATTGAATCGGCGTTCCTTTTGGATCGCCCGGGTGGCCCGTATTTATCCGGTGTACGTGCTCGGATTGTTATTGGCGGCGCCATTTGTGCTCGATGCCCACTTCCATAGTGATCGGCCGGCTTGGTCTAGTTTAAAGATTCTCATCATGGGAGGAAGCTGCTGCACCCTGACGCAATCGTGGATACCGCCGCTTGCAGTCGTATGGAACAGCCCAGGCTGGTCGCTATC
>WNFO01013918.1_pt1 | contig 10996 bp, 17 predicted proteins | sample 5400251 | NCBI WGS metagenome assembly WNFO01 (sample SAMN13153354, study PRJNA577476) | soil metagenome | isolation source: 100 cm saprolite under Madrone tree | place: USA:California | collected 2016-06-14 | reverse complement strand
AGCAAGAGCGGCAGAGACAAGTCGAGAATAACAGCGCAGAAGAGGTAACTTAATAGACGGCAGAGACCAAACACAGCGAGAGCACACAGAGACACCAGACCAAGGGATCAGTCACGAACCGAACCGATTCATGAGATGGGTATACGTCTCAGCGATCTAATTTCCGCATGAACATGATAATAAGGTTAGAAGACAGGAAGGATGACCCACTTTCTTTGCCCTGACATCGCCGTCCGGAACATACCTACATAGTCGACTGCTGGCCTCGAACCATCGCCTAGCGTCATCCAGCAAACAAACGCTTGAAAAAAAAAAACATCATGTGTGAATGACGTGTGGGGTCTGTAGGGCAAAGCCGTACTGAAGGCACTCAATCCCCGTGTTATAGGAAGTCGCGAGGAGCCAATAACGCTCGTCCATCGGGTATGTCTTTTCGGGGAAAGAACAACAAAAGAGTGAGTCACCTGGTGAAGTGGCTAGATTGTTATCACCTCGTCACCAACGTCATCGCCCCCGTGTTCTTCTAGCACAATTATGGCCTGTTCAATGTAGCCAATAGCCTTCAGGCGGTCTGGAGCAGTGTTTCTGGAGAGAAGCATGGTACAGATCGTACGCAACCATCGCGCAAATTTCTTGACAGACAATGCGCTGCGGTCGAGGCTCGCATGGAGGATCGCCTGTCGTCGCATCAAGGCGCATGAGCAATCGGATGAAGAGCGGGAGGAAATTGTTTTGTGCATGCCTCTAATGCCACGAATAGAACTGCATAGGGTAGGGTCAGCTGACGTCAGGAATGTACGGCCTACCGGATGTCCACACCATTCAAAGGGCAGTCTTGGGCAGACCACTAAGGTGACACACCGCTTAACAATCTACCCTCCTCTGTTTCGAGGTACACTTACGAGCATATCGGTGATGGCCTCATACGTGTCACAGAGCGGGGCTTGGCACTGTACAACCTTCTACCAATCCAACGGGACTTGATCAGAGAAGCACGGGTGGAACATAGGAAATACTTACTTCGATGATTTTGGGTATCACCTGCCATTCTTTCATCCGACAGGCGAGTTCGGCCTGGAATATTAACAGTGTGCTAAGACTTTGGGTGACGCGGGGAATGTTGTTGCAACTGATAACCCCTTTCTCCACGATCTTGCGCAGCCGTTCTTCACAGGCCTGAATGTCACGGGCGGTGAATTCGAGCTGAGATGCAACGAAAAATTAACAAATTAATGACGCCTGGGAGGGATAAAAGGGGGAAGGTGAGAAGTGACACCTTATCGGAATTGACCATCTGAGGTTCTAGTTTGCGCATGGCAAACACTACCAAATGGCGTCAGATGGGCGGAGTAACTCAGGGAAGTTGGATTGGAACATACCCCTAGCCGAGACGGCGGCAAGGGAGGAAAACACGATGCACAGATACATCTCCTCATCCACCTCGAGCGCCGTTTCCAAGTAAACTTCCAGTAGCTGGCTCCCCGCGCCCTTGGAGCACAACGTAACCAGGTAGAGAACAAGACGTACCTCGCGTGACACATCAAAGAGCGGAGGCAGTTTTTCTTCTGCATTGTCCCATTCCGTGCATCCCTGCACTGCGCAGTTGTATGCAGTACGCCACAGCCAGGAAACATCCTTAATTACGAGTGACACCCTTTTCTCCTTGCAAACAGTGTCAACTAAGGCCCTCGCTCAATAAAGCAGCCCTGAGCGACAGGCACACAAGGCAGTTATCCGTAATAACTTACCTGTGGCGAAGTGCCCAATTAATGTATCAATGAGAGCGTCCCTATTTCGAAACGTGAAAATGAGGGACACCGTGCACATCAGAAGGTATCTCCCTACTTACTTCCTCTCAGCATTTGTAGGATCGGCTATAAGGCGAAGAACAAGTCTGATCATGCAGCGAATCAAGGTAATGGGCTCCACATTAATCTCGGTCGCCTTCCCGGCTCTCACGTGGTCTAAGATCTCCTGTAGGATAGAAAGGAGTACATTCTTAAGATCAGTTTCATGTGCCAACCGCGTGGCCATGAGTAGCATTCTCTGGTCGAAACCAGAACTATGAACTAGAGCTTTGACAGCCCGATTAGCTAAGGGCGAAATAATGCCATCATGAGGCGGCGACGACCTGATTATCAACAAAATCAGTTGATCCTTACCATCATTTTCCCATCCTTTGGCGCCAGGTTAGTGGGTATTTGGCTGTGCCACTCCACACACACCCCAAAAAGTATCCCTTACCTTGTCTGATAGCAACCAAAAAAGACAAATAGTGCGTTGCTGCTTCATCTCCGGGACACTGGCGGATTAGGTCTGACGCTTGCGCGTATTCCTCTTGCTCAATATGACAAAGGGCTGCTTTCCGGAAACATTTACTCGAGTAGGTGTTAATGACGCTCGAAAAGGCCTTGCATGTCCCCAGCAGGAACCACTCAATTGCGTCTGAACACCGCTTGAGGGAATGCCTTCTCTCTCCGTACTGATAGAACAACTGTGGAGAGCTTACATCATGGCACTGGCCCGGGGCAGTTCACAAAAGACGCACCATGAGACACGCAGTGGCACCAATCTCGGGGAGCTCAAATTCGGCAGATTCCAGGACTAGAACTTCAATGGTATATCAGTATGCACCCTTGAAGAGTGTCTACGTACGAGAACAAGTTTCCCTAAGATCATGCATTGCCCTAGCATGATCCGCATCCTTGGAACAGTGAAATATCACAGCCAAAAGAAGACGTTCTATAAATGGCAACCCCGAGTCGGTGACAGCACCCAGGGCGGTTTGAATACACATTTGAATGATTTTGACCACAAGTCTTTCACACGGATACCACATTCAACGATAACAGCAACAGCCGGAACAATCAACTTACTGATGATGCGGTGAAGTCCTCAGATCGAGCAGAATGCTGGGCATGTCGAGGCGATTAGTCAATAACCTAAAACAATCCCTAGGACGATGTAGACGCACTTGGTTACGTTGTCTTCTGTGAACTCCATATTTTCAATGATAGACCTGAAGGCTGAGCACGCCGTGATCAGTTATGGACTGAATCTATTACCCTGTGACGTCGACCCGAATTCAAGGCTCACTTTCGAAGAGGGCATCCTCGGAGGCCTTGCGCCGCCTAAGGACCGCGAGTTTCCACCAATGCAGTTCTTGATTCGCGACGTCCTTTTGCTAGAGCAACGTTGGGACAAACAACAACGCGGGGAAATGGGTGCTTACGTCGTCCGGAGGTATCGAATCGAGCAACTCATTCAGGGCCGTCTCGGCGCGCACGAGGTTCTCCGGATTCAGACCGGATGAAAGAACATAGGCACGTACTGGAAACAGAGGCCAATCAACCAAAGGTGATGTGAGGAAGACGGGATGAAACGATTTGGCGAACCTAAATTTCTCAATATGCACCGCTGAAACCGCATACGACCACTTTCAGCCACAGGGGCCGATAATAACGACTTCCCACCTTCAATTGAGAGGCACCCGCGGTCAGGGTATCATCAAGGTGCTCTGCCAGGGAGAACGCCTTTTGCAGCCAGATCACGGCCTCCTCGGCTCGAGTGTCAACTTTCCTCTCCACGTCTTGAACGCCACCGAAGAGTATACGTCACGCGCGGACAAATGGGCTAAACGTTCCACGTTGTTTTCTGGGACGATCAGATGGACATGAGGCCCGCTTTTGGCACTGCACCGCAACAAACTTACCGGTAATGTTCCGAAGCATATATTGGGCGACACTGTCGTTGCCCTCCTTCCAGGCCTGGGCACATGACTCAGCGCCGGTCCATAGTTGTACGCGATACGTTTGGCGAGACACGAGGCTTACGGCTTCCATTCTACTGCAATAATAGACCACGGTTGCCTGCGCTATGGACTGTTGGTGCAAATTTTGGGGATCATCTGCATTTCGGAAGCTTTGCTCAAACTGGAACAACCAAAGCATGCAAAATGGGCAACAAAGAAAGCGTCCATATGCCGTTTACAAGGCGCACCTTGGCGGCAGATGTTAAAACGCTGGAGGCCAATTCGAATTTTTTCATATCTGAGAACAAAAAAATCCAGAAAAGGGTAGGTTAGGGGAATGATGAAGGTTACGCGGACATGATACAGGGCTATGGGAACTGTTCCTGGGAAAGAGAAATACCTTACCCGCTAGGGTGGTACCTGTCTTGCTTGCCAATTGTACCATGTGAACAAGACCTGCATGGACGGCGCGCCCTTCAATTTGAGACTGCAATGCAACACATCGTAACGGAAGGCTGACCGCCCACATCGAGATTCTCGGGTAAACCTGCTTCGATAAGGCGGAAGCCGGCGAGTCGCACTGAGTAGAGAGGTGGGGGTACATAAGGGGTGATGACGGCAGAAGAATATGACCAGTGGAAGCTGTTGGACACGTACAGGCCGCAACTACGGCAGGTATCTGGTCACCCGCCAAGAGACGCATCGAGCTTGATTGGTTCCATAAATAAGTTCCTATTCGGGCAAGATGGGATGAGTAAGGAAGTCAAGGGACATGGGGATAGATGGAGCCAACCCTCCCGATCGAGGATATCAGATTGACGGTGGTCTAGCAAGGGCTCGCTCGAATTGGAACGTAGAATGATGAGCCGTTCGGACAAAGTGGAGAGTTCGTAAAGGTCAGTGACGAGAGCGGGATGCGCGCCTTGGGAGTCCGCGCGGTGATTAAGTTTAGTTTTGATTCTGAGAATGAGATCTGTGCGGGGTCGCATGGGTGTCGTTTCCCAGAGGGGTAAAAAAGGTGTGACAGACGCCCAATATAAAGAGTGCATAATTACCTTGAATGGAGTCAAAATTTTGGGAATCTGATGTCCGTTCCTTCCACATGCGGGCGGACATTACGAGGGAGAGAAAAAACGAATTGAGTTCGAGGGGAGCGAGTCGGAGCGGTAAGCGAGCGCCTGACGTGACATAATTGTGACACCTTCCGTCACAGATGTTGTTGACCCGCGGATATCTCATTCGGGCCTGTTCTCCTCTGCAATCATCATACACTCGTCATGTCTGAAACTCTCCCTATCGATGCCGTGGCGCGGGCAAATGGAGTACGTCTCATGATTTTTCCCCTTCCCTTTCGAACAGCCACTCCATTTCTCTATCCTTCCTTTAGAATGCCCGACGTGACGGTACATTCGCAGGCCTTACCGCTGGTCTCCTTGGAGGTCCGCCACCTTCTCTTCCCTTTCATTTCATATATGCCGTCTCAAAACACCACTCCGTCCTCCTTGGCTAGCCATCATCGGCAGCAGATTAGGACTAAGTAGAACCAACGCGTTTATTGCTGGAACCAGTGAGTGAGCCCTGTACCAAATAACCCAATCGATGCAAGTGCGAGTTTCGCACCTCGCGGTGCCCCGTTTCTCTCCCATTTTGCCTCTCCGAAGTCCCCTCCAGGTTTCTCCTTCAAAGTGTCCTCAGGCGTGTATATCCTAACGTGTCCAACCCACTTTTCTGCCACCAGTCTCTGGAATTATGTCTGGTTATCAATTTACTCAAGGTTTCGCCGCCGCCAATATGTCACGCCTGCGCGCGGAGGTGGCAGCCGCTCAGGAAGCAAATCGTAAGGCTGCGTCCTCGGAAGGGAACCATACGCCGCAGTTCTGACCTGTGGCGCTCGCGGAGGCTGATTTGCCAGACTCGGACTTGTCGGTGGCCTAATGGTCGGCGTTTAGCCTCTCAAGGGAACTATGCCTTTTGTGCATATCTACGTGTCCAATGGATGCATTATCATAGGGTCCCGTCATATATCTATTTGTTCTCTGTTTCAGGGCCGTTTTGTTGCGGCCTGTTATGTCAAACCTAAGAAGGGGTACTACCACCTCACAGCATGGTCTCAGACAGTTGGAGGGGTTTACGGATCGCAATGATGGCAAGATCACGCGCTACGGCTAGAACGGACACCGCCATTTCCAAACTTTGCGTGTTCCTGCCTACTGCTAGCCGAATCCGGCCGTCCGTGACTCGGATCGTTTACGTTCTCATTTGCCTTTGACAAGTGGCGTGTCACCCACCCATTTCTCCCAGCTCATGTGCATTTTTAAACCCCGGAGGTCCCGAGTAGCGAAGAGTCCAGAACAAAGAGCTTTGGAATAGGAGGTCTCCAGGTCCGCTGGTCCGCTGGCACTATCGGCACTAACATCATTGTTCGAAAGAACAGAGCTTGACCCCTCCCGCGGGACCGTCCAATCACCGCTTGTAATCAGATCGGTGGCACCCAAAGAAACTAGAGTCCAAAGAGAGGGTTCCCGTGCCGTCAGTGCTATGATATATGTAGTCAATGAATGGATCTTTTTTATGTGGAAGCACAGGATGGCACCCTACGTGCCAACATTCGTATCTACAGCCCGACTCGGATCCAGTCTGTTTTACCCTCACTCTCTGTTGGGAGTCGAAATCATGACAGTTTATGTGACGTGGTTGCATCAGATTGATAGATGATTTCGTAGGACTCGGGTCCCTTTCCCCTTCCCCATGGAGCGCATGAGATGGTCCAGCGGCAGAAAGTGCTTCCCACATCGTATTTCCCTTCAAACTCAAGGTACGAATGATCCATGAATCCCGCCCTGCCCTGCTGCGCACCAGCCTAAAATATAAACTCCTGCTCGGAGTAATAACGAAAAAATAAAAACGAAAATTGCCCAATCATAGGAAAATTGGCCATTATGTCCGCGTACGCGGTATTTAAGTCAAAATAACTATATTACATCCGATAAAAACCTTGTCCTTCCTTTTCCGTCAATATATTGATATGATATGAAAGGGGGGCGGGGCAGTGGTGTGAAAAAATTATCAGATCCGAATTCGGGTGGTTCACCGCACTGGAGGTCGTCGCGCCCGTCGATCTTCTGCAACCATTTCATCTCTCCAGATCATCTCGGCGTCCCGTACGCTGTCCATTCCCGGCTTCGGACCATGAACATGTCAGCAGGTTGTACGCGCCCTTGTATAAATTCAAATTCGAAATTTGTCACAGAACAAATGCAATTCAACTTGAAGTCGTCTCCATGAACCCATATCACCGAACCGACATAATACTTTTGTACTGTAGTTGTGTTGTAATCACCAACCCAATGATCACAGGCTGATCATCAGGTTAACCTAAAGCATTCATTTCTTTTGGAAATAAAATAAATAGAACTGCGTTTTTTCACTTGACTTTGTGATCCTATCAGATCCTGTACCCTGAGAGAGCCAAAGTAAAAAATGTCAAAGGAATGAATCGAAGGCCTGAAATGAAATGAGCTCTCGGCGACTCCTCTCCCCCCATTTCCCGTCGGGCTCGGGTGCGGCTGTAGCACACCCATGATCAAATCGCGAGGAACGCGGGTGGAAATGCCGAAAGGTATATAGCGAAACATGTACTAGAGAAAATAATACGTATATACGCTAAGCTTATCGAGTCAGTCGCTTGCGCGGTGCGCATCCGCTTCACATGCAACACAAGCGGAATTCTGGACTGATAAGCGCGGGTGCCACACAACATTCTCCAGTCACTGTACTGTACTTCCGTCGGTGGCGTCCAGGGAGTCACTCCATTCACTATTCACGGTGTGAGAGATTTCTTGCCCTGTGTGGGCATGAGTGGGTGTCAGGCGACCCGGCGAAGGGAGCGGCAACTGCGGATCAAGGCTCCCCACAACACCCGAATGTATGCACCACCAACACCACACCCCCTCTGCTGGTCTGTGCTGCGGCGCGGCTGACAGACTGTGGCTGACGCGCTGGCGCGGCGAAGAAGAAAAAGGGTTTTATTTTGGTACAAATATGGATAAATGGGATGACCCAGATGAGTCACCCGTTGGAAACGGGTCGAGCGCGGTTACTGCAAAGTTGTAAATTGGGCACTTACAGTATAAGAAAAAAATTTCCGCCAGGAGATAGGTCCCTAATGTCTCTGTCTGACTGGTGTGAGAAGTTTCTGGCCTGGACTGGTGGAGAATGACCTAACGAGCCTAGAAAAGGAGGGAAAGGGGATAAACCATTCTGAATCTAGCCCTCGATTGTTTGTCGTTTGGGCAGCCGCAAAGACAGAAGACCCAACAGTTGGTAGACAACTTGGTTTTGGACCAACGTGGTCGATTTCGTTAATGGCCTGACGGAGATCCTTCCTGCGCACCCCTCTCTTCCTCTCCGCTTCTCTCTCATCGTATGTTCAACCCTTGAGGGGAAAAAATGCCCGAGGATGGCAACCGCGTACCAAAAACGGGAATTGCCATCGGGACCAAACTGAAAATGCAGGAAGATGTCTTCACAGACAATCCGATATGGAAGGTCGGTACCTGCATTTCCCCGTCGAGCGTTCTAAATCTGCGGTCCAGATCTGCATTCACAACACTCTATTCACCGGCATCTCGGGAATTGGTTCCCGGCGCTGAACCCACCGGCGCTGAACATATGATAATTGCATCATGTTGCACGTGCACAATTGTTCTTAACCGAGAACTCAAACCCAGAGTGTTGATACAAAGTGCGATGGATAAAAGACGTGGTGCTTCACTTGGAATTGTAGAGAAAATGACATGCGAGGTGGGTGAATGGAACGTGTCCAAAAATGCAAAACGTAGTTTGTATGTGAGCGTGCAGGAAAATGGATGGTGGTGTACAATAAGATTATGTAATGCAGGTAGTGGAAAATGAGACAAAGTCAAGTGCCTGTCGTTCATAGCGTGGCATCATAGAGACCAGACAAGAACAAAATGTCGATTAAAGGCGACGTCCGCGGCGCCAATGATAATCAGGGGAGTATGCGGGAGTAGGGTAATGGTAGTGCACGCCGGGCGGACCGGCATTGGCAAATGGTGCCAGAGGAACGGACCCATTCGTCGCCTCACGCAAGCCAGGTAAAGACTCCTGCACTTCCCCTCCGCGTGTGTAACTGGGATCGTGGGATACGGCAGCACCCGCCGTATTACGAGACCAAGAAACCGTTGCATTAGAGGGGAGCACGGGTGGGAGTGTGACACTGGAATGGTGATGGTGAGGGCTTGTGGAAGCCGAATGAATAGCAAACGGCACAGGTGGCGGAGGGTATGCGTAATAGGAAGGCGCGGATGATTCAGGAGGCTGGTGATACCGCAACAAACCCTTCCGTGATCGGTTATCTTCTGCCATGGGGGAACCCGCCAAAGAATAGAAGAAGAGGTGCTGCATCGTCGTTCGGTCAATATACGAGGACATATCACCAAATCAGTACAATACACACCTTTGGACCCGGCCTCGGTTTGGTAGGGTCAAATCGATACGAGGCAATTAAGGTCTGAGGCGGAATGTGCCGTGCAGACGCCATCACAGCACAGTTCTCGGCGCACTGAGAAGGCGCAGGCGAGGAGCCAAGGGACAACTTGGAGAAACACTGCAACGACTCGAGAGGTGACGGTGTGTGGGCGTTGGTAGCAGTGGACTGCGGAATTTCTACAGCAAGACTGATGGGCCTTTTTGCAGGCCGTTCATGATCAAACGAAGTAGACGTAGGTGAGAATGCATCGAGCGCGGAGCGCTTCCCTCGTGAACGGAGCGGAGACTCGACCTCAATCGCGATTCTCGGCGAATATGGAGGATTGCTGTTTGTGAGAGAATGGGGCGAGACCGAACCGCGCGGTAGGTGGGCCGGTGACGAGGATCGCGCACGGGCAGACCAGGTTCGGCCCTTGGAGGGTACAGTCAAAGGCGCTACTGGTCGTGCGACGGTGGTCGCGCGAGGAGTTTGACGGGACCTCCGCCACTGCCGGCTACCCCTTTCCTTTGCCAATACGAGTCCCTCCAAGAGACCAACCCAGCGGACATACGTCTCTTTGTCCACATAAAGGTTAAAGTGAATACCAGCAAGAAACTCGCGCTCCATTTTGTTGATTTCATTCAACTCGATGCCAGACACCTCTGACCAGGTTTTATTTGTGTAGGTGTTGCTGTAAACGCGTCGATAAGCTGTGGCAATTCGATGAGAGCGGTTTAACTCACTCATCCACAAACTTGTTCGCCATCATGAGTGCGGCGACCGCAACACGAAACTCGCTTCCGGGGTGGGCAATTGTGCCGCTGTTACGCTCTTTGAGCCGATAGACATAGTGTAAAGATAATACAATGACGGATTGACTGAGCTGAGTCGTCTGGAGGAGCTTTTGCATAAAGTGTACAAAGACAGAGGAGACAGAAAACTGGAGCCTGGCAGTTTGGGGGTTGAAGGGTATGAAAGGCTGCGAGGGAGAAGTATTGACAGGACTGAGGTTGGATGACTGAGAGAACCAGAGATAGCAGATCATTTCACAGGTGTTCTCGGCGGTGTACTGAGAAGAACGTGAACGAGAGTCGCTGAACCAGCTCGCGACGTGTTCTTCAGATTGCACATTGTCTGGAGGGGGCGTCGGTGGCTTCTGGCCCCAGGCAGAGCTTGCTGGGTAGGGCAGGGAAGCGCGCGACGCGTCCAGGGGAGGGGTGAGGGATACCTGGGGTAGTGGTGGTGGTGGCGGTGGTGGATGGATGGTTGCGAGAGGAGGCACTGTTAGATCGAGTTTTAGTGATGGAAGAGAGGAGAGAGATAGGCGAGACGAACAGGCCGTGTCCCGGTAGTGATACTGGCGCTGCAAGGACGTGATGGGTGGCAGGGTGGTCATGGTCGGATGGTGGGGTTTTGAAGACCAGGGAGGAGTGATTGTGTGGAAAGGCTGCCATGAAGGATAGTTGGCGGTGAGGGTGAGGACTTGAGCGGGCAGAGAAGGGAGGTTCATTGGATGGCGGGGAAGGAAGGCGAGGGGAGAGGAGAGAGATATAACGGCCATGAAAGAAAAGCAGAGAACAGAACATATCGTTGCAATAAGGGGCTGGTATATGAAAGCGTCTCGCAAGTGTGCCAGGCCCAGTCGGGAACGACGCGACGGCACGGTATTAGGCAGGGCCAGAAAAAGGAATTAGCGAAAATAAATTATGTGGTCGTGTAAAAAAAGAAATGTATGGTTCTCTGTCCTTTGCGAG
>WNFO01013038.1_pt1 | contig 10996 bp, 5 predicted proteins | sample 5400251 | NCBI WGS metagenome assembly WNFO01 (sample SAMN13153354, study PRJNA577476) | soil metagenome | isolation source: 100 cm saprolite under Madrone tree | place: USA:California | collected 2016-06-14 | reverse complement strand
AGCTGGTTCCATTTCCCGATGACCGCAAAGCCATCGATATCGGCGATTACTACGCCGACTTTCGCAAGATCGACAAGTTCCTCGGTTGGTCTCCGCAGGTGAACCTCGAGGAGGGCTTGAAGCAAACGCTCGAGTTTTATCGAGCGAATCAAGCTCATTATTGGGATTAACAATCTCCCGGTTTCTATTTGAGGCTATTCATGCGGCTCAAACCGGCGAGCTTTTTCATATTCGCGAGCGGCCGCTTCAGTTTCGCCTTTCTCTTGGAACGCAATTGCCAGATTGTAATGTGCATTGGAATCTTCTGGACGAAGTAGTAGAGCCTGTTCGTACTGGCTAATGGCTCCATCAAGGTCTTGTTTGGCCATGAATGCATTTCCGAGAACCACATGGGCATCGGGATCATTCGGCTGCAATTCCAACGCCTTCTCGCATTGCTGTATCGCATCATCGATTTTCCCTTGTTGCAGCAGAGCGCTCCCGAGATTGTAATGCGCTTCGGGATAATCGGCATGCAGGCGAAGCGCCTCTTCGTACTTATCAATCGCATCGTCGATGTTGCCTTTTTCGAATTGAACGACACCGAGGTTGTTGTAGGCCATCCAACAACCTGGATTTTTTGCGATCGTTGTCCGCCAAAGCGTTTCCATGTCGCGATACATCGCACTCTGCCGCCAGCTCAATAAGCTGAGACCGGCCAAAATCACGACTGCGCCGCCGAACACGAGCCATTGCAGGCTCTTGAATGACCTGCTCAATGTGGTCAGGCCTGCCGAAGTGAGCGCGATCGGGCCGATGCTGGCCAGGTACTGGTAATGGTCCGCTACGAACGTGTAGCGAAACGTGTAAAGCATGATAAAGCCGAGAAGCGGGCTCAGCGCCGTCACAAAGAACAATGCAGCGACCTCGACACTTCGGCCAAAAAAGCGCCGACCAAAATAAATCGCGACGGCAAGAGCTCCGGCAACGATCAACCATAGGTACGCAACCGGATTTGCGGGATCAATCCGCCATTGCGGATAAATGAACGTGAGGTCCGATGGCCAAAATATTTTGCTGAGGTAAAACCAAACAGCGCGACTCGCGATCAATAACCGGTCAACTGGAGCGAGGGAAACAAGCATTCGTGTGCCTTGATGATATTTTTCCCACCAAACAGCCACCAAACCGATACCGAGCGCGAGCCCAACGAATGGAACGATTTCGAAAAACGCTCTGCGCCCGATCGGTTTTTTCTTCAGCCAGAGAATCAAAAGCAACGCAGCCGGTAATGTGCAGGCGGTGGATTTGGCGAAGAGTGCAAGCAAATAAAATACGAGCGCTGCGACATAGACAATTCGGCGCTGCTTACTCCGTGGATCGACATATTCGACCCACGCTAACAAAGTGAGCAAAAAGAAGAATCCCATCAGGACATTCTTTAGCTCTGAAATCCAGGCGACTGACTCGACCTGGACCGGATGAAGCGCGAAAATTCCCGCAGCCAACCACGCGCCTGGCACTTTCAGCCGCAAAAGAATGCGCCACACAAGAAGTGCGTTGCCGAGGTGAAGGAAAATATTTACCCAGTGATATCCGGCCGGCTGCAAATCCCAGAGGGAGCGTTCGATTCGCAAAACTGTGTAAGCGAGTGGAAAATATTGCGAAGGCGCGTCGAGCGAAAACCAGATCCGGCGCAAGCCGTCAGGCGCCGTTAGTAAATGGTTGTGCGTGACATATCGGTCGTCGTCCCAGATGAAGCCGCCATGCCAGACCAGCCGGTAAGTCATAACAGTCGCCAGGCCGAGAAATAGCGCCAACAAAGAGATCTGGACGCGCCGCCTCGCAACACTAAGGATCATTGCTACGATATTATTTGAGCCAATCGAGACTGCCAAAAAGATTTGTAGATGCCGGACAAAGCGATGGAGTATTACGACCATGACCATTGGCCCCGTGGTGGTCCGGAGTGGAAGCGATGAAGATCAAGAGCAACATGTCAAAAGAACGGCTACTTCCGCCGGCAGACTGGGTTCTACCGCTGGTTATTTTAATCATCACCCTGCTCGCCTACTCACCCGCGTTGAATGGGAGACCAGTTTGGGATGACAACGAGCATTTGACGAGGCCAGAGCTGCAATCGTGGAATGGACTCAAGGAGATCTGGACGAACGTCGGACTCACGCACCAATACTATCCTTTGGTGCATACGGTCTTTTGGATCGAGCACCGAATTTGGGGAGACACGACGCTGTATTACCACCTCATAAACGTTCTTCTCCACACCACAGCGGCTCTTTTGCTCGTCAAGGTTCTTGTCTACCTAAAAATACCTGGGGCAGAGTTCGCGGGAGCGCTCTTTGCTTTGCATCCTGTGCAAGTGGAATCAGTGGCTTGGATGTCGGAGCTCAAAAATACGTTGTCGGGAGTATGCGTTCTCTCCTCCGCTCTTCTGTTTTTGAAGTTTCATCACACAAGAAACTGGCTAACCTACTTTGTTGCGCTTGGGCTTTTCCTGCTTGGGCTAGCTTCGAAAAGCGTCATTGCCGTACTTCCCGCCGCAATTCTTGTCGTCTTATGGTGGAAGCGAGCACAACTTCGGCTGAAAGAGGACGTTTTACCTCTGGTTCCATTTTTTGCCATCGGGGGTAGCGCTGGCCTTTTCACGGCCTGGGTTGAGCAACATTTCGTTGGCGCGGAAGGGATGGCATTCCGGTTTTCCATCGCCGACCGAGTGCTTGTCGCAGGGCGAGCCTTCTGGTTTTACCTTTGCAAACTTTTTTGGCCGACAAAGCTGACGTTCGTATATCCCCGCTGGGATGTAAGTGCACAGGTTTGGTGGCAGTATCTGTTTCCAATCGGCGCGCTGTTATTCTTTGCAGCGCTAATTTTTTTTCGAATGAAGTGGCGCGGGCTTCTGGCTGGCTTTCTCCTCTTTGTCATTTTGCTGTTTCCAGCGCTTGGGTTTTTGAATGTCTACCCATTTGTTTACTCGTTCGTAGCGGACCACTTTCAATACCTGGCCTGTATCGGGATCATCACCACAACGGCCGCGGGGCTGAGCCTAGCCGCCGATTGGGTGAAGTTGCGCCCCCCGAGTCGGGCGATGGTTTTCTCCTCATTAGTAGCGGCGCTGGCAACCTTGACCTGGCGGCAGGCGCACATCTATCGCGACGAAGAAACACTTTGGAGAGCGACTATCGCAGAAAATCCAACCTGCTCACTTGCGCATACTAACCTGGGCGCTCTGCTCGTCGAGACAGGGCGCGCTAACGAAGCGATTGCCCATTACCAGCAAGCCATAGCCGGCCGAGTCGCCAAGCCAGAACTTGGATATTACAATTTGGCCCGTGCTCTTGTGAAAATTGGCAAGCTTGACGACGCCATCGCAGAGTATCGGCGAGCGTTGCAGCTAAACTCGAGATCCGCAGAGGCCCATTATCAGCTTGGCCGCGCTCTGCAAACTAAGGGCGAAATTGATGGAGCCGTTTATGAATACCGAGAAGCATTGAAGCTGCGGCCTGACGAGCCGGGCGTGGACAACGAGCTGGGAAACGCGCTCGTGGCAGAGGGACTTTTTCGCGAGGCAATCGACCATTATGAGTCTGCCCTACACAGCAAGGAGAATGATGCCAACATTCACTACAACCTGGCAAAGGCGCTGGCTAAGAGCGGAGACTTCGAGAATGCCATCTCTCATTACCAGAGAGCCCTCACTATCCAGCCCGATCTGATAGACGCACGCTATGAATTAGGGAGCGCTCTTTTGCAGCAAGGCCGAATTGACGATGCTATTGCTCGGTATGAGGAAGTGCTAACGGTTTCCCCCGACCATGTTAACGCTCGCACGAATCTTGGAAACCTTTTGCTGCAAAAGGGCCGGCCCGCAGACGCGATCGCGCAGTACGAAAAAAGCCTGGAGCTGGCTCCCGACGATACCGTTGCACAGATCGATCTAGCCTGGGTGCTTGCCACTTGCTCTAATTCAGCGCTACGCGATGGCAAGAAAGCGCTCGTGCTTGCCGGGCGTGCAAATGAGGGCTCGGGCGGAAACAATCCCCTTGCGCTCAGGTCGCTCGCGGCAGCATATGCCGAGACGGGGCAGTTTCGGGTAGCAATTGAAACTGCCGGCATGGCATGGCAAATAGCCTTGGACGATAAAAACGACACGTTAATGCGGGCGCTTTCAAGAGAGCTGAAATTCTACGAGGCAAATTTACCTTACCGACAGTAGATCGCGCACCTGGCCTTGTTGGTTCGGGAAGCAATGTAAAATCCCTCATCCCGCAGCCGCCGGATCCGGGGTGACCAACATCAGAGGCCTCGCGCCGTAAACAAAAAGGAAACGGCCGGGTCCCCTCTTGGAACCCGGCCGCTGAATCCTTAGCTATTTTGAGAAGGACCGCTAGAATCTCTTCTTGATCGCGGCGAACCAGAACCGGCCTTTCATATTGGCTTGCGATGCGTCGTAGCCCGGGACGTCACCACCTTCGAGGGACCCTGCGACGAAGGGCGGCTCCAAGTCGGCCACGTTATCCACCCCCAGCGTAAGCGTCATGTTGTTGAACCAGGCTCTCCAGCCGCACGGGTTGTATTCCGCCGTGGAGACTGGCATCACGTTCTTCTCTTTTCCGTCCTTCATCTTCACGTTCTTGCCACCATCCTTGGCATAACCGGCCACTTCGCTCTGGGCAACGGGTGGAGGCAGATTGAAGGTGTAATTGAAGATAAGGTCCACCGTGGTCCACTCGCGTACTTTGCGATCCGCAGTTTGATTTTTGGCGATGGGGAATCCACATCCAGATGAATTTTCACATCCGTCGGAACCAATGGTTGTGTCTGCTTCACAATCCCAGTAATCTCCAACGTAGTGGAAAACTACACCGACGTCGAATCCCTGCATCCAGCTTCCAGACGGGCCGTCCCAAAACTCACTGGCATAAAACTTGTGATGCGGGAAGCTGGCAAAGCCACCTGACCCCTGGAAGCCGCCGCCGAACTGGCCGACGATGGTGCGCCTCTTGCCACCAGGAAGGATCTGTATATCAACGTCCGCGAGATACGTTTCGTTGAACGTGGTGGTGAACGTTCCCCAATCGCCATGGCCGAATCTAGTCGTATCCAAGATATCAACAGCTTCGAAATCCCAAGTGGAGATAACAAACCTGCCTAGATTTGTTATCGGATTGTTTATCAGCAGAATTGCGCCACCTGGCCCGTCTCGCTCGATCCAGGGGGTGTTGATCGGTCCGGGCGCGGTGGTAAAGAGAAATCCCGGTACACCGTCGTTCGCCAGCTTTGTGATCACGTTCGGATCAAAAGCCGCAGCAAACTCACGGAGATCAATGTGGACGAAGTCTGCGCTGAAGGTGAAACCCTGCAACGGGGCCCACCATTTACCCGGCGTAAGCACCCCGCCGTAGGTGTACTCATACGCAATTTCAGGCACTAAGGTCGGATTGGGCCTGATGAGTTCCGAGACCTGGTTTTCACCGACCCTCAAGCTAGCCGGATCGGTAGTTGCCGGAAAGCTTTGAGTGATCGCGCCAAAGAGCTCGTTCACGCCGGGCGCATGAAACGCCTCCATATATGCCGCCCGCAGCGTCAGTGCCTCGTCGATCGGCTGCCAACGGACGTCAAACTTCGGCCGTTCCACCGGTTTGTGGAAATCGCTGTATTCCTCGAAACGCTCGGAGTAACCCACCTCGAAGCTATGCGCGCCGGGGAAGTTCCAGGTCGGACCCGTTATGGGAACGCGCGTCTCCCAGAAAGCAGACCAGACATCGCGGCTCCCTTTACCGATTTCTGTGGTCACGAAGCCCAAGGCCTGGCCCTGTTGTATTAACCCGTCGGGCTGAAAGTTAATGTGGTCGGACTCATGCACACCGCCGATGGCGAAGCGAACCGCGCCGCCTGGGAGATCGAAAAGATCGCCTCGCAGGGTCAAGTCTTCCGTCATAAGCGTGTCCAACAAATCATCCTGGACACTGGTGTACACGAAATGCCTCGCGGCCGCCGTATTCTGCCCCACACCAAACGCATTGAATGCAGTCGCCGGGTTGGTATCAAGTAAGGCGATGCGCAAATTGTAAAGGTTAGGCACCAGTCCGAAGATCTCCCCCGAATCGACCTCGTTCCAGCGGACACCGAACTCCCATTCCCATGTCTTCAGTTTGTCCCAAGCATTAGCAAACTCGCCGAGATTGCCTTTTAAACCTCCGGTGAACTCGTAGTTGTAGGTTGTAACTTTATCGTCACGCCGTCCAATGTCGTGGAACCCGCGAAACTTCACACCGGTAGTGAACTCGGTACCCGCGGGCGCGGCGCTTGCCTCAGTACCCGTGATGGCGGGATTGAACCCACCAATTGAAGTATAGTCTGCTACTGTGAACGGGTTAAACGCATTTTGGGTCGGCACACTAATGCTGTTGATGCTGATACTAGTCGGGTGGGCCGAATCTACCCAAAGGTCAGGCGTAAACGGCGAGGCCGCCAACTGACCATCAAAGTAGCTGCGGAACATTCTGAAATCGGCAAACACGGTCAGGTATTTATCGCAGATATCGCGGTCCATCGAACCGTACAAATACTCACGGTCGGTAGCAGCCACGCCGTTGGCAAAATCGCCGAAGTTAAACAACTGGCGCTCCGGCGGGATCGACCCGGTGCTAGTGTACTGAGTATTGTGGAACTGGTTGGCCGAAGAGTGCGGAGTTGGCGTCAGCAGATGCGGAGACGCGCCAAAAAGAGGCGGAAAAACCCCTTTGAAATAGCGGGTGCTCGCGCCGTTGATTCTGCCGGGGAAATTACTGCTGCGATCATCGAAGCCATTCCAAGCTGCGTGGTTGGCGTCGTGGGAGATGTTCGTATCGGCATTTTGAATTGACGCCTGATTGTACAAGCCGGCATAGACCACGATATTGGTCTTGTCGTCACCGGTGCCAGCAAGCAAATAGGCGGTTTCCTGACCAAAATCATTGGCGAACCCAAGATTCGAGTTGCCATAGCTGGCGTAAACCTCCACCCCACGGAACCGGTGAATCAGGAAAACGTTTATCACGCCGGCCACGGCATCGGTACCATAAATCGGAGAAGCGCCGTCCTTCAGAATATCGATATGATCAATTAACCCCAACGGAAACTGGCCGAAATCGACGAAGGAGCCGCCTAAGGGCACGAGGCGGCGGCCATCCTGGAGAACCAGCGTTTCTTTCGGGTCGATGCCGCGTATGCTGACTTGGGTTGCGCCACCGACGCCGCCGTTGGTTTGGTTCTCACCAATGTTCGAACCGGTCACCGAGGGAATTCTTTGGACAAGGTCGGTGGGAGTGCGCACGCCCAAACGGGTGATGTCGTCGCGGCGATACGTATCGACTGGGTTCGGACCGACTTCTTCCGCGGTCGGAATGTTCGAACCGGTAACGATAGGCGGTGGCGGTGGCGGTGCTGGCGCTTGAGCGCGCGCGCTCATCGCGATGATTAATGGAAATGCCACGGCGGCTACAAGAGCGACGCGAATTCCCAACGTTTTTTGCACGTTTCTAGTCATTGGTTTCTCCATGGGTTTGGTTAGGTTTGCGCTAGGGATTATTGAAAATTCGTCAAGCTGACAAGGTTTTTTTTCAGTTTCTTGAAATTTTTTTGAACGGGCAGACCGAGCCAGTTGTCGAGCCCGCTCCCCGTTTTGGGGCGTTCTATCGGATTTCGCTCCCGCTGCCTAGAAAAAAATTAAAATTTTTTTTGGGGGGGGGTTGGGACTTTCCTGGACCCCACATCCGCGACAGCGCGATGGGGGCTGGGCGGCCGAAATCGCTAACCGCTTTTGTTACGGTGATTCCGAGCGAAGCGAGGGATCTCGCAACCGGAGTACGGAACAGACAAAGGACACAGCGCGATTAACGGACTTGGGTGAGATCCTTCACTTGGTTCAGGATGACAGCGCGCTTGGCTCTGAGGTCATCAACAGTTCCACATCCTCGCATTCCAAATTCAATGCGAAACCTGCGTGCCGGCTCGCCGCGCAGAATTTTGAAATCAACAGCCCCGCGAAGAATTGCGCGAAGTCTTTTGTTTGAACTGCGGAACCTCAGCCGGGTTCGCAGCAAAGAGCGCCTTGGAACGAACAATTCGCCCACCAAGATTAAGAAAACAGTCGCGCAGCGCCGGTGTGAAAAACGGCGAATCGTCACGACGCGGATTAAATTGAAGAAATAGGCGGCCATTCGGATTCAAGAATCGGGTGCGAACATCGTTGACAAAAAATCCCCAGTCAGCTTCGCGCCATTCGTCTCCGGGCAAATGTTGCGGCCATCCTTTGAAGTGAAAGCAAACGCGTGTTGCCGCGACCAAATCGAATTTTCGGTCGAGATCCGGGAGCGGGACCTGTGCCTCAATACGGGAAACCACCCGCGGCACATTTAAGATGGGGAGGGTCTCTCGATAGAGAGGCTCGACGTCCGTGTCCAGCCCCATCCCGTCGTGGCCAAACAATCTGCAAATATAAATGAAATGACCTGAGCCGCAGCCAAGATCGAGAATTTGCAATGGCGGACTACGGTCGAGCCACAAATCCTGCACGATCTCAATAAACTTCCGGATCCTTCGCGGGTTTGGTCGATATCCGTCGCGTGCGCGTACGCCGCTAAAATCCAAAGTGTCGAGGCTCGCGAAAATGCGCCGGCTATCCACCGGATGGAGCAACCTTCTGCCGTGTTCCCACGCGCTCACCAGCGCGATTGAGCTGAACAGCTTTTGCAATTTGCGCGAGGATTTCATGATGGCCGATCAACGAAATAGTGTCGATGATCAGTTGAAAATTTCCAGTTTACTCACATTCTTTGCCGGAATTCCCGCGTGATTAGCCTCATCAATTTGATCGGGCAGACCAACTCCACTTGTGCAAAATTTTGCTCCCCCTCTCCGGTGGATCTAGCTCTTCGACACGACGCCAATTCGGACGGCGAAGCTGTTTCGAACAGAACGTTCGAAGAACGCGTTCCACCCAAATCTAATGTGAGACCTGGGTGGTGTGCACCCTTTCTCCCCGGCGAAATAAATCCGCGCAGTGTCGCAAACTCTCGGCCATGGCGACATTTCCTTGCTGCTTCGCCAAATTCTCGCCCCGCTCAGCTGTCGCGACGGCTTCCGCAAATTGATTGTTCTCGGCCTGCGCTGCGGCTAGCGTCCGCAGCGTAAATGGAGTCTCTCCACCGGATTGGATCGCGCGCTGGGCCAAGGCAAGCGCCTTGTTGCCGTCACGCAAATCGGCGTCGGCTGCAGTGGCAAGAACCCACGCGAGGCCATTTGCGGCGATTGGATCATCAGCATCGAATGACAAGGTGTGCCGCCAAGCGGCGATCGCATTCGCGATTTCGCCTTTGCTCGCGAACATGACACCGAGATCGTTGCTGGCGGCGATGTAATCGGGCTGGATGCTCAATGCTTTTTGAAGATGAAAAATCGCTTCATCGGTTTTGTGTTTCTGCTCGAGCGCCATTCCCAGTCCATAATGCGCGGCCACGTTGCCATCGCGAAAACGCAAGGCGCGCTGATAATGTTCGATCGCGTCGTCGATCTGACCTCGCATAACCAATGACGTGGCCAAACCGAGCTGCGCAACATCGCTATCGGGCTCGACCGCGATCGTGTGGCTCCACACCGTTTCGGTATTGCGCCAATGCGTAGTCTGTTTCCAGGAAAGGATCGACAATGTGGCAACAACAATTGCCGCCGCGCCGCTCAAAAGAGCCGCTTGCAGTCGCCGCGCCGTAGGTCGCCGCGGCGACCTACGGCGCGGCAGGCACGATTTCGTCAGATCGCAAATCAACCATACCAGCGCAATCAGCAATCCGATTTGCGGCAGATACGTGTAGCGGTCGGCGCGCCCTTGCAGGCCAACTTGGATGATTCCAATTACCGGAATCAGCATCACCAGATACCAAAGCCAGCCGACGAGGAGGTATGGATTTTTGCGCCGCCTAACGAACGCAATCGCCGTGATCCCGATCAGAACGATCGCCGCAACGATCAGCCGCCAAAGTTCCAACCGGTCTTCCGGGTGAATGTAAAACGGAATGAGATCGACCGGCCAAAACATTTGTCGGATGTAATCAAAATAGCTCACGATCGCATTTGCGATCCGCCACTTGAGCGGCAGAAATTCGGTGGATCCGAGGGCAAAGTTCTGCGCCCAAAGGGTCGCCACGCACGACCCGAGTGACAGTGCGAATAGCGGAAGTTTTTCGACGATGAGTTTTGCCGTTGCCGATGGTTGAAATCGGTTGAGCGGCCAGTAATCGAGCAACAAAAGAATAATCGGCAGCGTCACGAGCATCGGTTTCGACATCAAGCCGAGCGCGAACACGATCGACATCGTCACGTAGCGGCCGAGCGTTTGCTTTTGCGTCCAACGGAAATAAGCCAGCAGCGTGAGCATAAAAAAAAATCCGCTGAGCACATCTTTGCGCTCCGCAATCCACGCCACCGACTCGACTCGCAGCGGATGAATCGCGAACAGCGCGGCCGCAAAAGCGCTCGGCCAGATGCCAGTCCGGCTCGGACTCATTTGAGCGAGTGCGAGGAAAAGCAAAACCGCGGCCGCGCTGTGCCAGAGCACATTTACAAAATGATGCCCGCCGGCCTTTAATCCGAAAAGCTGGCAGTCGAGCATGTGCGAGATCGTCGTGAGCGGGTGCCAGTTTTGAGAATGCACATGAGTGAACGCCCAGATCACGCCATGCCAATTTAAACCGGCGCGCACGTGAATGTTCTCCGTGACGTAAAGCGGATCGTCGTAATTGATAAACTCGTGGCCGAGCGTTTGGCCAAACACCGCCCACGTAAGCGTGATGAGAGCGCTGCAGATGGCAAGCTTTAAAGTTTTGAGGCGCACAACTGCGGTGGAATTAAAACGGTCGCGAAGACGCGTGCAAACAGGTTGTCGATGTTGGAGCGGCGAAACCTCTCTGCGCTTTCACCCCCCGAGGATCAGCGCGGCGGACGAAACCCGAAATCGGCG
>WNFO01011437.1_pt1 | contig 10996 bp, 9 predicted proteins | sample 5400251 | NCBI WGS metagenome assembly WNFO01 (sample SAMN13153354, study PRJNA577476) | soil metagenome | isolation source: 100 cm saprolite under Madrone tree | place: USA:California | collected 2016-06-14 | reverse complement strand
GTAATCGTCCCGGAGGCGACCGTGGCGGTGGCCCCCGCGACGGCCTGGAGCTGTCCACGGACCCCGAGGTGAGGCGCCTCGACGGTGTCGCCCGGGGCGAGCGGCCCGCTCGGCGCCGGGTCCTCGACGGCCGCAAGTCCAGGGCGCGCGGCGAGATCGCGCACGCGCTGGCGGACTTCGTCGAGCGTCTTGCGCGACCGCTCGGCGTGCTTCAGGCGCTCCCACTCGACGGCGACGGCGCGTCGGATCTCGGACAGGAGCGCGGCGGCGTCCTGCTTGGCGCGGGTGACGACCTCCCTGGCCCGGCCCTCGGCCCGCGTGAGCTCGGCGGCGGCGCGGGCGAGGTGGTCGGTGGCCTCGCGCTCGTTCCGCTCGATCGCGAGGGCGCGCGCCGCCTCGGTGCGCGTCTGCGCATCGAGCCGCGACAGGAGCTCGCCGAGCCGGGCCGCCTGCGCCGAGCGGTGGGCCTGCGCCCGCTCGATGAGCGTCGGGTCGAGGCCGAGGCGGGCGGCGATCGCGAGGGCGTAGCTCTGCCCCGGGTAGTCGTAGACCAGACGGAACGTCGGGGCGAGTCGTTCGCGATCGAACTCGACCGCCGCGTTGCGGGCGCCCGGGTGCGTGCTGGCGAACGCCTTCAGCGGCTCGAGGTGGGTGGTGGCCATCACCAGTGCCCCGCGTCGCTCGAGGGCCTCGAGGATGGCCTGCGCCAGCGCCGCACCTTCGTCCGGATCCGTGCCCGCGCCGAGCTCGTCCAGGAGCACGAGGGAGTGGTCGTCCACGTGCTCGAGCACGTCGCGCACCTTGCGGACGAAGGCCGAGAACGTCGAGAGATTCTCGGCGACGCTCTGCTCGTCGCCGATCACGGCGACGAGGCGCGAGATCAGCGGCAGGCGGCTTCCCTCTGCGGCCGGAACGTGGCAGCCGACCTGCGCCATCAGCACGAGGAGCCCGAGGGTTTTGAGCGCGATCGTCTTGCCGCCGGCGTTCGGGCCGGTCACGACGAGGAGGGGCCGCTCCCGGCCGAGCTCGAGATCGACCGCGACGACTGGACGGGCCGGATCGCGCCAGCTCTGGGCCAACAGGAGCGGGTGGCGCGCGGCGCGGAGCGACACCACTCCCGGGTCCAGGACGGGGAGCGTCGCGTCCATCCGCTCGGCGAGCCGGGCGCGCGCGACGATCCAGTCGAGCTCGCCGAGGTCCGCCACCAAGCGCTCGATCTCGGGCAGGCGAGCCCGGACGGCCTCGCTGAGCTCGGCCAGGAGTCGTGCCGCCTCTTGCTCCTCCTGGCGGGCGTTGTCGACCAGGTCGTTGTTGGCCTCGACGACGCGGTCCGGTTCGACGAACACGGTCTGGCCGCTCTGCGAGCGGTCGTGGACGATGCCGCGGAGGCGGGCGCGCGCTTCGGCGCGCACGGGGACCACGTAGCGCCCGTTGCGGCGGGTCACGTAGCGGTCGCTGAAGATCCGGTCGGCGTCGGCCGTCTGGAACAGCGCGTCCAGGTCTCGGACGATGCGCCGCTGGAGGTCTCGAATCCGCTGCCGGAGGCGGCGGAGCTCGGTGCTCGCGCCGTCGGTCAGGGTCCCGTCGTCGGCGAGCGCCGCGGAGAGCGCCTCGCGGAGGTCGTCGAGCTTCGGGAGGCGGTGACCGATGTCGGCGAGGGCGGGCGCGATGGGACGGATGCTCTGGCCGTACGCCCTGAGCCGGGGAGCGGCCTCGAGGAGCAGAACGAGACGCCGAAGCTCGACGCCGTCGAGGACCGCGCCGTCCGCCCGGCAGCGGGTGAGGCTCGGTCGCACGTCCGGGATCGCTTGCCAGGGGGGGAGGCCGTGGGCGGCCACGGCGAGGCGCGCCTGACTGGTCTCGTTGAGCGCGGCCGACACCGCGGGCGGGTCGAGGAGAGGAGTCGCTCCGAGAGCGCGGTCGCGCCCCATCGGCGTGTCGGTCTCTGCTGCGAGGAGGGCCCGGACCTCGTTCCACTCGACGCCCCGGCCCGAGAGCGCCTCTGCGGCCATGTTGTCGACTCGGTCGCCCCCGCTGGTCACGGGCGGCGCATCAGAGGAGCGGTCCGGAGTGTCGCCGGTGCTAATCCGAGAACCGCTCGCGCCGCTTGGCTTTCTTCCGCGCCACCAGCGCCTTCCGTTTGCGCCGGACGCTCGGCTTTTCGTAGTGCTGGCGCTTCTTGAACTCGGAGAGGAGCCCGGCCTTCTCGCACTGCTTCTTGAAGCGCTTGAGGGCGCTCTCGAAGGACTCGTCGGGCTCGATGATGACCTTGGTCACGCAGTTTCCTCCCCCTGCCGGCCGACCGACCTCCGAGGGATAAACGATAACTATATACCATGTAAGGGGGGGTCAGGCAAACGACCGCCCGCCCGTCGACGCCGCCGCTCCGACAGAGCGGCGGGTCCCGTCCGGGGGACCGATCACCGTGGACCCCCGACCGCCCGGGCGGCGACCAAGTCGAGCACCCGGTCCGCGGCCTCCTGGCAGGCTGCCTCGATGAGCGGAACCTCCTCGGGCGTGAAGCCCGTCAGCACGTGGTCCGTGACCTGGTCCCTGTGCGGTGGCCGGCCGATGCCGATCTTCACGCGTCGAAGCTCATCCGTGCCGAGGGCCTCCATGATGGAGCGGACGCCCTTGTGGCCGCCGTGGCTGCCCTTCATGCGGACGCGCACGATCCCGAGCGCCAGGTCGATGTCGTCGTACGCCAAGATCAGCTCCGCCGGCGAGAGCCCGAGCCGGGCCGCGACGCGCGCCACCGGCGGACCGCTCGCGTTCATGAAGGCGAGCGGCTTGACGAGGTAGAGCGTCTCGCCCTGCCACTCGCCGCGCGCGACGAGCGCCGTTCCCTCGCGCGTCGGCCGCTTGTGCAGGGCCCGGGCGAGCAGGTCGACCACCCGCTGGCCGACATTGTGGCGGGTGTTCCGGTACTCGGGACCGGGGTTGCCCAACCCCACGACGGCCTGCGCCACGCGACCCCGTCCCGCTTACTTCTTCTCTTTCTCCCGCTCCTTGTCCCGCTCCCTCTTGCCGCCCTCCTTGCCGGCGGCTTCCTCGACGGGTGGCTCCTTCGGCTTGCGCTCGGTGAGCACCTCGGGCTCGGCGGGTGCGGTGACCGCCGCGGCCGCCGCCACCGGCACCTCCTCGGCACGCGGCGGCGAGACCGTCGCCACGGCCTGGTTCGGGTCGTTGAGGATGCGGACACCAGCCGGCACCGTGAGCTGGGAGACCGTGAGCACGTCGCCAATCATGAGGGCGGAGACGTCCGCGTCGATCCGCTCCGGGATCAGGCTCGGCAGACAGGACACGGTGAGCTCGTGCATCACGAGGTTGAGGATGCCCTGCTGGTCCCGGACACCCGCCGGCTCGCCCTGCGGGTGCACGGCCACACTGACGGTGATCGGCCGGTCCATCGCGACTTCCTGGAGGTCGACGTGTACCAGCGCCTCCGAGACGGGATCGAACTGCATGTCCCGGATGATCGCCATCCGGTTCTCGGTGCTCCCGTCGAACGTGAGCGTCAGGAGCTGCGTGCTCCCCTCGTGGCCGTGGATGAGACGCAGCACATCGCGCGGGTCTGCCGTGATCGGCACCGCCGCGGGCCCGCCGTAGAGAATGCCGGGAACCCTACCGCTGCGGCGCAGGCGTTTCGCGACCGACTTGCCCGTGCCCTCGCGACGCTGGATGGTGAGTCCTCGCTGTTCCATGCGGTGATCCGCTCCTAAACGAACAGGGTAGAGACCGACTCTTCGTCGTGAATGCGGCGGATGGCCTCGCCGAGCAGCGGCGCGACCGTCAGCACGGTCACGCGCGCGGCCCGCTTGGCCTCGGACACCGGGATCGAGTTGGTGACGATCACCTCCTCGAGGACGGACACCCTGATCCGCTCCACCGCCGGCCCCGAGAGGACGGGGTGGACTCCGCAGGCGAGGACGCGGCGGGCGCCCTCGCGCTGGAGAGCCTCCACCGCCTGGACGAGCGTGCCCGCGGTGTCGATCAGGTCATCGATGATGACGACGTCCTTGCCCAGCACGTCGCCGATCAAGTGCATAAACACGGCGACGTTCGGGCCGTCGCGCCGCTTGTCGATGATCGCGAGGTTGGCCTTGAGCCGCTTCGCGATCGCGCGGGCCCGCTCGACGCCGCCCGCGTCGGGCGACACGATGACTGGGTCCCGGAGGTCCTTCTTGCCGAGGTAGTCGATGATGACGGGCGCCGCGAAGAGGTGATCCACGGGGATGTTGAAGAAGCCCTGGATCTGGCCGGCGTGCAGATCGAGCGCCATCACGCGGTCGACGCCGGCCGCCGTGAGCAGGTCCGCCACGAGCTTGGCGGTGATCGGCACCCGCGGCTGGACCTTGCGGTCCTGGCGGCCGTAGCCGTAATAGGGAAGCACCGCCGTGATACGCCGCGCCGACGCCCGCTTCAGCGCGTCGATCAACACGAGGAGCTCCATCAGGTTGTCGTTGACCGGCGGGCACGTGGGCTGGATCAAGAAGACGTCCGCGCCCCGGACGTTTTCGTTGATCTGAACGAAGATCTCGCCGTCCGAGAACCGGTCGACGTCGGCGTCACCGAGGGGGACCCGGAGGTACTGGCTGATCTCGTCCGCCAGCGGTCGGTTCGCGTTGCCGGAGAACAGCTTCAGCTCGTAGGCCATCGCGCCCTCGCTCCGGTCTCAGCCCGCGGGCGGCCCCGCCGCCCGTCGGTCGGGCCCCGCCGCGGCGCGCGGGCGCCCCGACGGGGATGGATATGGTTGGGGCGGGAGGATTCGAACCCCCGAATACGGGATCCAAAGTCCCGCGCCTTGCCACTTGGCCACGCCCCAACGAGCCTCATTGTCGTTCAAGGACCGCTCGCGCTCAACCGCGGAGACGGATCGCCGGACCCGCCACCGTCCGGACCGACCAGCACGACCACGAGGCGCGCGCCACCCGCCGCCGGATCTGCCGGGCGTGGTCGAGCGAGCGCGCGACCCCGAAGACGGTGGGCCCGCTCCCCGACATCACCGCCCCCAGCGCCCCCGCGCCGACGAGCGCCGCCTTCATCTGACCGATCACCGGGTACGCCGGCTCCACGACTCGCTCCAGCCCATTGTAGAGGCTCGCGGCGACCAGCGCCGCATTCCGTCGCGCCAGCGCCTGAATCATCGCCCGCGTCCGGGCGCCGTCGGAGAACACCCGCTCCGTCACGAGCCCGTACACCTCCCGGGTGCTGAGCGGGAGGTTGGGATTCACCAAGACGAGCGCGTATCCGCCGCCCTCCCCGAGCCGCCGCACGCGCTCCCCCCGGCCGGTCGCCAGGGCTCGGCCGCCCCGCAGGAAGAAGGGCACGTCCATCCCGAGCGCCCCCGCGACCTCGGCGAGCCGCTCGAGACTCCAGCGGAGCCCCCAGAGCCGATTCAGCCCCAGGAGGGTCGCCGCCGCGTCGGTCGAGCCCCCCCCCAGGCCGGCCGCCACCGGGATGCGTTTCTCGAGCCGCAGACGCGCGCCGCGATCGATCCCCGCGGCTTGCCTCAAGAGCGCCGCCGCGCGCGCCACCAGGTTGTCCGCGTCCGACGGCACGCCGGGAGAGTCGGTGGCGAACACCAGGGAGTGCGGGGCATCCTCGAGCACCATCCGGTCGGACAGATCCACGGTCTGGAGCACCGTCGTGATCTCGTGGTAGCCGTCCCCGCGCTTGCCGAGCACCTCGAGCGCCAGGTTCACCTTGGCCGACGCGCTCAGCGCAAGGCGGCGGACGCTCCCGGGCCCCTTCGACAAGGCGGGTTACCCTAACACGCGGTGCCGGCTCGGTCAACGGAACCGTTGAACGTTCGCCCCGTTCGGCACCCGGAGCTCGAAGCGCTCGGCGTCCAGACCCGTCGCGATCTCCGGCTCCCGGTACTGGACCGTCGCCTCGAAATCCTGGCCGGCCGCGGCGTGGATCTCGGACGGCACCGGGCTGCCGGGGGTGCGGGTGTACGTGACGACGAGGGTCGTTCGCCCGCCGCCGATCGCGACCTTGTGAACCTCGCCCCCCTCGACGTCGAGCCACAGGCGGGCCCGCTGGCGTTCCCCCGTGAGCTCGAGCGACGGGCCCTCGCCGTCCGACGGCAGGATCTCTACCCTCCTGAGGCCACGGCTCGGGATCACGCGGCCAAGGAGCAGGCCGACCAGGTCCTCGGCGTCGAGCGGTACGCCGAGCCAGCGGCTCGTCGTCTGCTCGTTCACCTGATAGGAGAAGGCCAGGTTCTCGGCGACGTTATAGGCCGAGAGCGTGCCCCCGGATACGGTGAAGAGGAGCACCGGCTGACCGAGCGGGGAGAGCGCCTCGAAGCGGAGCGAGGCGGGCGGCTTGACGAGGAGCACGCCGCTGAACCGCTGGATCCGCCCGCCGCGGCGCACGGTGACCTCGGCCAGGGTCCTGAGGTCTCCAAGCTCGTCCCGGCGGAGCTGGAGGAGAGCTAGGAGGCGCCGGGCTTCGTCCGAGGGGGGCACGATCCCGCGGGCCGCCGGCGTGCAGGCGGCGAGGCACAGGGCGAGGCCGGTGCTACTGACTAGCCTTCGGGCTCTCACCCTTGGCACGGCGCGGCCGGTTGCGCTCCACTTCGATCTTCTTCCGCACCGCCTCGGCGGTCGGATCGAGCGAGAGCGACTTCTGCCAGGCCGTGATCGCGTCCTCGGCGAGGTCGTTCTTCATGAGCGCGTCGCCGAGATGATCGAAGATCACCGGGTCTTCCTTGGCCTTCTCGACGGCGCGTTTGAGCTGGTGCAGCGCCTCCGGGTAGCGGCCCTGCTGGTAGAGCGCCCAGCCGAGACTGTCGATGAAATACCCGTTGTCGGGCTCGAGGTCGAGCGCCTTCGTGATCAGCGTCACCGCCTCGTCGAGGTTGACGCCCTTCTCCGCGAACATATAGCCGACGTAGTTGTAGGCCTCGGCGTGGGCGGGATCGATCCGGATCACCTCGCGGAAGGTGCGGATCGCGTCGTCAAACTTCGACTGCTTCTCCAGGACCACGCCGAGCTGGAAGAGCAGATCCTTGTTCTTGGGTTCGAGCGAGAGCCCTTCCTGAATCGTCGACTGCGCGCGGTCGTACTGCTGCGCGCGGTAGTAGGCGGTGCCGAGGTAGAGGAAGAGCTCGGGCCGGCGGGGTTCGAGGTTGACGGCCTCCTTGAGGAGCACGATCGCCTCGTCGAGGCGCTTGAGGCGGCTATAGAGGAAGCCGAGCTGCACGCGGGCGTCGACCGACTGCGGATCCGCGTGCAGGATCTTCTGGAGCTCCTCCTGCGCCTGAGCCTCCTTCCCCGCGTCCATGTAGGTCGTGGCGAGGAAGTACCGCGCGCGCAGGTTCGAGGGTTCGAGGGCGAGCACGCGGCCGAAAGCCTCGGCGGCCTTGTCCCACTGCTTCTCCTCGTAGTAGACGGCGCCGAGCTTCATGAACACCCGCGGGTCGCGGGGGGCCTCTGTCGCAAGGCGTTCGATCTCCGTCTCCGCTTCCTTGTAGCGGCCGAGCCGGATGAGGAGGTCGCCGAGCCGCTCGACGAAGGCGGCGTCCTCGGGATTGGTCTTGATGGCCTCGCGGTATACCTCGATGGCCTTCTCCGGCTCGTGCCGCGCCTCGTAGGCGTACCCGAGCGCGGTCCAGGCCCCGTCGTGCTCCGGGTCGAGCTCGATGGCGCGCCTGAGCCGCGCGATGGCCTCGTCCCACTGCTCTTGCTCGACGGCGAGCCGCCCTAGCAGGAAGTGCGCCTGGGCGAGGGTGGGCTGCACGTCGATCAGCCGCAGCAGCACGCCGCGGGCGCGGTCGTAGGCCTTCCGCTCGACGAGGAAGCGGGCGAGTGTCAGATAGGGGTCGGGCGCCTTGGGATTCAGCGCGATGACCCGCTCGAACTCCGCCTCCGCCTCCGGGAACCGCTTCTGGGCACGCAGGAGCTCGGCGAGCGTGAGGCGGGGCGCCGGCTGGCCGACTTCGGATCTCGCCCGATCGCCTCGCGGAGCTCCGCCACCGCCTGCTCGAAGCGCGCCGCCTGCGCGTGCATCTGCGCGACCGCGTAGTGGTAGTACGCCTCGGCCGTCGGGTCGGCCGCGACGCGCGCGACCTGCGGCGGGAGCGGGGTGTCCGCGTTGCTCGCGACGGGCGCCGCGCTCGCGCATCCGGCGACAAGAATCGACAGGACCGCTGCCGGCAGGAGCATTCGTCTCATGCAGTACCTCGCCTCAAGAGAAGCATCCGGACTTGACGAGCAACCGACGCAGCGAATCCGCGAGGGCCGGGTCGGTGATCGGGGCGACGACGTCGTCGATCGCCCGGCGCTCGCGCTCGGCGACCGCTCGCGCGGCTGCCGCCGCCGGCCGGCCGGGCGGGGGCGCGGCGGGCTCGAGCCGGCCCAGCGTGACTTTGATCGACCGCACCGTGTCGGGCCCGTACTCTCGCGCGAGCACGGCGACGATCTCGGGAGCGCGGAGCGTCAGTTCGTGCAGCCAGGGTGAATTGTCCACCACGACCTGGAGACAGTGGCCCGCGAGCGCTCCCGGTTGAGCGCGCCGGGCGACCTCGGGTCCGACCAGAGACAGCCACCCCCGCCGGACCGCCTGCTCGACGAGCCGGTCTCGGATCTGCGGGACGGCGGTCGAGAGGATGTCACCGACGGCGCGCGGCGCCGATGACCTCATCGCGACCCATCATAGCGCGCTCTCGAGCCCGCGACCAGAAGATCCGCTCCGGCCAAATTGACTTCGATGTGACGCGACTTTATAGTGTGATTCCCATGAGCCGGCCCGGGCGCGGAGACACTCTTTCTCTGGGCATCGACGACCTCGCGTTCGGCGGCGAAGGCGTCGGTCGCGTCGACGGCTACGTGGTCTTCGTGCGGGGCGGGGTTCCGGGCGACCGACTCCGGGTCCGGCTCGTCGAAGCCCGCCCGCGATTCGCCCGCGGTGTCATCGAGGCGATCGAGATGCCGTCGCCGGACCGAGTCGAAGCGCCGTGTCCCTACTTCGGCCGGTGCGGGGGCTGCCGGCTGCAGCACATCGCCTACCCCGCTCAGCTCGCGTACAAGACCAAGCAGGTCGCGGACTGCCTCGAGCGCCTCGGCGGGCTCGGCGCGTTCGAGCTTCGTCCGATCATCCCCGCCCCGGCGCTCTACGGTTATCGGAACAAGATGGAGTTCACCGTGGCCGGGACGGCCGACGCCACGTCGATCGGGCTCCACGAGGCCGATCGGTACGACTCGGTGCTCGACGTCGAGCGCTGCCTGCTCCAGCCGGACGCGCTCAACGCGCTCCTCGAGGAGACGCGCCGCGACGTGCGGGCTCGCCGCCTCCGCGCGTGGGATGCCGAGACGGGGACCGGGCTCCTGCGCTTCGTGATGCTCCGGGCCGGATTCCGGACGGGCGAGGCGATGGTCAACATCGTCGCCGGCGCGCCCGAGATCGAGACGCTGACGCCGCTGGCCGAGCGCCTGCGCGCCCGCCTGCCGGGGACCGTGAGCGTCGTCCTGAACGTCAACTCACGGAAGGCGAGCGTCGCCGTCGGCACCGAGGAGCATCTCTTGGCCGGCCGCGACCACATCAACGAGTCGCTCGGCGGCCTCACGTTCCAGGTCTCGGCGAACTCGTTCTTCCAGACGAACACCGAGCAGGCGGAACAGTTGTTCGCGCTCGTCGAGGCCGCGTGTGAGCTCGGGGGCGGCGAGACGGTCGTCGACCTCTATTCAGGCACGGGCACGATCAGCCTGCTCCTCGCCCGGCGCTGCCGCCGGGTGTACGGGATCGAGGTCGCCACGACGGCGGTCGAGGACGCCGTCCGCAACGCCCGCGCCAATCGGATCGACAACTGCACCTTCCTCTCCGGCGAGGTGCGCCACCACCTGCCCGAACTCATCCGGAAAGGGGTACGGGCCGAGGTGGTCGTGGCGGACCCGCCGCGGGCCGGCTTCCACCCCAAGGCGCTCCGCGCCCTCGTGGCGCTCGCGCCGGCGCGGATCGTCTACGTCTCCTGCAATCCCGCCACGCTCGCGCGCGACGTCGTCGGGCTCATCGGCGGGGGCTACCGCCTGGAGTGGGTGCAGCCCGTGGACATGTTCCCCCACACGCCGCACATCGAGGCTGTCGCCCGCCTGACCCGCGCCGCCTGACGCGCGGCGCCGCCCGGCGCGGCGATCCCGACGGGGAGCTCATGGAAGACCGGCTGGTCCTGGCGGGCGCGACGCTGATCGACGGGACCGGCGCGCCTCCGGAGGAGGGCCGCGCGGTCGTCGTGGCGGGCGGGCAGGTGACCGACGTCGTCGCCGCGTCCCGGGCGCCCTCCGGCACCGTGCTCCGCCTCGACGGTCTGAGCCTCCTGCCCGGGCTCATCAACTGCCACGTCCACCTCTGCCTCGGGGCCGAGGCCGATCCCGTGCGCCCCCTCCTTGACGACCCGCCCGCGCTCACGGCGCTGAAGGCCGCGCTCCGCGCGCGTCAGACGGTCGAGGCGGGCGTGACGACCGTCCGCGACCTGGGCGGGAAGGACTACTTGGAGTTCTCCGTCCGGCGTGCGATCGCCGAGCGGCTGCTGCCGGGGCCTCGGGTGCTGGCGGCCGGCCGCGGGATCTGCATGACCGGCGGTCACGGGTGGTGGTTCGGGCGCGAGGCCGACGGGCCCGACGACGTGCGCAAGGCGGTGCGCGAGCAGCTCAAGATGGGCGCCGACGTCATCAAGATCTTCGCGACAGGCGGCGTCATGACCCCCGGCGTCGAACCGGGGTCTCCGCAGCTGACGGAGGCGGAGATCCGCGCCGCGATCGAGGAGGCCCGCAAGGCGGGGCGCCGGGTGGCGGCCCACGCCCAGGCGGCGTCGGGGATCCGTGCCTGCGTGGACGCGGGCATCACCACGATCGAGCACGGCGTCTACCTCGATCAGGACCTCGTCGCGCGCATGAAGCAGACCGGCGCCTACCTCGTGCCGACGCTGATCGCTCCCCACGCGATCGCGGGCGGGGGTGAGGCGGCCGGAATCCCCGCGTTCATGGTGCGG
>WNFO01012235.1_pt1 | contig 10997 bp, 13 predicted proteins | sample 5400251 | NCBI WGS metagenome assembly WNFO01 (sample SAMN13153354, study PRJNA577476) | soil metagenome | isolation source: 100 cm saprolite under Madrone tree | place: USA:California | collected 2016-06-14 | reverse complement strand
GAGAAATTAGAAGACAACAAGGTAGACAAATCTTGTTGCTGTCCTGCAATTGCTGTTTCCTGTGAACTGGGTCCACACATAATGTTTTTCCTTCCGCGTTTACGCGGTGTTTTGAATTTTCCGTTGGACATTATTGTGAAACTCAGGCTGCGACCCGCCTTGCAATCGCGTTCGCAGAATTGGAAATTCGAAAATCAAATGGAAAAGGCGACAAGGTTCGAATCCTTGCCGCCCTCCTGGACCATGTTTTGAAGAATGCTTACACTTCGATGGTGTTGGTCCCGCATTCTCTCCGGCACTAGATGCAGCGCGAACATTCAAGCAATTACGCTAGGTTCCACGCTGGCCGGATTTCAGCCCCCTTAATTCCGCTTGGTTTCTGGATTGAACCGGACAGGTCCACAATCCTGGGAAGGGAGACCAGTCCGGGCAGAAAACAAAAGCAATTTGAGTGGAGCTAAATTCAAGATGAAGATTATTTGGAAACGCGTCGATAGCTGTACGAATCCCGGATTTTCAGCCAGTCTTCGCCCGGATGAGGAGAACGCTTCAATGCTTCATAGAGACTGCGTGAGACACCGCTGTAGATGAAGACTGCGCCATCGTCGCGGTACTTGATCTCCATCTGTCCGTCTTTCCAGCCAATGCTTTGAATCAGTTCGGACTGTGTAAGTACGCCGCGTCTCATGAAGCTCTCAAGCGGGCCGCTTCTTTCTCTAGTTCACGAATGCGACACTGCTTCGACACTGAAGCTTCTGCGGCATCCACAGTGTTCTTACACTTCAGAAGAATCTCGTCGCCACTGAAGCCTTGATGGACACATTGCTGGATGACAATCGCTAATTGTTCAAGACCGACAGCTTCACCCAACTCGCCAAGACTGGTGAACGCAGCGTCATCGCGGCCTCCACGAATTAGTTCGACTGGCCGAACATTCGGATACTCTGGCTTGAGAACCTTGCATAACGCTTGAGCGCAGTCCAAGGTCATGAAGACTCCGCCGCCATGTGGCGCGAACTGAAGATGGCCGTGGCGATCTCTACCGTTGTAGTTCTGGTTCCGGCCAACTGAAACACCAAATAGTTCTTCCATATAATTTCTCCTAGCCTCTTACTACCTGAAGACGCTTTGCCACTTTCGAGACAGCTTCAAAAACCTGACGATATGAACTGGTCGTAACCAATGCGTTGTCATACGCTTCTTGAAGCGCAGCATTTCCAGAATGTGACCCCCCTGTGCCAAGCTTTGAATCCGCCATCTGTTTCCATGATGATTCGGATGCGTCCAGCACTGGGGTCGCTGGCTTCCGCTGAACTTCCGGGTCCAGAGAGTGGTTTTTGCGACCGTTCACGTAAAGTCGTGAAGTCTGCTCTTCGGAGAATAACTGACCGGGTTTACGATTCGGGTCGTCGTCTGCTGAGTGCTTCCCGTAGTGCTTAGGACCCGTGGTGCTCTCCAGCCAGCGAAGCAACTGCTTCGGGTCCTGGCTCTGGCTGTAAGCGAACCCTTCCATCGCTTTGGAAAGAGCATCGAAATGGATGGGGTAATTGTAACGGCGCAGCCATTCGACAAGGAGGACGGCGTTGTGGTGCCCATCATAAGAACCGTCGAGTTTCACAAGAGGCTTACGACGCAGGAAATCCTGTAGCTCTGCCATCTCATCAGCAGTCAATCGTGACAACGCAAGTTGCTTCGCGGCCTTCGATGTGTAATGAAATTTGTCCGCCAACCGATTTGCAACCGATATAAGCCCATCCACCGTTACCGGACTACTCGGGTTTTTATCAAATGGAGTTATCAGCAGCTTTAGGTTGTGGAGCGCAGACGGATTCCCCTCTTCCGTGATAACACCACGTAGCTTAAGTAACTGTTCCGCCTGATTTATAATTTCCAATTCTTCCTGAGTGAAAATACGTTCCATTGTGTTTCTCTCCCTTTGACGGCTATGCTGCCTTTGAAAACTGCACGCCAGAACGTTCGATTAGTTCTGGACGATGTTGAATAATTTTGACGATGTGGTTGTCAAACTCTTCTTCGGAATAATCCAACTTCATTCGATTACATCGATCACAAAGTGGCTGAACGTTACCGCCGCACTCCTCGCAATCCTTATGATGCTTATTGTGCTCACATTTCTTTCCGGCCATAGACCTACGCCTCACCACGCAATCTTGCGTTCAGCGCGTCTACTCCGTACTGTTTGTGCCAAGCAAGCTGCTGGTCTTTCGAAGATTTGCGGATAGCTCCCGCTGTGATCTCCGCTGGAAGCGTGATCGGCGGCTGTTGCTCTGCTTCACCCTCACGTTGGATGTGCTGTCGCAATTCGTCGCGTGACATATTTCTCAAATCACGTCTCTCATCAATGTTGGCTACCCGCTGACGAAACTCTTCCACGGGGCGGACAGACAACACCAACTTGCGAAAGTGGTGTGCTCTGTCTTCCTGATGCGGACTCATAGTGTCCGCGATCTGTTCAACAAGCTGTAGACGTTCGCGGACATCAGCAATCGGAACTGACGGGTCCTTTGCCCATTCACGAATCTTGAAAGACTCCGGGCTACGGTCCAGATATGATTCGAAATTCGCAAGAAGCTGCGAGCGTGATTGCCCAACTAATTCGCTCGTCACTTCCTGATCGTTTTGAGCGAGATTCAACCCGCCATGCAACAACACGCGGATGACGTTATCCATCGTGAAGTCCAGACCGTCTTCCTCGATGGTCTGCTTGACCATGTTGAAGTTAGCGTGCACGGTCGCGACGTTCGCGAGACCCTGGCCTGTTACGGCGCGAGCAGCAGCATTGAAGATGTGCAACTCTTTTGCTGCTCGTTGTTGTTCCTGCGTAGCCTGCTCTTGTTCCGCTTGAATTGCAGTGGCGAACGGCTCTGCGTCCCACTGTAACGACTGCTTAAACGCCGGGTCTGATTCGACCAAACGACGGAAGTTAGCCAGAGTCAGAGTTTCACCTGGGAGACGCTGGTAAATGATCTTCCAGTTCTGGTCCGTATTCGCCAGTCCGCCCCGCACGATCTGAAGTTGTACATACGCTCGTCGGGTTTCTTCTGTTTGAACCTTCAGACGGATACGTTGCGCTATTCGTTGCAACTCATCAATTGATTTCTCCTGGAGCACTCGACGGGTTCGCTCCAATTCCGCAGGCGTGCCGGATGCTTTCATTTTTATTCCTATTCCCTTGGAAAGATTTGTGGAGCAGTGCCAAGGGAGACAACGACCCATGTCGCTGGTTCGCGGAGTTGCGGCGACAAACTTTTTATTTAGACCTTAAAGCGCGAACGCGCTTGAGCAATTCTCTCAACTGCTCATCGGTAGAACCTTGCAAAGATACTCGGGCGGATTCGGCTTGATCTGCTGGTAGCTGCGCACAGATTTCGTCCAGCAACCGTTGTGTTTTTCTTTCACGCTGGCGCTGTCGCTCCAAATTGCTTTGTCTGGAGAACTCTCGAAATGTTTCAAAACTCATTTCTGACTTTCCTTGCGTATTTCTTTGGCTCTCATGCCGTCGATTCGAAATGTAATCTGGTCGCCGGGTTGGAGTGAATTCCCCCCATCTGAAAATGCAAGAAACGTCCGGTCGCCGCTGCTGATGAAAATCGTGGTGCCAACCTGATCGTAGCCAGCTACCACGCCGCTAAAACGTTGCTTCGTGCCGAAGTTCTTTAAGACTTCGTAGACATGCTCATCAAGAATCAGGTTCATGCTGCTGGCCTCCGATACATGCCGTACTTTTCGAGAGTCGCCGTCAGTGGGTTTGTCTCGTCCTCTGGAGGGGTGTACACCTGGGTCTGTTGCTGTGGCGCGACCGGGGTTCCAAATATTCGCTCGTAATCTCCCTTTCTTAGTGTCTGTTCATATGCCAGTTGCTCCATTTCCAGTTGCTCGGGGGTTGGCTGACGATCTCCCGTATCTTTTGCAAGGAATGTTTCAGTAAGCTGCGACACAGAATCAATTTGATCGTCTTTCGAACCCAAGCTACTGCCACTGCGCTGGCCCTTGAATCGAGTCATTTCACGGAACAGACCCTCGTTCCAGTTGCCGTAAGCAAAATAAAGTTGCTGATTTTCGAACAGAATTTCTGTGCCTTTTACGCGCTTTACCTTTGCGGATACCCCGGTAGTGCCTGTTCCGGTCGTTAGCTTCCACTGAATGTTAGGTAACACTGCTCCGCGTATGTTTGCATTACGCAGTATGGCAGCGTGGAAATCCTGCCACGGGATGTTGTTGCGTTCGATCACTGCATACTGAACTCCATATTTCTGGCATGCTTCAACGAACTTTTCCGCAACTTTGGAGTAGCGCCACTGTCCGGCGATAACATCCAGGATGAAAGCTACATTCTTGTTTTGATACTGCACGATCTTCGCGATGCAGATGCTTGATCTGTCCGCCGTGACAGCCTCGCTATTTGCCGCGTCGAGTGAAGCCACAATTCTTACGACAGGGTATCCTTCAAAGAAATTTATTGGCTTAACTCTCTGATATAGCTCTGCCTCGATGAAAGTCGGAACCCACTTGTTTAGTTCAGATTCCACGTACTGACACAAATACTGGCTCTGATATTCATCAATGTTGAATCGCGCTTCTTTCATTAAGGTCTTAAAAGGAAGACGGGCTGGAAACGCCAGAGACTCGACATGGGTTTCGTTCAACTGGTTCAAGAAACCCGGAAACAGATGGGCCGCTGTCGGCTTCAGTGTCCACGCACTATCAACTCGGACTGCAAGCCAAGGTTCAGGAATCTTGTTGCGTTCCATCAGTTCGTAATAGAGATCGCCAATTTGCCCAGGGGGCGGGAAAATCCAGGGAGTTCCAATTGTGCAGACCAGACCTACACCGCCGCTTTCTCTAAGCTTCAAAACGGCTCCGTAAGTCTCCAGGCTCTTTTGGCGCTGCGTTGGTTCTACCGTGTTTGTTTTTCCGATCACATCATCCATCCAGGCGATATCGAAACGACGGCCCTGGGCTGACATCTCCATGCTCAAGATTTCGGCTGTCTCTTCTCTAACGGCAATGCTTCGCATTGGGGATGTGAACGCCCTGACATTTCCAGAACCTTCGGGAATGCAAAATTCAGCGAAGTAACTCTGGAAGCGTGCAAACGCCGGGTCTACGCCGATCTCCCACAACGCTTTGAAGGCTTTCAGGAACTTCAAAGTCATCGCCGTGGTTTCGCTAACCAGAAGCAAGCGAAGTGATGGCGCACAAAGAATTGCCGTCGCTAGGAACACGGAACCAACCGAAGATTTCATAGACCCTCTTGGGGCCATAAGAAGGAAGTCCCGCATTTCTGCTGAAAACGTTGGCGACTTCTGCGCCAACAACCATTCGCGCATTTCAGAAAAAGAGTAATTCGGGCGCAGGCCGGGGCGGAACGATGGTAGAAATTCTTCCCATTCGGCATGGGTGGGTTCGAGAGGCATGCCAATGAACAGCCCCAACTCAAACCAAGATGACTTCAGCTTCCGGCGCTGATCGATAAACTGATCGAACGTGACTTCTGGCTCTCGATAGGACACCGAAAAATCAAAAATTGCGTACGCATCGCCAGCAAGGATGCACTCCGATTCGATGATCTGGTCCTGGTCCGTCTCCAGGAACTTTTCTGTTTTTGCAGCTTGTGATTCCAGAGTCTTCTGGTACCCGTGGGCGAAAAAGAATCTGTTCGGGAAGACACCCGTTTCAGCGGCACACTTCAGCGCCAGATCGTATGTAACTTCACGGACATGATCGTTCTGGATACGCTGCGCCAACAATTCCAGAGCGTCAGCTTTGGCAACTTCTACGCGACTGTTGTACTTAAGCCCTTCAACCTGTTTCTTCGCGGCGGTACGTTTTCTGCGTTCGGCGCGGCCAACTCTTTCGTACTCTGTGCGCTCTTCCGGGCTTAGGTCCTTGATCTTCTTCGGCGCAGACTGGATTTCAACTGTCTCCACCTGGGTGGTTACGGCTTCGCCGGAATCTAGGCGTGCTAGTTCCCGGTCAGCCCAAAGTTGCTCTGACATTCCTTTCTCCAAATTTCTGGTTGTGATTTACTGGTCCTGACCAGCGGCAATCGCGTACTTTTACTACTGATCTTGCTTAAGTCGTCGTCCGAGACGGCGCAATTCTCCTATTGCGCCACTGTCTTTATCGATGCACTGCTCCGCCAACCTGCGAAGTTCTGGATGGGCAGAATTTATTAGCTGCTTCAGAACTCGCAATGAGTCTTCAATTGGTTTCGCGCTGTTCTTTTCAACTGAGTTCCACAATTTGCGTTTTGCAGACTCACTCAGACGAGTCGTAGGCTTGGCCAGTACCGCGATTGTGTCCAGGTCTCTCATGCAATTCGTGAATTGAACGATCAGGACTCTGTCAGACGGCATTAACTTTTCAGCGTCTATTTTTGGTTCCATGTACTTCTCCTCCGGGGTTCCTTTTGGATTCCGGCGAAAAACAAACCCGGCTGCTGGGTCCCCACCCCACTCGATTTCGGACTGTCCGGCAAAATAAAATGTGTGCCTAGTGCATCGATATCGTTCGCGTGAGATCGAGCCGCCTGGGGCGGTGCGGGGAGACCCGTTTTCCAGAGCGACTTTCCAAACCATTTAGAATCAGCAGGAGTCCCGTCTCATCCACTTTCACGAGATCAACGGGATTTTTCTCTAGGGCGCTAGATTTTCAGTTTAGATTGGACAATCGAAGATCATCGAAAATCGTTGCCGATTTTGTTGCAAAGGCGGTAGTTGCTTGCGTTGCAGCGGCTACTTGTCTTTACGACGATAACCACAAGGACATCTTTGAGACTTCGGGTCGAAGCGATGAGAGCCATATCGACGGCATTTCGGGAACTGCCTCGGCCTGCCGCCCAATTCACCATTCTGACGCGCTGCGGCAGCTTTAGCCTTCGTCTTGACTTTGCCACCTATCTGACCGCCACGACGCCCCAATTCAGCGGCGGCCTTCGATATCGTTGATTCCAGCATAAAGCATGATAAACCCAAAGCGGTATGGCTAGTCAAGCCAGGCTAAGTCCTTTGTTGCCGTCGCATTGTACCTTTTTTCGTTTCTGTTACACATTAATCTTGACAAACCCAAAGCGGTATGGAATACTGCAACTATCGAGGTGGCCTATGGAATACTTACAAGAGACCGAGATAAATGCCCTCCTGAGAATAGCTTACGAGCACAACCGCGAGCATTGGCTAGCATTACTCGTGATGTACGCGACCGGGACCCGCGTCAGCCAGGCTCTTCGCCTGCGGGGAACCGATGTTTACGCTGACCCTGTTACTGGCGAAAACCGCATTCGTCTGCCTCGTGCAAAGCGTGGCACATCGCGATCTTACAAAATCGTCAAATCCGCTGACCCGATTCGCGACCTGAGTCAGGTCGTTGACTTTGCCAAAGGACGCGGTACGTCAATGTTGTTCGGCGGACTAACCCGGCACTATCTCCATGTGGTCATCAAGAAATATGCCAAGATCGCCGGGCTGCACGAGGAGATGGTTCACTGCCATACCGTGCGCCATTCGACAGCGATGCGCATCTTCGAACGGACTCAGCGGCCTGGCGCGATCACTGGCTATCTTTGCCACACTGACCAGTCTAGTGTCTATCCCTACCTGCGCGAGCATGACGCCACCCTTGGCGAAGACGCGATGGCCGCTGTCTTAACCGCGTAGACTTTTACAACCTAAAGCGATTTGGCTTAATCACTGCCCTCGGCTCACCCCGAGGGTTTTGTGTTTTAGATCGCCTCTCAACACCCTCGCCCTGCAATTCCCAGCCAATATGAGCAGGTTTCCCGGCTCCGGCGACTTCTGACCGTTCCCGCATGGTTTTTGTCGCGCAAATTGCTGATTTTAAGCGTTTACCCGCGTCTTCTCGATTTGAGACGGACGATTCGTCCAAGAAAACGCTCGTGCGCAACGATCTTTTGGCCTAGGAAATGCCGGACGCGAGACTCAGTTCATCTTTCGCTTTTCCTTCACCAAATGGTGTTGACGACCGAAAATACTGTCACCAGAAATGCTTGCTCCTCGGACACGAGGACCAAAACAAATTCAAATTCTTCTTCTTTCTACTCTATAAAGAGAGCCACATTTTTTAAGTAAGTAGTTATACAATCAATAAGTTAACATGAAATCGGTCTTTGATCTGCAATTCATTTTCAGGCCAATTTTCGACCATTTCTGGTGTCCGTGTCTCCCGGAGCAGTGTTGTTGGTGACAGTATTTGACTAACTCCACTGTCTTCAGTTTGTTGACGCATGAATATTCTGGTGTTGACGTGTCAATTTATTCTGATGTTGACGTTTGTCAACGGCATAATTGTTGGTGTTGACGTTTGTCAACGTCACCATTTTTTCATACGTCAACACCAGCATTTTTCACACGTCAACACCATTTTGAAAACAGCCCGAAAATCGTGTCACCAACGTGGTGTTGACGTTTGTCAACGCCAGCATTCTTAGAACGCTCCGGCCTTTGTTGCTTCGAGGGTAGCGGCTTCATTGTATCCGGCGATCAGTTTACGCAATTCTGATTCGGCCCCGCCCGGTTTCGAAGATGCCCTGGTGTCAAATTCGTCCCACAATTCCGGCTCCAGCATCATGAGAAACGGTCTAGCTTTCTCGAAGTTTGCTAGGAACCACTCGCCCGTCGTCGTCACTGCGTAGGACCTATGACCGCCGCCTTTCTGCCCAGTGCCTCTTGCATCGAGCAGTCCGGCAGCGACCATATCATCAATAGTTCTCGGCAGATCGTCGTACCGCTTCAGATATTGAAGCAAGGTTCTGCGGTCGAAATATCTATCACCTACTGGTCGATCTTGTCCGCGTCTTTCCAAGAATGTGCCTACAGCGTATGCAGTCATGATGTTCATGCCGCACCGCCCTGCTTCGCAGCGAGCACTTCAAGTCCGCGCTTGATGTCTTGTTCTGCTGCAACCATCTTTGCAGATTTCACGACCCGGACGTTTACAGCCACGGGTGGCTTGTTCTTGTCTGGTGCAAGACCAAAGTCGAACGCGACGATCTGTCCTATTTCTGGAGAGAATCCAGGCAGGTACTCATCACGATAGACGAAAACATCACGGTGTTCATACCTGATGAAACCATATCCTTGATACCATTTTGTTAACTGGCCTCTGTTGTTTTTAAAATTCATAAACTACCCACGTATCGGATTTCTTCAGGGCGTGTCTCATTAATTGCTTAGACTTCTGAAGAGTTAGATCAAATTAATTCTTCACTGGAAAATCGCACGACTCGAAGCCAACATCAGACAACTTGCTGATAAACGTCTCTGGAGCACGGTGTTCATTCGTAATGGTCGTGAATCGAACTCCAATGTGCCCCATGTCGTTCAGAATTCGGGCCACAGCATGGGCCACGGAAATATCTTTGAACGCCGCACATTCTTCATAGCTAGTGGTCGTCTCAACTCTGCCGGATACAATCTGTTTGAATAACATCTGGCCAATGAAGATCACTGCAAACGGGACTGGACGTGCCTGGTTTCGTGCCGCAAGAATCTGTTTAATCCTTTGGGTCTCTTTCCAGGAAATAGGAACTGGATACTCCTCAGCCAGTTTTTTCATCTGCGTTGCTAGCTCCAGGTAATACCGACCGTCTTGTGGCTCGAAATCATTCCTGCCCTGGAGTGCGGCAATCACACGGCTGTTTGAGTGGCGATCAGCGATCTCGGAGAAATTAGACGGTGCGCAGCCAATAATTTCTAAGATTCGATTGACTTGGGCTTCAGGCGACAAAGCTGCCAGCATATTCTTGCTCCACTAGTAAAAAGTTTTTCGTTTCTCGTTTCAGTACAGAAAAATAGCGGCAGCTACGCCCTGGGGGCAAAGCTTGCCGCAAAAGATCAGGATGGCCGGAGCGGTGACACCCGCGAAGGGGCGCTCCCGGCTGTTCGGTTGTTATAGAGGTGAGGCGTCTGCTAACAATATGTCTTCCTATCCCCGGTATGTCCCACTTCCCGAAAACTATTTTGTAACGTCATTCCTTTCAATAGATTGCGAGTCCATGATTTTTCGAAATTCGATGAGCACCGCCTGGCGTACACGAGCAGCAGTCGATCTGGGTACGCCTGGGATGTCTCGAAGAGCCGTGTTTGGGTCTTTTAGCAAAGCCTCTCCGACTGCTCGCTTTGCGCCGTGCCATGTCTGGACGAGTGCTTCAAGCAGGGGTAGTTTCCGCTGTACATCACTTATCCATGCTTTGTTGTCAGGAACAAAAATTGATTGACCATTTTTCTTGATACGAGTGTATCCGTCACGCTTGAGTGAAGCTTCTTCCTCAACCACGCCAATCTCTCGCGGTTCGCCATCTTCTTCTTTATCATCGAATGATAGAAACTTTTGGATTCGCATCGGCTGGCCAGATTCATCCAACGCAGAGCTACCATTCGGATTCTCCACTGTGATTGTCTGTTCTTTGATTTGGTTTCTCAGAAACCGCCTGCCCTGGTATTTAGCAATCGTGTACGCAATGGCTCCATTCATGTTCTTAGCGTAGTGTTGCGAGGCAATCCATACTTCCAACTCTGCGATTTGCTTCAAGTCTTCAAATGTCATGTAACTCGGAAAATCTTTGAGTACTTTTCTGGCGTAAATCAATCCCATGTCAATTTCTCTACGAAACTGTTCGGGGTCGTAGTTGGGATTTGTAATCGTAACTGCTGGGATTCGAAGCTTTGCTTTCTTAGCGGATTCGACCCACTTACCGTGAAAAACAGGAGTGATTGATGCGGTCCACTTATCAAACAAATCGCCGCCTACATGCTGCTCTACTGATTCGGTCCATTTTGTTTCTTCGTAGGGTATTTCGTTACAGCCAGAACACGGACGTTTCTTTGCGTGTCTTAGGCAATAAGGTCCAGGTATGTCTGGAATCCAATGTCTAGGTGTACGAAACGATTGCTTCGCTATCGGAGCAGACTTCGGCGGACGATTTTTGATAGCCGATTTTGGAACCTCCGGTTCAA
>WNFO01010926.1_pt1 | contig 10998 bp, 7 predicted proteins | sample 5400251 | NCBI WGS metagenome assembly WNFO01 (sample SAMN13153354, study PRJNA577476) | soil metagenome | isolation source: 100 cm saprolite under Madrone tree | place: USA:California | collected 2016-06-14 | reverse complement strand
TCAGACCACGGTGGACATCGACGCCAAGTCCGGCACTGAAGTTTTCTGGTTCCGCGTTACCGGTTCGGTCATGAAGTTTGACGGATTCCTCAAGGTCTATGAAGAGTCCAAGGAAGGCAAGGACGAGGAAGACGAGGAACTGAAGCACAAGCTGCCGCCGCTTGAAGCCGGCCAAAAACTGACGCTGAAAGAACTGAAGCCGGAGCAGCATTTCACTGAGCCACCTCCGCGTTACAACGAGGCGTCACTCGTCAAAGAGCTCGAAGAACGCGGCATCGGCCGGCCTTCCACCTATGCCACGATTCTAAGCACAATCCAGGAGCGCCAGTACGCAACGAAGATAGGCGGGAAGTTTACTCCGACCGAAATCGGGCTGGTGGTGACCGACCTGCTGGTCGAAAACTTCAAGGACATTTTCGACTTCCAATATACCGCGCGCCTGGAAGAGGAACTCGACGAGATTGAAGAGGGCAAGGAGACGTGGACCGACACGCTCGCCGAGTTTTACAAAAAGTTCGCCAAGGATCTCAAATACGCCGAAAAGCACATGGAAAACATCAAGCGTATGGAGAAACCGACGGACGAAAAATGTGAACTCTGCGGCGCGCCCCTGGTGATCAAGTGGGGTAAGCACGGATCGTTCTATGCGTGCAGCACCTACGATAAGGAAAATCCTGACACCTGTAAGTTCACGAAAGAGAATCCGATCAATCTGCCCGACCTTGACTCGGCCGACATGCAGGAAACGGCGCAGGAGGAATACTGCGAGAACTGCGGTCGCGTCATGGTGCTGAAACGCGGACGCTTCGGGCAGTTCATGGCATGCACCGGGTATCCCGATTGCAAGACTACGCGGCGACTGGATCAGGGGAAGCGTGTGCCGGATATTCCGCTCGATGAGAACTGTCCGGACTGCGGCCGCAATCTGATCATCCGTCACGGCCGTTTCGGCGAGTTCACTTCATGCAGTGGATATCCTGAGTGCAAATACGTAAAGCAGAACTTCATCGGCGTGAAATGTCCGCTCTGCGGAGAGGGCGAGCTGGTCGAAAAGCGGGCGCGTAAGGGCAACACTTTTTATGGATGCTCGCGGTATCCGAAGTGCAAGTTTACTTCGGCGGCCAAGCCGATTCCGGAGAAGTGTCCGGATTGCGGGCACGAATTTCTGGTCGAGCGCATTCGCAAGGATGGGCCGGTGATCGCGTGTCCGAATAAAGAGTGTAACTATGAGCGCGCGGTTGAGGGCGTAGCCGGAGCGCCACAGGCGGTGTAGACAACAGAACACGAGGCGACACAATGGCGAAAAAAGCGACTGCACAGGATGCGCAGGTTGTCATGCAACTCTATGATCTGCGCCGCGAAGCCGAGATGCGCAAGGCGAGACATTGGTGGACGGTTGAATTCTGGCCTGCCAACGCCGACGACTTTGTGAAGGTTGCGAACGCGTTTCCCGGGCAGGAAAATGCCTGGCTGCGCCAGGTTGGCGGCTATTGGGATATGGGCGCGTCGCTCGTGTTGCACGGGGCAGTCAATGAGAGTCTCTTCCTGCAGCCCGGCATCAGCGGCGAGATGTTTTTCATCTTCGCCAAGATTTATCCGTTTCTGAAGGAGATTCGCCAGAAAATGGGCAATCCTGATCTCTTTCGCAACATCGAGAAGGTAGCCACCGGATCGAAGTTCGCCCGAAATCGGTTGGAGCGCATGGTGGCGACGCAGGCGCAGCGCCGCAAGACGATGGCGGAGAAAAAATCCGCATAGCCTTCAATGAGCCGTCTCACCTCTCGTAGACAGCGCTTCTGCTATCCTAATTTGTTGTGCGAATGCTCTGGTGGTTTCTCATCCTCGGAGCCAGTGCAGCGGTAGTCGTGTTGGTGGCGATGTTTCTGTACGTGCAGGTGCGGCATCAGATGAAGCGCCCTGCCACCAGTCCGAAGCCGCAACTTGACGACCGGAACCAGCCTCCCGCGGAGGGTTGATCCAAAGAGGAAGCAACAAGAGGAGCAACAACGATGGCGAAAGTCGCGACGCAAGCGTTGGATCGGCCAAGCAGAAGCGTGGAATGGGCGAAGCAACCTGGGATCGTGATCGGCGCGAGCCTGGTCGTCGCCCTGTGTGCGCGCGTGACAGTTCCGCTGGCCTTCACGCCCGTTCCACTGACGCTGCAGAATTTCGGTGTCCTGCTCGTCGGACTCTTGCTGGGATCGCGCCGTGGGTTCGCCGCGCTCGCGCTCTATCTGGTGGAAGGCGCGTCCGGTATGCCGGTGTTCAGTCCTGCAGGCCCCGGCGGGATCGCGCAGATGATCGGCCCGACGGGCGGATTTCTGATGGCGTATCCGCTGGTTGCGTTTACGGCAGGTTGGATTTACGAGCGTACTTCGCGTCGCTTAGTCTGGGCCGCGCTGGCTGCTTTCATAGGCGAGGTCGTACTTTTTGCGGGCGGACTAGGCTGGCTCTTCGCGCTGACTCACTCTTTGTCGCTGGCGATCAAGTGGGGACTGTACTGGTTCCTGTTCGCGGAGATCATTAAGATCCTGATGGCTGCGGGGTTTGCCGCGCGCTGGAACAGTAGGCTTTCTCCGCAGCCTTGATGTACGTTGAAGTAGAGACGCAGCGTCCTGCGTCTCCCAAGGTACCGGGCGCGGCCGCTGTCGGCGGAGACGCGGCACGCCGCGTCTGTACTCTGCAGTTTCGGAGAAATTGGCGCCGAGAATTGTGAATTCTATGAGTACTGTTTCCGCTCCCGTTCGCGAGATCACCGTGGTTTACTCAGACCGAGATCAAGAAGATCAAAATCGCAGTACCAGGCAAGCTGACGACCGCCTACCTCGCACTGATGCTCTTCGCGCCCGGCATCGAGGTCGAAGTCGTGCCCTTCGACCAGATTATCCCGCAGGTTCTGGAGGGCAAGTACGAAGCCGGACTCATCATCCACGAAGGCCAGCTGACTTATGGAAAGTCGGGATTACAACGGGTTGTCGATTTGGGTAAGTGGTGGCAGAAAATAACCGGGCTGCCGTTACCGCTGGGCGGAAATGCGATCCGTCGCGCGCTCGGCGCGGAGACGATCGCAAGCGTGACGCAAGCTTTGCGCGACAGTATCCAGTACGCCATCGATCATCGCGAAGAAGCGCTAGCCTATGCCATGCAATTCGCCCGCGATCTCGACCCGCAACTTGCCGATAAATTCGTCGGCATGTACGTCAACGAACGCACCCTTGATTACGGCGACGATGGTCGCGAAGGCGTTCGGCGCTTGCTGGATATGGGACACAAGGCGGGGATTATTCCGCAGACGCCAAGAGTGGAGTGGGTGTAATAAAGACGTAGTATCTACTGCACCCTGCCCTCAAACTCGAACACCGGATCCACATCGACCGGCACATCTGACGCGGCTTTCAGCGCGGTCTTCAACTCTTCCGGCATCTGTCCAAACTTCTTGAACCAGTTCTCCGCACGCGCCCGATCGCCGGTGGCTTCGATTTCCAGAAGTTCCTGCGCGAGGTCAGCCAGCGCGCCGGGCATCCTGTCGAAGTCGATCGCGTAGCGGCCATTGGCATTGCGCCGAATGGCACCGCGTTCGGAGAGATAGTTGAACTCCATCATCTCCGCCTGCCCGTGAGCTTCGGCTGTCCCGAAGCGCACCGTACGGAAGATTCCGCCTACGTAGGACGCGTAGAACTCTTGCAGTTTTTCCTTGGGCAGCGCCCCGTGATCCACCAGCCACTTCAAGCTGAACATACCGCAGACGTCGGCTTTGGCTTCTTCCAGTCCACTGAACTGGTGGCCGATCGCTTCGCGAATGCTGACCTTGCCGGCGGATGTCCGCGCGAATGCCGGGCCCAAGCCATGACAGATCTCGTGCATGATCGTGCTTTGCAGATAGCCTTCACCGGTGACTCTTGCTGCCTGCGCCGGTTCCATCAGCTTGCGCGCGACTTGCAGGATCACGTAGTTCACGCGCGCGTCCATGAAGTTCTTGAAGAAAAGTTTCTTGCTGCCTTTCTGCTCGTGCACGCGTGGATCGTTGGGCAGATTGTCGGCGACGGCCTGGTATCCGTGCGTGAGATCTGCGGCGCGGAAGGGGGTGTCCATTACTTCCATTGGCGTTTCCAGACCGCGTTTCGATGGCCGGTCTTCGGGAGACAGGGGGAGCGCGTCCTGAATGTCAGCTACATACTTCTGGAAGAGTTCCAGTTTCTTGCTCTCGCGCTCGTTCCGCACCATGACCGCCGCTCCGTAGGAGCCTTTCACTCCGAGGAGGCTGTCCATGTAGGTTTCATAGGGCGCGAAGATGATGTCGAACTTCGGATTCTTCAGATCGAGCCAAGCCAGATCGCTCGGGAAGTAATCGTCGCTGAGGAGCGCGTCGGCTCTGAGTTCGAGAAACTTCGCGAATGCCGGATCGTCGCTTAGCTTCGCCGCGTCCCGCAGAGCTTTCGCCGCCGGTTCCAGAAATGGACGGTAGAAGATGTGATAGGGAACTGCTTCCAGCGTGCCGTCTTTCCATCGGACGATGGTGAACTGGTCGTAGATCGCTGCCTTCCGATCAGGATGTTCCTTTACGTACTGCTCGACTTGTTCGCGCGTCAGCCCCGGCGGATAAAATCCGCGGCCGGGAGGCATCGGGTCGGTGCCTACGAAGGGTTTATTTTCGTCAATCAGATCAAAGCGGGAAGCGTTCAGCTTCAGGTAAGTTCGCAGCTTGACGTCGCGCGGATTCGTGCTCGCAGCGAGCGACTGGTAGAGCGCCAGTGCTTCCGGATCGCTCTGCCGCCAGAAAATACTTTCCAGATACCCGCACGCTTCAACCAGCTTCCGCACCAGCTTCTGGTCGCGGGCGGTCAGGCCGGTCCGGTTGAAAGGCATCCGGACGCGGCGGAACTTGGCCAGACGTTTGTCCAGGTCGGGAGCCACCTTTAATCCCGCAGAAACCGGGCCTTTGGCTGCCGAACCGGTCATGCTGCGGGTCTTCTTTCGTTGAGCGAAACTTGAAATGGACATCAGAAGAATGAGAATAATCAGGAGCCCGTAATTTTTCATTGAATGCATTTAATTCTATCAAAAGTCTTGACGCCGCCCCTAAAGGCTTGCTGAAGAAGTGAGAGCCCACCTCAGCTCTTAAAGGGCGGTCGAAAGGGCGCGGTGTTCGGCATCGCTGAGGCGATACCCTTTTTTCCGCAAGCAGCCAAGGCGCTATCATTAGACATATGCCCGGGCAAAACGGCGCCCAGACCCTGCTCATTGATGCCGATGACACGCTCTGGGAGAACAACATCTATTTCGAGCGCGCCATTGGACGCTTCATTTCTTTCCTGAATCATCGCGAGTACTCGCCTGAGCAGGTTCGGAAAGTTCTGAATGATGTCGAGCGGGATTCCATCGTGAAACACGGGTATGGGCTGCACAGCTTTGCTCACTCGCTGGTCGCGACGTTTGAGAAGCTATCGGTTGAGGCGGTCACGCCCGAGTTGCACGAACGCATCCACAGTTTCGCCCACCAGATTTCCCAGCATCCGGTGGAGATTCTGGCGGGCGTCCCCGAAACTCTGGCCTACCTTGCCGAGCGGCATCACGTCATCCTCATGACAAAAGGAAACACCGTCGAGCAATCGGGGAAGGTCGAACGTTCGGGACTGAAAGAGTACTTCGCGGCAGTCGAGATCGTCCCCGAGAAGGACGAGCAAACCTACCGCTCAGCGATTTCCAAATACGCGCTGCAGCAGGAAAGCACATGGATGGTCGGGAACAGTCCGAAGTCCGACATCAATCCTGCGCTGGCGGCGGGACTGCATGCCGTTTTCGTGCCGCACGGTGATACCTGGATTCTGGAGCACGAGGAATTGGCCACCGCTCGTGCGCCGCAGCGGTTGCTGGTGGTGGAGCGATTCGTCGATCTGCGCGCGCACTTCTAGATTCCTGCCAGATCACTGCACCGTGAAGTTGATCATGTTCGAGTTCTTCCCGCCTGATCGTACGTACACTGGAAACATGCCGGCGTTCATGACATCCACGGCAGCCACCTGCGCCGTTACCATCGTCCCAGTTCCGTAAGCAGAGGGAAGCGCGGCTCCGTTCCAATAAACGACCGAATCGGTCCCGAAGCCGCTGCCGTTCACCGTTAAGGTAAAGGCCGGATCGCCGGCATTCTTCATGTTGGGGTTGAGGCTGGTGATGTTGGGTGCTCCACCGCCGCCCCCCATGTTTTTAGATCCATAGCCACCGCATCCCGCGATGGACAGGGTCAGGATCACCAGCAGACCGAGACAAATACGCGACATAAGCACCTCCGACGTGCGCAACTTTTGGTCAGCGTAACAAGCCGCTGCGCCAGCGATGTCATCGGGGTGTCATTTTCTTGTTGAATCGAAGCCGCTGCAATGTACTAGTGATTTGTTAGAATTCGTGGTTCTCTGTCCAGGAGCCGTTCATGCGGATGTTCGTGGTGGTTCTCTGTGCCGCCTTTCTCCCTTTTTGCCATGCCGAATCGCTGCCATTGCTCTTGCGCCAGCCGACGGTCAGCAAGACGGAGATTGCCTTCACCTATGGCGGCGACTTGTGGTCAGTCGCTCGCGAGGGCGGCGCCGCGCGCCGCTTGACCTCCGCTCTCGGCACCAACATCGGCGCGAAGTTTTCTCCGGATGGATCGATGCTCGCTTTCACTGGCCGCTACTCGGGCAACGCCGACGTATATGTGATGCCCGCAATCGGGGGCCAACCACGGCGTTTGACCTATCACCCGGAGGCGGACGAAGTCATGGGCTGGACTCCGGACGGCAAGAGCGTTGTGTTTCGCTCCACGCGCCACAGCTACTATCACTTCAGCAACAAACTGTTTACCGTGTCGGTGACCGGCGGCCCAGTCACCGAACTCCCGCTACCCATCGCGGAACAAGGCGCGTTCTCGCCCGACGGTACACACCTTGCCTATGTTCCTCACGGACAGTGGCAGCCCGCCTGGAAGCACTATCGCGGCGGACAAACCACTCCCATCTGGATCGCCGATCTCATGGATTCCTCAGTTCAGAAGATCCCGCGCGAAAACTCCAACGACTTCAACCCGATGTGGGTTGGGAACACGATCTACTTTCTTTCCGACCGCAACGGAGCCGCGAGCTTGTTCGCTTACGACCTCGGGACGAAGCAAGTGCGCGAGGTGGTGAAGAATGATGGCTTCGATTTCAAATCGGCCTCCTCCGGTCCGGACGCCATTGTGATCGAACAGTTCGGTGCGCTCAAGCTCTATGATTTGACCTCCGGCCAGGTGAAGAACATCAACGTAAAAGTAAGTGGAGATCTACCGGAGCTGCGACCGCAGTTTGTGAAGGTCGAACCGGGGCGTCTTCGCAATCTCAGCTTGTCTCCGGCGGGCGTGCGCGTGGTCGCGGAGGCTTGGGGTGAGATCTTCACGATTCCTTCCGACAAGGGCGACATTCGCAATCTCACGCACAGTCCGGCGGTTGCCGACCGCGATCCGGCATGGTCACCGGATGGAAAATGGATCTGCTATTTCTCCGACGAGCCGGGCGAATACGAGTTGCAAGTGCGCGAGCAAAACGGCATGGGAGCAGTGAAACATATCAGCCTCGGCAATCCGCCATCATATTTCTATAATCCGGTGTGGTCGCCCGATAACAAGAAGATTGCCTACACCGATAAGCGTCTGAACATCTGGATCGCCGACGTGGCTAACGGCAAGCTCACCAAGGCGGATACTGACCGCTACGATACTCCCAACCGAAATCTCCTTCCGGCATGGTCCCCGGATAGCAAGTGGCTGACATATACCAAGCAGCTCCCCAATCATCTCCGCGCCGTGTTTGTGTATTCACTCGATCAGGCCAAGGCGTTTCAGATCTCCGATGGCTTGAGTGATGCGGAATATGCCACCTTCGACAAGAACGGGAAGTATCTCTACTTCACCGCCAGCACCGATGTCGGGCTGGGTCAGAGTTGGCTGGATATGTCGAGCCTGGATCATCCGCAGAGCAGGAGCGTGTACGTCGCCGTCCTGCGCAAAGAAGATCCTTCGCCGCTCGCGCCCCAGAGTGACGAAGAGAAGATCAAAGAAGCCAAGGAAGAGGCCAAAAAAGAAGAGATCGCGATCAAGGCGGGTAAGACGAAGGAAAAGGCTGCCGAAGAGGCGAAGGAAGAAACTGAGAAAAAGAAAGAAGAACCCGTGGTCGTGCGCATCGACGTTGATGGCATCGGGCAGCGCATTCTTGCGCTCCCAATCCCGGCGAAAAACTATCTAAATGTGTCTTCCGGGGCGACCGGAATTCTCTTTCTTGCCGAAGGGCCATCGGTTATCAGAGAGAGCGATCTGGAGGATTTGAAATCAACTTTACAGAAATTCGATTTGAGCAAACGCAAAGTGGACAAGTTCCTGGACGAGGTGAATGACTACACTGTGTCCGCCGATGGCAGCAAGATTCTCTACCGCAAAGGCGAGCAGTTCCTGATTGCCTCCACAGCCGAACCGCCGGGCGGCGACAAAGGTGGACCGCCTAAGCCCGGCGAAGGTCCGCTGAAGCTAGACGCCATGGTGGTCCGTATCGAACCCCGACCCATGTGGAAGCAGCAGTATCACGAAGCATGGCGCATCGAGCGAGACTTCTTGTATGACCCCAACCATCACGGCCTCGACCTCGCCAAGGCGGAAAAGAAGTACGCGCCCTTTGTGGAGGGCCTCGGCTCGCGTGATGAATTGAACTACCTGTTTGAGGATGTACTCGGCGAAATCCAACTTGGCCACATCTTTGTCGGTGGTGGATATCGTCCCGAGGTCAAACAGGTGAAGACCGGGCTGCTCGGGGCCGACTACACGATCGAGAAGGAACGCTATCGCGTGGCCCGCGTGTACAACGGCGAAAACTGGAATCCCAGCTTGCAGGCCCCACTTACGCAGCCGGGCGTCAATGTGAAGGCGGGTGAGTACATACTCGCCGTAGCTGGACGCGAATTGCACGGCACCGACGATATCGACAGTCTCTTCGAGGGTACCGCCGGCAAGCAGGTGCTGATCAAAGTTGGACCAACTCCGGACGGGAAAGGCTCGCGCGAGGTCACTGTGGTTCCGATCGACAGCGAAATCGGGCTGCGGCATCTGGCGTGGGTGGAAGGGAATCGGCGCAAAGTTGATGAACTCACTGGAGGACGCGTCGCGTATGTGCACTTGCCTAACACTGCTGGCGGAGGCTTCTCCAGCTTCAATCGTTACTACTTCGCCCAGGTCGGCAAAGACGCGGCGATTCTCGACGAGCGTTTCAATGAAGGTGGCGATCTCGCCGACTACATCATCGACTCCCTGCGGCGTCCGTTGATGAGCTTGGCGACTACGCGCGAGGGCGAGGACTTCGCCAGCCCCGGCGCAGCCATTTATGGCCCCAAGGTGATGATCATCAACGAAATGGCGGGCTCCGGCGGCGACGCTCAGCCCTGGTATTTCCGCAAGGCCGGCATTGGACCGCTGGTCGGAAAGCAGACCTGGGGCGGACTTGTCGGCATATGGGGCTATCCCGACTTCATCGACGGTGGGGGCGTCACCGCTCCGCGGGGTGCCATCTATGGGCTGAACGGAGACTGGGAAGTCGAAGGCCACGGCATCCCGCCGGATTACGATGTGGATCTCGATCCTGCTGCGGTTCGCCAGGGACACGATCCGCAGTTGGAGAAGGCGGTGGCGGTTGTGATGGATCTATTGAACAAGAATCCGTTGCCAAAATATAAGAAGCCGCCATATCCGAAACATCACCAGGGAGATGATCTGGGGAAGTGACGCGCCATAGTCGCCAAGCAAATGGCTGACTTTGTCTGGTGGCGCGCATTTGATAGGATTGTGCCCCGTTGTGCTTTCCTCTTCGCCCCCCGAAGATGGCTGGACGCTGTCGCAATTCCGTCACAGAAGCTTTATGTTTGCGTGGCGCTGATGTTCTCGAAAGGTGGTTTGCCTTGCTAAAGAAAGTCCTCTTCGTGATTGCTACACTCTTTCTCTCCGCTATCTCATTGGCACAATCACTGCAGACGCTCATCCACCAGCCGCCGGCGGGTGTGGGCATGAGCTTTCTACTCACGGATGGCACGGTAATGTTTCAGGGAAACTCTTCCGCCACGTGGTACAAGCTGACGCCCGACAACACCGGCAGCTACGTCAACGGAACCTGGACAAAACTTGCGAACCTTCCTGCCGGCTACGTTCCGTACGCCTTTGCATCGTCGGTGCTTGGCGATGGTCGCGTGCTCATTGAGGGCGGTGAATACAATAGCGGCGCGTTCGTCCTTACTAACAAGGGCGCGATCTACGATCCCAAGGCCAATACCTGGACCTCGGTTGCGCCGCCGACCGACTGGACCACGATCGGCGATTCGCCCTCGGTGGTGCTGCCGAACGGCTTGTTTCTGCTGGGAAACAAGGTAACCAAAGACATGGCTGTGCTTGATCCAGCCACGCTCACCTGGACGGCGGTGCCCTCGACCTACAAGAAGGACCTTAACGCCGAGGAAGGTTGGACCCTGATGCCGAACGGAACGGTTTTGACCTTCGACGTGAAGAACGCGCCTCATGCCGAGAGATATCTCCCCACGAGATTGAAGTGGGTCTCAGCCGGCAGCACAATTGTTGACTTGCACTCCCCCACCGACGTCGTGGGGTGCATCCAGTATCCTGGCGGCTGTTACTACCCACCCGGAGAAGTTGGTCCGGCGATTCTGCGTCCCGACGGCACCGTCTTTGCGACTGGCTCCTACAGCAACAACGGAGCGGGACCGGGGCACACTTCCATCTTTCATCCCGGGCGTTATCTGGGCAGCCGCGGCATCTGGACTGTCGGTCCCGACTTTCCGAATGGCGACAATGCAGGCGATTCCTGGGCGGCGCTGTTGCCCAATGGCAACGTGCTCGTTGCCGGCAACTCGGGAAGACTCTACGAATTCGATGGCACGAACCTGAAGCCCACGCTCGCCTTTTACGGCAGCTTGCTCGTACTACCTACCGGACAGGTG
>WNFO01009760.1_pt1 | contig 10998 bp, 10 predicted proteins | sample 5400251 | NCBI WGS metagenome assembly WNFO01 (sample SAMN13153354, study PRJNA577476) | soil metagenome | isolation source: 100 cm saprolite under Madrone tree | place: USA:California | collected 2016-06-14 | reverse complement strand
TGCGTGACAGCGAATCGGGCGGCCTGCAGGACCTCGCTGCGCTTGCGATCCCGGATGTCGATGATCACGGTTTGGAAGTAGAGCGGCTTGTCTCCGGCGTCCCGCACCAGGCGCACGGCCACGTCGGCCCATACCTGGTCGCCGTCCTTTCGAAGGAAACGCTTCTCGTACCGAAGGTTGACCGCTTCCCCGGCCATCATCTGGCGGTGCGCTTCTTTGGTGGCGCCGACATCGTCAGCGAACGTGACGTCGTAGACGGACATGTCCTTGAGCTCGTCCGCCGTGAAGCCAAGCAGCTCGCAGTAGGCCTCATTGATCGACATGATCTTGCCGTCGAGGCCCGCGAACGACATGCCGGCCTGGGCTTGCTCGAATAGAGTTCGGAAGCGCATCTCGCTCTCGCGCTCAGCCTGCTCGGCGCGGTAGCGCTCGGTGATGTCGCTGACCAGGGCGAGCAGGCGATGCGGTCCCTCCGCGACGAGGCGATGGATGGCAACCTCGAGCTGCAACCGGCGACCGTCTTTTCTGATCAGGCCCGCCTGGTACCGGACCGGAGCCGCGTCGCCGTCAAACCTCTTCGAAAGATTGGTGGCCAGCGCCTCACGTTCGTCCTCAGGGGCGAGGTCGATCAGGGAAGGCATTGCACCTAGCTCCTCCTGCGTATAGCCGGTGAGCTTCAGGTACGCGTCGTTGCTGCCGACGTACCTGCCGTCCTCGGTGATGAGCAGGCCTTCGCCGAGGTCGCTGATGGAGAGGAGCAGAGAGGCCTGGCGATCGACCTGGACGGTGAGGTCGCGATCGACCGAGCGCCTTATGAGAAGAGCGAGGAGGCCCAGCCCGAGAAGCACCAGGGTCCAGATTGCGATCGCCCCAACCGAGACCATCAGCGAGGTCACCGCGTAGATCCACAGCGCGCCCACGCCTACGAGGGCGATGGCGAACAGGTAGGCGAAATGCCGCGCGTGCAGGCCGAGCTCGAAGTACAGAAGCATCGTGGCGAAGACAGCGGCGGCAAGCGGAGGCAGGTCATCGCCGAGCCACCGCCCCGCCACCCCAAGCACCAGCACCGTAAGGACCGCGCTCACCACCATCAGCAGAAGCTGGATGACTAGGTTGGTGGCCAGTCGCGAGACGCGGACGGCGATGGCGATGGCGGCAAACACAATGCCTGCCCCGATCAGGACGAGCTCTCGCTGCACGGCGTACGAGGGCAGGTGGGCCTCCCAAATGCGGAAGGCGACCGCGCCGATGATCGCCGCCGCCGCGATGCCGTTGACGACGGCCAGCCGCCAGGACCGCAGCGGCTCTGCGCCGGGCCAGGCCCCAGAGATCAGGCTGAAGGGGTTGCCCGCGGGCTTGCCCGCAGACTGGTTCCTCTCAGCCGACACTTACCGGCATGGGGGCCGCGCTCGGAACATAGGCCACATTCACCACCTCGAACGATAACGTTCGAGACCGAAACCAGTTGCGCAGACCGCTACTTGGTCGTCTTGGCTTTCGGGCGCTGGGGGACCGAACGCTTGAGCGGCGGCCGGCGCGTGGCGTGCAGCGGAAGGGGCTTGTTGGGGTCTTCGGGCACCCGGTTGGGCCGCCCGGCGGCGGCATGCAGGGTGCGCAGCTTCGCCAGGCGCTCCTTCTTGGCCACCAGGGCCGCCTTGAGGGCGTCGGAAAGCTGGGTGTCGTTCATGGGGACCACCCGTAGGCGGGCCTCCAGCTCGATCACCTCAACCTCGGCTCGGGTCAGTTCTAGATCGATTGTTTTTGCCACTTTCTTCCCTTATACGGTACGGGGCTACAGCCCAAATTACTCACTACCCCGAAATAACTACCCCGGAAGCCACCAGGTTATGCCTGGAACCCGGGAGTTGGCTGAGAACGCTAGCCGCCCGCGAAAGTGACTTGCACCGTCGCGCCCGTTGAGCAGTAGGTGCCCGAACCGCATTGGTCCTGGTCAGTCAGTCCCAACGTAACGGTCCCGTTGTACTCGAACGGGGAGTTGGGTGAAGCCGGAACCGACACGATAACCGAGCCGTCACTCACCGTTGCGCTGAAGTTCGGCGGCAGATTCGAACTAGGATTGCAGACCCAGCCGCCGGCTACTCCCCGTATGCAATACGAACCACTGGCCGAGAGGACGCTGACGGTCGGCGGCCCGCCTGGGATCCCACCCGAGTACGGGAGCGAGGCTCTGCAGGGAAAGAGGTAGTACGTCGAGTAACAGGTTCCGCCTGACAGCGAGATGTGGTCGTACATCCAGAACTTGGGGGTGACCGAAGCGGTCGCCCCGAAGCCGTCGGTGACCTGGACGGTGAAGACCAGGTAGCCGCTCGAGCCAACGAAGGTGCCCGTCAGCGTCAGTTCCGACAATGAGGTGCCGGCCGGAAGCTGGCCGGACGTCAGGGTGTATGAGAAAGGTCCGACACCGCCACTGACCTGACCAAACGCGCCACAGACGCTCACACAACCCAGCTCCACCGAGCACTGAGTGGCACAGGCCGGAACCAGGCTCGCCGACAGCGCGGCCGCGATGGGAACCGAGCCAGGAATCGTGGCGGTGCTGTTGCCGGCGTCCGAGACCTGGACGGCGAATGCGAATGTGCCGGCGCTGGCCGGAGTCCCGGAGACCATGCCGTCTGACGCGAGCGTCAGGCCAGCTGGCAAGGCGCCGTCGCTGATCGTCCATCTATACGGCTGGACGCCTCCCGTCGCCGACAACGCCACGGGGGCGTAGGCGACGCCCACCTCGCCGGTGTGGAAGGGTGCGGTGGCCATGAGCGCAAGTGGTGTGGTTGGCGTGGGCGAGGGAGACGGTGTTGGCGTCGGAGTCGGCTGTTGCACCGTGGAGGTTGGTCGGGCGCAGGCGGCCGTGACCACCAGCAGCGCCGCGATGAGCGCGCTGCGCACCCTCCTCCCTTCCACCCTCTTACGCACGAATCGCGAAGCGAAGTCTAAAGCGGGAAATGCGAATTTCTATCCGTCTAAAGAGATCGCGTCGCGCAATTTTTCAAAGAATCCCTTCGAGACCTTCTCCGGCTTGCCGGTAAGGCCGCCCACCTTGCGCAGCAGGGCCTTCTGCTCGGCGGTCAGGTCCTTGGGGACGACGACCTGCACCAGCACGTACTGGTCGCCACGCCGGCCGCCGCGCACATCGGGCATGCCCTTGCCGGCGAGCCGAAACGACTGCCCGTGCTGCGTGCCCGAGGGGATGGCGATCTCCACCGGGCCGTCGAGCGTAGGAATCTCGATCCGGTCGCCCAGCGCCGCCTGGACCATGTTGACGCGGAGCTCGTAAATGACGCTCTGGTCGCGCCGCGCCAGGTGCGGGTGCGCCTTGACGCGAAGCACCACGTACAGGTCGCCTGGAGACCCGCCCCGCATGCCGGCCTCGCCTTCGCCGCTGATCCGGATCTGCGAACCGGTGTCGACACCGGCCGGGATCCGGACAGCGAGCCGGCGCGTGACGGAGGTGCGGCCCTGCCCACGGCACTGCGTGCATGGGTTCTTCAGGAGCCGGCCCGCGCCGCGGCAGGTGGGGCAGGTGATCTGCGTCACGATCGAGCCGAAGATCGACTGCTGGGCGCGCCGGATCTGGCCCGAGCCGCCACAGCCTGGGCAGGTCTCCGTGCCGGTGCCCGGCTCGGCGCCGCTCCCGGCACAGCGATCGCAGGTCGCCAGACGCGGGACGTCGATCTGCTTTTCGACGCCGGTGAACGCCTCCTCGAACGTGATTGTAAGGTCGTAGCGGAGGTCGTCGCCTCGATCCGACCGCTGCCGCCGCGAGCGCCCGCCGCCGCCGAAGAACGTGTCGAAGATGTCGGCAAACGGCATGTCCGAGAAGTCGACGGCCGGCCCGCCGCTTTCGACCGCCGCATGGCCGAACATGTCGTAGCTGCGCCGCCGGCCCGCGTCGGAGAGCACCGCGTACGCCTCGCTCGCCTCCTTGAAACGAGCTGCCGCGACGGGGTCGTCGGGGTTGCGGTCGGGGTGAGACTCCATGGCAATCTTGCGAAAGGCGCGCTTCAGGTCATCGGCTGAGGCCTGCCTGCCCACGCCGAGGACCTCGTAGTAGTCGCGCTTGACGGCCACCTTAGTGGTGTGTCCGGGAATCAGGTCGACAAGGCGCGGCCTCGGCGGCCGGAGCCAAGGAGCCGACGAGCACGTGAGGGAGCGCATCGCGTAGATGCGTGACCGAACGCGCGCAGGAGGCGACGCCGGCTTCAGCGAAGCCCGGCCGACTAGGCCGATGAATTGTCGAGCGCTTTCCCGGACGCATCACTGAAATTGTGTGTGTTTAGGCCCGGTCGGCGGTGCCGTCTGCGTCGGAGTCGGCATCGGCGGGAAGCGCGGGCCGACGGGCCAGCTTGACCAGGGCTGGCCGCACCACGCGGTCGCGGATTCGGTAGCCCCGCCGCAGCTCTGCCACCACGGTGTCCTCGGGATGCTCCAGAGACTCTTCGTGGCCGACCGCCTCGTGCAGCTTGGGGTCGAAGCGTGCGCCCATTGACTTGATCGCCTCGAGGCCGTGAGCGCCGAAAGCGTCCTCCAGCTTGCGCACGCTCAGCTCCACGCCTTTCAGCCACGACGGGTCAATGCCCTTGGGGCTGTGTTCGAGCGCCTTGTGGAGGTCGTCGAGTCCGGGCAGCAGCCGGTTGATCAGCTCGGCGGAGGCGTGCTGGATGGTGTCGACCTGATCCTGGCGCGCTCGCTTCTTGAAGTTCTCGAAGTCGGCAGCCAGGCGCAGATAACGATCCTTGGCCTCAGCCGCGGTCGACTCGAGCTCCGCGATCTTGCCTTCGAGCGCCGCCATCTGCTTGGTGGCCGCGGCCTCCGCCGTCTCGGGCCGCCGCTCACCCTCGTGGGGTTCGTGCGGGTACTTACGAGTGGTCATCGCTCTTGGAGTGATACCGCGATCGGCACCGAGCTCAAACCCCGAGCTCCGACATCCGCTCGCTCGCGCTCAGCGCCACCGCCTGCAGGCGCGCGACGGTCTGGCTGTAGGCCATCCGCGTCGGACCGATCACGCCGAGCACACCCTTGAGCTGGTTCGATGGGCCGTAGGTCGTGAGCACGACCGCGCATCCCTGCAGCTGGCTCGATGCGTTCTCGGAGCCGATGACGATCTGCATGTCCGAGTTCCCGATGAGCTCTCGCAGGAGGACGGTCAGGTAGCGAGTCTCCTCCAGAACCTCGAGGACCTGCTGCAGCCGGGACGATTCGGCGAACTCGGGCTGGCGCAGCAGGTTGCGCACGCCGTCGTGGACGACCAGGGTCTCCGCACCCTGCTCGTACATGGAGAGCGCGGCGACGATGCGGTCCAGCAACTCCTTCTCCAGACCGAGCGCGGCGGTCTCGTATTGCCGGCGAACCTCCTCGCCGGCCTTGCCGACGAGTGACTCGTTGAACTTGGATGCCAGCAGGGTCAGCGTGGGCTGGGTCGCATCGTCGGTCACCTGGACGACCTGCTGCCGCAGCAAGTTGCCTTCGAGCAGAAGAATCAGGAGCACCTCTTTGGGCTCGAGTGAAACCAGGTCAACGTGCTTGATCCGGCCCTGGGAGCCATGCGGCGCACTGGCTACGGAGGCGTTTTGGGTCACGGAGGCGGTCGTCATCGCGACCCGCTCGACCAGGCCCTGGACGTCGGCGGTCCCATGGCGCAGCTCTTCGTTGATGTAGACGCGTACTCGTTCGGGCACCTCCTCCAGGTCCATCAGGAAGTCGACGAAATATCGATAGCCGGAATCCGTCGGGATGCGCCCTGACGAGGTGTGCGGCTGCGCAAGGTAGCCGAGGTCGGCGAGGTCGGCGAGCTCGCTGCGGATGGTGGCCGACGACAGGTTGACGAAATACCGGCTCTGTAGCGATTGGGAGCCCACCGGCACGGCGCTGCTCGTGAACTCCTGCACCACCGCCCGCAGGATCGCTTCCTTTCTGTTTTCCATCGTGATCTGGCACTCGGTTATCCCGAGTGCTAGCTACAGTACCGCCAAAGCGATCTGGTTGTGCAGATCCATGCCGCGTCGGGTCGGAGCCACTCGGCCATCGAAGCTCTCGATCAATCCGGCGCGCGCGAGGCGGCCGAGCTCGTCCTCGAAGCCCGGGCGCGGGGCCACGCCCTCGGCGGTGCGCAACCCGAGCATCAGGGCCTCGGCCCCCATCTTGCGCTCGGGCAGCTCCTCGCCATCCGCCCGGGGCGCTGGGCAGGCGGCGATGTACTCGCGTGGTCGGGCGATGTTCCACCACCGCCAGGCGCGCGTTCCGTCGGTGGCATACGAGTGGGCGCCGGCGCCTGCGCCGTACACCGGTCGGCACCGCCAGTACGCGAGGTTGTGGCGCGATTCAAATCCGGGTCGCGCCCAGTTGGAGACCTCGTACCGCTGGAACCCGGCCGCCTCCAGCTCAGTACAGGCCGAGTCGAGCTGGTCCCACTGCAGGTCGGGCTCGAGCTCGGGCAGCTTGCCCTCGGCACGCCGGCGCCAAAGCAAAGTGCCCTCCTCGAAAGTGAGGCAGTAGGTCGACACGTGATCCGGACCGAGCGCGAGCGCGCGCCGGAGCGTCTCGACCCATGACTCCCGGCTCTGGTGGGGCACCGCGTAGATGAGGTCGATGCTGAGGTTCGCCACGCCCATCGAGCGGGCGAGCGTGAAAGCTCGTGTCGCTTGCGCGGCGTCCGTCTTGCGCTCTAGCACCGCAAGCGCTCGAGGCTCGAAGCCCTGAACGCCCAGGCTCAACCGATTGACGCCGCCCTCGAGCCAGGCGGCAAGGCGTGATTCGTCGGTGCTCGCGGGGTTGGCTTCGAGCGTGACCTCGGCGTCCGGCGCGATGTCGAATGTGCCGCGTATGAAGCTAAGCAAACGCGCGATCAGCGCTGCCGGCAGAAGGCTCGGCGTTCCGCCCCCCAGATAGACGGTCGAAAGCTGCGAGAACTCGCGCTGTTCGCGCGCGGCGGCCAGCTCTCGCTGGAGGGCGTCGACGTAGTCGGGCATCAGCCTGTCCATGCCGGCATAGGCGTTGAAGTCGCAGTAGCCGCATTTGTGCCTGCAGAAGGGGAGGTGGATGTAGAGATGGGAAAACTCGCCTCCCCTGGGCTCCCCACCATGTGGGGAGCTCCCCGCCGCGAAGCGCCGGGGTGAGGGGACGAGCATTTGTCGGGGAGTGTCCAAAGCAGTCACACGCCCTTGATCGTGTAGCGCTGACCGCGGGCCGCCTCCAGCTCCTTGCGCAAGAGGTCGGTCGCCTGCCGCTCATTGGACACGAGCTCTTTGATGCGCTGCCCCATCCGGTCCTCGACCCTCCCGATCTGGCGTCCGATCTGTTCTGTGTTCGCGTTCTGGCTTCGGTAGCGCTCGCGCTTGCGCCACAACCGCGCGTGCTCGTCGCGGAGGTCGGCGACTGAACGGCGCACGCGGCAGTCGACGCACAGCCCATCTTTTGTCTGCGAGCTCGGGACCTGTTTCCCGCAGTCCCGGCAGAAGATCAGGATGCTGCTCATTTCACCTCCCCACTCGTGGGGAGGTCCGGCGAATTTTTGGGGCCCCCGCGAAGTCGAAGACTTCGTGGGGTAAAAGCCGGGGTGGGGAGTCGCAGCTCAGTACGCGGAACCGCAAGGTCGATTACCGTCGCCTCGCTGAGCTCGCGCAGACGATCGGGATTGATCTCGAAGACAGAATCCGGCCGCCCCGCCGCCGCCCACACCACCTTATATCCGAGCAGGTCGCGATCCATGAACACCGGCACGTCGGTGACGTGCCCGAACGGCGGCACGCCACCGATCGAGTAGCCGGTGGCCGACCTCGCGATCTCGGCGTCAGCTTTCGAAACGGGAGTACCCGCGGCCGCGCCCAGCCTGCCCTCGTCCAGACGGTTGGCGCCGCTGACCAGGGCGACCACCGGACGGCCTGCGGCCACGAACACCAGCGACTTGACGATCTGCCCCACGTCACAACCGACGGCGAGGGCGGCGTCGCCGGCCGTGCGGGTGCCGGCCGGGAACTGCTTCACCGACACCCCGATGCCCGAATCTGCGAGCCACACCTCGAACCTCCGCATCAATAAGAGGATAGGAGCGCTTGCAAATGGCGGTCATCAAGCCGCATAAAAAGGGGCCCCCGCGAACTCAAGGCGCAGCCTCGGAGTTCGTGGGGCTTAGGCTTGGATTCAAATGAAAGTGATCGTCACCGGCGCCGCGGGCTTCATCGGCTCACATCTGACCGAGCGGCTGCTGGCCGACGGCCACGAGGTGGTCGGCATCGACTGCTTCACCGACTACTACCGCCGCGCGCGCAAAGAGCAGAACCTGGAGGCGGCCAGGAGCCACCGCAACTTCTCGTTCGAAGAGCTGGACCTGGTGGACGCCGACCTCACGGCCGCACTCGAAGGCGCTGACGTCGTGTATCACCTGGCCGGCCAGCCCGGCGTGAGGCCCAGCTGGGGCCACCAATTCGACCGTTACACGCGCGACAACATCATCGCCACCCAGCGGCTTCTCGAACATCTGAAGGGAAGTCATCTCAAGCGGCTGGTCTTTGCGGGAAGCTCGTCGGTGTTCACCAAGCTCGCGGCCGAGCACCTGGCCCATCTGTACACGCGAAACTTCGACATCCCGGCAGTCTCGGTCCGCTACTTCACCGTCTACGGCCCGCGTCAGCGCCCCGATATGGCGTTTTCTCGCTTCATGCAGGCGCTGGCCGATGGCGAGCCGATCGAGGTCTTCGGCGATGGCGAGCAGACGCGCGAGTTCACATATGTCTCAGATGCCGTCGAGGGCACCATCAAGGCCGCGGCCGCCGATGTCGTGGGCATGGTGTTCAACCTTGGTGGCGGCAGCCGCGTCACGGTCAACAAGGTCCTCGCCACGCTGGAGGACATCAGCCACCTCGAGGTCCGCCGGGAGAACCTCCCCGCCGCGCCCGGGGATCCACGCCACACCGGGGCTTCGATCAACCTCGCTCGCGAGCGGTTGGGATGGGAGCCGCGAGTCTCGCTCCGCGAAGGCCTTGCGAAACAGTGGGAATGGTTCCAGGCCGGCCGGCTGGGAACGGGACCGGTTCCTTCGCGCCGAGCGGACTAGCCTGCGAGGCCCTGGCGCCAGGAAATGACCGTTCGTGTCAGCGGCTGCTCGCACGCTCGCGACGCTGCCTCGCCAACGACCGTCGACCGGCACACGAGCATGGCGCCGTGCACCCCTGACGTAAAGAAGTACTGGTACTCGCCAATCCCGTCGACGTAACCGCTGACGACTCCGCTCTGATCTGGCTGACCGCCACTGTAGGTGCCCAGCCAGCTGGTCGCGTCTGCGGGGCTGGCGAAGGTCATCAAAGCCGCCCGGACCTCCATATGCGTGTCGGCGTTGAGTACGTAATCTCCGAATACGAACGTATCGATGCCGTTGGCGTGAAGCTCTTTGGCGAGCGGACCTGGGATGGCATAGTTGGCCATCACCAGGAAGGCTTCGATAGGCAGCGGCGCTGCGCCGAGAAACGTGATGTCGAGCCCGGGCGGAGGCAGCACCTTCTGGTCGACCACCTGCAGCGAGTGATGTGTCTTCGCTGCGATCGCTTTCTTCAGCCTATCGACGATCTTGGACGCGTTCTTGCCGAGCTGGCTTAGCGAAGCGACTCCGTCCTTTCGAGCCCACGTGATCTCAACGACGATCTCGCCGAGGCGGACGAATGTCCTCGCGAGGTATGGGGCACCGCTGGTTCCGGCCTCGCCGTAGTACATGACCTGGTCGCCCGCCTTCGGACTTGTCGCTTGCGCGGGGCCCAATAGGTTTTGCAGATCGGTCATGCGGGTGGTGGCCGCCGTCGTCGTCTCGTAGATCGTGTAATGAACCAGAAAGCCCTCAGCGGTGCCGATATGGATGAACTCCTGAGTCATCCCGAAGCGCACAGTTCGAGCGGTGGTCTCCGCGTTGAGCGGCCTGACCTCGAATGACGGCGGACCTTGCCACCAGTTGCTATCGCCCAGCATCGATCTGACGTCAGCCACAGTGGGCCCGGCCGCGAGGACGTCGGCCAGTTGAGCGTTGGAGCTTGACGACCCGAGCCTCGTGCACGACACGACGGCGATCGCCGCGAGAACGAGCAGGGCGAGCGGACGCGACACTCTAATCAAGCTTCAACACCGCCATGAACGCTTCCTGCGGAATCTCGATTGAGCCCACCCGCTTCATCCTTCGCTTGCCTTCCTTCTGCTTCTCGAGCAGCTTGCGCTTTCGCGTCACGTCGCCCCCATAACACTTGGCCAGGACGTCTTTGCGCATGGCCGAGATGGTCTCGCGAGCGACTACCTTACCGCCGATGGCTGCCTGGATTGGCACCTCGTAAAGCTGACGAGGGATGATCGACTTCAGCTTCTCGACCAGCTTCCGTCCCTGGGACTGGGCCTTGCTGCGGTGCGTGATCAGGGAGAGAGCGTCCACCGGCTCGCCGGCGACGAGGACATCGAGCTTGACCAGGTCGCCTTCCCTAAATCCGATCATCTCGTAGTCCATCGATGCGTAGCCCTTGGAGCGCGACTTCAGCTGGTCGTAGAAGTCGTGGATGATCTCGCCGAGTGGTATCTCGTACTCGAGCACGACGCGGTCGCCTGGCCGGTGCTCCAGCTTCTTGTAGGTGCCGCGGCGGTCCTGGCAGAGCTCGATCATCGGCCCTACGTAAGTCGAAGGGACGATGATCGAGAGCTTCACGAATGGCTCCGCGATGGACTCGATCGCGGTGGGGTCGGGAAGCAGCGCAGGATTGTCGACGTCGATCGTGCCGCCTCGCTTCAGCTCGACCTTGTACTCGACGGTCGGCGCCGTCGTGATCAGGTCGAGCTCGAACTCGCGCTCGAGCCGCTCCTGCACGATCTCGAGGTGCAGCAGGCCCAGGAACCCACACCGAAACCCGAACCCGAGCGCCGCCGAATTCTCTGGTTCGAATGACAGCGCTCCGTCGTTGAGCTGCAGCTTCTCGAGCGCTTCTTTCAGGTCGGCGAACTGATCGGAGTCGGTCGGAA
>WNFO01020072.1_pt1 | contig 10999 bp, 10 predicted proteins | sample 5400251 | NCBI WGS metagenome assembly WNFO01 (sample SAMN13153354, study PRJNA577476) | soil metagenome | isolation source: 100 cm saprolite under Madrone tree | place: USA:California | collected 2016-06-14 | reverse complement strand
GGCGGCATCGCCATGGAATTCCCGACCCACCCGATCCAGGAGACCGGCAAGCGCCCGACCGCGGCGCTGGATCGCAACCTCGCCTATCTCGGCCTGGTCGAGATCCTGTTCAGCTACCCGCTGGACGGCGTAGTTCTGACCACGGGTTGCGACAAGACCACCCCCGCCTGCCTGATGGCGGCGGCGACGGTGAATTTGCCCGCCATCGTGCTGTCCGGCGGGCCGATGCTCAACGGCTGGTTCAACGGCGAGCGCACCGGTTCCGGAACCGTGGTCTGGAAATCCCGCGAGCGGCTTGCCGCCGGCGAGATCGACTACGAGGAGTTCATGAATATCGTGGCCTCCTCGGCGCCCTCGGTCGGCCATTGCAACACTATGGGCACCGCCTCCACGATGAATTCGCTGGCCGAGGCGCTCGGCATGTCGCTGCCGGGTTGCGCCGCGATCCCGGCCCCCTACCGCGAGCGCGGCCAGATCGCCTACGAGACCGGCCGGCGAATTGTGGACATGGTGTGGGAAGATTTGAAGCCGTCCGACATCCTGACGCAAAAGGCCTTTGAAAACTGCATCGTCGTCAATTCGGCCATCGGCGGCTCGACCAACGCCCCCATCCACATCAATGCCATCGCCCGCCATATCGGCGTGGAACTGTCGATCGACGATTGGCAGAAATTCGGTCACGAAATTCCGCTTCTGGTCAACATGCAGCCGGCCGGATTTTATCTCGGCGAAGAATATCACCGCGCCGGCGGCGTGCCGGCGGTGGTGCGCGAATTGATGCGACACAAGCGCATCCATGAAGACGCCATGACCGTCAACGGCCGCACCATGGGCGACAATTGCCGCGAGGCACCCAAGCCCGACGGCGACGTGATCTGGAGTTACGACAGACCGCTGGTGAAGGACGCCGGTTTTTTGGTTTTGCGCGGCAATTTGTTCGATTCCGCGATCATGAAGACCAGCGTGATCTCCAAAGAATTCCGTGATCGCTATCTGAACAACCCCAAAGACCCCAGCGCGTTCGAAGGCCGCGCGATCGTGTTCGAGGGCCCGGAGGATTATCACGACCGGATCGACGATCCCTCGCTCGATATCGACGAGCACTGCGTCCTATTCGTGCGCGGCACCGGTCCGATCGGCTATCCCGGCGGCGCGGAAGTCGTGAACATGCAGCCGCCCGCCGCACTGATCAAACGCGGGATACTCTCCCTGCCCTGCATCGGCGACGGCCGCCAATCCGGAACCTCCGGCTCGCCGTCGATCCTCAACGCCACCCCCGAAGCCGCCGCCAATGGCGGACTCGCGATCCTCAAGACCGGCGACAAGGTGCGCATCGACCTCAACAAAGGCAGCGCCAACATTCTGATTTCCGACGAGGAGCTAAAGCGCCGGCACGCCGAACTGAAAGCCAAAGGCGGCTTCCCCTATCCCGCCAACCAGACGCCGTGGCAGGAGCTCTATCGCTCGACGGTGGGGCAGCAGGCCACCGGCGCCTGCATGGAATTCGCAACGCGCTATCACGACATCGCCGGCCGCGTCGGAACGGCGCGGCATAATCATTGAGCGACGGCCGTCATTCCGGGGCGCGACAAAGTCGCGAGCCCGGAATCCATACTCACGATCGTGGTTATGGATTCTCCGATGTGCAATTGCACATCGCAGCTCGCGCTGCGCGCGCCCCGGAATGACAAGAAACTGAGAGGAAGAAACAAATGTCTAACCGCCTCAAGGGCAAGCGCGCGTTCGTGACGGCCGCGGCCGCGGGCATTGGTCGCGCCTCGGCGATCGCGTTTGCGCGTGAAGGCGCAAGCGTTTTTGCAACCGACATCGACGAAAAGGGCCTCGCTTCGCTTGCGAAGGAAGGCGTATCGGACGTGGCGCGGCTTGACGTGCGCGACAGCGCGGCCGTGGCCGCGATCGCCAAACGCGCCGGCAAAATCGACGTGCTGCTCAACGCGGCGGGCTTCGTGCATCACGGCACGGTCCTGGAATGTTCCGACGAGGATTGGGACTTTTCCTTCGACCTCAACGTCAAGTCGATGCACCGGACGATCCGGGCGTTTCTCCCGGGCATGCTGGAATCCGGCCGTGGCTCGATCGTGAACATCTCGTCCGCCGCCGGCGTGTTCAAGGCCGCGCCGAACCGCTACGTCTACGGCGCGACCAAAGCCGCGGTCGCGGCGCTGACGCGTGCGGTGGCGGTCGATTTCATCACCAAGGGCATTCGTTGCAATTGCATCTGCCCCGGCACCATCGAGACGCCCTCGATGCTCAACCGCGCCGCCGCCGCCGGCCCGCAAGGGCGCGAAATGTTCGTGAGCCGGCAACCGATGGGACGATTGGGCACATCAGAGGAAATCGCTTCGCTCGCGGTCTATCTCGCCAGCGACGAGAGCGCGTTCACCACCGGCGTCGCGCATATCATCGACGGCGGCTGGACGCTGTGATTGAAGGAATAAAACCATGAACAAGATCGATCTGAACAACCGCTGCGCGGTCGTCACCGGCGGCGCGCAAGGTTTCGGGCGCGCGATCACCGAGCGCTTCGTCGCCTCGGGCGCCAAGGTCGCGATCTGGGATCACGACCTGCCACTCGCGGAGAAGACGGCGAAAGAAATCGGCCCCGGCGTCACCGCGTTCAAGGTCGACGTTTCCGATCTGGCCGCAGTTGAGAAAACGCGCGACGCGACGCTAGACGCGTTCGGCAAAATCGACATTCTCGTCAACAATGCCGGCATCGCCGGCGTCAACAAGACGGTATGGGAAACCGACCTCGAGGAATGGCGCAAAGTTTTGCGCATCAATCTCGACGGGCCCTTCATCTGCTGCAAGGCGATCGTGCCTTCGATGGTGAAACGGAATTACGGCCGCATCGTCAACATCGCTTCCATTGCCGGCAAAGAGGGTAACCCCAACGCCGCGCATTATTCGGCCTCAAAAGCAGGATTGATCGCGCTGACCAAGTCGCTCGGCAAGGAACTCGCCGGTTACGAAATCGCCGTCAACGCGGTGACCCCGGCCGCCGCAAAAACCGCGATCTTCGACCAGATGACACAACAGCACATCGATTTCATGCTATCGAAGATTCCGAAAGGACGTTTTGTTCTGGTGGAAGAACTCGCAGCGTTAGTGGCGTGGCTCGCGTCGGAAGATTGCGCGTTTTCGACCGGCGCGGTGTTCGATATTTCGGGTGGGCGGGCGACTTATTAGAGGATTTTTCTCATCATGATCAGGGAAGGCGGATGCCTGTGCGGCGCGGTTCGTTTCAAGTGCGAGGGCGATCCGATCAACGTTCGCATCTGCCATTGCCGCAAATGCCAGAAGGCGATGGGATCGCCCTTCTTTGCGCGCGCGCTGTTCGACCAGAGCGCGCTGACGGTCGAAGGCGATACGGCAAGCTACGCTTCATCAGAGGCGATCGACCGGGTGTTTTGCAAAAAATGCGGCACGCGGCTGTTTGCCTGGAGAAAAAACGGCACGGCAGCAGGCGTCGCGCTCGCAACCTTCGATGACCGCCACGCGTTCGCGCCGACCGAACACATTTGGGTCACGGAGAAAATAAATTGGGTCAAGCTCGACGACGGCCTGCCGCAATATCCAGAGACGTTTCCGGTTTGATGCGAGCGGGGTGTTGGAAACCGTTCGTTTAACCCATACGTTGAAAACCCGCGCTCGATCACTCCGACCCGTCAGGATCATCCGTGAACATCACCTTCTACGACATCTCCGTCTGGGTCTTGCCGCTCGTCATCGCCATCACGTTCCATGAGGCCGCCCACGGTTTCGTCGCGTATCATCTGGGCGACAACACCGCCTGGCAATTGGGCCGCGTCAGTTTCAATCCGCTCAAACATATCGATCCGTTCGGCACGCTTATTTTACCGGCCATGTTGTTACTGTCCCACTCGCCGTTCCTGTTCGGCTACGCCAAGCCGGTGCCGGTAAATTTCCGCGCGCTCCGTCATCCCCGGATCGACATGGTGTGGGTGGCGCTCGCCGGACCTGCGACGAATATTGCGCTGGCTCTGCTCGCGGCGGCGGCGTTTCATGTTTTGGGTTACGTCCCCGCGAATACGGCGTACTGGCTTTTCGACAATCTCAAAAATGCGCTTTTGATCAACGTCATCCTGGCGGTCTTCAACATGCTGCCGATCCCTCCGCTCGACGGCGGGCGGGTTGCGGTCGGGTTGCTGCCCAAAGCCCTCGCCGCCCCGCTCTCCCGGCTGGAGCCCTATGGCATGCTGATTTTGATCGGAATTCTGATTATTCTCCCCCTCGCCGGCTCGCAGTTCGGTCTAAATCTTGATGTTATTTCGGCGATACTGCGAACCGCAACCGGCGCTGTGATCCGGCTCCTTCTCGTGGTAACCGGCAACGCGTAGCCCAATCCAACAAGCGGCTGATGAAAGACCCGAGGCCAATTTGATCAAAGCTGCCGACATGCTGATCGCGCGACGCGCCGACACCAGGGCGCGGGCCGATGTCGCCACCTGGAAAATGATGGCCAAGCTGAATGGGGCTTCCGCGCTCCCCACTGAGGCCCAAACCTTTCTTGCAAGCTATCAGACGTTTCTCAAGGAAATGCCGGAGGCGGACGCGACCGAGGCCACCATCCATCTCGTCTACAAGAGCTATTATGGGGAAATGGGCGGGGCTGGCGCGGCGCCCGATCTTCCGGCTCAGTCGAAGGCTCAAGCGGCCGGCAACGTGACGGCCTTCAAGCGACCGCCGGCCAGGCGGCCCAAAGCGGCCAACGGTGGCGCTGATCTTCGCCTGCCTCGTCGTGGTCTATGTCGGCATCCGATATTTGTGGCCGTGACGCGAGGGCACGGGTGGTTGTCGTGCCGGCAGCCGGTCAACGACTCTTTGGCGGCGTGAAGCCTACCGGAAGGGTGAACGATAGTCCCTCGTCGGCCACGGCAGGTGGAGGCTGCGGCACCGGGTCGGACCTTCGCACCATGGCGAGCGCCGCTTCGTCAAACGCCGCATCGCCCGATCCCTTGACGATGCTTGCCGAAAGAACATGCCCCATCCGGTCGAGCGCGAAGCTGACGACGATCTCGGCGCTCTTGTCCCAGCGCTGCGCCGGATAGCGCTTATGCCTGTCCAGGTGAGCGATCAGTTCCTTCTGCCAACTGGTCCGCTCGCGCCGCGCGCTTACTCCCGTTCCCTGCGCCGGCGCGACCGAGCGCGTGCCTTGCGGAATAGCTTCGGAACTTGGCGTTGCGGTTGCCTCGACCGCCTCGGATTCGATTGAAGCCGAGGTCTCGACGGCGGCGATTTTCGCGTCGTCCTTTTGTGGCTTGTGGGAGTCGTTCGGTGTCACCGCCCGATCCGCATTTTCGGCCTCGGTCGGAACGTCCTTCGGCAGGTCCGTCTCTTTGAGTTCGGCCTTTTGCTCGGCAACCGCCGGCGACGCGATCGAGGCCTCGGTGTCCGGACCGGGTGGCAGATCGGTGGCTTCGGCGCGCGGCGATGTCAGTTCCAGTCCGATCTCGATCGCCGGCGCGCCTGAAGGCTCTTCGAGATCGGCACTCTTCAAATGCGCCACCGCCAGCGCTCCGCCGCCGGCATGAAGCGCAAGCGCGGTCACGGCGGCGAATGTCCAGAGCCGCCGGGAAGGCTTATGTTCGGTGTCGAGGTCCACCATCGCGATATCGCGGCTCAAGGTTTCGGCAAAGCGATACTATCGCCAACGCTTTCCAGCGCCACCAGCTTGATCTTCGAATACCCCCCGGCGCGCAGGATTTCCAGCACGTCCATCATCTCGCCATAGGGCACCGAACGATCGGCGCGCAGGAAAATGAAACGATCCTTGCTGGCGTCTGCCATCGCATCGAGGGTGCGAACCAGATCGACACGTTTCACCTGGTTTTCGCCGATCGCTACCGCCAGATCGGGCTTGATGCTGACATAGGTCGGATTGTCCGGCTTCTTTTGTGGGGTTGCGGTCGATGACGGCAAATCGATCGGCAGATCGACGGTCGACAACGGCGCCGCCACCATGAAGATGATCAACAGCACGAGGATGACGTCGATGAACGGCGTGACGTTGATCTCATGCGTTTCCGCGAAATCCGTCTCGTCGTCGAGTTCGGTATCTGCGAATGAAGCGCCCATCGCCTACTCCGCCGCGCGCGAATGCGCCGTGCCGTGGGTACGGTCGAGATCGCGCGACAACAGCCGCGCCGACGCCCCCGACGCCCTGCCGACCAGTTCGAGGTAGCCTTTCGTCACGCGCGAAAAGTGATTGTAGATGATGACCGCCGGGATCGCGGCCGCAAGACCGAACGCGGTGGCGAGCAGTGCCTCGGCAATGCCCGGCGCGACCACGGCAAGATTGGTGGTCTGCGATTTCGAAATGCCGATGAAGCTGTTCATGATGCCCCAGACCGTGCCGAACAACCCGACGAAGGGCGAGGTCGCCCCGATGGTTGCCAGCACCCCCATGCCGAGCCGGATCCGGCGTGCTTCGGCGCGCACGATCTCGGCAAAACTTGACGCGGCGCGCTCCTTGATGCCGCCGTCGCTGGAAATTCCGGCTGACAGCCGCGCCTCGCGCATGGCGGCCGCGAGCAACGAGGACAACACGCTATTCGTTGCGCCCAACGCGAATTGCGCTTCCGCCAACGAGCGTGCATCGCCGACCTTGCCGAGCGCCGCGCGCAAGCTGCGCTGCATCAGCGACAGCTCGATCATTTTCGCAATGAAGATGGTCCACGTCACGAGCGACGCGAAAGCAAGGCCGATCATGACCGCCTTGACCAGAATATCCGCCGACAGGAACATCGACCATGGCGACAATTCGCGCGGCGTCGCCATCGCCTTGAGCGATCTGGCGCCACCGTCGGCTGGCGTCGCGGATATGTCGGGAGCCGCGGGCGCGGGCTGAGCGATGACTGGTGCCGGGCTCGCTGTCGGTTGCGACGCCGCAGGAGCTTGTTGCTGCGGCGCCGGCGTCCCCGCTTTCTGTTGCGCCGATAGCGGCGTCGCCAGCGAAAGCATCGCCAGCGCGAAGACCAAGGCAAATGCCGCGCGAAGAGGTGATTTGTTCATATTTCGGCCCGGTGCGGATCGGATTTTTAGGGATGCATCCGTCCATTTACGGTTTTTACAGGATGCCGGGGGCTCGGCCACCCACGATGTTATAATATAACATCTCAGGGATTGCCGATGGGAGTCAACGGTATTCCTAAAGCCGAAGAGCCACCAGCCAGCTATTTGGCCGCAAGATAGCCAGAAGCCTCGACCAAGCCTTTGATTCGTTCCTTGACGGTTCTGAGCGTCTCCAAGCTGGTTTCGATCGCAACAGCGGGAGTATCTTGCAGCACCTCGGCTGCAATGGAATCGCGCAAAGAATCGAGATCGTCGACCAATTGTCTGCCGCTCGCCGTGAGAAACAGCCGGTTGGCGCGCCGATCCTTGGGGTCGTGCCGCCGCTCGAGAAGGCCGTGTTCGACCAGACGATCAAGCAGGCGCACCAGCGAGATCGGTTGCAGCTCAAGCACGTCGGCCAAATCGACCTGCGACAGCCCCTCCTGCTGCCGCAATCGATACAATACAATCCACTGCGCGCGGGTCGTGCCGCGGCTTTTGGCGCGGTGATCAATATAGTTGCGCAGCAGGCGTGAACTCTCGACGAGTTGGGCAACAAATTGGCGTTTGAGATCGAGAGACATTGGCTGCAATCGTCCCCCAAAGCTTTCGAATTGTTTAGAATTCTCAAGGCATAGTGTGTTTACACATTAAGTGCACGCATATTATATCTGGAACTCGCAGGAACTGTTGTGAAGGCCCACTACTTCTTATTTTTGAACCCATGAGTCGGTATGACCAAGTCGCGAACGTTCCGTTGGGTTTTGCTCATTTCAGCCGTCGTTGCGCTGAGCTATTTCGGCTGGCAGCGATATTACGGAGACGCCACTAGGGGCGAGAACGCCCAGAAATCAGCCTCCGCAGCGCGGGGTCCGGCCGTTCCCGTCACGATCGCGCAGGTCGCCAAGGCGGACTTCCCGGTCTATTTGACCGGGCTCGGAACCGTTCAGGGCTATAATACCGTATTGGTGCGAACCCGCGTCGATGGTCAAATCGAAAAGATCGCCTTCAAAGAAGGCCAGTTGGTCAAGCAGGGCGACCTGCTCGCTCAGATCGATCCGCGGCCGTTCAAGGCAGCGCTGGATCAGGCCAAGGCCAAAAAGGAGCAGGACGAGGCCAATCTCGCCAACGTCAACCTGGATTTGCAGCGCTTTACCAAGTTGGGCGAATTCGCGACCCGGCAACAGCTCGACACGCAACGTTCGATGGTCCAGCAATTGACGGCGCAGATCGCAGCTGACGATGCGGCCATCTTCAACGCACAAACCCAGCTCGACTACGCCACTGTAAGGTCGCCGATCTCCGGCGTCGTTGGCCTTCGTCAGGTCGATCTGGGCAACATCGTCAATGCCTCCACCCAAACCGGGATTGTGACAATCGCCCAGATCGAGCCGATCGCCGTCATTTTCACGGCGCCGGAAGAGCAGTTACCCTACATTAACGAAGCGCAATCGAAGCAAGCGTTGAAAGTGATCGCCCTGTCGACCGACGGCAAGAAGATCCTGTCGGAAGGACAATTGTCGGTCGTCAACAACCAAGTCGACACCACCAGCGGAACGATCCGCCTCAAGGCGGAATTTCAGAACGCTGACCGCGCCCTGTGGCCGGGTCAGTCGGTCTCGACGCGCCTGCTTCTGACGACGCTGAAAGACGCAACCGTGGTTCCGGACGACGCGGTTCAGCGCGGAAGCGAGGGCCTCTACGCATTCGCGGTCAATTCCGACAGCAAGGCCGAACTTCGCAAGATCAAGGTGTCCAAGTCGATCGACGGACGCTCCGTGGTCGACCAAGGTCTTTCGCCTGGCGAACGTGTTATAGTGGCGGGTCAGTACAAGGTGCAGGCCGGCTCGACGGTGGCGACGACGGTCGCCACATCCCAGCAAGCGCCCGCTAAAGCCGAATGAACAAGGCCGAATGACATGAACGAAAGTATTTCGTCGCCTTTCATTCGATACCCCATCGCAACATCGTTGATGATGGCCGGCATTCTATTCGTCGGTCTCGTTGCATATCCCCTCCTTCCCGTCGCGCCGCTGCCGCAGGTCGATTTCCCGACCATCCAGGTCGCCGCAACATTGCCGGGTGGCAGTCCCGAAACCATGGCGTCGTCAGTGGCGCAGCCGCTGGAACGGCAGCTGGCGCAAATCCCCGGCATCGCGCAACTGACCTCGTCCAGCTCGCTCGGGACGAGCGCCATCACGATCCAGTTCGATCTCAACCGCAACATCGACGGCGCGGCTAATGACGTGCTGGCGGCGATCAACGCTGCCGGCGGTCAACTGCCCAAAAACCTTCCGAATCCGCCGACCTACCGCAAGGTTAACCCGGCCGACTCGCCGATTCTTTTGTTGTCGGCGGTGTCGGACACCCTGCCGCTGACTGAAGTCAGCGACGCCGTCGATGCCCAGCTCGCCCAACAGATCAGCCAGATTTCCGGCGTCGCGCAGGTCACGATCGGCGGCCAGCAGAAGCCGGCCGTCCGCATTCAGATCGATCCGGCAAAACTGGTGGTCAAAGGCCTGTCGCTGGAAGACGTGCGTAGTGTGATTTCGATCACGACGGTCGATAGTCCGAAGGGAAACATCGACGGCGGAACCCGCAGCTTCACGATTTACGCCAACGACCAGTTGCCGGAGTCCAAGGACTGGAACGATGTCATCGTCGCCTATCGCAACGGCGGACCGTTGCGTATCCGCGACATCGGCGAGGCCGTCACCGGGCCTGAAGACGTTAAACAGGCGGCCTGGGCCAACGGCCAGCGCGGCGTGTTCCTCGTCGTCTACAAGCAACCCGGCGCCAACGTCATCGACACCGTCGACAAGATCAAGGCGCAATTGCCGCGATTGGTCGCGGCAATCCCGCCGGCCATCCATATCGGCATCATGAGCGACCGCACCCGGACCATCCGCGCCGCGGTCGAAGACGTCCAGTTCACGCTGCTATTGACCATCGCGCTCGTAGTGATGGTCATCTTCTTATTTCTGCGAAGCGTTTGGGCGACAATCATCCCGAGCGTTACGGTTCCGCTGGCCCTGCTCGGCGCATGCGCGTTGATGTGGGTGTTCGGCTACAGCCTGGACAACCTTTCGCTGATGGCGTTGACGATTTCCGTCGGATTCGTCGTCGACGACGCCATCGTCGTGCTCGAAAACATCACGCGCTACATCGAGGAAGGCGAGAAGCCGATGGCCGCCGCGTTCAAAGGCGCCGGCGAAATCGGCTTTACGATCCTCTCGATCAGTATTTCGCTGGTCGCGGTGCTGATTCCGCTCCTGCTCATGGGCGGCATCATCGGGCGGCTGTTCCGCGAATTCGCGGTGACGCTGGCGATGGCGATTTTCGTCTCGATGGTCGTGTCGCTGAGCCTGACCCCGATGATGGCGTCGCGCTTTTTGCGGGAACACAAGGAAGCCCGACACGGTCGATTCTATCAATGGAGCGAGCGCGCTTTCGACGCGATGCTTCACGCTTATGAGCGCGGTCTCGACCTTGCCCTGCGCTGGCGCCTGACGACGCTCGGCATTTTCTTTGCGACCTTGGCATTGTCGGTCTATTTGTTCGTCATCATCCCGAAAGGTTTCTTCCCGCAGCAGGATACGGGGCTGATCACCGGTACGTCCGAAGCGGCTCAAGACATTTCCTTCGCCGACATGAAGCGGCACCAGGAAGAACTCGGAAAGATCGTGCAGGAAGACCCCGACGTCGCGACGGTTGCGATGGCGATCGGCGGCAATGGCGGCGCGCTGAATACCGGCCGCGTGTTCGTGACGCTCAAGCCGCGTGACGAGCGAACCGCCAACGCACAGCAGATCATCGCTCGGCTGCGTCCGAAGCTCGAGAAGGTCGAAGGTGCCCGGCTGTTCATGCAGGCGGCGCAGGACGTGCGTCTCGGCGGCCGGCCGAC
>WNFO01013862.1_pt1 | contig 10999 bp, 11 predicted proteins | sample 5400251 | NCBI WGS metagenome assembly WNFO01 (sample SAMN13153354, study PRJNA577476) | soil metagenome | isolation source: 100 cm saprolite under Madrone tree | place: USA:California | collected 2016-06-14 | reverse complement strand
TTGCGATCGAGAATCAATTCGGAATTGCCGGTGCCCTTGAATTCTTCAAAGATCACTTCGTCCATGCGGCTGCCGGTATCGACCAGCGCGGTCGCGATGATGGTGAGCGAACCGCCCTCTTCGATGTTGCGCGCGGCGCCGAAGAAACGCTTTGGCCGCTGCAGCGCGTTGGCGTCAACGCCGCCGGTCAGCACCTTGCCGGATGACGGCACCACGGTGTTGTAAGCCCGGCCCAAACGGGTAATCGAGTCCAGCAGGATGACGACGTCGCGACCATGCTCGACCAGCCGCTTGGCTTTCTCGATCACCATCTCGGCGACCTGGACGTGACGCACCGCCGGCTCGTCGAACGTCGATGAGACGACTTCGCCCTTCACCGAGCGCTGCATGTCCGTGACTTCTTCCGGGCGCTCGTCGATCAGGAGCACGATCAGATAGCACTCTGGATGATTGGCGGTGATCGAGTGAGCGATGTTCTGCATCAGCACGGTCTTGCCGGTGCGTGGCGGCGCCACGATCAGGGCGCGCTGGCCCTTGCCGATCGGCGCGACGATGTCGATCACCCTTGCAGAAAGATCCTTTCTGGTCGGGTCTTCGAGCTCGAGCCGGAACCGCTGGTCGGGAAACAGCGGCGTCAGATTGTCGAAGTTGACCTTGTGTTTGGATTTCTCCGGGTCTTCAAAATTCAGCGTGTTGACCTTCAGCAGCGCAAAATAGCGTTCGCCTTCTTTCGGGCTGCGAATGTGGCCTTCGATGGTATCGCCGGTGCGAAGCCCGAAGCGGCGGATCTGGGAGGGCGAGACATAGATGTCATCGGGCCCCGGCAGATAATTGGCGTCCGGCGAACGCAAGAATCCAAATCCGTCCGAGAGAACCTCGACGACGCCTTCACCGATAATGTCGGTTTCCTGGATCGCGAGTTGTTTGAGGATGGCGAACATCAGCTCCTGCTTGCGCATCGTGCTGGCGTTTTCGACCCCTTTCTCTTCGGCGAACGAAACGAGTTCGGCCGGTGTCTGAGCCTTGAGGTCTTGAAGTTTCATTTCCCGCATTGGGATGGTCCTGTGGAATAACTAGGGAGGGATCGCGAGGTGGCTTTAAGAAAATACGGACGCCCGAAAAGAAAGAAGGTCCGCAGGTCTGAGCGAGGAAGGGGCCGGAGAGGCTTCAAACCTGATGTGGCGGCCGGTTCAACGAGGAAACCGGAACGCAACCACATCCGCCTGCGTGGGGTGGGATTTTGACAATATAGAAAATCGGTCAGCTTTCTGCAAGGAGACTTGAAGGAGACTTGGCGGGCACCGCATTGGCATGGGTGCCTGTTAAAGCGGCTTAACCACTACCAGGATAACCGCCCCGATCATGAGGACCGTGGGTACTTCATTGATAATACGATAGAATTTCTGACTTCGCAGATTGCGGTCGGCGGCAAAATCCTTGACGCAGCGGGAAAAAAAACCGTGGACACCCGACAGCACCACCACCAGCAGAAGCTTGCCGTGCAGCCAGCCCGATGAAAACCAATGGCCGGCCCAGGCGAGGTAAAGCCCGGCCAGCCAGGTCACGATCATCGCCGGGTTGATGATTGCCTTTAGCAATCGCCGTTCCATCACCTTGAAGGTTTCGGACTGCTTCGATCCGGCTTCCGCCTCGCAGTGATAAACGAACAGCCGCGGCAGATACAGCATGCCCGCCATCCAGGAGATGACGGCGATCACATGCAGCGCCTTGATCCATTCATACGGCATGGAATTCTATTCGCCCGCGATGGTCTGGAATTTCCAACCGATCAACGTGAAACGTTTCGACGGATGATCGCGTTGGAAAAGCATGTCGCCTAAAGACCCGAATGGAAGCCTTTCCGCAAGCGGCACTTTTCTAAAACAATAATTTTAGAATCTTAGGTTTGAGTCTAAGTAACGGTGGATTGGGCCCACGCAAAACTGTCCCGCAATTCTCCGGGCTTGTTCACATCCATCCACAATTTTTCAGCTCGAACGGTGATGTCGATAACGTCACGCTCGCTCAAGCACTTGCGCATGGCTGTAAGCCGATTATCAAGAGACAAGTCCACAGAACCTCACTATCATTGCCGCCGTGGACTGGACTTATCCTTATTCGAGCCCTGTGAAGAAAAAGCCGGGTTATCCCCGATGGATCGGCCGTCGCACGATTCTCGTGGAAAAGCTCCACAGCGATTCACAGGATACACAGGGGTTCCCTTGCCCACGACCGGCAACTATTTTCATCTTCACTTGGTTTCCGATTCGACCGGCGAGACGCTGATCACGGTGGCGCGCGCGGTGGCCGCGCAATATGCCAATGTGACGCCGGTCGAGCATGTCTACCCGCTGGTGCGGAGCCAGAAGCAACTCGATCGGGTGCTGAGTGAAATCGAGGAAGCGCCCGGCATCGTGCTGTTCACCTTGCTGGAAAAAGATCTGGTCGGCCGGCTGGAAGCCAAGTGCCAGCAGATCAACATACCCAGCCTTTCGATCATCGGGCCGGTCATGCAGCTGTTTCAGGCCTATCTCGGTTCTGCCACGACGGGGCGCGTCGGCGCACAGCACACGCTGAATACGGAATACTTCAAGCGCATCGACGCGCTGAACTACACGATGATGCACGATGACGGCCAGCACGTTGAAGGGCTGGAAGAAGCCGACGTGGTTCTGGTCGGCGTGTCCCGCACCTCGAAAACCCCGACCTCGATCTACCTTGCCAACCGCGGCATCCGCGCGGCGAACGTTCCGCTGGTGCCCGGCATCCCGCTTCCGCATCAACTGGAGACCCTGACCAAGCCGCTGGTGGTGAGCCTCCATGCGACGCCCGAGCGCCTGATCCAGGTCCGGCAGAACCGGCTATTGAGCATGGGCGATCGGGACAACGACACCTATATCGACCGTCAGGCCGTCGCGGATGAAGTCGCGTTCGCGCGCCGCTTGAGCGCCAAGTTCAACTGGGCGCTGCTCGACGTCACGCGGCGATCGATCGAGGAGACCGCCGCCGCCATCATGAAACTGTTCACCGACCGGCAGCGGCAACGGCTAGCCGAATGACCCTCTGGCGCGGAAAACATCCGTTGGTTCTCGCCTCGCAAAGCCCGACGCGGCAGGCGCTGCTGGCCAATGCGGGCCTCGACTTCGAAGCCGTGGCGGCCGAGCTCGATGAGCGGGCCGTGCAGCAAGCTTCCGGCCTTTTGGTGCCTGGCGACATCGCGGCCCTTCTCGCGCGCGAGAAAGCGCTTTCGGTATCGTCACGGCAACCCGGCAAATATGTCATCGGCGCGGATCAGACGCTGTCGCAGGGCGCGCGTCTCTTCAGCAAGCCGGCCGGTCGCCCGCAGGCCGCGGAGCAACTACGCGCATTGGCCGGTCGCAGCCATGAGCTGCATTCCGCCGTTGCCGTGGCGCGCGATGGCAAGATATTGTTCGAAGCGGTTGCGATCGCAGGGATGACCATGCGGCGGCTTGGCGAGGCCGAAATTGACGTCTACCTGGATCAGGCGGGAGAGGCGGTCACATCAAGCGTCGGCGCCTATCAGCTTGAGGGGCTCGGGGTGCATCTGTTCGAGCGGATTGAAGGCGACCATTTCACCATCCTCGGTTTGCCGCTGCTGCCATTGCTCGCGTTCCTGCGAAGCGAGCGGCTGCTCGGTGTTTGAAAATTCCTTACCATGCAGCGAATGGCGAGTGTTGAATGTTGCTCCTTGGGCTGACCGGCTCGATCGGGATGGGAAAATCGACCACCGCAAAACTGTTCGCGGAAGCCGGCGTTCCGGTTTACGACGCCGATGCGACCGTTCACATGTTGTACGAAGGCGAGGCGGCGCCTGCCATCGAAGCGGCGTTTCCGGGCACGACCGCCGACGGCAAGGTCGATCGCAACAAGCTTTCGGCGCGAGTGGTGCATGATCCGGCCGCGATGAAGCAGCTTGAGCAGATCGTTCATCCGATGCTCGGCGCCTCCCGTCAAAAATTCCTTGACGATGCCGAGCGGTCCGGCGCACCGGTCGCGGTGGTCGATGTGCCGCTGTTGTTCGAGACCGGTGGCGAGAAACGGGTCGACGCGGTGGTGGTGGTGACGACGACGCCGGAAATTCAGCACCAGCGAATTCTGGCACGCGACAACATGACCGGTGAAAAGCTCGACGCCATCCTGGCGCGACAACTGCCCGATGCCGAAAAGCGCCGGCGAGCGGATTTTGTGGTGGATACATCGCACGGGCTTGATCCCGTGCGCGCACGAATCCAGGACATTCTAACTGAGGCGGTTAAGATGCCGCAGCGACGATCCTGATTCGTTATTCCTTAACTTTGCGGCCTGATGCATGCGCGAAATCGTTCTCGATACCGAAACCACCGGCCTCGACCCGCTGCGGGGCGACCGGCTGGTTGAAATCGGCTGTGTCGAGATTTTCAATCGCATGCCGACGGGGCAGACCTTTCACCGGCATCTCAATCCGGAACGGGACATGCCGGCCGAGGCCTTCGCGGTGCATGGTCTATCCAGTGAGTTCCTCGCCGACAAGCCGCTGTTCGCGCATGTGGTCGATGACTTCCTGGAATTCATCGCCGACGCGCCGCTGGTGATCCACAACGCTTCATTCGACATCGGCTTCATCAACGCCGAGCTTGATCGCATCAAGCTGCCCACGATCGCGCGCGACCGGCTGGTCGACACGCTTCTGCTGGCGCGGCGAAAGCATCCGGGCGTTTCGAACCGTCTCGATGATCTCTGCTCGCGCTATGCCATCGACAATTCCCGCCGCACCAAGCACGGAGCGTTGCTCGACGCCGAACTTCTGGCCGAAGTCTACATCGACCTGATCGGGGCGCGGCAGTCGCAACTGGTCCTGGCGGCGGAGACCCGCGAGACGCGTGTTGGTGGGGACGGCGAAATGCCGCGGCGGCAACGTCTGGCGCCGCTCGCGCCGCGGGTCACGGAGGATGATCGCGCGGCGCATCGGGCCTTTGTCGCCACGCTGGGCGACAAGCCGATCTGGAGCGATTTCCTGACCGCGTAACCAGTTAACGCCCAGCGAGTAACGCCCAGGCGCGAGCCGGTTCAGCTCGGTCTGGCCTGCTGGGCCGCCTGCCGTTCCATATTCTGCCGGTAGAGACCGACAAAATCGACGGGATCCAGCATCAGCGGGGGGAAACCGCCGTCGCGCACCGATGTCGCGATGATTTCGCGTGCGAACGGAAACAGCAGCCGCGGACATTCAATCATGACCATCGGATGCAGGTCTTGCTTCGGTATGTTGAGAAGACGGAATACGCCGGCATAGGCCAGATCGAAGCTGAACATCACCTTGCCGCCGTTTTCCGCCTTGCCTTCGACCGAAAGCGTCACCTCGAATTCGTTTTCGGCGATATTGTTGGCGCTGACGTTGATCTGGATATTGATCGCGGGCTGCTGCGCCTGCGGTGCCAGCGAGGCTGGCGCGTTCGGATTTTCGAACGACAGGTCCTTGGTATACTGCGCCAGCACGTTCAACTGGGGAGGAGGGGCCGCCTCGGCGGGCGCACCGTTACCGTTGGTCATGGAAGTCTCTCCTGGAACATTCTAAGGCGCGCGGGACTGGTTTGCGCCTGAATTCGCTGGTGGGGTGCGAAAATGCCCTCGTCGGGGCGAGTGGCTATCATAGCCTCGCCTCATTCCACAAGGATGACAATTGCCCCTGTCCGGCCAAGGCGATGCTTGGCGAACAGGCCGGCACGGCAGAACCCGGCCAAGCGGGCCGGTCCGCTGCGGAGGCTGCACTCTAAATTGTTGAATATGCGCGATTTCCGGGCAGTATCGGATTTCCCCTCGCAACCAAAAGGCGCTACAATTCGTTAGCAGTAAACGGGCTGCGAGCAGTTGGCTTGGCCAATTCCACCGGTATGGCTTTTCAAGCCAAAAACGCGCCATTGGCCAGGCCAGGTTTCGTGCCTACATGCTTCAGACCCATCCATGATGTAGTCTCTGCCGTTCTCCTTCAGGGAACGCTCTACCGCCGGCTCCGTTGCCGGCGCAGACCAGAAAGCGAATGCGACGTGGATATTTACACCATCATCTTCCTGGCGCTGGCGGTCTTCATTTTCCTGCGTCTGCGTAATGTCCTCGGACAGCGCACCGGAAGCGAGCGGCCGCCCTACGATCGCACTGCGCGCAACGTGGTGCAGGGCGCGCAGGACAATAATAATGTGGTTCCGATTCCGGGCGCGGTGATCGACCAGACGCCGCTACCGCCGACGGCGGATGTGGTGCCGCCGAGCGATCGCTGGAAGGGCCTGGCCGAGCCCGGCACCCCGATCGCCCAGGGGCTCGATGCCATCGCCGCGCAGGATTCCTCGTTTGATCCGCGACATTTCCTCAGCGGCGCGCGCAGCGCCTATGAGATGATTGTGCTGGCGTTCGCCAATGGCGATCGTCGCGCGCTGAAGGACCTGCTATCGGCCGAGGTCTATGAGAGTTTCGAGACCGCGATCAAGGATCGCGAGAAGCTCGAACAAAAGACCGAAACCCGTTTCGTTTCGATCGACAAGGCCGAGCTTGTGGGTGCGGAGGCGCGCGATCGGGCGGCGCAGCTGACGGTTCGTTTTGTGTCGCAGATGGTTTCGGTCACCCGCGACAAGGCCGGCACGATTGTCGACGGCAATCCGGACAAGGTCACCGACATTACCGATGTCTGGACCTTTGCCCGCGACGTTACCTCACGCGATCCGAACTGGAAGCTGGTTGGCACGGGAAGCGCTCACTGACGCGCGTGGCTTGGGGCGATACGCCGACGCGTTTTGTGCAATCGCCATCGCATTGTGGCTGGCTCCGTTTGCCGCACATGCCGCGCGTTCTCATCTGCCCAATCCTCCCGCGCGACCGCATCTTCCGTATCCGCGCCTCGCCTTTCCGCTTGAGATCAGCGGCGGTCAATATGCCCCGGTCGGGTGGGTTGATATCCCGGGCTGGAGCGAAGACGACCATCTCCTGGCCTACAAGGCGTTTCGCGCGAGCTGCCGGCCGATCTCGGCGCAACATGCGCTTCCCGCCGATCCCAAGGCGTTGGGCATCTCGTTGCGCGATCCCTGCCGCGCGGCCAAGACCCTCGACCTATCCGATGGCGTCAAGGCGCGGGCATTCTTCGAGGAGCATTTTCTGCCCCTGCGAATCTCGCGGCTGGGCGAAGATTCGGGTTTTGTCACCGGCTACTATGAACCTGTCATCGACGGGTCCAGGACCCAGACCGACGTCTATACCGTCCCGATTTACCGCCGCCCCTGTTCGTCCGCGGCTTCAAACAAAGCAATATCGGCTTGCCCAACAAGGGACAGGTGTTTCGCAAGATCGGCCGTCGCAAGCTCGTGCCCTATTACGATCGGGCCGAAATCGAAGACGGCGCGATCGCCGGCCGGGGCCTCGAAATCTGCTGGCTCAAGAACCAGACCGATCTGCTGTTCACGCAAATCCAGGGCTCGGCGCGGGTCCGCATCGAGGACGGCTCGACCATCCGCATCAATTACGACGCGCATAATGGTTATCCCTATACGGCGGTCGGCCGCATCCTGATCGATCGCGGCATCGTCCCGAAGGACCAGATGTCGATGCAGCGAATCAGGGAATGGATGGACCAGAATCCGGATGGCGCCAAGGAATTGCGGCGGCAGAACCGGTCCTATGTGTTCTTTCGCGAAGTGCAGCTTTCCGACGCGGATGAAGCGGTCGGCGCGCAAGGCGTTCCGCTGACGCCCGGCCGGTCGATCGCCGTCGACAAGGCGCTGCATGTCTACGGCACGCCGTTCTTCATCGAAGGCGAACTGCCGATCGAGTCGGAACAATCGAAGACGCCGTTTCGGCGGCTGATGGTGGCGCAGGACACCGGCTCCGCCATCGTCGGACCCGCGCGCGCCGATATCTATTTCGGCGCCGGCGCCGATGCCGGGCGGGTGTCCGGCCGCCTTCGCAACAATGCGCGCTTTGTCATGCTGGTTCCGAAGAGCCTCGATCCGGTGGCCCGCGGCCGCAGGATGCCGCTGCCGGATGTGCGGCCGTCGCAGAAAATCGCAAAGCTGTTTCCTCAAATGGACCCTTTGAGGGGTCAACAAAAGGATCAGAAGCAAAAAGATCAGAGCAACGCTGCGGCGGCGCCCGAAGCCTCCGCGGCCGCGAGTTCGAAGGATACCGGCAAGGATATTGCCAAGGAAACGCGGCCCCCTGCCCCGGCAGTCGTTGCGCAGGCTTCAACGCCGGTGGCCGCGGTGAAGCCGGTACCGCTGCCGGAGGCACGGCCCAGCATCAAGCCAGTCCGCGACATGCGCCGCCATCGTCACTATCATGACGGTCAGTACCTCCGCGTCCGATGAAACGTTCGTCATCGACGCTAATCCCGGAATTGTCGGCTCCGCCTCACCGCAAACGTGCACTTAGCGAAGAAGAACGCGCGCTTTGGGAGAGCGTCGCGAAGCAAACCAAACCGCTACGCAAGAAGGCCCGCGGCACGAAGCCGCATGTGGCTTCCCCGGATTCCAAAAAGCCGGCCATGGCAAAGGCGGTTGCGCCGCCAAAACCGTCCCCGGCCGTCAGGATGGCACGGACGCCAAAGCCAAATCCGGCGCCGGCAGCGCCGCCGCTGGCGCCGCTCGGGCGTCGCGAGCGGTCGCAGCTTTCGCGCGGGCGGAAGGACATCGACGCGCGGCTCGACCTGCACGGCATGACGCAGACGCGCGCCCACCACGCCCTGTTCAGTTTTTTGCAGCGCGCCCACAGCGGCGGCCTGACATTCGTGCTGGTGATCACCGGCAAGGGCCGAATGGGAGCGGAAGCCGAGCGCGGGGTGCTGCGCCGCCAGGTGCCGCAATGGCTGAGCCTGCCGGAATTCCGGTCGCTGGTGGTCGGCTTTGAGGAAGCCCATATCGGCCATGGTGGCGAGGGCGCGCTGTACGTGCGGATCCGGCGATCGAAAATCTGAGCTGCGCCGCGAACTCGACCATGGATGGAACCGGGCGACGTCCGCCGGCAGGCTAACGGCGTCTCTTCTCCTCCGGCCGCCGCCGCTCGCCTCAATTCGCCCGGCGGCGTTTCCATGCCGCTTCTCGACGTCCACCATAACAGGCGTTATCGTTCTGGCTCGAGCGAGCGGCGGCGCTAGCAATGAAGAACGGGCTCTATTCTGTCCACATCCATATGCTCGACGGCGTGAAGGGCCGCGACAGCGGCGTGCTCTTCCTGCACGACGGCGAACTGATCGGCGGGGGACCCTATTTCTGGTCGGTCGGCTCCTACACCGTCGATCACGGGACATGGAAAGGTGACCTCCGCACCAATCAGCACACGCCCTTTGCCGACCCCTTCGTCCGCCCGCTATTCGGCGGGCAGGAAGTCACCAGCGGATTTTCAGGGACCTTTGCCGACGACCGGGCCGAGGTGTTCGGCACCACCCTGGTGGGCAACCGAAGCCTGAGCTTTCGCGCGACATTGAAGAAACTCGTCGATGATTGATGCGCCAGGGCATGATCCAGGTGCTGGCGGCCGCGACCTGGTCAGTCCCCCGCACCGGTCGTGTCAGAACGGCCGCACGATCCCCACCCGCGGGATAATCGTGATGATCCAGCCGAGAACAGCGGTTCTGCGATCATCCGCGGATATCGGCGGCACGAGTTGCGAGGCGGGCAAGGTTTTTACCGCATGCAGGATCAGGAACATGCAGACCGCCCAGTTCGAGATCCATCGCGAATAATCGAACACGATCGCAAAGATGATCAGATGGGCGGCGCTCACCACGACCAGCGAGGCAACGACGACGCGGCGATGCGATTCCTTGGCCAGCGCGCGGATTAAACCGACAAGGTATTTCCAGAGCGGGGTGTGCAGCCAGATCAACAGCGCAAACAAGGGAATGCCGAGCAGGTTCGACGGCATGCGATCCCAGGTCTCGCGGAGTTCCTGAGCCAGCGGCTGGTACCAGATGTAACTGAAGCTCAAGAGATCGGTTCGGGTGGGGTCGGCCATGCGACCCCGCAGGTAACCGACGAAGTCTTGGTGCGAGACCGTCATGGACCCGTAGAACTGCGCGGCGAGGAACAAAAGGCCGACCGCCGCGGCGGCGGCGATTCCGATCAGCAGGTTTCGCCGGTCGAAACCCTCTACGAGATAGTAACGCAGCAGCACGATGACGGCGATGGTCGGCACATACATCAAAAGATGAATGTGGTGGATCAGAACGAGGATCATCGACCCGAGTGCCGCCGCTATCACGAACACGACAGACCGCGCCGGCACCAGCAACAGGCATATCGCGAGCGCGCAGCCGTAGATATCGAAGTGCCCAAGCGTATGCATGAAATTCTTCAGAAAGAACGGCGAGCCGGCCATGAATACCAACAGCGGCATGTGCGCCTGGTCGAGGCCGAAGGTCCGCCTGAACAGCTCAATGAAAAGGCCGAGCGTGACCAGCCAGACGCCGCCGCCGAGCGCGAATACCAGCCACACCGGCACTTTCGCGAAAAACAGCGAAACGATCGCGCCGATCAGCGCGCGCTTGGTGAAGCCGAAATGATAATCGACCAAAAGGTGGATGTAGGGAACGTAGGGCTCGCGCGTGATCTTGTAGAAAAAAACCCCGATCAGAACCGCGATGTTGACGGCCAGCATCAACCGCCAAGGATTCTCCTGAAAGCGCGCCCGCAGATCCATCCAGCCCCCGACAATGAGCAGATCATTGCATACCTGACCATGGCATGCGCCACGTCAGCCATGCAATGATCGCCCCAAACCCGATCGGGAGATGTGGATTACAAAATGAACCGGCTCAAATCCGCGTTCTTGGCGAGATCGCCGACGTGCTTCTGCACATAGTCGGCGTCGATCCGGATGGTCTCCCCATTGCGGTCGGGGGCGGCGAAGGAAATCTCGTCGAGCACGCGCTCCATCACGGTTTGCAGCCGCCGCGCGCCGATATTCTCCACGGTGGAATTGACGGCGACCGCGACGTCGGCGAGCGCGTCGATGGCGCCATCGG
>WNFO01009566.1_pt1 | contig 11003 bp, 7 predicted proteins | sample 5400251 | NCBI WGS metagenome assembly WNFO01 (sample SAMN13153354, study PRJNA577476) | soil metagenome | isolation source: 100 cm saprolite under Madrone tree | place: USA:California | collected 2016-06-14 | reverse complement strand
CGTCGGCGATGCCCTCTTCCTTGGCCCATTCGTCGACCGGCAAATCGATGTCGAGCACCCGCTTCAATTCTTCCCTCAGGCCCGCGACGTCCCACTGCTCGGCATAGGCGTGTTCCGGCACGTGCTTGGCGACAACGTCGTCGACGAAGTCGCGGCGCATGTCCGCGACCATTTCGGCCACGCTGTCGCTCTTCATCAGGTCGACGCGCTGGTCGAAGATCACCTTGCGCTGGTCGTTTTGGACGTTGTCGAACTTCAGGAGATTTTTGCGGATGTCGAAGTTGCGCGCCTCGACCTTCTGCTGCGCCTTCTCCAACGCCTTGTTGATCCAGGGATGGATGATGGCCTCGCCTTCCTTCAGGCCGAGCCGCGTCAGCATGCTGTCGAGCCGGTCGGAGCCGAAGATGCGCATCAAATCGTCTTCCAGCGACAGGAAGAACTTTGAGCGCCCGGGGTCGCCCTGGCGTCCCGAGCGGCCGCGCAACTGGTTGTCGATGCGCCGCGATTCGTGGCGTTCGGAGCCGATGATGTAGAGGCCGCCAGGCCGGCTCACGGCCTTCGCGGGCTTATTGCCCTTGGCGGGTTCGACTTCGATACTGTCTTCCGCGTTCAGCACGATCTCGCGAAAGCGCTCGACGTCGGCCTTGATCTGCTCGATCTTCTTGGCCTTCTCGGCCTCGTCGGTGATCTCCGAGGTCTCCTGCTGGATCCGCATCTCGAGCGAGCCGCCGAGCTTGATGTCGGTGCCGCGGCCGGCCATGTTGGTTGCGATCGTAATGGCACCGGGCACGCCGGCCTCCGCCACGATATAGGCTTCCTGTTCATGGAAGCGCGCGTTCAGGACCGCGAACAGCTTTGCCTGCTTGCCCGCGCGCGCGGCGGCGTACAACTTGTCCAGCGCGCCCGGACTGCCGAAATCGATCTGCTTGTAGCCATGCTGCTTCAGATATTCGGCCAGCACCTCGGATTTTTCGATCGAGGCGGTGCCGACCAGCACGGGCTGCAGCCTTGAATTGGCGCGTTCGATCTCGGTCAGGATCGCGGCATATTTCTCTTTCTGGGTGCGATAGACCTCGTCGTCCTCGTCGAGACGCGCCACCGGCAGGTTGGTCGGGATTTCCACCACCTCGAGCTTGTAGATGTCGAACAGTTCGTCGGCTTCGGTTGCCGCCGTGCCGGTCATGCCGGCGAGCTTCTCGTACATCCTGAAATAGTTCTGGAAGGTGATGGACGCGAGCGTCTGGTTTTCCGGCTGGACCTGAACATGCTCCTTGGCTTCCAGCGCCTGATGCAACCCCTCCGAATAGCGCCGGCCGGGCATCATGCGGCCGGTGAACTCGTCGATGATGACGACTTCGTCGTCGCGGACGATGTAGTCCTTGTCGCGCGTGAACAGCGTGTGCGCGCGCAGTGCCTGATTGACGTGGTGGACGACGGAGACGTTCTCGACATCGTAAAGTGAATCACCCTTGAGCTGGCCGGCATCGCGCAACAGCGTCTCGAGCTTCTCCATGCCGGCTTCGGTCAGCGTCACCGTGCGCTGCTTCTCGTCGACGTCGTAGTCGGTCTTGTCGAGCTTCGGAAAGAACGTGTCGATGGTGTTGTAGAAGTCCGAGCGGTCGTCGAGCGGGCCGGAAATGATCAGCGGCGTGCGCGCTTCGTCGATCAGGATCGAGTCGACTTCGTCGACGATGGCGTAGAAGTGGCCGCGCTGGACCATGTCCTCCAGGCGGTACTTCATGTTGTCGCGCAGATAGTCGAAGCCGTATTCGTTGTTGGTGCCGTAGGTGATGTCGCAGGCATAGGCCTGCTTGCGTTCGGCATCGTCGAGACCATGAACGATCACGCCGGTGGTCATGCCGAGGAAGCCGTAGATCTGTCCCATCCACGCGGAGTCGCGGCGGGCGAGGTAGTCGTTGACGGTGACGACATGAACGCCCTTGCCGGCGAGCGCGTTGAGATAGACGGCAAGCGTCGCGACCAGCGTCTTGCCTTCGCCGGTCTTCATCTCGGCGATGTCGCCCTCGTGCAGCACCATGCCGCCGATCAACTGCACGTCGAAATGGCGCTGGCCCAGCGTGCGCTTGGCCGCCTCGCGCACGGTGGCGAAGGCAGCAGTCAGGATGTCGTCGAGCGTCTTGCCTTCGGCGAGCTGCTCGCGGAACTCTGCGGTGCGGGCTTTCAGCGCGTCATCGGAGAGCGCGGCGACTTCAGGCTCAAGCGCGTTGATGGCATCGACACGGGCTTGATATCCCTTCACCCGCCGGTCGTTGGCGGAGCCGAAGAACGCCAAAAACGCAGCAAAATGAATGCTATCGCCATTTGGCACGATTGCGCAGAGATATGGCTGGGGGTGAGGCTTGTCAACGGCGCTCGCGGAACCGCAATGCCGCTGTTTTGACGCCAACGCCGTGTGCGGTGCAAGGCGCATATGCGGCTGCTTCAGACGCGAAAGAGCCACGTTAGAAAACTGTCATTTGCGCCCAATCACTTATTTCCGTAACCGGTGCCGGAACGGTCGCCACGGGTCGTGAATTTTGCAGCCGGCGACCCGAAACCGGTAACCGAATCCATGATTTTGACAGAGTTTCGCGTTGCCAAGGTCCAACGATTGGGCGAGTGTCCCGCCGCCCAATTTGCCCATCCTGAAGATGAAGGATTTTCCATGACCACTTCGTTCTCGGTAACGAAAACCGCGTCGCGCCTTGGCCTTGCCGCCGTGGCGGGCTGTCTCACCATCGCGCTGATCGCAGGCCCCGTCCGAGCCGAAGACAAGCTGCTGGCCAAGGTTAACGGCTCCGAAATCCACCAGAGCGACGTCGCGCTCGCCGAGGAGGAACTTGGACCGAGCCTCGCGCAAATGGACCCGGCGACCAAGGACGAAAACGTGCTGTCGTTCCTGATCGACATGAAGATCGTCTCCAAGGCCGCCGAGGACAAGAAGGTCCAGGACGGCGAGGACTTCAAGAAGCGCCTGGCGTTCACCCGCAGCCGCCTCCTGATGGACAGCCTGCTCGCGAGCGAAGGCAAGACCGCAACCACCGACGATGCGATGAAGAAGGTCTATGAGGAGGCCTCCAAGCAGATCACCGGCGAGGAAGAAGTTCATGCCCGGCATATCCTGGTGGAGAGCGAGGATGACGCCAAGGCGGTCGCGGAAGAGCTGAAGAAGGGGGCCGATTTCGCCGAGCTCGCCAAGAAGAAGTCCAAGGATCCCGGCGCGTCCGATGGCGGCGACCTCGGCTTCTTCACCAAGGACCAGATGGTGCCGGAGTTCTCCGCGGCGGCGTTCGCGCTCGAGCCCGGCAAGACCTCCGATCCGGTCAAATCGCAGTTCGGCTGGCACATCATCAAGGTCGAAGAGAAGCGCAAGCGCAAGGCGCCGGACTTCGAGCAGGTGAGGAGCCAGATCGAAACCTATGTGGCGCGCAAGGCGCAGGCGGACTATGTCGGCAAGCTCCGCGAGGCCGCCAAGATCGAGCGGACGGACAAGCCGGAAGAGACTGCGGCCAAGCCCGACGCCGCCAAGGACTCGAAGATGGCGCCGGCGAAGAAGTAAATCGACTTCGCAAGCAGATTTCGATAGTTTGACGTCATGCCCGGGCTAAAGCGCGAAGAAACGTCTTCGCGCCGGATGTCCCGGGCATCCGCGTCTTAAAGCCCTTCCTTGACAGGTACTGAAGACGCGGACGGCCGAAAATAAATTGCGGCCATGACGATTTTCTTTGTCGATTAAGGCGCCACTCATGTCCTCAGCCGTCTCTCCGCTCGCCCCGCCCGATGTCCCCGAGATGCCCGCCATCGCGGGCGTCAAGCTCGCAACGGCGGCCGCCGGCATCCGCTACAACGGCCGCACCGACGTGCTGCTCGCCGTCATGGACCAGGGCACCACGGTTGCCGGTGTCTTCACCAAATCGAAATGCCCGTCCGCGCCGGTGGAATGGTGCCGCGCGAAGCTGAAGGCTGGCAAGGCCCGCGCGCTGGTGGTCAATTCCGGCAACGCCAATGCCTTCACCGGCAAGACCGGACGACAGTCGACGGCGCTGACGGCATCGATCGCCGCCAAGGCCGCCGCATGCAGCCCGAACGAGGTGTTTCTCGCCTCCACCGGCGTGATCGGCGAGCCGCTCGACGCCAACAAGTTCGACGGCGTGCTTGGCGGTCTCGCCGAGACGGCCGAGCCCGGCGAATGGATGAGCGCCGCAAAGGCGATCATGACCACCGACACCTTCCCGAAGGTCGCGACCGCAACGGTGAAACTCGGCAAGGCCAAAGTGACTATCAATGGCGTGGCCAAAGGTGCCGGCATGATCATGCCCGACATGGCGACCATGCTGTCGTTCGTCTTCACCGACGCGCCGATCTCGGCGACCGCACTGCAATCGCTCCTCAAGGGCGGCGTCGAGGACACGTTCAATGCCGTCACCGTCGACGGCGACACCTCGACCTCCGATACGCTGCTCGCGTTCGCGACGGGTGCGGCCGCTGTCAATGGCGCGCCGAAAATCAGCCGCGCCAGCGACCCGCGCCTGAAGGCTTTTACCAAGGCCCTTCATGCCGTGCTCGCCAATCTGTCCGAACAGGTGGCGCGCGACGGCGAGGGCGCGCGCAAGCTGGTCGAGATCATCGTCGAGGGCGCCGTCTCGAAAGCTTCCGCGCGAAAAATCGCGATGTCGGTGGCGAACTCGCCGCTGGTGAAGACCGCGATCGCCGGCGAGGACGCCAATTGGGGCCGCGTGGTGATGGCGGTCGGCAAGGCCGGCGAGCCCGCCGACCGCGACAAGCTTTCCATCGCCTTCAACGGCATCCAGGTCGCAAAGCGCGGCGCGCGCGATCCGTCCTATGACGAGGCGGAAGTCTCATCCGCGATGAAGCAGCCGAAAATCCAGATCAAGATATCCCTCGGCCTCGGCAAGGGCCGCGACCGCGTGCTGACCTGCGACCTCACCAAGGAATATGTCATGATCAACGGCGACTATAGGTCGTAGCCGCGAGAATCCGCGCCGATGGCTGAGCTCAAGCTGACTTTGGTCGTCGCCTGCGCGCTGGTCGATGCCGACAAGCGCGTCCTGATCGCGCAGCGCCCGGCGGGCAAGGCGATGGCGGGGCTGTGGGAATTTCCCGGCGGCAAGGTCGAGCCCGGCGAACGGCCGGAAGCGACGTTGATCCGCGAACTCGCAGAGGAAATCGGCATCACGGTGAGCGAGCCGTGTCTGGCGCCGCTCACCTTCGCAAGCCACGCCTACGATGATTTCCATCTCCTGATGCCGCTCTACATCTGCCGGCGCTGGGAAGGAAATGTCATCGCGCGCGAGGGACAGACTCTCGCCTGGGTCCGCGCCAACAAGCTGCGCGATTATCCGATGCCGCCCGCGGACATCCCGCTGATCCCGCATCTGATCGATCTGTTGATGTGAGACAGCTGTCTCCCTCGTCATGGCCGGGCTCGTCCCACGGCTGTCCGGTTCGTTTTTTGTGGACAGGGTGCATGACGTGGATTCTTCTGTGTTTTGAGCGCTTCGCACACGTTCGAGACACCGAAGGAGGTCCACGCCATGCGGCATCAGAATAGCGTATTTCACAGTCTAACGAAGCACGTTCCTTGGTCTAAATTCGAACAGATCGTGGAGAAGTACGGGGCCGATCGGTTGGTGCGCAAGTTGACGACGAAGCGTCACTTGATCGCTCTGCTGTACGGGCAATTCAGCGGCTCGACGAGCCTGCGGGAGGTCGTGACGGGGATGGCGAGCCATGAGACGCGGCTTTATCACGCAGGGGCGACGCCGGTGAAGCGTTCGACGATGTCGGACGCCAATTCGAAGCGGCCGTGGCAAGTGTTCAGCGAACTGTTCGCGCAGATGTTGCCGCAAGCGCATCGCGGGCTGCGGCGGGCGACAAAGGACGCGGTCCGGCTCATCGATTCCACCAGTGTTCGGCTCTCCAGCCTGAGTGAGGGCTGGGCGACCTTTTCGGCCGATGTGTTCGGGGCCAAGGCGCATATCGTCTACGATCCGAATGCCGATCGGCCGGTTTACTTTGCGGTGACACCCGCCAACGTCAACGACATCACGGCCGCCAAGGCCATGCCGATCGAGCCGGGGGCAACCTACGTCTACGACCTCGGTTATTACGATTACGGCTGGTGGGCGAGGCTCGACGAGGCCGGCTGCCGCTTCGTGACGCGGCTGAAGAAGAACACACCGTTGCGCGTGGTAAAGGAGAACCGTGTCCCCAGGAACAGCAATATTCTCCATGACCGCATCGGCCATCTGCCGGCCCGGCTCGCCAACAGCCGCAACAATCCGCTGCAAGTCCCGGTCCGGGAGATCGGCGTGATCATCGACACCGGCAAGCTGTTGCGCATCGTCACCAATGATCTCGACACCCCGGCACAAGAGATCGCAGACCTCTACAAACAGCGCTGGCAGATCGAGTTGTTCTTTCGCTGGGTCAAGCAGACGCTGCGTATCAAACATTTCCTTGGGGTCTCCGAAAACGCAGTCCGCATTCAGATCGCCGTAGCCTTGATCGCTTTTCTCATCTTGCGCATGGCCCAGTTCGCTCAAAAAGCGGTACACAGCCCACTCGAATTTGCCCGGCTCGTGCGCACCAACCTCATGCACAGACGCCCGATCAACCAGTTGCTCGAACCTCTGCAGCCGATCCCGATAAATTCAAATCAGTTGAAGCTTGGACTGTACTTCCAATGAACCGGACAGTCGTGGGACAAGCCCGGCCATGACGAAATTCAAAAAAACCCCGGCGTACTGGATGCCCCGCCTTCGCGGGGTATGACGGTGAGAGCGAGGTTTGTCATTGCGGGTTCGCGCCTTGCGCGCTCCGGAATGACGGCTCCTATCTCGCCATATAATCGAACGCAACCGTCCCAAGGCCCAGCGTCAAATCCGCCTTGAAATGCAGCGCCGAGAGCACCTCGCGCACCGGCAGGCGTGCGACGTCGGCGAGCGCGTGGGGAAACAGGCCGAGCGCGGCGGGGCCGGTCCACGCCTCCTTCAGCGTGATGTCCTCGAGGTGAAAGCGCACCAGTTCGCAGATCCGTGGAGAGCCGTCGACATGCGGAATGATCTTCAGGATGAAGTTCGGCGCCTGCAAGCTCTTCAGCACGGTGTCGTGATCGACGTAGCGGTGCTTGTAGCCCATGGTGGCGGAGACGCACTGCACGGAACCATAATGCAAGGTGCCGACCAAGACGTCGCTTTCGACCTCGATCTTCGGCGTGGCGCGCTTCTTGGGAAACCCCCAGAGCTCGCGGCCGCCCGCGATCGGCGCGTCGTCGTCGAGATACATCGCGTGGGTGTAGGCGCCCTCCTCGCCGCGCAGGCGGACCGGGATCACCTGTCCGGTTTCGGTGTAATCGCCGAAACCGGTCGAATCGGGCATGCGAATGAACTCGTATTTGACGACCGGCTCGATGACTTCGAGCGGCTCCGGCACCACGGCGGCGAGCGCTTCCGGATCGGTCCGGTAGGTGATGACGAAATATTCCCGGTTGAAGAAGCGATAGGGCCCCGGCGGAAACGACGGGTTGGTCAGCGGCATCGAATAAGCGGTACGCCTGACGTCGTCGATTTTCATGATTGGCCTCGTGCATCATCCGCAATGCGGTCGAGTATGCGGCAGCAGGCAGATACAAGCGAGGCTGTAAAATCAGCAGCGGTCCTCAAAACATCGTCAGGCGTCGCATCGGCGTCATGTCTCGACCCAGACGTCGTCATTCCGGGGCGCGAGCAGAGCGAGCGAACCCGGAATCTCGATGTAGCTAACGCAAGACGACTTCGAGAGTCCGGGTTCGCGCTCAGGCGCGCCCCGGAATGACGGCCAGTGGCGAAGTTACTTATCCTTGATCGGTGGGGCGACCTTTTCGGGCGGCGCGGGCGGCAGCGCCGGCTTGGCGCTGTCCTTCTGTGCCTCGACGTCGGGACGGGCCGGCTCGGGCGCCGGCGTGGTCGGGCGCGTGCCGCCAGGTTTTGCCTCGGCAGGCGCATTGCTGTCAGCCGGGGGCGCGCCCTGCAGACGCGGCGTGCCCTGCGCAAGTTCTTGCGCATCGCGCGCTCCGATCTCCACGAGCGAAAGGCCTGAGGTCACAAGCCCGGCTGCGACCAGCATCGCCGCGAGCCATAAATCGCGCTTGAAATCGCTCTTGCCTCTTCTTGTCCTGTCGTCAGCCATCTCGTTCGATCCGCGACATTGTTCGCGATATCAACGAACCGTGACGCGCAAGGTTCCTGCGGCAATCTGGTTCAAAACGCCAGCAGACCCGCGTCGCCTTCCTCGTCGGCAAACGCCAGCGTCGTGCCCTTGGCGTTCCAGGCCAATGCGGCGGCCGCCGTAGGGCCCCTGCGGCGCACCAGAAGCTCCCCGCCGTCTTCCAAGCGCACCAGCAAAATGGTGCCGTCGCTGTAACCGGCGGCGAGGATATCCTGCTTGGGATGACAGGCGACCGCGGACACGCGCGCCTGCAATGGCGCGAGCATCGCGGGCTCCTTGCCCATCGGGCCGTCCTTGCTTGCGAACGGCCACATGATCACGGTGTCCGCGCCCGAGGTCGCGAGAAACTTGCCGCCCACGCTCCAGGACATCGATCGGACGCGGCCGGGATAGCCCGACATGCGCATGTGGCGATTATCCGCCAGCCGCCAGCCGTGCAACGCCGCCTCATGCATCGCGGTGACCAGGAACTTGTTGTCCGGGCTGAAGGTGACCGCGAGATGCGAGCCGGCCCATGCCAGAAATTCCGGCGTCGCCGCCATGTTCGGAAACCACAGCGTGGCGCCGTTGTAATGCGCGATGGCAAGCCGCAGCCCCTTCGGGGCAAAGGCCAACCCGCCGACGGTCGAGGGCACATCGAGCGATTTCTCTTCGCCCTTTGCGCCGCGGACGAACGCGGTCTTGCCTGCCGACCAGGCGAAGGCGCCGTCGGAATGCAGCGCGACATTGTCGATCCAGCGGCGCTTGGCGTCGGTCGCGAGCAGCGCGACCTCACCCTTGGCATTCAGTGCGACGAGCTTGCCGTCATCGCCACCCATGACGATGCGCTCGCCATCCGACGCGGCGCAGAGGATGCCGCCGCCGTGGACGTCAACTTTCGCAATTTCGCCCTGCCCGTCCACGAGGCAGACGCTTTCCTCGGCCCCGACGAACGCGGCGCGGTCGCCGATAAAGTGCACGGAGGTGACGGAAGCACCGATCGCAACCGGGCGCACCTTGTCGGTGACGGACGCAATGGAGGCCTGATGGCCCGGCTCGAAGGCGCTCATCACGAGACGATGCAGCGCTCGAAGCCGTCGCGGATCATCTGCTCCGGCAATTCGCGGCCGATGAAGACGAGGCGGCTCTCGCGCTGTTCGCCCTCTTTCCATTTCCGTTGATGGTCGCCTTCCAGCATCATGTGCACGCCCTGGAAGACATAGCGGTCGTCATCGTCGTGGAAGGCGAGGATACCCTTGGAACGCAAGATCTTCTGGCCTTCGCTGGCCACGAGGTCCTGCAGCCAGGGCATGAACTTGGTCGGGTCGAGCGGCTTGTCGGACCGCAGCGCCAGCGATTGCATGTCCTCGTCGTGGTAATGCTTCAAGCCGTGGCCATGATCGTGGTGATCGTGGTCATGGCCGTGGTGATGATCGGGATCATGGTCATGCTCGTCGCCGGCTTCGAGAAAGTCCGGCTCGATCTCAAGGATGCGGTCGAGATCGAACGCGCCGCGCTCCAGCACATCCGACAGCGCCACCTTGCAGCGCTCGGTGCGGTGCAGCTTGGCATAGGGGTTGATGCCGCGAATCCGCGCCTCGACCTCGGCGAGCTCAGGCCTGGAGACGAGATCGGTCTTGTTGAGCACGATGACGTCGGCAAAGGCGATCTGGTTCTTGGCCTCCGGCGCGTCCTTCAGCCGGTCGGACAACCATTTGGCATCCGCGACGGTCACGACCGCATCCAGCCGCGCGTTCTTCTGCACGTCCTCGTCGACAAAGAAGGTCTGCGCCACCGGCGCCGGATCGGCAAGGCCCGTGGTCTCGACGATGATGGCGTCGAACTTGCCCTTGCGCTTCATCAGCCCATCGAGAATGCGCACGAGATCGCCGCGCACGGTGCAGCAGACGCAGCCATTGTTCATCTCGAACACTTCTTCGTCGGCGCCGATGATCAGGTCGTTGTCGATGCCGATCTCGCCGAATTCATTGACGATGACCGCGTATTTCTTGCCGTGGTTTTCCGACAGGATGCGGTTCAAAAGCGTGGTCTTGCCGGCGCCGAGATAGCCGGTCAGCACGGTCACGGGGATTTTTTGCGGCGTCGATTGAGACATGCGGGCTCCGAAAACACTGGCTCCGAAAATTGAATTTTGCCCCCCGCGCAGGGACCGCCGGGCGGGGCCCTTCCGGATCATGCTCTAGCTAGAGCGTGATGACTTTTCTTCGAATCGTCATCTCGCTCTATCTTTTGTTTGAGCATGATCTTTTCGGAAAACCGATACCCACTTTTCCGGATCATGCTCTAGCGGTCAAGCGCGTTGGTCAACGCCCTTATATTGTGTCTGACCATCGCAATGTAAGTGGGAGAATCGCCCTTTTCGTCGGTCAAAGCGTCGGAAATCAGCGTGCCGCCGACCTTGGCTCCGGTCTCCGCCGCGATGCGGCCGATTAGCCGGCCATCGCTCATGTTTTCAAGAAATACCGCCGGGATTTTCGTTTTTTTGATCTGGTCGATGATTTGGGCGATATCGCGGGCACTGGGCTCGGTCTCGGTGGAAACGCCAAGCGGCGCGATGAACGCGATGCCGTAGGCCTCGGCGAAATAGCCGAAGGCGTCGTGGGTTGAGATCACCTTGCGCCGCTCCGCTGGGATTTTTGCTACCGCCGTCCGCACCTCGGCTTCCAGCGCATCGAGCTCGGCCAGATAACGCTCCGCGTTCGCGCGGAAAACCGCGGCGTCGGCAGGGTCGGCAGCGGCCAGCGCATCGCGGATGTTGGCGACATAGATCTTGG